>Ga0172379_10000162_pt1 | contig 182723 bp, 213 predicted proteins | sample GrowelOW334metaG_FD_119756 | JGI IMG/M metagenome (GOLD analysis project Ga0172379, IMG submission 119756) | Groundwater microbial communities from an aquifer near a municipal landfill in Southern Ontario, Canada - Groundwater well OW334 metaG | ecosystem: Environmental > Aquatic > Deep...
CCTCGCTCACCCTCGTCTAACACAGTATGGGCGATCCATTCATTGCATTCGTTCTCCCAAGTCGCTTCGACTGATGTAAAATAAAGCATATCAGTCGGCGACTTCGCCCATACTGATACGTTAGGCAACATAATAAAAGCTAATTTGATATAATTTTGGCAATTAATTTGTTAAACGAGGTTAAATTATGGAAAGTTATACGCGAATTAAATCCGAGGAAGAATTAGCTAATTTGAGAGGAGGTTTTGCCCAAGAAGGCGAAAGATATAGATCTAATATATCGGGGACTTCCATGGATGAAATCCTTGAGAAAGCCCGGACTCACTATGGTCCTAACGTAAGGCTAGAGACCGATAATATTGTAGACGGCTATGGAGTTGTCGCTAATTCTGTAGATGCTCCAAGGCAATTGGGATACGATAAGGGAACTTTAATGGCCGCCATTTACACGAAGGAATAAGGGGTAAGGTGGGATCCTTAATTGCCAAAATTGGAAATCAAGGATGAACTAGCTTTTATTACGCTACGCTCGTCAAGTTTCATTTTTCCTCGCTTGGGGGCGTTGCACTTTCGCTCAGACGATTAGATAAATTTTATCATCCTCGCTCACCCTCGCCTAACTCAGTATAGCTGGTTCCCTCGCCGCTGCGGGCTCACCCATATCTCGCCGAAAATTATTGGTAAAATAAACCAAGGCATCGGCGAGACATCAGCCATACTGAAACGTTAGGCAACATGACAAAAGCCAATTTGATATAATTTTGGCAATTAGTTATTAAAAGGAGGTGAAATTATGGACGATTTTGAAAGTAATCATGGATCACAGCAGGGACAACAGCGGTTCGTTTCCGGCACTGCCAATGGTGAAGGTGTTCCCAGAATTTGTGACCCAAAATATTCGTTTGATAAAGATAATCATTGGGTTTTTGAAATCCCAGACGACGTTAACCATTACCTAAAGTCACAATTCGGTGAGGGTGTTGAAATCCAAGTGAAAGGAAACGAACCGCAACAAACTTCCAGAGGTTACTGTGGTTACGACGTGTATAAAGATGGTGAATTTATAGGTGGTATTCAACTTGGGGGACGTGACCACCATGGTCCAGACGGTCGAACGGGTGTTGTATCAGAATGGAAATTATTTCGGAGACAAGAAAATCAATAAATTGCCAAAATTAATTCAAAGATAAATTGGCTTTTGTCACGCTTCGCTCATTATGACTTACGTCATTGTTTCGCTTGGGGGCGTTGCACTTTCGCTCGAATAGTAGGAAAAAATTTTACCATTCTCGCTCACCCTCGCCTAACACAGTATAGGCGGTTCGCTCGTGCCATCGCTCAACCCATATTGCTCATGCTTTTGATAAAATAAGTTTAAAACATGGCAACATCAGCCATACTGACACGTTGTCCAAAATATTGCCCATTTTTTCTATGATCTCCACGCTAGAGCAAGTTTCAAAAAAGGTTAGACAACAAAAAAAGTTGGGTAAAAAGGTGGGTCTCATTACTGGATGTTTCGATGTTTTGCACTTCGAACATATCCGCCTTTTTAAGTTTGCAAAGAAGCACATCGATTTTTTAGTCATAGGCCTTGATAACGATAAAACTATCTCACTAACGAAAGGAAAAGACAGGCCTATAAACAAGCTTCAGCATCGTCTGGAAGTAATCTCTGAATTAAGATGTGTTGATGCTGTTTTTGCGATTGAAGAGGTTGTAGATTACAGAAATCCCTACGATGCTGAATTGGTGTATTCCAAAGTTGCCCATGATATAAGTCCTGACTACCTAATCACCCACAAAAAAGCGGATTCTTATTGGAAGATAAAAAAAGAGCGCGCAAAACATCTCCAAATAAAATTTCTAGTTGGCACAGGAGATAAAAGCATTTCATCAACCGCTATTTTTGATAAACAGACCAAACAAAAACACTTTAAGGAGACTAAAGACTAGTCCTTTTGATTTGACAAATAGTTTTCTATCAGCTCAATATCCTTTAAATGCTTTGGCTTTGTTTTTGAATACTCCTTTTTAAGTTTAAGAATATCTTCAAGGTGGGCAAAGGGGATACCTTTAACAAAAACTGCCCTCCTTATTAACTCGTCACTGTTGGGCGCATCACCGCAACTAACATTTAAATAAAGTTCAATTACTCCTTTTCTAAGATAAATCTGGCCTTCAGTACCCGGATATGTCCAAGGCAATACTTCCCAACCTTCTTTAATGCATTTATCAAAAAGTTTTTGATCCACCAAAATATCGACATCTTTTCCTTCTTTTAAACCCAAGGCGATCAAGTGCCCGCTTCCCACCACCACATACCTATCTTTTGGAAAACCTAATTTACCCACCTCTTTGATGATATCCATAAAATTCATTCTATCAAACCGACCCACCCTATTTTTTCGCTTCAACTTCGTCCATAGTAAAATACTAGGTACAATTCAAAAAATATTTTTCAACCTCTATGAAAATTGATTCACATCGAATCCCAATCCAAAAAGTAATGGAGAAAAACGAAATTGTCACTAAAATCAAAAGTTTATTAAGTAACAATCAAACATTTATAGCCGGAATTGATGGCTTGGGTGGTTCCGGTAAATCAACTTTAGCTCAACATATTCAAGCAAACATTCCAAACACAACTATTATCCAAATGGATGATTTTTATTCTCTCAGTCTCGGTCGAGCCAACAGAAGCAGAATTGAAAAAGAGGTATTAATTCCTTTGTCCAAAAATTTAACTTGCTCATATCAAATTTATGACTGGCGTAACAACAAGCTTGTCGCTGGTCCTACTATTCAAATGGGCGGTTTAGTAATTATTGAAGGTGTTTTTGCCATTCATCCTCAATTAGCCCCATATTACGATTACAAGATATGGATAGATTGTCCTCCTGAAGTTGGTTTCAAGAGGGGAGTTGAAAGAGATAAAATCACCGACGGCATTGATAACACTGAAAAATGGCAAACCCTTTGGATGCCAGACGAAAAAAAATATTTCGAAACGGAAAAGCCTAATCTCTACGCTGATTGTATTTTGAATAACTATTAAAACAAAAACAACCCAAAACTCTAGTCCCCCTCCATAATCCAAAGAAAGAAGAAGGTTGAGGGTAGGGGAGGGGAAAGAAAGCCGAAACTAACTAGTTATGCTTTTGATAAAGTCCGAGGAATTTGTGACTGCTCCAAAAACACCATTTTCTACAATGATTGATTCGATTGACCATTTGTGCAAGCTTTCGTTTATTGCCCCACAACAATCCTCAAGCAATAGACATTTGTAACCTAAGTCGTTTGCTGACCTAAGTGTTGAGTGTACGCAACAATCTATCGTATTGCCACAAAATGCTAGATATTTAATGCCTCGTTGTTTAAGATATTGATCTATTGAGGAGGAAACAAAAGCGCTTGTTGTTGATTTGTCAAAAACTCTTTCGGCTGGTGTTGGTTTTAATTCTTCTGTAATTTCCCAGCAAAATGTATTTTTTGAAGAGGCGGTAGATGGTAATTGCTCCGTATTTACTTCTCCGTGTCGTGTAAAGATTACCTCCAATCCATTTTCTCGCGCCATCTTTATTACTGAAGATATATTTTCAATTGGCTTTCTGAGTGGTTCAAGATTAAATCCGGCTTTATCCATATAACAGCCCCTTGTACAATAATCATTTTGCATATCAACTACTACCAAAGCCCATTCATTAATGCCAGTTGTCCCGCTTCTTGGCCAGTTGTGAGGTCTAGCCTTTATTTTAATGTTTTTTATCATCCGGTCTAATTACTTTACCCTTCACTAATACTATAATTTAACACAACATCAGGGTAATGTTTTAGGCCTTCGGGCATTCATCCTAACACTAAATTTGATAAGATAATGACAAGTTTTACTAGCGACATGCCCAAGGTTAATCACAAAATTAGTGTAAAAAATGAACTGACCGAATTTCTACTTTATACCGCTCCAAGCGGTAAAGTAAAAGTGGAAATTTATTTTCATGACGAAAACATTTGGCTGACACAAGACAAAATGGCTAAATTGTTTGGCGTGCAACAGCCGGCCATTGCCAAACACTTAAAGAATATTTTCGAAAGTGGTGAATTGCAAGAAAATTCAGTTCATTCCATTTTGGAATATACTGCCACTGATGGCAAAAAGTATCAAACAAAATTCTATAATCTTGATGCCATAATTTCCGTTGGGTATAGGGTTAATTCATCCCAAGCCACTCAATTCCGCATTTGGGCAACAGAAAGACTCAAAGAATACATCATCAAGGGCTTTACCATGGATGATGAAAGATTAAAAAATGGAAAATACTTTGATAAAGATTATTTTATAGAGCTACTAGAAAGAGTTCGTTCTATCCGTGCCAGCGAGAGGAAAATTTATCAGCAAATTACAGATATTTTTGCTGAATGCAGTATCAATTACAGTCCCACATCAGAAATTGCCAAAAATTTTTATGCCATGATTCAAAATAAATTTCACTTTGCCATTACTGGCAAAACCGCTGCTGAAATTATTTATGAAACGGCAAACAAGCAAAAGCCTTTTATGGGACTCAAAACCTGGAAAAATTCACCAAAAGGCAGAATTTTAAAATCCGACACGGTTATTGCCAAAAATTATCTTAATGAGGATAAAATAAAAAAACTGGAACGAGGCATTGTTGGTTATTTCGATTATATTGAAAGACTGATTGAAAATCGCACCACTCTCACCATGGAAAAACTGGCGGAATCAGTGAATAACTTTTTGGAATTTAATAAGTACGATGTGCTTGAAGGAAAAGGCACAATTTCTCACGCCCAAGCGGAACAAAAAGCATTTCGGGAATACGACGAATATAATAAAACGCAGGAAATAGAATCTGATTTTGACAAACTTATAAAATCTTTACCATCTGGGGATAAATAAGATATTTTGACCTTCGGGCATTCACCCCTTACCCCTCTGCCCTCCGCCCAATAAGAAAAACAAATTTAACTCACCCCCTCAACTCAAAGAAAGAAGAAGGTTGAAAAATATTTTTTGAACTCTCGCCCCAATTCGTTTCTCCAAGTCCTTGTCCTCCTCTATGGGTGTCTCGACTGATGTAAAATAAAGCATGTCAGTCGGCGACTCAAGCCCCGCAACTGCTGGGGTCGCCCATACTGAAACGTTGTCCAAAATTGAAAAATTTGTCTAACCACAACAACATGGCCGAAAAAAACATAACTGATCTAACTGGAAAAACAAAAAAAATTACTTGTCTTGGTTGCGATCGCGAAAAAGGCTTAATTAACTTGGGCAATATTGTGAAGTCGGAATATTTTGATGCCCACCAAGACTATGAAATCCCCATCCCCGGTTTTGTGATTGTTTCCTCAAAAAGGCACATTCAAAGTATTGATGAATTTACCGAAGATGAACAACGGGATTTCATAAAATTTTTGTGTCGCTTACGTTCAGCCCAAAGACAAGTTCTCGGCATTGAAGTTATTTATATAGTCCAAGAGGAAGACACCTCACACCATTTTCATGTTTGGATGTTTCCGCGTTTTGATTGGATGGAAGAAAGGTTTGGTCGAAAAATTCAGTCTGTTCGTCCAATTATGGAATATGCCAGAGAAAACATGAAAACCGAAACCAAAATTAAAGAAGTTGAAACCGCGACACAGAAATTAAAGCAATTTTTTTCTAGTGCTGAATAATGAAGAAAATTTTTCAACATCGTACAACACAGCATATGGGGTTCCCCCGCCACTGCTGACTTCGCCCATACTGATACATTAGCGGACATAATAAAAAATTATGAAAAAGTTGATTGTATTTCTTTTAATCTTAACCACACTAGTTTTTATTTGTTTTTTAAGTATTGACCGACAGTTAATCGTTATTCCTGGTTTTCATATACCAAAATTATTAGAAAAAAAATCAGATTCTCTTGTGCCGGTTGTTGGCTGGAATTTAGGTAATAATGTGTATCGATGTAGTACGGATGATGATTGTATTTTGGTATCCGTGGGAACATGTTGTGATTTTGTTGCTATCAATAAAAACTTTAAGGATGAAATACAGTCAACTCCTATGATATGTACTCAAGTTTGCTATACAGAAGCTTTATGTAATAAGAGTGTTTGTCAGATAACCAAATCTAAATAATTTTTTATTACATCTCCATTCCTCACTTCGTTCCGGTACTCGACCCCGTTGCACTCTTCGGGGTGTATAACACGGTATGACTGGTTCGCTTGTGCTTCGCTCACTCCATATTGCCCATGCTTTTGATAAATTAAGTTTAAAGCATGGCAACATCAGCCATACTGAGACGTTACTGCACAATTCAAAAAATATAATTAGGTAAAAATAATAATGGACTCAGTTTCCAAAGACGGCTCCGGCGATTCACAAAGGGGTTGATTAAAATCAACTTTAGCCTACATCAACCACTAACCCACCCCCAAATTTTTCTATTTCCAGATTCGTATCTTCGTAAATTCGTAGATTCGTATTTATCCATTGCAAACTCGGAAACCTACTGCTACAATCTTAAAGCTTTTTAAGCTACAATACCTTTGTATTGTCCTTATTAATATTTAGTATTTAAAATCAAAAAAATGGCAGACGCTTTCAAAAGAACCAAACCCCACGTTAATGTTGGCACAATCGGTCACGTCGATCACGGCAAAACCACCCTTTCCGCCGCAATTTCTAAAGTTCAGGGCAATCCTAAATCTTACGCTGATATCGCCAAAGGTGGCACCGTTCGCGATGCTTCCAAAATCGTTACCATCGCTATTTCTCATTTAGAGTATGAGACTGAAAAACGGCACTACGCTCACATCGACTGCCCGGGCCACGCTGATTACGTCAAAAATATGATCACCGGTGCTGCCCAAATGGACGGTGGTATTTTGGTCGTCTCCGCCCCCGACGGTCCCATGCCTCAAACCCGGGAGCACGTCCTTTTGGCCCAACAGGTCAACGTTCCTTCCTTGGTTGTCTATTTAAATAAAACTGATTTAGTCACCGATCCCGAATTCTTAGATCTGGTCGAAATGGAAATCCGCGATCTTCTCAAGAAATACGGTTATCCCGGCGATGAAACTCCTATTATTCGCGGAAGTGCCCTCAAGGCTCTCAATGGCGACCCAGAAGGTGTCGAATCTATCAAGAAATTGATGGAAGCTCTCGACAATTTCATTCCTGATCCTAAACGTGATCTGGAAAAGCCCTTCTTGATGCCCGTCGAAGACGTTTTCTCCATCAAGGGCCGTGGCACAGTCGCCACCGGTCGTATTGAAAGGGGAGTTGTTAAAGTCAACGAAGAAATCGAAATTGTCGGTCTTCGCCCCACCAAGAAATCCGTCGTTACCGGTGTGGAAATGTTCCACAAATCCCTCGATCAGGGTCAAGCCGGCGACAATGTCGGTATCCTTCTTCGTGGTGTTGAAAAAGAAGACATCGAAAGGGGCCAAGTTTTGGCTAAAATCGGCACCATTACTCCTCACACCAAATTCAAAGCCAGTATCTACCTTCTTAAGAAAGAAGAAGGTGGCCGTCATACTCCGGTTTTCTCCGGCTATCGTCCCCAGGTTTTCATTGGTACTACCGATGTTACCGGTGATGTCGCTCTGGCCGAAGGTGTGGAAATGGTCATGCCCGGCGACAACGCCGCTGTCACTGTCACTCTTATTAAGCCAGTCGCTCTCGAAAAAGGTCAGCGTTTCGCTCTCCGCGAGGGTGGATTAACAGTTGGCGCTGGTGCCATTTCTGAAGTTATCGAATAGTAATAAAGCTTTAAAAGCCCCCCGAAAGCTTTCGGGGGGCGTTCTTTAAAATAATATGACCAAAGGTAATCGCATTCGTATTCGGCTAAAATCGTTTGACTCTCGGGTCATCGACGAAGCCGCCGCCAAAATCATCGAAGCCGCCGTTACTGCTGGTGCCCAAGTTCAAGGTCCCATTCCTTTACCCACCAAAAAGAAAAGAATCACTGTTCTTGCCAGCCCTCACACCGACAAAAATGCCCGCGAACACTTCCAGATCTTTACCCACAAAAGATTAATTGATATCACCAATACTAGTTTAAGAACCATCGACAGTCTCCAACATCTGGATTTGCCTTCCGGCGTTGAAATCGAGATTAAGATGTAATTTTACTATGATTTCAGGTTTCATCGCGAAAAAAGTTGGCATGGAAAGTCTCTTTACCGATGCCGGCCGTCGTCTCGTTGTTACTCGCCTCCAAGCTAATCCTCTCATCGTTACTCAAGTTAAATCAGAGGAAAAAGATGGTTATCAGGCTCTCCAGTTTGCTTTTGGTCAATCTCGCCGTTTAGATCGCCCTACTTCTGCCAAACTGGCCAAGATTAAAGTTGAATCCAAACCATCTGGATTCATTGAATTTAAACTAACCGATTCTGCCAAATCAGCCGAAGTTGGTTCCAATGTTGCCATCACCGATGTTTTTAGTGAAGGCGATTCTGTCTCTGTTTCCGGAATTTCTAAAGGTCGTGGTTTTGCCGGTGTTATCAAACGCTGGGGCTTTCATCGCCAGCCGGTTTCCGGTGGTCAATCCGACCGTGTTCGGGCTCCCGGTTCTATTGGCGCCCAAACTCCGGGAAAAGTTCTTAAGGGTAAAAAAATGCCCGGTCATTACGGCAATAAAAAAATCTCCACCCTTGGTCTAAAAGTTGTCAAGTTTTTTCCCGAAACCAATCAAGTTTTAGTCTCTGGCTCCGTCCCAGGGTGTCCTAATTCCTGGGTTATTATCAGTAAACCTTACTTCCATGAAAGTTGATCTCTATAACCTCCAATCAGAAAAAATCGGCACTACCACTTTGCCTTTATCTTATTTTTCTGCCACCGTTTCTCCTCGGGTTTTATCCCAATACATGCGCGTTTACTTAAGTAATCAGCGCTCGTCTGGGGCTAAAGTCAAAGACCGAGGTGAAGTTGCCGGCACCACTAAAAAAATGTGGGCTCAAAAAGGCACCGGTCGCGCCCGTCATAGCACTGCCAAAGCTCCTCTTTTTGTTGGTGGTGGAAGTGCTCATGGCCCCACCGGTAAACAAAACTATTCTCTAAAAATGAATAAAAAGGCTTCAAAAGCTGCTCTCAAGTCTGTTTTGACTACTTTTGCCAAGGAAGGCCGGATTATTGTTATCGACAAATTCTCTCCCTTGCCCCCCAAAACCAAAGTTGCCTGGAATTTTATCGCTGGCTTAGAAAAAGCTATCGAAAAATTAGCCAAAAGTTCCAAGTTTGCCATCATTACTTCTCGTTCTTTGCCAAATCTCAATCGGGCTTTCGGCAACATCCCCGACATTAATCTCCTTTCTCTTCAATCTCTAAATGCCTACCAGGTTTCTCGTCAAAAGTTTCTTATATTTTCTCAAAAAGCCGTTAATCGGATAAGTAAACCATGATTAAAATGATTCCCATAATTACCGAAAAATCAGTTGCCCTCCAATCTTCTGGTGTTTATGCTTTTTGGGTTGATTTAGGTGCCTCAAAATCCGAAATTAGAGTTGCTTTTAAAGATCAGTTTGCTGTTACTCCAATTTCTATCAACACCACCATTGTTCGTGGCAAATTAAAGACTAATTGGAAGAATCGTAGTAAAATAGTCCGGTCCGACCGAAAGAAGGCAATTATCACTGTCGGTGCCAAAAATAAAATAGATTCACTTCAATTCAAACCCAAAAAATAATATGAAATTACTTCGCCGACTGGCCACCATCAAGAAAAAAACCTCTGGCCGTGACTCCAGTGGCACTATTTCCGTCCGTCACCGCGGTGGTGAGCACAAGCGTTTTTTGCGTCTGATCGATTGGCGTCGTCCATATCTCGATATTTCCGCCAAAGTTATTGCCATCGAATACGACCCCAATCGCACCGTCGATATTGCTCTCTTGTCTTACACTAATGGTTCCAAAAGTTATATCCTGGCTCCGGTTGGTCTAAAAATCGGTGACACTGTTGTCAATAGTCCTTCTGCTCCCATTAAAGACGGCAATCGTCTACCTCTCAAAAATATTCCTGTTGGTTTACCTATTCACGGCCTAGAACTTCAGGTTGGCAAAGGGGCTCAAATTGTTAAATCAGCCGGTTCTTCCGCTTTTATTCAAAGTGTCGATGGTAAGAAAGCCATCATTAAATTGCCATCCGGTGAAATTAGGATTTTTAATTCCGAATCTCAAGCTACCATCGGCCAGTTAGGTCAGGCCGAACACTCAACCACTAAATTAGTTAAAGCCGGCGACTCCCGCCACCGAGGTATTCGCCCCGGTGTCCGCGGTGTTGCTCAAAATCCTCACTCCCACCCCCACGGTGGTGGTGAAGGTCGCAGTTCCATTGGTATGAATCCCAAGACTCCTTGGGGTAAGCCGGCCATGGGTAAACGAACTCGCAAACGCAAAAACCGCAGTAACAAGTTAATTGTTCAACGTCGAAAGAAATAGTTTTAAGTTTTTAACTTGATAAACTTTTAACTTTATAACTTTATAACTTATCTATGTCAAGAAGCTCGAAAAAAGGTCCTTTTGTTGACCCCCGCCTGATTGAAAAAATAACCAAGGATCCAACGGGTGTTATCACTACTTATTCTCGCCATTCTCAAATCGCTCCGGAGTTTGTCGGTCATACTTTTGCCATTCACACCGGCCGTAAATTTGTCAACGTTTATATTACCGAAGACATGGTCGGCCATTATTTGGGTGAATTTGCCCCCACCCGAACCTTCAAAGGCCACGGGCGTATCGTTAAGAGAGTTCTAGAAAAAACCTAACATGACTACTGTAAAATTTTCTCATCCCAACGTTCCTATTTCTCCCCGAAAAATCAGGGCTCTGGTTGCCACTGTCAAAAAGATGGCCCCAGTCAAAGCTCTTATTTCTCTTAAATTCACTAACTCAAAATCAGCCAGAATTTTGGAGAAGTTTGTTAGAAATGCCGTTGCCGCCGCTAAAAGTAACAATCAATTAACTCCTGAAAGTCTCAAATTTGATTCTTTTCAGGTTGATGAAGGTTTAAAAATTAAACGGATGGACAAATCCCACGGCTCCCGTTTTGCCCGTGGTGTTATCCAAAAAAGGCACAGTCGCCTTTCTCTGACTTTATCGGGCGTTTCTGATAAAATAGCCAGTCAGCAATAAAATTATTTTAACTTGATAAACTTTATAACTTTTAACTTTATAACTAATTAATGGGACAAAAAGTTAATCCAATCGGTTTCCGTCTGGAAACCACCAAAAACAATCACGAATGGCAGTCTTCTTGGTATGCCTCAAAAGCTAAATATGGTCTCTATCTTTTAGAAGATAAAAAAATTAGAGACTACCTCCAAAAAAAATTTTCTGGTGCCGGTATAGTCGCTGTCCGCATCAACCGTTCTGCTAAAAAAGTCAAATTAACCCTCATTGTCAGTCGCCCCGGTTTAGTCATCGGTCGTGGTGGTAAAGAGTTGGAAACAATCAAAACCGAAGTTCAAAAAAGCCAGTCCAAGTTGTTGGGTAAGCCGGCTATTGAAATTCAGGTCGAAGAGTTCAAACATCCCGATTTATCAGCCAAATTAGTTGCCGAGAAAATCGCTTTTCAGTTGGCCAAAAGAATGCCTCATCGCCGAGTAGTTTTATCTGCCATGGAAAAATGCATGGCCGAAGGTGCCAAGGGTATTAAAATCGTTTTAGGCGGTCGTATCAATGGCGCCGAAATTAGTCGTCGGGAAAAGTTTTATCAAGGTAAAGTTCCACTTAGCACTATTCGCTCATTTATCGATTATGCCGACTGCCCCTCTCTTACCCGCTCCGGCTACATCGGCGTTAAAGTTTACCTGTGTTTAACTTAACTTTTAACTTTACAAACTTTTAACTTTATAACTTATTTATGTTACAACCAAGTCGCACCAAATATCGCAAACAATTCCGTGGCCGAATGCGTGGTCTTTCTGCCGGTAATCAGGTTTCCTTTGGTGAATTTGGCCTAAAGTCGCTCGAATGTAGCTGGATTAGCGCCAATCAAATCGAATCTGCCCGTAAAGCTATTACTCATGCCACCAAAAGAAATGGCCGGATGTGGGTTCGTATTTTTCCCGATAAGCCCTTTACTGAAAAAGGTGCCGGTTCTCCTCTTGGTGCTGGTAAAGGTGATGTTAAAGGCTACGTTTCCGTTATTAAGCCAGGCCGAGTTATGTTTGAAGTTTCCGGCGTTTTAGAGTCTGAAGCCCGTGAGGCTTTGAGGCTGGCTGCCGCCAAGTTACCGGTTAGAACTAAAATCATTAAAAGAATTTAATAACCCCGATTATGAAAAAATCTGATAAAATTGCCACCAAAGACAAGTCGATTGCCAGCCTTTTGATCGATATCAAAGAACAGCAAAAGAAATTAGCTGATGCCCGAATCGGTTTTCATCAGGGTCAACTTCGTGACACTTCAGTCTTTAAAAAAATCGGTTATCAAATTGCCTATTTTAAAACCTTAATCGGTCAAAAATCAAAATCATGAAAACTTTTACCGGCCAGGTCGTCTCCGACAAAATGACCAATACCATCGTTATTTCTCTCGAATACAAATATCGCCATCCTCTTTACAAAAAAATCCTTAAAAAACACAAGAAAATTTATTCCGAAAACAATCTTGGCGCTAAGGTCGGCGACACGGTCAAAGTCCGAGAAGTTAGGCCTTTAAGTCGTCTCAAGCGTTTCACCATCATTAACATTGTCAAATCTTCCTCACCTCAATTATGATTCAATTAAGATCTTTTATCACTCCCGCCGACAACTGTGGTGCCAAAAGGTTGCAGGTAATGCATCTCTATCGTGGCTTCCGTCATCGTCAGTCCGGTATCGGCGACACTGTTCTTGCTGTTGTTAAAGACGCCCTTCCCAATTCTATGGTCAAAAAGAAAGACAAAGTTAAAGTTGTCATCGTTCGCACCAAAAAAGAAATTGGCCGAACCGATGGTTCTCACATTCGTTTTTCCGATAATGCCGGTGTTATTATCGACACTCAAAACAATCCCCGTGGCACCCGTATTTTTGGGCCGATTGCCAGAGAAATCAAAGATGCTGGTTTTAATAAAATTGCCTCCATGGCCAAGGAGGTTTACTAATCCAAAATGAAGATCTTAAAAGGTGATAAAGTTTCCATTATTGTTGGCAAAGATAAGGGTCGCAGTGGCGAAGTTATTCGCGCCATCCCCAAGTCTCTTAAAGTTGTCGTCAAAGGTCTCAATCTCTTTAAAAAACACATCAAACCGGCTCAAGGTCGCCCCGGGGCAATTGTTGAAAAAGAACGTCCGCTTCTAGTTTCAAAAGTTATGTTCATCTGTCCCAGCTGTCAAAAGCCCGCCCGTGTTGGCTACCAGATCAACGATTCCAAGCAAAAAAGCCGTATTTGTCGCCGTTGTAAAGCCATTATTACTCGTCCAGTTAGCAAATAACTATGTCTCTCATAAACCTTCCCGAAATTCAAAAAACTCTCCAGGCCGAGCTTAAAAGGGCCAATATTAACTCCTTGCCCCGTCTCGATAAAGTCGTCCTCAATTATCGTATTGCCGATAGTCGCGACAGTCAGGAAGCTATGGCCGCCGCTGAAGTTGAACTTCAAGCAATTTCTGGGCAAAAACCACGTCTTTGTCGTTCTAAAAAAGCCGTTGCTAGCTTCAAACTCCGCCAAAACGAACCCTTGGCCTACAAAGTAACTCTTCGCGGTGTTCGGATGTATAACTTCATCACCAATCTTTTTAACCTCGTTTTGCCTCGTCTTCGTGATTTTAAAGGCTTACCTATCGATGCTTTCGATGATCAGGGCAACTATAGTCTAACTCTCAAAGATCAAACCTATTTTCCCGAAATTGATTTAGATAAAGTCAATAAAATCCGCTCTCTTCAGGTTACCTTAAGCATTTCCTCTTCTTCAAAAACCGACTCAAAAATGTTATTATCGGCCCTAGGTCTTCCATTCCAGAAGACCAATTAATTATGGCAACAGAAGCAAAAATTGCTCGTGAGCACAAAAAACTGAAATATAAGGTTCAGTATCACAACCGTTGTCAGCTTTGTGGTCGCCCCCGAGCCTATATTCGGCTCGTTGGTCTTTGTCGCCTTTGCTTCCGTCGTTTAGCCAATCAAGGGGTATTACCCGGAATTAAAAGAAGCAGTTGGTAAATAAATATGATTAACTCACCCGCCACCGATTTTCTCATTAGACTAAAAAATGCCTATCTTGCTGGCAACAGCAAAACTACTTCGCCTTTTTCCGGTTTCCGTGTTAGCTTGGCGGAACTGCTCAAGAAATATCATTATATTGCCGACTTCTCCATTGAAGGTGAAATCAAAAAAACTATTTCCATTAAACTCAATTCCATTGGTAATGGTCTCCGGATTTCTTCCGTCAGAGTAATTTCCCGTCCCGGTCGCCGTATCTATGGCGGTGTCAGCGAAATTCCTTGGGGCAAAACCCCCGATTCATTAATAATTGTTTCTACTTCCTCCGGAGTTCTCTCCCAAAAAGAGGCCGTTGCCCAAAAAATTGGCGGCGAATTAGTTGCCGAAGTTTTTTAACTTACTATGTCCCGCTTAGCCAAAAAATCACTTACCATCCCCTCAGAAGTCGCCGTGACTCAAGACCAGTTCACTATCACTATTACTGGTCCTAAGGGAAAGCTTGTTATGCCTTTACCGGCCAAAATTGAAGTTAAGGTCGACGGTCAGGAGGCTAGTGTTCGGCGTTTGGGCGACGATCGTCAAACCCGGGCTAATTTAGGCACTACTTGGTCAATTTTAAAGAATCATCTGGCTGGTGTCGTCACTCCTTGGCAAAAATCAATGGAAATTCGTGGCACCGGTTACAAATTTGCTATTAAAGAAAATATATTAGTTATTACTTGCGGTTTCATTCATCCGGTTGAAATAAAGCTTCCCGAAGGTGTTACTGCCGTTCTTACTGAAGAAACTAAAGCTGTTCTCACTGGTTGCAATCGGGAAATTGTTGGCCAAGTCGCCAGCAACATCCGCAAAGCTAAGCCCCCCGAGCCTTATAAAGGCAAAGGTATCCGTTACCTTAATGAATTTGTTAAACTTAAAGCCGGCAAAACCGCCAAAGCCTAAAAACTAATATGATTAATCAAAATCCCATTATTCGTCGTCTCCGTCGTGTCCGCGCCAAGTTGAAAGCGGTCTCTGACTTGCCTCGTCTTTCTATTTTCCGTAGTCATCGTCATATTTTTGCTCAAGTTATCGACGATAAAACTGCCAAAGTTATTACCGCTTTTTCCACTAAAACCAAAAAAGCCAAAATCACCGGCACTAAATCAGAACAGGCCCAAGAGGTCGGTCGTCAGATTGCCAAATTGGCTATCAGTAAAAAAATCCGTAAAGTTAAGTTTGACCGCGGTTCATACCGTTACCACGGTCGAGTTAAATCATTAGCTACAGGCGCCCGTGAGGCTGGCCTGAAATTTTAAATCTATGGAATACACGCCAAAAGTTGAATCAGAGTTTTCCGACAAAGTTGTCGAAATTAAAAAGGTTACCAAAAAAACCAAAGGTGGCAACCAGATGTCTTTCACTGCTCTGGTAGTTTCCGGCGATCGCAAAACTAGAGTCGGCGTTGGTTTAGGTAAAGCCAAAAGTGTTGCCGATGCCATCCAAAAAGGTATTCAAAAAGCCCGTAAATGTTTAATTACCGTTCCAATTGTTAACGGCACCATCCCCTCCGAAGTCACTCTCAAATTTAAAGGAGCCATAATTCTTATTCGTCCCGGTAAAAAGGGAAGTGGTTTAATCGCCGGCGGTCCTGTCCGGGCAGTTGTCGAGAATTCCGGTATCAAAGATATTGCCAGCAAAATCATCGGCTCCAAAAACAAATCAGTTAATGTTTGGGCAACTTTCAAAGCCCTCCAAATGTTGTCATGAACATCCTTTCTGCTCTAACTCCCATTAAAGATAAGTCCGCCAAACGTCGTGGTCGGGGTATTGGTAGCTGTAAAGGTGGCCACACCACCGGTCGTGGTGCTAAAGGTGACAAAGTTAGAGGTAAAACCAAAATCACTTTTGACGGCACCAAAATTAAAAAATCATGGATTAAAAGACTTCCGTTTTTGCGGGGTAAACATCGTCTTCTTGCCCAGTCAAAATTCTCTGTTTTTAATCTCTCCCGCATCGACGCTCTCTTTGCTAAAGCCGGTGCCATTGTCACCCCCAAGGATTTGGGGCAAAAATCTGCCAAGATTCTTGGCTTTGGCAATCTAACTAAAGCTCTCACTTTTAAAGGTTTTTCTGTTTCCCAATCTGCTAAGACCAAAATTATCGCTGCGGGTGGTAAGATTGACTAATGAACCGAATTTTAGAGTCGCTCAAGATTTATATTGAAGGGCTCAAAACCCCTCATTTACGCAAAAAGATTCTCTACACTTTGGGTATTCTTGTCCTCTTTCGTTTTATCGCCCATGTCCCCGTTCCCGGCGTAAATCTGGCTCTCCTAAAAAGTTTTTTCAGTCAAAATCAGCTTCTCTCCCTTCTTGATATTTTTTCCGGTGGCACTCTGGCCAATTTTTCTATTGCCGCTCTTGGTCTTAATCCCTATATTAATGCTTCGGTTATGATGCAACTTCTCACCCTTGTCTCTCCCAAATTGGAGGAGCTAAGCAAAGAAGGGGAGTATGGCCGGGCCAAAATTAATCAATACACCAGAATTGCCACTATCCCTCTCTCCCTTTTTCAAGCCATCGGTATGTATGGCATTCTTCACTCTCAAAACATTATTAGTACTCTTTCCCCCTTAACTTTAGTTGCTCTGGTTTTGAGTATGGTTGCCGGCACCATGGTCATGATCTTCTTAGGTGAACTTATCAACCAATATGGTATCGGCAATGGTATCTCCGTTCTTATTTTTGCTGGTATTATTGCCCGTATGCCCATCAGTCTTTTTCAAACATTTTCCGTTTCTGACCTCTCTGATCCTCAAGTTAGTTTTAATTTAATCATCTTTTTAACCCTCGCCTTCTTTATGGTTTTAGGTATTGTTATGGTTGAAGAGGCTATTTTGCGGGTTCCTATCCATTACGCCAAAAGAGGTCAAACCACCTATCTTCCCATTAAAGTTGATACTTCTGGTGTTATGCCCATTATTTTCGCCGTCTCTCTGGCCACTATTCCCAGCCTTTTGGGTCAATATCTTGGCCGTCTTCCCAATACTGCCATTGCTAATCTGGCTCTTGGTATCTCCCGAGTTTTCCGCACCAGTGGCTATCCCTATATCATCTTTTATTTTCTCTTAGTCATTGCCTTTACTTTTTTCTACACTTCTGTCGTCTTCAAGCCCAAAGATATTGCCGACGAACTCCGTAAATCCGGTGGATTCATCCCCGGTATTCGCCCAGGGTCAGCCACTGAAAATCGTCTCAAATATCTCATTAATCGGGTGGTTGCTGTCGGTGCTGTTTTTCTTGGTGTTATCGCCGTCACTCCCTCAATAGTTTCTAATATGACCGGCCTCACTACTCTGACTATCGGCGGTACTAGTGTTTTAATTGTCGTTTCCGTCGTCATCGACATCACCCGTAAAATCGAGAACGTCGTCCAAACCTACAATTACGACAAAATAACTTATTAAAGTTTACAGTGACAAAAACGTCTCCAGTCCTATATATAATCGCAACTTTAATTATTTTTCTACTTGTTTACCTTCTTGTATCTTATCAATTTGTCAACTTAGGTAAAACTGATCCAGAGTGTGTTAGGCCAAGCTGTAGCGAACAGGGTTGTGTTCTTAAATCTGAATACGAAAAAAACCCTTGGGACACAACCTGTGAATATCGGCCTATTTATGGTTGTCAAAGTAGATATACCAATTGCCTTTATGACGGGAAAAGTAAATGCAACATAAAAGAGTCTATTGCTTATAAAATTTGTAAATTAACAAACAAAGAATGAAATTAAACCTTTTTATCATCGGACCAAGCGGTTGTGGTAAATCCACTCAAGCCAAGCTTATTGCCGATAAATACGGCCTTACTCATCTCTCTATGGGTCAGCTTTTGCGTGACGAAATTGCTCAAAAATCTAAACTAGGTTTACAAGCCCAAAGTTTTATTGAACAAGGTGTGTGGGTTCCCGATGATTTAATTTTTGACGTATTAACACCCAACTTAGAAAAATTAAACAACGACAATTTTATTGTCGATGGCTTCCCTCGGGTCCTAAATCAAGGCAAAATTGTCGAGTATTATCTTAAAACCAACCAAAAATCTTTTTCTCTTCTTATTCATCTTGATGTTACTTTCGAAGAAATTCTTGCCCGTCGAGCCAAAATGGGCGCCGAGTTTCAGGATCAAGGCCGAACCGATAACACTCCCGAAGCTGTTAAACAACGCCAGCAGTCTTATCTAGAAACCGTCAATCCCATTAAAGATTATTTCCGATCTCTGGGAAAATTATTTGACGTCAATGGCAACCGCCCCATCGAACCAATTTTTGAAGACATTTGCAAAGCCATTGACTCTATATAGAAACCATATATAATCCATATATGTATCCACAACCAACCAAAGTCCACCAAAAATTAATTAGTTTTCCTGACCCTATCTATACCCGTCTTTTAGAACGGTCAAAAAAATCTGGTTTCTCCTTTTCCGAGTACATTCGGATGATGTCGTTTCTCCATCTTAGAGAACCCGAGCCATTTGAAGAGGTCGAAGTTTTAGATGCCAAAACCTCAAAAGAAGTTGAAGCCTCTCTTAAAGAATTTCGGGAGGGTAGATATCACACCTTCAAAACCATGTCCGAGTTCAAAAAGTATTTCGACAAACTTTAGTTATGTATCAGGCAATTACTACTCCACTTTTTGAGAAAAAATTTTCCAAACTTACTAAAAATAATCCCTTGCTTAGAAAACAAATTTACCAGACCGTCGAGACTTTAAAATTAGATCCATACTATGCTGGTTTAAAAACTCATAAGGTTAATTTTGGTTCGGGTATCACCGCTAGAAGCTCTCGGGTAACTGGTGATATTCGTTTAATTTGGAATTTTACTAAAGAAAAATTAGTTATTCTTCTTCTCAACCTCGGTCCCCACTCCGGCTCCAAAAAAGTTTACAAATGAAAATTAGCCTCTATCTCACCACCTCCCTAAATGGCCTAACCACCAGATTTGGCGATGACACCAACTGGGCCGACGATTGGGATATTTTAAATAACCACATTAAAGAGAACGGGCTGATTGTTATGGGCAAAAGGACTTATCGATTTGCCAAAGGAGTATTCCCCTATAAAAACGCCCTAAATGTGGTCTTAACACACGATCAAAAATTACTATCTCAAAAAAATGACGATAAGTCATTATTTTTGAATAAATCACCAAGAGATCTGGTTAAGTATCTATCAAATTTAAAATACAAAAACCTCCTTCTAATTGGCGGTCAAAAAACCATTACTCAATTTTTTCAAGAAAATTTAATTGATGAAATTTTCGTAACCGTCTCTCCTTGTATTTTTGGCAACGGTAAAAATATAATCAAAAAAAGCCTTGTCGACTGTAAACTTAAAATACTAAACACAAAAACAAAAAACGGCCTGGTGGAATTACATTACCAAGTTGTTAAGCCAGTTTTAACAATTCGTCAATTCAAAGCCACCGAAATACCGTTAATTAAGAAATTTTTGGTTAAGATATTCTCTGAGTTTGGTTGGAAAATTGAACCACAATATGATTCTGATTTAGATGACATGGTCAAGTTCTATAACCCCGCCGACAATAGTATTTTCTATGTTGTTGTTGATGGTAATAAAATCATTGGAACTGCCGGAATAAAAAATAAAGGTAATGGAATTGCCGAGATTAAAAAAATGTTTTTAGCATCTGATTATCGAGGCCGTGGCTTGGGAAATAGATTATTAACTAAAATTATTAATTTTTGCCAAGACAAAAAATATCAAAAAATAGTCTTAATCACCGATCCCAAACTCAAAGTTGCCCATAAGTTATACGAAAAACATGGTTTTTCTGTGACAAAAATAATCAAAGATGATATACATATGGCAAAGTTGTTAAGTTAATTTATGAAGATAACCGATTCATATCAAAAAATATTTAAAAATAAAAAGAGAATACTCGTGGTCTTAGCTCATCCCGATGACAACGAGATTATTTGTGGCGGTTTGGTTGCAAGATTGATATCAGATAAGAAAAAAGTTCGCCTTCTGTCGATGACTAATGGTGGCAAAGGTGTTCGAGAGAGGAACGATATTTCGGAAAAAGAATTTGCCGAAATCCGCAAAAACGAACAAATCAATGCCGGCAAACAACTCGGTGTCTCATCTAACGAAATTTTTAATTTAGACATTCCCGATGGAGAATTGGAAACTAACCTTGATGCCATTAAAAAAGTGGTTTATCATCTGCGCCAATTTCAGCCCGATATAATTATTACCCACAACCCCGAAGAGATTATTAATTGGTACTCAAAATCGGTTGGTTGGGTCAATCACCGCGATCACCGGCATACCGCCGAGATTTTATTAGATGCCACTTATCCTTATTGTCGAGACAGAGCCTTCTTTCCTGAACAATTTAAAATAAAGAATCTAAAACCTTGCTATGTTTCAGAGTATTTATTTTCTGATTCATACACTCACCCAGACGCAATCTGTTTTGATGTTACCAGCTTTGTCGATAAAAAAAGAGTCGCCCTAAAAGAACATACTAATGGTCTAAATCAAGATGAAATTGACGGTTTTTTGGATGAAATCAAAAAAGGTACAAAAAGTTACGAGGTATTAAGATACGTAAATTTATCCTAAATTAAAATTATTAACTATTAACAAAAACTAAACCAATAAATGAAAGAACCAACTGTTCGGGGTACTGTTACTGAAGTCCTGTCAAACCAGCTTTTTCGGGTTGAGCTGGAAGACAAGAAGTTAATTGTTTGCCATTTGGCCGGAAAGTTGCGCCTTCATCACATCCGCTGCCTGGCTGGCGACGCCGTCACCCTCGTCCTTTCCCCCGACGGTGACAAAGGTCGAATTGTCTACCGGGGATAATTTAAAATTTGATATTAAAAATTGATTAAAAATTAAAAATTTCAAATTAAAAATTAGGCAAATTTGCCCTTTGCTATTAGCCATATTTTAGGTTACAATAGCCAAGTCATTTCCTATGAAAGTCCAATCTAGTGTCAAACCTCGGTGTAAAAATTGTAAAGTTGTCATTCGTCGGGGTATTCGCCGGATTGTTTGTTCTATTAAAAAACATACCCAAAAACAGGGATAATTATGAGAATATCAGGTGTTGAAATTCCCGACAACGAAAGAGCTCAAGTTGGTTTAACTCGCTTTTTTGGCATCGGCCCTAAAAAAGTTCTTAGCTTGGCTAAAAAAGCCAATATTGATCTTAATACTAGAATTAAAGACCTCTCCCGCGATGATGTTGGTAATCTGATGAAGGCCCTCGAGTCTTTTTCCGTCGAAGGAGACCTTAAAAAAGACATTAGAGAGAACATTGATCGTCTAAAAGCTATTAAATGTTACCGTGGCATCCGTCATATCGTCGGTTTGCCCGTTCGTGGCCAGAGAACTAAGTCCAATTCCCGCACCCGTAAGGGTAAGAAGAAAACTGTTGGCTCTCTTACTAAGGAAGCATGGGCAAAGATTGAAACACAACAAAATGCCGCCGCTGCCGCCAAAAATAAATAAACTCACTTATGAAAACTGAAAAGCCAATCGCCATCAAAACCGTTTCCAAAAAGAAAATTACCAAAAATTTTGCCGAAGGTCGTCTCTATATTCACACCAGCTTCAACAATACCATTGCTTCAATTACCGATCCTAAGGGTAATTCTCTCGTTTGGGCCAGCGCTGGTAGTTGTGGTTTTAAAGGTGCTCGCCGTTCTACTCCTTTTGCCGCTGGCACTGCCATCGACAAAGTTTTAGAAGAAGCCAAAAAATTTGGTATCAAAAAATTATCGGTTTACATTAAGGGGCCGGGAACCGGTCGTGATGCCGCTTTAAGGTCGCTAAGGACCAAGCGTGATTTCGATATCGAGCAAATCGCCGACATTACCCCCATCCCCCACAATGGTCCTCGGCCTCCCAAGGCTCGTCGTGTTTAATTATGGCTAGAATTACCGTCGATTCAAAATGCCGACTCTGTCGGGCTGAAGGTCTCAAGCTTTATTTAAAAGGAGCTCGTTGCTATTCTTCCAAATGTCCTGTCGAGAAGAAAGGTGCTGTTCCTCCCGGTATGCACGGTCTTAAACGTAGTAAAAAACCCTCTGATTACGGTCTCCAGCTTCGGGCCAAACAAAAAGCCAAGCGGACTTACGGCGTTTTGGAAACCCAATTCAAAAATTATTACACCAAAGCTAAAAAGCTTAAAGGTCAAGTCGGTGACAATCTTATGTCTCTTTTGGAAAAAAGACTGGACAATATCGTTTATGTCTCCGGCCTGGCCCAATCCCGCTCTCAAGCCAAACAGCTTGTCAGCCATCGTCAGATTCTCATCAACGGTAAACCGCTCAACATTTCTTCCTATAGCACTAAAATCGGTGATATTATTTCTCTTTCTTCCTCTGCCTTAGAAAGAACCAAGGACAATCTTCGTTTATCAGACAAAGACTTTTCTTTTCCCAGTTGGTTGGATGTCAACAGGTCCAACTTCACTGTTACTCTTACCGGAGAGCCCGATCCGGAGTCCTTTAACTTCACTTTCGATGTTAACTTAATTATTGAATATTATTCAAGATAAAAAATATGATTGACACTAGCAAATTCCATATCAAAACAGTCAAATCTACCGACACCTACGGTAAGTTTGAGTTTTATCCGCTTGTCGGCGGTTTCGGTCATACTATCGGCAATAGTCTTCGCCGGGTTTTGCTCATCACCATTCCTGGTGCTGCCATCACCCGCGTCCGTTTTGACGGCGCCAATCATCTTTTCACCACTCTTCCTGGTATTAAGGAAGATTTAGTTGAAGTTTCCCTTAATCTTAAGAAAGTTAAATTCGCCTACGCCAGTGAGGAGCCAATTGATCTGGAAATCTCCAAGAAAGGCCCAGGCATTGTTACGGCTGCCGATATTGCCGGTAATGATCTTTGCAAGGTCACTAACCCCGACCAGATTATTGCCACTATTTCAGCCAAATCTGTCTTCAAGGCTAGTATCACCGTTGAGAAAGGTGTCGGTTATACCATGGCCAAGGAGCAAAAAACCGATATTGTCGGTGAAATAATCCTCGATGCCACTTTTACTCCCATCCTTAAAGCCAATTACCTTGTCGAGCCAACTCGTTTAGGTAAAAAATCCGACTACGACAAGTTAACCATGGAAGTTTGGACCGATGGTTCCATTGATCCTTTAACTGCCATTAAGACTGCCGCCAAAGACCTCATCCGTTCTTTGAGCCAAATTATCGACCCCAAAGATTTTGAAGAAGAAGTTATTACTCTTTCTTCCATGCCGGTTATCCCGGGTAGTGACATTTCCGTCGAAGAAATAGAATTGCCCCTTCGGGTCACCAACGCTCTCAAAAAAGCTGGTTACGCTACCATTGATTCTTTAATTAAGGGTAGTCGTTCCGAAGTAAGCAAAGCTAAAAACGTCGGCGAAAAATCGTTAAAAATTATTGATGCTTGGCTCTCCGAAAGGGGATTCAATTGGAAATAATCTCTCATGAGACACCGAATTGCTGGCAAAAAATTAGGTAGAAATTTTCTACAGCGCAAGACACTCTTTCGCTCTCTGGCTAAATCCGTCCTAACTCACGGTAAAATTGTCACCACTAAGGCTAAAGCCAAAGCTGTTGTTCCCTTAATTGAGAAGCTTGTCAATGAAATTGTTAAGTCTTCGGCCATGTCAGCCCAGCGTAGTCTCCATCGTCATTTTGCCGACAGATCAGTTGTTGCCACTATCTATTCTCAAGTCAAACTGGCTTTTGAAGGTGTCACTTCCAATTTTACTAGAATCGCTCCCATTGGCTTTCGTCAGGGTGATAATTCTTTAATGGTCGAACTTTCTTTAGCCAAAGAATTAGTCAAACCCGTCGTCATCGCCCCTGCCAAAATTAAAAAAGCCGAAAAAGTTGAGAAAGTCAAAAAAGTTGAAAAAGTAGTAAAAGAAGTTAAAAAAGTGAAAGTTCCAGCCAAGAAGGCTATCAAAAAATAATGACCCACTATCAAACCCCCATCACTAAAGAATTTCAAAAAAGACAATGGCATCTTATTGATGTCGCCGGTCTAACTCTTGGCCGTATTTCCACTAAAATTGCCGGCCTGCTTATTGGCAAAGGCCTCCCCGGTTTTTCTTATCATCAAGATTCCGGTGATTTCGTTGTGGTTATCAATACTGATAAAATCAGAGTTACTGGCGACAAATTAAATTCCAAGATTTACAATTCATATTCGGGATTTCCCGGTGGTTTAAAAAGCCTTAGTCTTAAGCAGTTAATGGCCAAAGATTCAACTTTGGTTATTAAAAACGCTGTTGCCGGCATGATCCCCAAAAATCGTCTTCGTCACCTGCGCATGGCTCGTCTTAAAATCTTTGCCTCAAGCCAGCACCCTTTTACCAGTAACTTTATTAGTCAAGACAAAAAATAAACTATGGTCGCTTCATCTAAAACAACTGCTAATAGATACACTTATGCTTACGGTCGTCGCAAGTCAGCCGTCGCCACAGTAAAATTATTTTCCAAAGACGGTGATTCCACTGTCAATACTCTTCCTATTGCTAAATATTTTGCCAGTTTAAGGCAGGAAAATGTTTGTCTTCTACCCTTTACGGCCACCAACACCGTTGGTAAATATCACTTTATTGCCAAAGTTGTCGGCGGTGGTAAAAGCGGTCAAAGTGAAGCTTTGTCCCTAGCAATTTCCCGCTGTCTTCAAAAAATTGATAAGGTCGCCAACACTCCTCTTTTACGCCAATTCAGTTTGTTGACGGTTGATTCTCGAGTCAGAGAAAGGCGAATGATTGGCACTGGTGGTAAAGCCCGTCGCCAAAAGCAATCCCCCAAACGTTAGTATTACGTCATTGCGAGCGAAGCGTGGCAATCTCGTATGGATCTAGCACAAAGCTTAATTTTATCTATTATCCAAGGTCTAACCGAATTTTTGCCTGTTTCTTCCTCCGGCCACTTAAATTTATTTCAGCATTTTTTTGGTCTCACCCCAAGTTTATCGTTTGATGTTTTATTAAATACGGCCACTCTCTTTTCTGTCCTCTTCTTTTTTCGCTCCCAAGTCAGATTTTTTATCGATAATCTAGGTAAAATAATTATTGCCTCCTTACCTGCTGGTCTTATCGGCGTTTTATTTAAATCGTCTCTCGAGCAAATTTTTGCCAATTTTTCTTATTTATCTTACTTCTTTCTAATTACTAGTATCTTGCTTCTTAGTTCTTATCTCTTAAAGCCCGCTAATAATAGTCTTACTTATAAGCGGGCTTTACTTATCGGCTTTTTCCAAGCCCTGGCCATTCTCCCCGGTGTTTCCCGGGCTGGTTCCACCATTTTCGCCGGCCTGCTTCTTGGCCTATCTCCTGTTACCGCCTTCAATTTTTCCTTCGCTCTTTTTATCCCCGCCTCTCTCGGCGCTCTTCTTCTCTCCCTCAAAGATATTGGTCAAATTGGTCTTAGTGGTCCTATTATCATCTCCTCTCTTGCTGTGACTTTTATTGTCGGTGTTTTTGCCCTCAAACTCCTCCGCCGTTTCGTAATTTCCCGCCGTCTCTGGCCCTTCGGCCTCTATACTTTAATTCTCGCTATAATTTTATTTCTCGTCTCATGAAAAACATTGCCAAGATTATTAAGATTTCCCGTCCGCTTTATAAAATTCTCGCCTTTATTGTCTTTTTGATTATTACCTCGGTTTGCCTTGAGCTGGCCGCTCCGCTGGTGTCCAAACTTATTGTTGATCAAATCGTTACCAATAAAAGTTCCTCCGATCTTATTCGTCTTGTCGTTCTCATGTTCGGTCTTAATTTTTTGGGCATTTCCATTTCTGCCATTTCCGAACGGCTAGGCGATCATTTTGCCGGTCAACAAAGAAGGCTATTAACTGAAAAATTTTACCAAAAGGTCTTGTCCCTCCCCCAGTCTTACTTTGATTCCGAAATTTCTGGCAAAATCATCAATCAACTAAGCCGCGGTATTTTCACTATTCAAGGGTTTACTAACGCCGCCACTAATTTTATCGTTCCCTCCTTTTTGCAAAGCATTTTAACTATTTTTCTTTTAGCCCGTTACAGCCTGCCTATCGCTGGCCTAGTTTTTTGCCTTTTTCCCATTTATCTGGCTCTCTCTTATTATTCCTCTCTCAAATGGGGTCAGCATGAAGTTGGTAAAAACAAGCTTGAAGACGAGCTCCGTGGCCGGATTCAGGAAGTTGTTGCCAACATTAAAATTGTCAAAGGCTTTCTTACTCAAAATAGCGAATCCCATTTTGTTTCTCAAAAACTTCTTCAAATCAACAAAATTTATGCCGTCCAAAGCTCTTCTTATCATTGGATTGATTTTCTAAGAAATGCCAGTCTGGTCATCGTTCTCTTAGGCATTAACATCGTCGTCTATCAACAAACTTTTCGCGGAATTTTAACTATTGGTGAAATGGTTTTAATCATCCAGCTTGTTCTACAGGCTAGGCGGCCTCTTTTTGCTATGTCCTTTATTCTTACTCAACTTCAAAACGCCGAAAGTGGCTCCAAAGAATTTTTCGACATTTTAGAGCTCCCCGATCGCGAATCCTACCAAGCCTCCTCCTCTCCAAAACTCACCAATCCAAATCTTGAATTCCGTCAAGTTTCCTTTAATTATCAAGATTCGGTCAATGTTTTAAACAAGGTCTCTTTTACTATTAATTCCCAAGAAAAAATTGCTCTAGTCGGTCCCTCGGGGGCCGGTAAAACCACTATCACCAACTTAATTCTTAAACTTTATCAGCCCACCAGTGGCGAGATCTTCATGTCTGGTAAAAGCTACCAAAAACTAAGTTTCGCTCAAATTAGGCAAAACATTGCCCTAGTTTTTCAAGAAAACGAATTATTTTCCAGTACTATTAAAGCCAATGTTGCCTATGGCACTAAAGCCACTGATGCCGAAATTATCTCCGCCCTCAAATCTGCCAATGCCTATGACTTTGTTAAAAAGTTACCCAATGGTTTAAATTCCCAGGTTGGCGAGAGGGGAGTCAAGCTCTCCGGTGGCCAAAAACAGCGCATCCAAATTGCCAGGGCCATTCTTAAAAACGCCCCCATTTTAATTCTTGATGAGGCCACCAGTAGCCTCGACGCCAAATCAGAAGCCGAGGTTCAGGAGGCCTTGGAAAAGTTAATGGCCAAAAAGCTCGTCATTATTATTGCCCACCGTTTTTCCACCTTAAGCCATGTAGATAAAGTTATGGTTCTTGATGGCGGCCAAATCGTCCAGTCCGGCACTCCCAAAGAATTAGCCAAGATTAAGGGTATTTATTCCGATCTCCTAAACTACCAAATCGAGGGCAACCGTCGCCTCCTCGAAGGTTTCGAATTATCCTAACGCCCTTTATTTATCAATAACCATCATCTCCTCGTTCCTAACAGTTTTTATTTCAGCTCCCTCTTCTCTTTTAAACTTTTCTAATTCATCATTTTGAGTCTCCTCATAATGTGGCCAGACTTCAAAGTCCACCACTCCTAATCCAGTTAAGTCTTTTAATTCTAGTTCGTTAATATCCCCAGTTTTGGCTATTCTAATTGATGGTGTTAGCACTATTGCCCCGGCGCTAAAGCCCGCCAACACCACTCCACCTTTTTGCCAAAGCTTTTCAATTGCTTTATCGAGGCCCGATAGTCGCAAATGATTTAGTAATCTAAAAGTATTTCCGCCAGTGATCATCACCACGTTAGCCGACAATAATTTCTCTCTTTCGACAGTTGCCTCTTCTCCTCGTTTTGAATTATCAATAAACACAAATTTAGCCCCACAACTTTTGGCAAAATCCTGCCAGATTGGTGTAAATTTAGCATTGGCCTCAACACTATCGCCCTCCGACGGTATATAGGCAAATATTTTCTCCGTTAAATATTCCGGGAATAAAACAGCTTTTAGTTTTTTAAAAATATCCGGCGATGGTTGGGAAAATAAAACTAACCTTTTTAGCATGAGTCAATTATACGACAATTTTACACCACCAAATATTTTAGTAAAACCAATTTTACTGCCGTTTCTATAAAGGGGATTCTGTCCTTAATGATAATTCCAATATGTTGGCAAACTGGGTCTGGGTTTTCTGCCAAGTACTGTCGCACAAAATCTCCTAATTCTTTGTTTTTCTTTAAAATATTTTGATGAAATTTTGGTAGTAAAAGTTTGTGTGATCTAGCTAAAAATCTTTTTCCGTCTCTAGAAATTAATGCCGCCCAACACAACATTTCATAATCACTTTTACGATTTTTTTGATAGCCAACTTCGATTCCCAACGAACAGTCTGCCTCGTTAAATTTTGCCAAAGCATTTTTAGCTCGATTAATCGCTCCTCGTTTAGTCTCTTTACTGCTTATCGGCTGGTTGGCTACTCCACTTAACACTTCAAACGATTCTATTGTCGCCTTCACCCCCAGCTCTACCAACACCCCTTCCAAAACTGCTCTTTTTCTCTCCGACCCCGTCCCCAATGCAATTTTCATCATCAATAATTACCCATCAATATTCTCTCTTTTCAGTAAATACCCGCCGTCGGCAGAAATTATTTGGCCGGTGATATAAGCAGAAGCATTACTTAAAAGAAAAACAATCACCTTGGCGATATCCTCCGGTTCGGCTAATCTTTTTAGCAACACGTTGTTTTCCATGAATTTTATCCCCGCCTTATCAAAATCATCTAAAAGCATTTTTGTTTTTGTCCAGCCCGGTGCCACTCCGTTAACCCTAATATTTGGGGCATATTGTACTGCTAAATTTTCCGTTAGTTTTGCCAATCCTGCCTTAGCCACTCCGTAGCTACTAATCGACGGCTTGGCCGTTCCCGGCACTCCCCAAAGAGATACCACGTTTACGACTACCCCCGATTTTTGTTTTTCCATCAGAGGCATTACATAACGGCACAAATGAACCGCCCCCATAATGTCTAAATCAAAAGATTTTTGCCACTCACTATCAGGATCGGTAATCGTTGCCCATCCACCCCCGCCGGCATTATTGACCAGTCCGTCAATTCGGCCGTATTTTTTAACGATTAAATCAACCATTATTTTTACCTCGCCATCTTTAGTCACATCAGCAAGTTGAAAATCAGAATTAGGAACTCCTGCCGAAGCCGATTTTAACTCTTCCTCTGATTTGGCCGAACTCAAAATGACTTTAGCCCCCAGTGATGACAAGGTCTTTGCCGTCGCCAATCCAATTCCTCGAGACGACCCGGTCACTAAAATTACCTTATCTTTTAAGTCTTCAAGCATAGTTAATTATACAAGATTTTTAACCACTCTTTTTCCCACCTCCATCCCCGGCAGTTCAACTAGTCGATAAGTCACCGAAGAAATAATAATGCTAATAATAAATAACAAAAAATACCGAATAGAAAAATTTAGTAATGGCAAATTTACAAAATCCACTAGATTTAAAGTAGTCATTAATTTCAACACCGCAAAGTGGCTAATATAGAGGCTGAAACTTATTTTGCCAATAAAAACAGTAGATTTATTTACTACTAATTTAGTCGGATGCAAAGACAGTAGATATACCCCAACCCCCATCAAAACGGCAAAAATAAACTGGTAGGGGAAAATGGTTTTGGTAATTAATTGCATAAATACTGCCACTAAAAATAATTGCCCAAAAATCACATCAGAAGCCGATAATTTAATCTTAGAAACTTTGGTCTTTATTAGTTGGTAAACCGTAAATCCCACTCCGAAAACCGATAGTTGTGATGGTAAAAAGTAATTAAGATAATCAAGCCCTGTCCTTGATGACCCCAGCGGTGTCAGTTTAATTAAAAAGTAATAAATTACTTGAAAAAGTATTGCCGTCAAAACGGCAAATAGCCAGGTTATTTTCAGATTTTTAAGTGCAAAAAACAGCAGTGGGAAAAATACATAAAAGCCCATTTCGGTAGCAATCGACCATCCTCCCGGCACCAGCACATTAATCCATTCCGGTCTCAACCCATGAGTAAAAGTAAGGGTCGAAAGTATCGTTCCCCAATTAACCGGCGAACTCACTCCCAAAATCAGTCTGTCTTGGGATCCAAAATAAAAGTAATAAAAAATGGAGGCCAAGTAGAATAGGGGAGCAATTCGAAAAAACCTCCGGATATAAAAATTCAAAATCGGCCGCTTTTCATCTTGCTTTCTTTTTTCAAAAGACAAACACAGTGTCAGAGCGCTGATAATAAAAAATAGTTGCACCCCCAATGTCCCGTGATTTAATAACTCTTTTACTGCCGGCGAATAGTTATTAGTTCCAAATAGCTGGCAATGTGTTGCCATCACCATCATTATCGCCACCCCCCGCAGGGCATCTATATACCGATAATTTTTCACCTCCATCTTTAGCAGTTTACCAAAAAGTTAATTTATAATTACTCAATGGAGTTTATAAAAAAATATAAGATTACACTTCTATTGGCGGTTGTTTTAGCCATAGTCCTTTGCTTTTTTACTTTTCCCTTTAAAAACAAAAGTTATATTTTTGATTGGGATCAAGCCAATGACTATGAAGCCGTTGCTAAAATCGCCGCTGGCAAATTTACTCTAATTGGTCCTCGGGTTACTAGTGACAACGGCTTTTTCCTCGGTCCATGGCATTATTATTTCCTCATACCATTTTTTGTTATCACTCACGGGAGTTTAGATATGGGCTTTTTTGCCGTTCTTCTTGTCCAATACCTATTTGTTATTACCTCGTTTATTTTGGTCAAAAAATGGTTTGGAACCCTTGCTGCTCTTACTGTTGGTGTCTTTTTCGCCACCCAGGCGAATATTGTTGCCTGGGGGTTTATGTATGTCCCTCTACTAAGCCTACTTTTCTTTTCTTTCTGTCTTAAAACTATCAAAAATCCCAAATTTTTACCCCTCTTGTTTTTACTTTTTGGCTTTGGTTGCACCACCTATGCCGTCTTTTATGCTCTAATTTTTCCCTTAACTTATATTTCACTCTCTTTATTAATTCAGCAAAAAACCACCTGGAAACAATTTTTTTTGGGAGCTATTTTGGCAACAGTTCCCTATACTCCTCTTTTAATCTTCGACCTTCGGCACAATTTTTTAAATATCAAAAACATGCTTGGATTTGCTGGCGGCCAAGCCGGTTCCGGCGCTCAAGCCGGTTATTTTACCAAAGTATTTTTTAGAGCCCTTGAAGTCTCTTGGTTAAATCAAGAATTTGCCCCCTATCTGTCTTTTATTATCGTAATTCTAACTTTAGTCATTTTAATCGTCGGGGCTCTAGTTCTTTTCAAAAAAAACAAACTTTTTATCTTTATCTGGCTTCTGTCTTCACTAATTCCTCTAGCCTTTTTTAAAGGCAATGTTTCCGAATATTATTACGCCCCAGTAATCCTTCTCACCCCTATTTTTCTTTCTGGTTTTTTAGTTAAAAAAGGCAAAATCGGCCAAACACTTTTGGTTGCATTAATACTTTTACTAGTTGGTCTACGGTTAAAAGATAAATATTTCAGTCCATCAGGCGTCGTTTTAACCGACAAAATTGCCGTTGTTAAGGAATTAGAAAAGTTAAATACCAAATATTCTATTTCCTACGAATTAGGTTTGGGTCAGAATAGTGGTTACGATACTATTTTCAAAACAATTGGCAAAAATTATGTTGCCGACGGCTCGTCGCCGCTTTACACCATCACTTACCCCAATACTCCCATCAGTGGCACCCTCCTCGTCACTACTGGGAAATTATCAATTTACAAAAGATGAATAAAACACTCCTGTCCAAATTATGTCCGTTACACTACCTCTTCCTAAGGGCATCTATATATCGATAATTTTTTAGCTCCATTATTTAATTTTTATTAGTTTTGCCTTCTCATCCAAAAATGGATAAATCAAAAAACAGACAATTCCGCACAGAAAATAAAATACATAATCTTCAATGGGAACACTTAATATTTTTGTCCCCATCAAGTTTTCCGTCATCCAAGTATTTTCAATGAATCCAGGAGACACGAAAATCATTAGTTGAAAAATAGGGACAACCAGAAGGACTAACAAAATAGCGTTAACAAAGGCTGCTTTTATTAAAGATTTATTAAAAAACATTATGACTGTCGAAAAAATCAACCCAAAAATAATGGTTGCCAGAAAAGAAGAAATGTTTACTATATAGACAAGGATAAAACACAACATAAGACAGACACTAATTAACACAATCAAAAACGTTAATCTTTTATTTGATATCGAATCCGTTGTCTTCAATTTATTTTTGAAAACGTAAAAATATAAACTAGCCGCCACCCCTCCGCTACTAAATCCCAAAAGGATGTCTTCTATTCCAATTCTGGTATTAGTGATTGTATAAGGGCGCCACCAGTCTCTGGTCCAAAAAAAATATTCCATAATTAAACCGATTACTGAAAGTAACAAACCATTGAATACCATCAGTCTTCGCAGATCTTTTCTTCCAGAAAAAATCAAAAACCAGGGAATAAAAAATAAACTGGAACCAAACAAATAAACAAACCGTAGAGGAAACATCATCCAAATTATATCAAGCTGGTGAATTTTTACTTTCTAATCTTCAGTTCCGATACTAGGGTTGCTCCCAAAATTAAACTGCCACCAATAACGGTATTCATTGTCATTGATTCATTGGCCAGCCACCAGGCAAACAAAGAAGCAAATACCGGCTCGAGTGATGTAATAATCCCCACTTGGTTAGCCGACACCGACCGTTGGGCGTTTAGTTGCAAAAACAAGGAAATTGATGCTGGGAAAATGGCCAAATAAAGAATTGGCAACCAGACCAAATTACTTTTGGGCCACATCGGCGCTCCGGACATTATCCCGATAATAAAACAAACCAAGCCCATTACCCACATCTGGTGAAAACATAACACCAATGGATCATGTTTACCTCTTAAAAATTTTTCTGCCAACACGTTATATAAACCAATAAATAGTGGCACCAACAGAGTAATAAAATCGCCCCTCTTCATCTGATCCACACCTCCGGTTAGCGCCCAAAGTCCAATCATTGCCATTGTCAGAGCCAGTAGAAATTTTCTTGATGGTACTTTTCTAAAAATCAGTAAACTGAAAATTGGCGTCGTAATCACAAATAGTCCGGTAATAAAACTGGAGTTTGACGAGGAAATACTCTGAATTCCTATAGTTTGACTAAGATAGGCGAAGGCGTAGACAAACCCCAGTATTATTCCCGCCTTAATACTTCCTTTGAAATCTTTTTTCAAAAGCCAAACAACTACTCCCATTAATAGTGCCGCCAGTAAAAAACGGTAAGCCACTAAAAACGGTGGACTAATCAGGGCCGTTGCTTGTTTAACAATAAAAAAACTCGAGCCCCAAATTACCGTTGCCAAAAGTAGTTGTGCTGTTGGTGAAAACAACTTACGAATTAAACCGTTTTTATTTGTCATTGTTCTTTACAATCTCCAGCACTGGTTTGTAATGGAATTTTACTTGAATAAATTCTCCCAGTTTTATTTTCAGCATCGGAAACATTGGCTGATCAATAGCGCTCACATCCCAATTTACCTCTGGATATTTTTGCGCCAGTGTTTCGAAATCTTCGTCAATGACAAATTCTGCATGTTCCAGTGCCGACGGGCAAACTTGCCCCTGCTTTGGTGCCACCAATTCAACCGCCGGTATCAAATTATTTTGAAATCGCCACTCTTCTCCCGCCAATCGGTTTTTCAAAAACCATCTTCCCGATTTTTTCAAAACCCAATTTTAGTTTCTCGTAATCCTCATCCGACGACGCTTGATAGCCCAAGTGATCCAATTGGTATTTTGCTACATCAATTCCCAGTCCTTCAACTTTCTCAATCAGGTCGTCCAAAAATAATTGGTAATTATCAAAAATCATTTTTATTTGATTTTGTTGTTTTTTATTTGTATAATTCTCCTGTAAGCGATAAGGCTTACTTGACTTTATTCAGAATCCCGGCGAAAGTCGGGATTTTTGATTTTTATTGCCTTCTAAGGTTTAGTCTATACTCGAAGTCTTCCGCAAATAATATATCTTTAATCACCTTGCTTTTCTTGCAGTCTACTAATTCTTTGCCAAGATGGTTTCTGGCTCCAAAGACATAAATTGTTTTCCCAAATTCCTTTTTAATATATTCGCAAACATAGGCTAGGTCGCCGTCTCCGGAAAAAATTATGGCGGTGTCGTAATTATCTTTTTCTTTAATTAAGTCAACCGCCATCTCGATATCTAAATTACATTTTTTAATAAACCCTGTTTCATATTTTTCGTCTGGAATATATTTGACTCTTTTAGAAACAATTTCAAATCCGCTATATTGGGCCTGCCTCAATATTTTTTCAGACCACGGAGTTAATATTTTTGATCTGTCTTTTGGGCCATAGTCTTCTCCATAATAAAATCTTCTCAAAAACTTTTTACCCTTAGCAATATAGGAGACTAATTGTCCTAGATTTTTTATACCAACTGGCCAGTTTAAAGTATCCTGCCAGCGATCAACATTGGCAAAATCGACAATCACAATATTCCTATCGATAGTTTTCGAGAGTAGTTCTAAAAACTTTTTAATATCGTTTTTGTCCATACATTCTTTTTCTTACCTAACTTGTCGGGTTTATCCGACATAGTCCGGCCACTGCCGGACGAAGTCGGGGATACTGGATTCGCTGCGTCCGGCCCAGACGGAAACCAGCAACCTCGCGCACCCTAGCCAAAAAACAATCCGTCACACAGTCAACTGTTAACGGTTTACTGTTAACGGTAATTGTCGGGGATACTGGATTCGAACCAGCAACCTCACGGACCCCATCCGCGCGCGCTAGCCAATTGCGCCAATCCCCGATATTTAGCGCTGTCTGCCGACAGGCAGACTTTGCGCCAACTGTGTCCGCCCACTGGCGGATCCCCGAAATGAGACTAATTATAAAAAGAGCGGCGCACTAGCCAACTGTGCCCGCCGAAGCGAAGCATAGGAGGGTTGCGCCAAAGCCTCTGTATTATACCCGATTCTCCCTGTTTCTGTTTTTTAGAAATTGGAAATTTTAGATTTGGAAATTGTAGATTTTAAGGAGGGCATCTTTCCGACTTCACATACCCCGCCTTAATTGCCTCATTTTCACTACAAAACCACTCCTCCCCTCGATCCAGCTCCACTATTGTCGTCTCATATTGCACACATCCTGGCACATAAAATCGCTTTAAACGACTGTTACTCGGGTCAATATTGCCCTTAATATTGCACTTTTGGTTTTGCCTATTTTCTCTTTGCCAGCATTTGCCATACAATCCCTTATTATCTGCCTTATTCTTGTCGCCAACTTCTTTAAGTTTTTCCGCCACACTCGTCTGATCATGATGATACTTAACCCAACCACTTTTAATCATCTCCAAGTTTATTAACTTGTCACCTGCGTACAATAACCCCATTGGCCGCCCCCAATTATCAAGAATTTCTTCCTCCACCCTCACTCTTTTGTTAGTTAGTAATTTTTCTAGCTCTGCTTTTGCCTCTTTCCCTCCGCAAAGATCAGCTTCAGCCGCATCAATACTTCTTAGTCTAAATCTGACTTTGCCCTCCAATGTCACCGTGTCCCCATCCAGCACTCCAATTACTTTAATCCCCTTGGCTTTTTCACTTTTCATATATTGATACCCCGTCCCCGCCATCACCGCCATCAAGCATATCGCCAGCATCCCCCCAATCACTTTTTTCTTTCTCATTATAAAATTCTATCACCGCAAGCCATTACTCCAGAAAAGGCTCGAACTTTGATAAAATAGACCATGCTTTTCGTTACCTCTTACAGTGATCCTGATTTAGACTGTATTGCTTGTATTTTAGGTTATACTGAATATCTAGCCAAAATTGGAATAGACTCTACGGGAGTTTACTCTGGAGAATTAAACCTAGAAGTAGATTTCGTCAAAAAATACACCAATTTTTTTCCACTTGAAAAGCATTTAGGTGAATTCAACGATACTGATGAATTTATTTTAGTTGATAGTTCTGATCCAATACGGATCGATCCAAGAATAAAAATTGAAAATATCGTTGAATTGTTTGACCATCGACTTACTGAACAAGTTACAAAGTTAAAAAATGCAAAAGTTCACATTGACCTCGTCGGTTCTTGCTCTACCTTAATCACTGAAGAATATATAAAAAGTAATTTAGTTCCATCAAAAAACGTTGCTATTTATCTCTACTCCGCCATAGTCTCCAATACCGTTAATTTCAAGAATTCTGTTACCACTTCCCGAGATATTGAAATCGCAAAACGGCTAAAAGAAGTTGCCGGCTTAAATGATAATTTTACAAAAGAGATGTTTTTAGCGAAATCAAACATCTCTGCAGACAATTTATATGAAGTACTACGCCAAGATTTTGCCATTAGACCCATATCCGATAAAATGGTTGGAATTGCTCAAGTTGAGATGGTCGACATTGGCCGAATGTCAACAGAACTTAATCAAGTATTATTGGAGTCACTGAACCGTTTTTATAACGACAATAAACTCGATTATATATTTTTTAATGGAATCGACGTTATTGAAGGCTATAACATATTTTATACAATTGATGAGGCTTCCAAAAAATTATTTTCTCAGGTTTTAAATATCCCAGAATTAGTACCAAGACATAAAACAAACTCAATTATCATGAGAAAACAAATTTTTCATATGGTTGAGGAGTATTTTAAAAATCAAAATTAGTTCTAAAATCATCCCGACTTAAAGCCCGGCAAATCGGTAAGTGTTACACTAAAAAAGATAGAATGAAACTGGCAACAAAAAGGTTAATTCTTAGAGACTGGGACGAAAAAGACATCGATGATTTGGTCGAAGGTTTAAATAATTTAGAAGTTTCAAAATGGCTGGCCAAGGCTCCCTATCCCTATACAAAAAAAGATGCCAGAAACTGGATAAAGTATTGCCGCGAGAACGACAAGAAAGGCAAAAAAAGGAATGCCTATTATTTTGCTATCGAACTAAAATCAGAAAAAAAAGTTATCGGCGGAGTCGGTCTTGAGAAGATAGACAGATTTCAAGGCACAGCCGGCGGAGGTATTTGGTTAAATGCGAAGTATCATGGCCATGGATATGGCACTGAGGCTTTCGCTGAAAGAATAAGATTTGCCTTTGATAAATTAAAATTAAGAAGGATCGAGAACGGTTATTTTAAAGGCAATCAGTCTTCGTTCAAAATGCAAGAAAAACTTGGCTACAAACTTGAAGGCATAAAAAGAAAAGCCTGTAAATGTCTGGCGGATGGAAAAATTAAAGATGAGTACATCACCGGGCTTTTAAAAGAAGAGTGGAAAAATAAGGCCTAACAATAATTCCCTATCCGATAAATTGTGGATTACGACCAAGCAACCTTACAAAAATTTGCTCAGGAAATAATGGTCATGGTTAAACACGACCAGGAAATGAGACAAAAATTTCATACAAATAAAGATTGGGATTCAAAAGTTGACCCCGCCAACACTGTCAGACTAAAAGAAATAATCGAGACCATTGGTTGGCCGTCGATTTCTAAAGTCGGCTCCGATGTTTCGTTTGGTGCTTGGCTCTTGGTCCAACACGCTGATTTCGATTTGGATTTTCAAAAAAGTTGTTTAAAACTAATGAAAAGTTTACCTAAAAACGAATGTCATCAATCAAACATGGCCTACCTTACAGACAGAATAAAAGTCAATAGCGGCAAAAGTCAAACTTATGGTACCCAGTTTTATACCAATAAACAAGGTAAATTTACCCACCGACCCATCAAAGACCGCAAAAACCTAGACAAGCGTCGACTGTCAATGGGCTTGGAGCCTTTTGCTGAATACTCTCGATTAATGGACAATCTGGCCAAGCCCTCACCACGATGATACACTTGTGAGACATTATAATGTTATGTTTTAATTTATGGCGAGAGGTTTAAGTGGTGTTGAAGACCTAAAAGTGTTTCGCATGGAACCTGCCGACTTTAATGACGAAAGTTTACGCTTTCATTGGCAAATCGATATTAAACCAACCGGAGATCATTGGCTACTTGCCCGAGAAAGAACCTGGGAGGAAGTTGACGAAGTTTTAGAAGGACGCCTTCAATCCATCCAAAAATCATTTATTGAAATCGACGGCGATCATCCGCCGGATCAAATAGCTCTGGCTTATGGTATTGATAGACCTATTGGCAACAATCTCTCCCGAGTTTTAGCTTATTCCGAAATGATCGACGAGTATCGAGTGGTTGTTGCCAGCAATCAACGAAGAGTCCAAAAGAAAAGGCAAGACTATGAGGCTCACAAAGCCTCTCTTGATGAAGATTTGGTACAAAAAAGAATTAGTTATGCTCAACATCGTCTACAACTTCAAGAGTTTTGGAATCAAGATCAAGGAATTGTTGCAACTGAATGTACCCCAAAAATCAAACAAGCAAACAAGATGCAACAGTTAATATATAGAAAAGCTGTAATGGACTTCTTTTCCCTATCAACAGACGAGGCCTCAAAAACTCCTCTTGTTGTTGAAAACATAGCCAAACTCTATGGCGAAGCCATATTTATTGGAGATCCTACCGCCCATGGTCAAATTAAAAAGCGCGAGCCAGTCTCTACCTTTTTTACTGGTTTAACTGATTATTTAGCCACCACCACCGACAAATCACTCCTTAGACATTACACATACCGTCATTCTCCAAACATTATTAACAGGGAAGAAGATTGCGCCGTTTTAAACCCAGCATTAATAATGGCTTTAGGGGATGACCACCCCCTGGCAGATGTCGCGCCTGGGTACCACCTTCTTGGTCAAGCCTATTATAAGTTTCTCGTTTCGCAAGCAGTCTTTATCTCGGGATCCAAAGGCTTCGAGGGCTATCCTATTATTGCTCTTATTTATGACTCTCTTACTACTGCGGTTTTTTCCGATGATATTGCCGTGATGAGAAGTGTTGCTGGATTAATCGACACCAACCTTCAGCCCTATGCAAGAGGAGACCGTTGTTGTGCTGAAGTTAGGGCACTAGGTAAACGAACGGCGAAAAGAAAACTATTACTCAGAGATCAAGAAGTAGATACGCCACCCTCTGGGTATGACCCCATTCACCCAAATGAAAATATTAAAGCCTACATAACAGATGACGAAATTACCTTGTCCACCGCCATTAAATTTTATAACTTATTAATCAGTAGGTATCGTGAACTTTTACCACTTAAGACTTCTCGTTTTGTTGAGGCTTTAATTGCAGATATTAAATCGGCAGAAAAATCCGCCTCTGATTCAGCTCATAAATTGGCAGGAGAACCGACAGACACAGGATATGCGCTAATGCAGGCTTATGACACTGTTTATCAACAAGTTCTCATCAGTGGTTATTTCAGAAGAGTAAGTTCATCTAGGAATTTAATCGACGGTCTGTTGTCACTCAACCGAGGTTTACTTTTTCCCGTTGAAGCCGATCCACAATCCACGCGAGTCTTAAGCACTTTTATGGGTAAATTAAACATCGAACATGGTGCGCTTGTTGCCAAAGCAGAAAAACTAGAAATTCTAAAATCAATCCAAGAAAAAAGAGCTCTTTGCCAAGAGCAGGACCAACCACTTTACGACAATGAAATTATTAAATTATATTTAAATTGTTTTTTTGCTGAAACAGTCGAAAGTTTAATCGAGACCAAAAAAGAAAACGACTCTTTACGGCGGGAAGTAATCGACAATTCGGTTTGGTTTGTTTCTCCTAGGGGTGATCGTTTTTCAGTTAGAAACGATCCGGAACTTACTGACTATGGGGTTGCTTCTATAACTTTCACCATCGACAAAACCTGTCCCCGTGAGTACCAAGTTTTTCTCCAAGTCGAAGGGCTGTCTGACCCCCTGGTATTTTGGTTAGATAAAAATGGTGAGGTTGTGGGTAGGTCGCATGAACCGCTAGTTTGTGATGTTGGTTTTAAAGAACGTCTAGAGAATCTCCTCCTCAAGCGTTTATACACTATAACATCCGGTATTCTTGCCGAGGAAGAAGATCCCGAACCGGGGACAGCCGGAGGACCTAGTTTCAGCTATACTCGTGCCCATTATGATCTTCTTGTGTCAACACCGGGCAGAAGAATTACCATGGAATCTCATGGGGCCGAAACTCACGCTAGAGAAATTAAGGAAGAATATGGTATCGATATTTTTGAAGAAATTCGTCGTCGTCGGGCCCGAGGCACATTGGAGCAAAACCAATTTATAACTTTTTCCCGAGAGCATATTCCCGATGTGGTTCAACACCCCCTTCTTCCCAATGAATTGATATACGACCCATCTCAGGTCAAAATACAACTGTCTCGATCCACGAACCAATAGTCTAAATAGTCTAAGTTTTAAACTCTCTTCACTTCTAAAATTCTATATGAGAGACTATTTATATGAAACTACCCAGTTTTTTCACCACTGTCACCCCGCTATCAAAGTATCTGGCCATGTTACTTTTTGTCTCACTGCCATTTATTGGCTTTATACTGGGCGTTAATTATCAAAAAACAACCGCCATTCCGCCATCAATTACTCTCCCCATTCCAACTCCTAGAATCGAAACCAATCTGCCAACCAAGAGTATTTCCGTTTCCGATTTTCTTCTTGAAATACCATCGTCTTGGCAATATATTGGCCTTAATCAATATGGCCAAGCCTCAATTATTACTGCCACTACCCCCTATCAAATTACCCTTAAACTCAACATTGTTAAAACCGACCTGGACCGCGTCATGAAGGGCGGCAAAGAACTTGGTAAAACAATTGACGGTGGTTTAATTTATGAAGAAGTTGGTATTGGCGGAGCCAGACTTACTCCCTATATTGTCGTTTACCCCAACGGCGATATTTACAACTTTCAATGGGATTATTCTAGTACCCAACCCGGGTCACAAAATCCCGATGGTATCGAACTTCCAGCGACTAACTTTACCCAGGAAGACTTACTATCTATCGTAAAATCTGCGACTACGACAATTTTGAATTAACAAAATAATTGAATAATTTAATCAATGATTCAATTCGCCTTTTCTTCGTGTTTGCCCCTTGACGAGTAGATTAAAACTTTGTTATTACTATTATGTTAATAAATTAATCGAATAAGATTTTATGACCAAGAAACCTACAACCGACTCTTCTAGTGCTCTAAAAGACAAAAAATTTGAAGCTGTAAAGCTTGCCATGGAGCAAATTACCAAGGCCTATGGCTCCGGCGCCATTATGAAAATGGGCGAAAAGGGCACCGATATGGATGTTGAATCTATCCCCACCGGCTGTTTGCCCTTAGATATCGCTCTTGGCGTTGGCGGTTTGCCTCGTGGCCGGGTCACTGAGATTTTTGGGCCGGAAGCTTCGGGTAAAACCACCGTCTGTCTCCATGTTATTGCCGAAGCTCAAAAGCTTGGTGGCACCGCCGCTTTTATTGATGCCGAGCACGCTCTCGAGCCCCGTCGGGCCGCCACTGTTGGCGTTAACCTCGACAATCTTCTTATTTCCCAGCCCGACAACGGCGAGCAGGCTCTGGAAATTGTAGAAACCCTAGTTCGTTCCAATGCTGTTGATGTCATTGTTATCGACTCTGTTGCTGCCCTTGTTCCCAAATCAGAAATTGAAGGCGAAATGGGTGATTCTTCTATGGGTATGCAGGCCCGTCTTATGTCTCAAGCTCTGCGCAAAATCACCGGCGCTATTTCCAAGTCCAAAACCGTTGTCATTTTCACCAACCAAATGCGCCAAAAAATCGGCATTGTCTTTGGTAATCCGGAAACTACTCCGGGGGGGCTGGCTCTCAAGTTTTACTCTTCAATCCGAATTGATTTGCGTAAAACTGCCAATATCAAAACTGCCTCCGGTGAAATTATTGGTTCCCAGCATCGGGCCAGAATTATTAAAAATAAAGTTGCCCCGCCTTTCCGCGAGGCTGAGTTTGACATCATGAACACTGAGGGTATTTCCATCTATGGAGGCTTGGTTGATTTGGCCATCCAATATGGCCTCATCACTAAAGCCGGCGCCTTCTTCAAAGTTGGTAATGAAAATATTCAAGGTCGTGAAGGAGTCAAAGCTTATCTCAAAGAAAATCCCAAAGTTACCAAAGAAATTAAGGATAAAATTTGGCAAGAGGTCAAAAATCCCACCAAAAAAACACCAGCCGAGTCTGTGTTAGAATAAGAGGTCTATAAGACTCTCAATTAAAATTTAATCTAACTTTTTATCCAAAATCTTTCTTATGTGTTTTTTCGATTTTCAGTTTCTCCGCACCGGTTGATTTTTGGATAAATAAGTACTGGAGGTTTCATGTTTGACTCTTTTGTTTCTAAATTTAGGAATGTTTTTGGTGGCGCCGTTACTAAACCAACCGTTGCCCCGCCGGTTGTCGACGATACTAAAAAGCATCGGGTAGTTTTCACTCCGCCCGTTCCCGCCCCCGTTATTATTGTTGCTCCCCAGCCCCCCAAGCCGGCGATTAAGCCCGAGCTAACCGCTAAAGCCGAGGCAGTTATCCGCCAAGCCCAAAAAATTGAAGCCGATTTTAAGCTTAAAGAAACCGAGATTTTTCAGCGTTTAAGTAGTCTTAATGACAAAGAAAAATATCTTATTGAAAAAGAAAAATCTCTTGACGCCCAATCCGTGGAAATCAAGAAAAAATTAGAATCCGTGGATGATCTGTATAGAAAACAGCTCGATAAACTAGAACAAATTTCCGGCCTTGATATTGAAAAAGCCAAACAACTCATTCTCTCCAGTACCGAGAAAAAAATGGCCACCTGGATTGCCAAAAAAATCAGCGAAGCCAAGGATCAACTCAAACAACGTGAAGATGAGCTGGGTAAGGAAATCTTAATTGATAGTATCCGTCACGCCGTTACTGATTATGTTGCCGAATACACCGTTTCCAACATCACTCTCCCCGACGACAAAATCAAGGGAAAAATTATTGGCCGTGAAGGTCGTAATATCCGCTGTTTTGAAAAAGCCACCGGTGTTGAAATTGAGCTTGACGAAACTAATGACATCCGCATTTCCTCTTTTGATTCCACCCGTCGGGAAATTGCCCGAATCTCTTTGGAAAAACTTGTCAAAGACGGCCGGATTCAGCCCTTAAGAATCGAAGCTATCGTTGCCCAAACTAAGAGCGAAATGGACAAAATTCTTTTGGCCGAAGGCCGAAGGATTTGTCAGGAAGTTGGTATCTTTAACCTTCCCGTCGAGTTAATTACTCTGGTTGGTAAATACAAATATCGCTTTTCCTATGGCCAAAATTTGGCCAAGCATACTATCGAGGCCGTCAAAATCGCTGTCGCCTTGGCCTACGAGCTTAAAGCTGATGTTAACACTGTCCGCCTTGGCGCACTCTTGCACGATATTGGCAAAGTCATTACTGACCAAGAGGGGACTCATATTGATGTTGGCGTTGATCTCCTTCGTCAACACCGTCTGCCCGAAGCTGTCATTGCTTGTGTCGCCGAACACCACCAAGATGACTTTTCCAGTCCCGAATCAGTCATTGTCTATCTGGGTGACGCCGCTTCCGGCGCCCGCCCCGGCGCCCGCTATGAAGTTCACGAGGAATATTTAAAGCGGATGACCAACATTGAAGATGTTGCCAAAGGTTTTGCTGGTGTCCTAAGTGTTGCCGCCTATCAAGCCGGTCGCGAAGTCATGGTTATTGTTGATCCGGGGGCGGTCAGTGATGCTGAAAGTGAAGTTCTTGCCCAAAATATCGCCGAAAAATTAGATGAAGAAGCCAAGTGGGCCGGCCAAATTAAAGTTACTGTTGTCCGTGAATTACGGGTCAGTAGCACCATCACTGGAAGCAAAATCAATAAAAGTGCGGTTAAAGTGTAGTAATTATGTTTGCATTGTGCTGTCCTTTCCGCTATTATTGAAAATGAATTATTAATTGAAGTTCAAAAATGACAAAAAAAGATCTAATCGAACTCGTTTCCCAGAAAGCCAAGCTTTCCAAAAAAGCTGCTAAATCTGCCGTTGAAACTTTCTTGAATGAAATCATGAAAGCTCTCGGTAGTGGTGAAGTTGTTAAACTCTCCGGTTTTGGAACCTTCAAAACCAAGATGTTCAAAAAGAAGACCATCAAAGCTATCGGTAGCAAGCAATCCAAAGATATTGCTGCCCGACGCATGCCTCGGTACATCCCCGGCACCAAGATCAAAAAGATGGTGAAGTAATCCTTTGCTTTGTCTTTCTACCCCCTCGGTGTACGCCGGGGGGGTATTTTATTGCTAAAATACACCATGTCCAATCTATCAATTGCCATTGTTGGTTTGCCAAACGTTGGCAAGTCCACCCTCTTTAATGCCCTCCTTGGCCAAAAAGTTGCCGATGCCAGTAATTACCCTTTTTGCACTATCGATCCCAATGTCGGTGTGGTTGGTGTTCCCGATGATAAGTTGCCCATACTAGCCGAAATTGTTAAAACCACAAAAATCGTTCCTGCCGCCGTTGAATTTGTTGACATTGCCGGGCTAGTTAAGGGCGCTTCTCTTGGCGAAGGTCTTGGCAATAAATTTCTCACCAATATCCGCGACTGCCAAGCCATTTGTCATGTTGTTCGCAACTTTTCCGATCCTACCATTATTAAAGAGGGGAGTGTTGACCCCCAAGGTGACTTTGAAGTTATTTGCGCCGAGCTTATTATCAAAGACCTCGAATCAGTCGATAAATATCTTAGTAGCAACAAAAATAACCCCATCGAAACCAAAACAAAAAAGTTTTTATTCGCTCAAAAATTAAAGCAAGCCTTAGAACAGGGCAAACTAGCCGTTAATCTAGATCTAGACGACAAAGAACAAGATCTTTTAAAAGAATTTTTTTTACTCACTGCCAAGCCCTATTTTATCGTCGCCAACGTCGACGAAGACACCTATCAAAATATCTCCAGTTACCGATTACCAATTACAGATTACCAAATTGTGATTCCAGTTTGTGCCAAAACCGAGTTTGAGTTATCTGAGTTACCTTCCGAAGATCGCAAAAGCTATCTTAAGGATCTGGGCATGGAAAAATCTGGTTTAGAGCGGGTGATTGCCAAGGCTTATGAAACCCTAGGCCTTCAGTCTTACTACACCGCCGGCGTTAAAGAGGCTCGGGCTTGGACTATCAAAGCCGGTAGTACAGCTCCCCAAGCCGCCGGTGTTATCCACACTGATTTTGAAAGGGGATTCATCATGGCCGAAGTTGTTTCCTATTCCGATTTTGTTGCCAATAATGGCTGGGAAGGCGCCAAAGCCAAAGGCCTCCTTCGCCACGAGGGCAAAGAATATAAAATGCGCCCCGACGACATTGTCGAGTTCCGCTTCAATGTCTAATTGAATTAAAAATTAAAAATTAAAAATTAAAAATTTATTAATAATCTCCGGCCCCACCGCCACCGGCAAAACTGCCCTGGCCGTCAAGATTGCCAAGAAATTCAACGGCGAGCTAATTTCTGCCGACTCTCGCCAAGTCTATCGTGAGTTAAATATTGGCGTTGGTAAAGATCATCCCAAAAACACCCCCATTCATCTTATTGATCTCATTACTCCTGATCAAATTTTTTCTGTGGCGGAGTTTCAAAAATTAGCCCTAAAAGCGATTGCCGATATTCACCATCGTGGCAAACTCCCCATTTTGGTTGGTGGCACCGGCCTTTACATTGATTCTATTGTCAGCCCCAAATACCAAACTTTTTCCATCAAACCCAACAAATTCATAAGATTCTTTCTTAACCGCTTACCCCTAAGAATCCTTCAGTTAACTTTAAAAACTTTAAACTTTACAACTTTCAACTCACTTAATAATTCAGACCGAAACAATTCTTATCGTTTAATTCGCAAGATAGAAATAAAACTGTCAAAAAAACCTAAGATTAGAAATTGCGAAGCGAAGCGAAGTCCGTCTCAGACGGAGAAATTAGAAATTGGAAATTTCTTACACCTTTCTCTCACCGCTCCCAATCAATTCATTTATGACAAAATCGATAACAGAGTTGAAAATAGACTAAAGTTAGGTCATATCGACGAGCTCAAGTATTTACTTTCTCAATACAATTGGAACTCTCCCGGCCTCAAAATTTCCGCCTACCAATCTCTTAGGCCTTTTTTTCAAAAAAATAAAAGTTTAGAGGACTGTGTCACAGATTGGAAACATAAAGAACATCGCGATGCCCGTCATCAAAAAACCTGGTTTAACTCCCGCCCCAATCTAAAGTTCATTGATATATCAAAGAAAAATTATAATAACAAAATAATAAAATATCTAAATCAATGGTTTAAGGAAAAATAAATAGCTAATTAGCATGACATAGGGTACAATAATTACACAGTCCCAGTATTTGGTTATTGGAAATTGGTTATTGGGATTTGTTTGGAAATTATTTTTTGTTTATTGGTTATTTAATGATGAAACCACAGAGGATTGAGATTTCCTACAAAACTATCGTTTTTATTACCGCCTTTTTTCTTTCTCTTTTTTTACTTTGGAACGTCAGAAATATTATTTTCCTCATCTTCGTTTGCTTCATGTTTATGGAAGCAATAAATCCGGCAGTTTCCCGATTAGAAAAATTCCATCTGCCTCGGGCTGTCGCCATTTTATTAATCTACTTGGCTATTTTATCTTTTCTCTCTTTTTCTTTTGCTCTCATTATTCCCATTCTTGTCGAACAAACTTCTAGTCTAGTTGATGTTTTGCCAAGAACTTTAAGTAATATTTCCTTTTTTGGTTTTAACACCAGTAATATTGATTGGAATTCTCAGTTAAAAATTCTCGAAAACCTACCCACCGAAATTGCCAAAGCTGCTGTATCTTTTTTCTCTAACATTTTTTCCGGTTTCATTATTCTTGTTATAACTTTCTACATGTTGCTCGAACGCCAACATTTAAGTCAATATGGCTTCCATTTTTTTGGAAAAAAAGGCAAAGCCGTCGTTGTTGAGGTTCTTGAAAAACTCGAATTTAGGTTAAGTAGTTGGTTAAATGCCCAGTTGCTTTTAATGACCATTATCGGCTTGTTTGCCTATATTGGTTATAGTCTTATTGGTCTTAGTTATGCCGTTCCTCTCGCTATTATGGCCGGAATTCTTGAGGCTGTCCCCAATATTGGCCCTACCATTTCCACTCTCATGGCCGCCATTATCGGTCTAACTATTTCTCCTATGACTTCCGCTCTAGCAGTTGGTGTTGGTTTGATTATTCAGCAACTCGAAAACAATGTCATCGTTCCCCGTTTGATGAAACAAGCAGTTGGCATCAATCCTCTTATTACTATTCTCTTGATTGCTACTGGCGTTAAACTGGCTGGGATCGGAGGGGCTGTGCTTGCTCTTCCTGTCTATCTAACTATCGAAGTTGTCGTCAATATCCTAACCAATAATCACAAAAAAGACCAAAGAAGTCGATAAGCCGGATTTTGTTTATGGGTCATCTGTCTTGTGCTTCCCACCTGGAGCTACCAAAAGCTGGTAAGCGCCCCGTTTTGGAATTGCTGCCGGAAGGATGCTCGTTGCACTTCCCCTAGTCAGACTAGGATGTTCGTCACTGTGGCCTTGCCCTGGATTACTCCAGCCCCGCCTTTGGCGGGATTCCGTGCTTTTTGCAGTCCGGACTTTCCTCCCCGATTTGCATCGGAGTAGACCCTTCAACTTCTTTGGTCTGCCTATTTTACCAAAAAAAACCCCTCCGGTGTAACAACCGAAGAGGTTTTTAATTCTTCTATAAAACTACTTTTTGAGCATCTCTGCTTCAACTTTAGACAAAATCTTGAATAATTTGTTTCCTTGATAAGTTGCAGTTGCTGCCAATCTTCCATTTTTGAAAGTCGTCATCTGAACATCTTTGGCATCAACTTCAACGTTTTGCCTCAACTTAACCGAATAAAATTTAATAGTCGCCATTAATCCTCACCTCCTTTGAAAAAAATATATAACAACGATCATCATAACCGAAATTAATCCTAAAGCCAAACCCTTAATTAAATCACGTTTTGTCTGCCTAGTTTTTATTTCTTCAACTCCAGTCTGGTTCATCTGTTAAAGCCAGTATAGCATGTAAGCCCAACTTTGCTACAATCAAACCAGTGAACTACTTTTTTATATTTTTAATTTTTGTCAATCTCGTCCTTATTGTCTATCTTTATTATCTCTTTTACAAAAAAATTATTTCTGTTCCTGTTCAAAAACTAGCTCCGGTCGATTTATCATCAAAATCAATAAAAATCCAACTTCAGCGCTACAATCCCTTTTCTAATGTTGGTGGTGATCAGAGTTTTACTTTATGCCTATTGGACAATCAAAATTCAGGTGTTATTATTACTTCATTACACACTCCTCACCTCACCCGCATTTACGCCAAAAACATTAAAGACGGTCAAAGTGATGGTGTCTCTCTTTCCAAAGAAGAGAAGGCTATTTTAGCCAAAACTGTTAAAAATTCTTAAAAAAATGTCGAAAAATTTACGTTATTTAAGCTATTTTGGCCTTTACCTTGTTGTTTCCGGTTTATCGTTCATAGCCTTTTCTCGGCTACTTCCTTCCGGATCAATTAAGCCAGATTCGGAAAGTCCTATCACCAATGTCACCACCACTCCCGCCAAAACTGGTTTTCTTCAATTTTCTGGTCCCAAAACCGAAACTTGTCCCCTAACCGGCCAACTTTACACTAAAGAAGAAAAAAATCTTTGGTCTGTTCGTCGCCCTCTTGTGGTTATGATTGAAAATCACGCCGATTCTCGTCCTCAATCCGGTCTCAATATGGCCGATGTGGTTTATGAAGCCATTGCTGAAGGCGGTATCACCCGTTTCATGGCTGTTTATTACTGTGCCGCCACTAGTTCCGACACTAACTATGACGTCGGTCCGGTTCGCTCTGCACGTACCTATTTCCTCGATCTCGCTTCTGAATACGCCGATTACCCTCTTTATGCTCATGTTGGTGGTGCCAACTGTAGCGCCCCCAAAGATCCTGTCACTGGCCAAAGCTTTGCTTGTACCACCGATCGTCGGGCTCTGGCCATAGAGCAAATTTCTGACTATGGTTGGACCAACAAAGACACAAGGGGAGACCTTGATCAATTCTCTCTTTCCTATAAAGTTTGTCGTCGTGAGCCAGAACGTACCGGTGAAGTTCGTGATACAGAACACACGATGTACTGTTCAAGTAAAGAACTGTGGAACACGGCCGCTACTCGAGGACTAACAAATATAACCGAAAGTTCCAAGAAGTCGTGGGACAAAAATTTCTCCACTTGGAAATTTGGCCAAGCTGAATCATCTACTTCAGGGTCAGTTGTCAATATTGCTTTCGATTTCTGGTCTGGCTATAAAGACTACTCTGTTGCTTGGAACTATGATCCAACTACCAAAATGTACAGTCGATTGAATGGTGGCAAAAAGCATATTGATTTCGTTGATGGTCAAGTTATTTCCACCAAAAATCTTCTGGTTCAATTTGTTCCAGAAATTAAGTCGATTGATGTTCATGGCCACAATCTTTATAAGGTCGTTGGCTCGGGTAAAGGTATTCTCTTTCAGAATGGTAGTAAGGAGGAAATCACCTGGTCCAAAGCTAGTCGTACTGCCAGAACCATTTACAAAAATGCTTCCAGCAAAGAGGTCGATTTTGTTCCCGGCAAAATCTGGATCGAACTTCTACCTTTCGGTAACCAAATAAGCTATGAGGCCATCCCACAGTCTTAAATCCTTATTCATTTCGGTCACTCGCCAGAAACTTCTTGGTGTCTTTTTTAGTCAGCCAAGAGAAATATTCTATGTCCGTCAATTAGTTCGCTTAGTTGATGAAGAAATCAATTCTGTCCGTCGGGAGCTAAAGAATCTCCTTTCTGGATCAATCATTACTTCTGAAGTTCGGGGTAATCGTGTTTATTATGGCGCCAATCCTAAATCTTGGCTCTTTACTGATCTTCTTACACTGACGGCCAAAGTTTCCAATTTAGCTACTGACATTAAATCGAATCAGCCAAAAATAGGTAAAGTTGAAGTTATGGTTTATAGTTTTTCTTATCTTTGTGGCGAATCATCCTCAAACGGTATAGACATTGTTATTGTCGGAGAAATTTCTCTTAAAGCACTTGAAGTTATGGTCAAGAAAGAAGAAACTCGCCTCGGTCGTGAGGTTGATTACATGGTCATGGATCGCTCTGAGTTTCGTCTTCGTCGTCAAAAACGTGATCCGGTTATCGTTGACCTTTTTCTTAATTCACCCTCCATTATTATTGGTTGTCCTTCCGACATTTATTAACCAATGTCCATTCTTACCCGTAAAGTCATCAAAACCGGCAACAGTTTCGCCCTGACTGTTCCCTCAAAATCAATCAAAGATTTCGATGTCAAAGAAGGGGATGTTGTTCAAGTTAAAATCAACCGCTCTCGTGGTACCATAACATACTATTTTTCAGGTCATCCCAAACAACTTTCTTTCCACTTATGAAACCAACCGCTGTCAGAATATTTTGGACCATAATCTTAACTACTTTCATCTGTCTTATCATCAACCTCCCTCCCCAAATCTCTCTCGGCTCTAAGACTTTATATCGCCCTAACTTTAATTTTAAATTTGGCCAAATCGATTTTAAACCTAATCTCGATCTGAGGCTTGGTCTTGACCTCTCTGGTGGGGCCTCCTTAATCTATAGTGTCGATACCTCCAAGGTTAAGCCGGAAGCGGTCGCTACCGCCCTAGAGTCGCTTAAGGGCAATATTGAGCGCCGGGTCAATCTTTTTGGTGTCAGTGAGGCCAATGTTCAACTTAGTCGGGAAAATAATCAAAATCGTCTCAAAATTGAATTACCGGGTGTTGAAAATGTTAATCAGGCCATTGAGCTTATTGGTCAAACCGCCCAATTAAGTTTCAAAGGCCTCGTCGATATTCCTCCCGAGGCCACCGCCACGGCCACTCTTGATGACTACCTTAAAGACGTTGGCATCAACGGTTCCCACCTTGTTTCCGCCAAAGCCGTCATCAGCCCCAACGACGGCAAACCCGAAGTTGCCATTGAGTTTAACGGCGAAGGCACCAAGCTTTTTGCTGCCGCCACCAAAGAATATCTCAACAAACCGATTCTCATCTTTCTTGATGATTACATTGTCACTCGCCCGGTTGTCCAGTCGGTTATTACCGACGGCCAGGCCGTTATCAACGGCTCTTTTGATCAAAATTCAGCCAAAACCTTAGCCATCCAATTAAATGCCGGCGCCCTGCCTCTCCCCATTTCTCTCATCCAGCAAACTCAAATTGGCGCCACCTTAGGCAAAGACACCATCACCAAAGGGGTCACCGCTGGCCTTATTGGCCTCGTTCTCGTCGCCTTCTTTATGATCGGAAATTATGGTCGCCTCGGCCTTATTTCCGTTTTTGGCCTGATTATTTACGGCCTCATCATCCTCACTCTTTATCGTCTCATTCCAATCACCCTTACTTTTCCCGGAATTGTCGGTTTTATCCTTTCTGTTGGCATGGCCGTCGACAGCAATATTCTCATTTTTGCCCGGATGAAAGAGGAGCTTCTTGATGGCAAACCCTGGAATCAAGCCATGGAGCTCGGTTTTGGTCGCGCCTGGGACTCTATCAAAGACGCCAACACCTGCACCATCATCACCGGCCTAATTCTCTTTAATCCCCTCAATTGGCCATTTTTAAACACCTCCGGCATGGTCCGTGGCTTCGCCGTCACCCTCCTTTTGGGCATAATTATTGGCATCTTTACCGGCGTTTTCGTTACTCGCAATCTCCTCCGCGTCCTCGCCAAAAACAAAACTTAATTTTAACTTGACAAACTTTATAACTTTACAAACTTTATGAACTTTATAACTTTCAAACTTTTTGGACTTTCAAACTAAACTATGAACATCATGCGTTTTCGCCCTATTTTTCTCATTCTTTCTTTGTCGATGCTAATTATTTCCGCCTATTCCATCATTCGTTGGGGCTTCAAAAAATCGATCGATTTTGCCGGTGGTTCGGTTTGGGAGTTGGAGTTTTCTGCTCCCGCTCAAAGCTCCTTTTTCGACAAAGCCTTTACCGATAATAAAATCGAAATTAAAAACATGACTTTTTCCGATAAATTAGCCACTCTAAAATTTAACAACATCACCCAAGATCAAAAATTGAAGCTTGCCACCGACATCAAAGCCATTACTCCCGATTTCAAAGAGCTTCGTTTTGAAACCTTGGGGCCAAGCCTCGGACGTGAACTTTTAATAAAAACTCTTTATGCCATCATTCTTTCTTCGATTGCTCTTTTTATTTTTATCGGCTCCCGCTTTAAAGACCCAAGTTTCGGTCTATCCGCCGTTTTAGCCATGTTCCACGACACTTTTATTCTTATTGGTAGTTTTTCTTTGTTGGGTCACTTCGTTGGCGCCGAGCTTGATGCCCTCTTTGTCACCGCCCTCCTCACCACTCTTTCTGCCTCCGTCCACGACACTGTCGTCACTTTCAACCGCATCAACGAGCTAAAAATAAAAAATTATCAATCCGACTGGGTCAATCTCGCCAACCGGGCTGTCACCGAAACCATTGTCCGTTCCCTTAACAACTCGTTAACTATCATCATTATGTTAACTTCTCTGGTTATTCTGGGAGGTTCCGTCACTCGCTGGTTTGCCCTTGCCCTTCTTATTGGCGTTGTTTGTGGCACTTATTCCTCCACCGGCGTCGCCATCCCCCTCGTCCTCCTCGCCAAACGCAAGAAAAAATAATTCTTTTTATCCAGGATCTAGGATCCAACATCTAAGATCTTACTTAATTCCCCTCACCACCAAATGCTGTCTATACCCCTCCGGCCACAATCGCCCCACCGTTTTATTTAACCAATTGGAAATTTTAAACGTCAAATTATTAAACGAGGTATACCCGGGGTCATAATTTACTTTTACTTCTATGTCTTTAAATCCGGCTTTTTTAAGTAATCGAGTCATTTCTTTCACTGTGTTAGCCCGATAATATGTTGGAAAAATATCCTCATCTCTTCTCCCGTAAAGTAACTGAACAAAAAAGTTGCTTTGTCCCTGCCTCATTAACTTTTTAATCAACAGAAGCCAGCAATTAGCGTTAGGTGTCGCCATCAAAAATATTCCTCCCAGTTTTAGTATTCGAAAAATTTCTTTAAACACTTTTTCTGGATTTTCCAAGTGTTCCGCCACCCAGAGCGATGTCGCCACATCAAATGACTCACTTGGGTAATCAATTTTTTCTAAATTTCCAAATTTAATTTCATCCAAACAAATATTTTTAGCCGTACTTGCCTTATCGGCATCCATCCCGCCAGCAAATTTTATTATTTTTTTGTACTCGTCAATTATGTAATTTCCGTTGCCACAACCAGCGTCAAACACTCTTAAATCTCGCTGTTTTTCTGCATACTCGCCAAATTTTTTTGTCAGAAAAATCGTCGTGTTGTCCCACGAGGGCTCTATTAATTTATATTGGCAGTTATACTCAAATTGTCGCTCCTCCTTTGCTCCCAATTTGGTATAGCGGTTGATATACCCCTTCTTAATTACTTTTGACTTTGGCATTTTCAAGCATCATCTCAATTAACTTTTCCCGCTCATTTAATTCCGGATTTTCCTCAACTTGAGCAAATAATTCATCCAAAATATCGCCCACTTTTTTACTTGGCTTAATGTTTAAAATCTCCATCACATCGTGGCCATCAATCTTTAGGTCCTTCACCGTAAACGGCTGTTTTTGCACCTCCACCAATCTCTCTTTAAATTTTTCCCATCGCCAGCTGGTTTCTTTTGCTCCACTTCCTAGTCGGTCGCCACGCCTTAGAGCAATCATTTCGTCGAGATACTTTACTGTCACATTTCGAATAAACCGTCGCACCGCCTTATCGGTTTGCATCTCCGTCACCGTAAACATATGCCATCTGGTCAATCGAAAAAGTTGGTCTAATTGTTCGTTGGAAAATTTAAGCCTTTTGCCAATTCGAGTAGCGATTCGTGATCCAACCACTTCGTGATTATGAAACGTCCTCTCTCCATTAATCACTTTCATTACTACCGGCTTACCCACATCATGGAGTACTGCCGCCAATCGAGTTATTGGATCAAGGCTACAGGTGTGCTTCAGTGCCTCAATTGAATGTGTCCAGACATCATAAATGTGGTGGCCTTTTTGTTCCATTCCCACTCCCTCCAAAAGTTCTGGCATAATTTCTGCCAACAACCCCGAATTTTTCAACAATTTCATTCCATCACTTGCCCCTTTTTCCATTAATGTTTTAAACAGTTCCTCCCTGATTCTTTCTCCGGCAATTTTATTAATCGTTTTGGCATTTTTTTGAATCGACTCAAACGTTTTTTCTTCAATCAAAAAGCCAATTTGGGTGGCAATTCTAATTGCTCTCAACATCCTCAAAGCGTCCTCTCCAAATCTCTCATCCGGATTCCCCACCGTTCTAATCAATCTATTTTTTAAATCCTCCTTCCCCCCAAACAAATCAATAATTCTAGATTCGTTAATTCGTAGATTCGTAGATTCTGCGCGAAGCGCAAGCGCATTAATCGTAAAATCCCTTCGGGAAAGATCTTCTTCGACTGTTTTTCCCCAAGCCACCGTGTCCGGGTGCCTTTTGTCGCTGTAGCCTTTTTCAGTCCGATAAGTTGTCACCTCAAAAATGTCCTCGCCCATCACAATCCCCACCGTCCCAAAATCGTTATTATAAAAACTGTTTTTTGGAAAAAGCTTTTTCATCTCCTCTGGTGTTAAATTAGTCGTAAAGTCCCAGTCTTTCACCTCTCGCCCCAGTTCCATATCCCGCACCGCCCCTCCCACAATATATATATCCGCCCCACTCTCCTCAAATTTTCTCATTAACTTCAAAACCTTTTCCGGAATCATCTCCCTATTTTACCCCATCTACGTCAATTGCGCCGCGCCCGCCCACTGGCGGGAGGAACGAAGCGACGAAGCAATCTCGTTGGAATTACTGCCAAATAGCCGTATAACGTATAATTAGTTATGAAAGCGAGTGTTTATAAATCAAAATCTGTCGTCCCCAAAGACACCCGTTATGTCCCCTTAACCCAACAAAAGTGGTGCTGTGTTCCAACATGTATTCAAATGGTTATGCTACGGCACAAAATCCCATTGGTTCCGGCAGAGCAAATTGGATACGAGATGGGGCTAGTTGTTCCTACCAATGCCAGCAAATATTTTTGGAATGTTCGAGTTGGTTCCAAACCCCCTGCCGGTTATGGCACTCAAGTCGGAAAGCCAAAATATGGCCCCAATGCCGTTTTTAAAAGACTAAAAATACCTTTTAAAATGACTTGGTCGCTAATCAATAAATTCAAATCAATCGACGATTTTCGTAAATATTTGTCTTTAGTTGAAGTGAGTAGTAAAGATGTTTTAATTTGCTACGACTGGCCAACGCTTTTCGGCCCCAAAGAAAAAGAACATTGGGGCCATGTTTGTCTTTTAGATAAGGTATTTTTGAAAACAGACACTGTCCAAATTGTCGATCCGGCTCCCGACGCTCCAAAATGGCGAATAATCCCTATTGTCAAATTACACCAAGCCATGCTTTTCCACGGCCACAAAAATGGTGGTGGTTTTTGGGAGATTAGTTTAATTTGATAACCACCATCACCACCAACGAAACAATTCCAATTTCAATCAAGCTAATCAATAATCCGTAACACATAGAATATATTAAGTTGCCTTTACAATCATTGATTGCCTTTTTAGATATTAAAAGTTCAAGTATTTTTTGAAAAAAATCACTTATCATTCCTGCTCCTGCCGTATACCCGCCACCCAGCCGATTTGTCTTTTTAACAAAATTCTCTCCGCGATAAAGGGATATACAATAACCTATTGTTAATATCAGCCCGGGTCCTAAAGCAAAAATCACTGGTAGCCAAAGTATATTTATCCCTGTTTCCAACTTCAATACATCTGTCAACAATAAATCTGCCAACTGAACCGAAAAAATTATCAACAATAAAAAGCCCACATAAAACATCACTGTTTTCATAAACTCCTTTATTATAACCCCCCACCTCCAAAACAAGTCTCCCTTGTTAAAGGGAGATTTAGAGGGATTGAACTCATCCCAAAAACCCCTCCAATTTTCATCAGAGGGGTTTTTAAGCTTTAAAACTTTTTTAAGCTTGAGGTGCTTCGGTTGATTCCGTGGTTTCCTCTGCCACTGGGGCTTCGGTCACTGGAATTTCTTCAGCCACCGGCTCCGCAGGTTCTGCCACTGGAGCTGCTTGAGGTGCTGGCGCTGATGCCGGTGCATTTCTGTCCGGTCGGGGCAACGCTTCTTTAACGGCAATGTTTCTGCCTTGCTGTTCGCTTCCGTCAAGGGCCTGCATTGCTGCTACTGCCGCTTCGTCGGTTTCAAATTCCACAAAACCAAAACCTTTGCTTCTTTGGCTGTATTTGTCAATAACTATATTGGCCGAGACGACTGTTCCAAAAGCCGCAAAGAGCTGTTGAAATTGGTCATCGGTCATGGAGAAGGGTAAATTCCCTACGAATAATTTTTTTGCCATGTGTCTTCTTTTGAAGAACTCCTTTTAACCTTACTAAAATAAACTGACTAAAGCTTTGGCTAAATCCGCTTTAATCAGAAAAAGTATAGCATATAATCAACCTATGTTTATCATCGACGCTAGCACCACCCCCGAAAATCTCAAAACTCACCTCCTCTCCACCCGCCCTCTTGTCCTCAAACCGGATTTTCCACCAACTCCTATTTCAGTTACCTCTGCTGTCAAACTTATAAAAACTACCATTAAAAAACAGCAAAATATCCTAATTTACGGTGATTACGACGTCGACGGTGTTTGTTCCGCCACTCTTTTGTGGCAGGCAATTTATCCCCAAAATCGAAACACCCTTCCCTTTGTCCCCGACCGTCATCTCGACGGCTATGGCTTTAATTTCAACTCCTATAAGCGTTTTATTGCCGAAAAAAATTTCACCCCCGATTTAGTCATTACTGTCGACAACGGTATTGTCGCCACCAAAGAAATTAGAAAACTCAAAAAAACCGGTCTCAAGATTATTATTGTCGACCATCATCTTCCTTCGCCTGATTTACCCCAAGTCAACGCCATTGTTCACTCTCCCGAAGTTTGCGCCACCGCCCTGGCTTGGTTTATTGCTAAAGAAATCGATCCCAATTCTGATTTGGGGCTAGTTGCCCTGGCCACTGTTGCCGATTGTCTTCCCTTAACCGGCGTCAATCGCGCCCTAGTTGTCCATGGCCTCAAAATTTTGAAGCTCAACCCCTCGCCTGGCATTAGGCAATTGGCCAAGTCGGCTGGTGTCAATTTAGCCACTCTTTCCGCCTATGACTTGGGCTTTATTTTAGCTCCCCGCATCAACGCTGTCGGTCGTCTTACTAACCCCACCGATGCCCTCCGCCTTCTTTGTAGTCAAAGTCTACCTCAAGCCGGCAAATATACCGAGGTTTTAAATCAGCAAAATCAGGATCGTCAAGTTCTTCAAAAAGAAAGTTTTGAGCTGGCCAAAACTCTTATCAAGTCAAAAAACAAACTGATATTTATCTCCGAGCCTTCTTTTCATCAGGGAATTATTGGCCTTATTGCTGGTCGTCTCACCGAAAAATATTATCTCCCTTCAATTGTTGTTAGTCCCGATGGTGATACCGCCAAAGGCTCCTGTCGTTCCATCCCCGAGTTAAATATTATCGACGCTCTTCGCCAATTTAGTGACTTGTTTGTTGATCTCGGTGGCCATGCCCAAGCCGCCGGTTTTACTATTACTACTGCCAACATCCCAAAGCTCGAAAAGAAATTAGTCGCCCTAGTTAATAAAACTTTAAAAGATCTGGTCAAGCCGGCCACCTCTGTCGACGCCCAAATGCTTCCTTCTGGCGCCACTTTGGCCAATTGCAAAATTATCAAAGAGTTTGAACCCTTCGGTATTGGCAACCCCGAGCCACTTTTTCTTTTTAAAGATTTGGAAATTAAAAGTATACGGGTTTTAGGCCAAACCGGCGATCATCTTAAACTAAAGTTTGACACCGGTCTCGACGCCATCGGCTTCAAGCAGGGGAGTCTGGCTACTAAATTAAAGGTTGGTGACGCCATTACTTTTATCGCCTCCCTCTCAAGCAACACCTGGAATTCCCTCACCACCCCCCAATTGATAATTAAAGAGATTATTTAATTTTTTCACTCTTGATTTTTTCCCTTTCTTTCTGTTATTATCGCCCTCGTATGTTAGATATTTTAAAGCCATTGCCAGAACCATTGTCTATCTACAAGCGCAACAATGGCCACCTTACAGTCAGACACGATTTTGGTGGTAATGGGACTGTATCTGCCCGTTACGAAGTTATTGGTGATGAGCCAGATCAAATTGTTGTTCGGGGAACCGGTGGTTGTCAAATAGTGATCTCTCGTTGCCTAATTCAATCGTCGTCTTCTTCTTAATTCTTATCTCTTATCTCTTATCTCTTATCTCTTATCTCTTATTTATCCGTCCTATTTGTCCTCTCTGTCTTATTACGATTTAGTACATTTCTCCTCATTTTCCTATTTTTTTAAATTACAATTACCCCCTCCTTTCTTCAAAGGAGGGGAACAGGGGTAGATTTAGACAAGGGAAGGGTTTGATTTAAAAGAGATACTTTGATACAATAGCCACAACATGGAAATATTTGTTAAAGGTAATGTTGGTGGACCTAGTATTCTCATGGAGACGTATTGTCATGGTCCAGCAAGGGAGTTAGGTTATTCAGATAAAGAAACACCTTGGCGACTTAGTCATCTTTCTATTACAGGAGGTGTTGGTAAACTCAATTTTGATAACATAGAGTTGTATGCTTGCACAAGATATGAAGATGGTAGATGTGGTGCTGATTCTCAAAAAAGACCTTGTCGTCAAGCTTGGGTCATAAATTCTCCGCCGGAGTTACGTACAATTGCACTTAATGAGTCCGGGACAGTGACTCTTGACTAAGGAATAATTTATCACACCCAAAACACAAAAGTTCTGTTATATAATCATTTCATAAGCGCTAATACCTGCCAACACCAGGGAGCTTCGGGAAGAAAAGCTAATCACTTATTAGACCCCGACGGAAAAGCCACCGTAAAATTGCTTGCCGTGTGTCGTGAAGACGGAGCACGTTTAATTTTTCCTTCGTCATTCACCCTCGCCACGGCGGGGGTTAAATATTTTATGGAACGCACAAAAGCTCTCGAATGTCTCGAGAAAATCGGGCAAAAGGTTACTCTCAAAGGTTGGGTGGCCAACATCCGTAACCATGGTCAGATAATTTTTATTGAGTTGCGCGATTGGAGCGGTATTATTCAAATTGTTGTCGACAAAGCCCTTAAACCTGAAGCTTTCAAAGTTGCCACCGAACTCGGTAAAGAATATGTTATTCAAGTTGAAGGCCAAGTTGTCAAAAGAGCCCAGGAATTCGTTAACAAGAAGCTTAAGGCTGGTGAAATTGAAGTTTCTGCCGAAACTATTTTAATTCTCAACAAAAGTTTACAAGCTCCTTTTCCTCTCGACACCGACGGCCGTGATCTTGATGAAAACTTACGGCTCAAATATCGTTTTGTTGATCTTCGTCGGGAGCGTATCGCCAAAATTATCCGTCTCCGTCATCAATACACCATGGCCGTTAGAAATTGGATGGATCAACACGGCTTTACCGAAGTTGTTACCCCCATTCTTACTAGTTCATCTCCCGAAGGTGCCCGGGATTTTATTATTCCCTCCCGTCTTCACCCCGGTCAGTTTTTTGTTCTTCCTCAAGCTCCTCAACAATTCAAACAAATGTTGATGGTTGGCGGGGTCGACCGTTACTATCAAATCGCCCCCTGTTTTCGTGATGAAGATCCCAGGGCCGACCGTCATTATGGTGCTTTTTATCAAATTGATATCGAAATTAGTTTCCCCACCATCGATGAAATTTTTTCTGTGGGTGAAAATTTAATTAAAACAATTTATCCCGTCGTTGCTCCTAAAAAAACTCTCAAACAATTTCCTTTTCCTCGTATTACTTATCTCGATTGTCAGGATCGTTATGGCACCGACAAGCCCGACGTCCGTTTTGACATGTTTCTTACCGATCTAACTCCGGTTGTTGCCGGCAAAACCGAGTTTGGTATTTTTAATTCTGCCCCGAGCGTTAAATGTCTGGTTGCTCCCGGTTGTGGCAGTTGGACTAAAACTGACACCGAGAAAATGGAAAAATTTGCTAAGGAAAAAGGCGCCAAAGGCCTCATAAATTTAAAAGTCACCGACTCTGGCCTCGATGGCAGTATTACCAAACATCTTCCTCCGGAAATCCAAACTGAAATTATCAAAACTGCTAGCGCAAAAGTCGGCGACCTGATAATTGTTACTGCCGGGCCTAAGGCCGAAACCAACAAAGTTCTTGGTGCTGTCCGCACCCGTCTGGGTGAGCAACTTAAGTTAACCGATCCCAATGAATTGGCTTTTATTTGGATTACCGACTTCCCTTTTTACGACATTAATGATGAGGGTAAACTTGATTTTGGTCACAATCCTTTTTCTATGCCCCAAGGTGGTATGTCCGCCTTTGACGCCAAAGATCCGTTAACCATCCGCAGTTTTCAATACGACCTTGCCGGCAATGGTTACGAACTCCTTTCAGGGTCGATCCGTAATCACGAGCCAGAAACTCTGGTTAAGGCTTTTGAAACTATTGGTTACACCAGAGATGAGGTTCTTCGCCGTTTCGGCGGTATGTATCAGGCATTCCAATATGGCGCTCCGCCCCACGGCGGTTTCGCCATCGGTTTTGATCGATTATTGATGATTTTAATCGACGAGCCAAATATTCGCGATGTTTACGCCTTTCCTCTAAACTCCAGTGGTGTCGACGTTCTAATGAACGCCCCCAGCGAAATTTATCAGAAGCAATTAGACGAATGTCACATTGCTCTCAACCTCAAAAATAGTCCCGTAGCTGATTCCAGTCTCCACGACCGGCTTCTCGCCTTCCTTGACGACAAACAAATTGTCTATCGCCATCTCACTCATGCCGAAACTCGGACCTCCGAGGAGTCAGCCCAAGCTCGGGGCACTAAATTGGAGCAGGGGGCCAAGGCTTTAGTCATGTTTGCCGACACCAAACCGGCTCTAGTAGTATTATCCGCCGCCAGCAAACTCGACAACGCCGCCTTCAAAAAGCAGTTTAAAGTCAGTGATCTGCGCATGGCCACTCCCGCCGAAGTTAAGGCAGTTAGTGGTGCCGAAATCGGCGCCGTCCCGCCCTTTGGCAACCTCTTTAATGTCCCTGTTTATGTCGATGAGGGGTTGCTCCAAAACGAGGAAATCGCCTTCAATGCCGGTTTGCTAACGGCTTCAGTCATCATCAAGGCCAAAGATTTTGTTACACTGGTAGTGCCTCAAATCGGCCAATATGCCCTGGCTACCTCATAAATTAATTCTGCTTTTCGTTATTTTGGCACTGGGTTATTTTCTCGCCTGGCCCTTAACTTCGCCCAATCCGGTTGACCCCCATCTTTTGCCTCTAATTAACTTTCCTTTAGCCTCTCCGCCAGTCGTCAAAAATCCCACTCCGCCTCAACTTGGCGCCACCAGTTTTATTTTGGTCGACGATCTAACCAACACCGTCCTTATTGCTAAAGATCCCGACCAGAGGATTTACCCCGCCTCCACCACCAAATTGGCCACCGCCCTCACCGCTCTCAATATTTATCCTCTCGATGAGGTCGTCACTGTCAAAGAAAAATACACCGAAGGCAAAATTATGAATTTGCAACTTGGTGAAAAAATAACTATTAGGTCGCTCTCCACCGCTCTCTTAATTTTTTCCGCCAATGATTCCGCCATAGCTCTAGCCAACCATCATCCCCAAGGTCGATCCGGCTTTATCACCGAGATGAATGCTCTGGCCAAAAAATACTTACTCACCAATACTAATTTTACTAACGTTGACGGCATCCATTCACCTCTCCATTACAGCACTGTCACCGATTTAGCCCAACTTGCCCGGGTTTCAATTCGCAATCAGTTTGTTGTCGATACCGTCAAAAAAACCTCCGCCACTGTCACCGATCTTTCCAGCGCCATCTCTCACCCCCTTGTCACCACTAATGAATTATTGGGTAAATACAGAGAAATCGAAGGCCTCAAAACCGGTTGGACGCCCGAAGCCGGCGGTTGTTTTGTTGGCCTCATCAATCTTTCCGGCCATCAACTTATTAGCGTTGTTGCCCAAAGCCCCGATCGTTTCGCCGACACCCTCGCCCTCCTCTCCTGGGCCCAATCCAACCTCACCTGGCCTCGTCCTTCGACTCTCTAATTCTTTTTTCTTCCTGACTTCCGTTAGTTTTCTTTACCATCCTGTCAAAATCTGACTCCAGCAATTTGTCTTGCATTACTCGGTATTTTTCAAATTCCTTTTCAGCCAAGGCCAGTGCTATTTCGTGGGAAACTTTTCCCGTATCTTGAAGTATTCTTTGTCGATTAAACCGTAAGAAAGCATCCAATTTTTCAACCCAATCCTTCATGTACATAATCTGTCCATCAGTCGCCTGGAGTTCTGCATAATCCAAATACATAGTTACAATTCGATTTAATTGATCAAGCTCTTTTTCATTCAAATAGTTTTTGGCAATACCAATATCTGTCTTTCTAACTCTCCCTTTGGGAGAATTTTTCCAGTTCGTTAACCCCATATTTTGTTTGCCACTATCAACCCTTGATTGAATTATCTCAGCCGCTGTTTGTCCGGCGATAGCCCAATGCAGTTTGTTTTGCACTGTCGCAAAAAATTGTTTAGTGATTTCTTCATCTGGATTGTAGTCGGCACTACACTGGGCGTAAATATCAGTTATCTTTTGATAAAAACGGCGCTCACTCGAGCGAATGTCTCGAATACGAGCCAATTGTTCTTCAAAATAGTCTTTACCAAAAATACGCCGTGGGTCTTTAAGTCGTTCATCATCCATCGTAAACCCTTTAATTATGTATTCTTTAAGTCTTTCCGTTGCCCAAACTCGGAAATGAGTCGCCCTTACCGAATTAACCCGATATCCCACCGAGATAATTGCATCGAGATTGTAGAATTTTGTCTGATAAGTTTTATTATCGCTAGCAGTACGTGCAAAATTTGCACATACTGAGTTTTCCTGCAATTCTCTATCCTTAAATATATTTTTAAGATGTTTTGTCACTACACTTCTCTCTACACCAAAAAGCTCGGCAATCTTGACTTGAGAAAGCCATATATTTTCATCTTTCAGAAAAGTCTCAACCTTCACTTTGCCGTTTGGTGTGGTGTAGAGAAGAAAATTTGGTTCAGTTTTAACCATTATTTTTTTCATCTTTTTGTTTTTCCAAATTCGTAGATTCGTAGATTCGTATATTCTTAGTTTTGTACTAGCTCGTTGGCCACTGCCGGCACATAAGCCACAAAATTGCCATCGCCGGCAAACACATACACCGGTTGTAAATAATTTGTCAGTGTCACCGGCTCGAAATAGGCCAAAGACATCTCTCTTATTCCTACCTTGGAATTAGTCGTGTCCGACACCGGCCAATAATTTCCCGCCTGTAATTCCGCCCAGGCCGTTTCCGGGCTTTTAATTGGGTAAGTTGAATAAGAATCTCGGGCCATATCGGCATACTTATAGTTAACCTCCAAAATCTTTTTTCCCTCCACTGTCGATCCGGAAACCAGCATCGAAATTGAGGCCCGGTTAAGCTCTGTCCCCACCATTTTAAAATCACCCTCCAAATTATCCCGAAAAAAGTCGACTCTGGCCACATTTGCCTCTGATTGGGCCGGCGCCGCCTTTAGCCCATCCGATTCTATTTTCCAGTAACTAACCGCCTTTTTACCGTTTTCCAAATCCGGTTTCATTTTTCCTGCTGTTTCCAAATAATTTTTGGCAATATTAATTGCTTCTTCCTTGCTTGGCACTTTCTCCTGAGCAAATATTAGTTGGTCGTTGCTGTATGGGTAGCTCATCACAAAACTGCCATCGAGGACATTCATTTTTAAGGATTGGTTTAACTGGTCATTTTTAAACTCATAAATCGTTTCGTTGAGTTTGGTTGGCTCCTGCAAAAACCCCAATCCCTTAGCCATTTGGGTGTAATAATCAATTGCCAGCAAACTACTGCTTGGCCGGTAAAGAACGTATACTCTGGCCTGATCGGAAAATTTTGGGAAAGAATCATTTGGAAGTTCGCGGGAAAATGTCTTTTTATCAAATTTCTTTTCCGGGAAAACCGTTTTTGGTAATTTTCCAAACCTAACTGTTGGCGGAGTATAAGGCGGGTGGGCTGCTTTATAAGCAGCGATGGCCATTCCCACCACTGAATACATAATTGCCATCATCACCACCACTATTCCCCCGTATTTAATTACCAATCTTGCCTCGTAAGCCGTCGTCGTTAAAGACATAAGATCATTTTAACTTATTTATCACTAACATCTAGGATCTAAGATCTAGGATCTTATATAATACTCTCATGATTCGCACCCGCATGGCTCCCAGTCCTACTGGCGAATACCACATTGGCCATATTCGCACTTTGCTCTATAACTACGTCTATGCTAGGCAAAACAAAGGGCAATTTGTTATTCGTATAGAAGATACCGATCGAAAACGTTTCGTTGCCGGAGCTCAAGAAAGAATTTTGCAGGTAATTAAAGACTACGGTTTTTCTTGGGACGAAGGTCCCGATATTGGTGGTCCCTATGCTCCTTATGTTCAAACCGAAAGACTAGCAATTTACGAAGATTATATTAAAAAATTAATTGCTATCGGTGGGGCTTATTATTGTTTTTGCACTGAAAATCGGCTTGAAGAAATGAGAACTCTTCAAAAAGCCGCTGGCCATATTCCCAAGTATGACAAACATTGTCTTAATTTATCTCCCGAAGAAATAGAAACTAATTTGAAAAATAAAGTACCCTATGTTGTTCGTCTTAAAATACCGCCCAATGAAACAATTAAAATTAATGATATTGTTCGGGGAGAAATCATATTTAACACTAACGATGTCGATGATCAAATTTTAGTTAAATCAAATGGTATTCCTACTTATCATTTTGCTGCTGGTATTGATGATCACTTGATGAATATCACTCATGTTTTACGTGGTGATGAATGGATTTCATCTCTTCCTAAGCAATACACCATTTATAAATGTCTTGGTTGGGACTTGCCCCAATTCGCCCATCTAACTGTCTTTTTAGATCCTGCTGGAGGAAAAATGAGTAAACGTCATGGCTCCGTCTCCGCCAGAAGCTTTCTTGATGACGGTTATCTTCCCGATGCCTTACTCAATTTTTTAATGCTCCTCGGTTGGAACCCAGGGACCGATAGAGAGTTATTCACTCTCGATGAATTTATTAATGAATTTAGTTTGGCCAAACTTCACACCAAGCAACCAGTTTTTGACCGGAAAAAGCTGGATTATTTTAATGGCCTTTATATTCGGCAAAAATCCGATGCCGATCTTTTTCCCTATTTCAAAAAGTTTTTACCTCAAGCTTCCGATGATCAAATTACCGCCCTAACTCCAGTATTAAAAGACAGATTAGTTAAATTTGGCGATCTACCAATTCAAACTAAGTTCTTATTTGAAGACGTTGATTATCCCACTGACCTTTTACTTCAACGTGGGGCTGATAGGGGATTAGTTGTTGATATTTTGTCCAAAACCAAAGATTTATTATTTGGTCTTGAAACTTTTAACTTTATAACTTTACAAACTAAATTAATGGATCTTATTTCATCAAACGGCTGGAACGTCGGTCAGTTTTTCATGGTCCTGCGGGTGGCCATTTGTGGAGCTCCTCAAACCCCGCCTCTGGTTGAATGTCTGCCTATCCTTGGCAAAGAAAATACCCTAAGGAAAATCGATCTGGCTCTTGCTAAACTGAAATAATGGTTTTGGTTTTAATCATTTTTTTGATTTTAGCCACTCCTGTCTCCGCTGAAACTCCTTTGGTTAAAATCACCAACTATTCTTCCAACACCGCTCCCGAATGGGTTGAAATCCAAAATCAATCCGACCAGATTATCGATATAAATAACTGGAAAATAATCGATGGTAATGATCGAACCACTGATGACTTTACCTTGTCGGGTTGTTTTTCCCCTGGCAATTTTTTAACTGTCGTTAGAGATGAAAGTGGTTGGCTTAATAACGAGGATGAAACAATCAAAATTCTCGACGCTTCCGGTAATGTAGTTGACCAACTTGCCTATGCTAAGGGTAAAGTAGAGGCTACTTATCGCCAAGACAATAGTTGTCAGCCCACCCCAACTATTACTCCTTCTCCCACTCCGGTCCCCACCGCCACCAACACTCCGGTTCCCACTAATACTCCTGCTCCCACCGATACTCCTATTCCCACCCCCACCAAAACTCCAACCCCGACCCACACCCCCTCTCCCACTCACACTCCCACCCCCACTAAAACTCCGACACCAAATCCAACCAACACTAATACTCCAACGCCATCTTTGTCTCCCACACCTTCTCCATCACCCACTGAAACGGAAACATCAACTGAAACACCGGGGCCTGAACCATCTTTGGTTCTAGGAGCCATTGACATTACCACTCCTAGTCCCATTCCTACTCCAACTCTCGCACCAAAAAAAGCCCAAGTTTCAAACATTTTGCCGGGTGCTCTCATTGGTCTTGGCAGCCTCTTTTTGCTTTTTCCCCTCCTCCTCTCTAAACTAGGACATGGTCAAAATTCTTAGTCTTTTTTGGATGGCTTTCATCTTTTTCCTCTCCTCTCGTTCCACCATTGGCATTGGCCAAACCCAAACCGAAAGATTTTTAATTCTCAAATCCTTTCATCTTATTGAATATATCGTCCTATCTGTCCTTTATGTTTTATCACTCAAAAATCAAAAAACCGCTCTCGTCTCTGCCTACACGTTTGCTCTCACCGACGAAATTCACCAAGCCTTCATCCCTGGCCGCGAAGGCAAATTTGTTGATACTCTTATCGATCTTTTGGGAATAATTATCGGTCTCATTCTCTATCAAGTATTTACCCGATTTGACAGATCAAAATAATCTCCGTAGTATTAACGCAAGACATATTTGTTTAACACTATAGGAGGTGAGTATTAAATGAAGAAAATTCTTATTAGTTTTGTTACCGTTATTGCCCTTACTGCTTCGGTTGCCGCCGGAACCAGAGCTATCTTTTCTGGCAACGATAAAGTTTTGGGCAACACCGTCACTACCGCCCGGATTTCTATTGACGCTGAAACCATCGTCAATAAACCGTTAAATATTACCGGTTTACTTCCCGGCCAAAGCGGATCCCCGGGAACCGTCGATCTCGTCAACGATGGCGACGCCCCCCAAATCCAATACATGTACGTCGAAAATGTTGCCGGTACTCTCTGTCCGGCCCTTGACCTGACAATTGGCTATAGCGTCTCTAGTCCGGGTGTTTTTAGTCATACCTTTGGAACCTGGAAATTGGCGGATATAACCGGACCAGCTAATCGTCAGGGTGTTGGTGAAACAGTTCCGGTTTCTGCCGGTAGTAACACTCGCCTAGTTCAACAGGCCTCTTTGGCCTCCTCTGTCAGCGACCCAAGCTTAATGGGTGCCACCTGCACCTGGGATGAGGTTTTTGTCGGCGAGCAGGTTCAATAACTACTTGTCGGCCTAAGAGTTGCTCAAGCCCCTCACGGTTTGTGCAACTTAGTAGGTTAGACAAGTATGAAAAATCTATATCTAGTTGTCGTTTTTTGTTTGATTGCTATTGCCAGTCTTTCGGCCATGTCGGTTTTAGGTCTGCCCCAAAATCTCCGGGCTTTTGTTGTTCTTTCTGGCTCGATGGCGCCCAGTCTCAAAACTGGCAGTCTTATTTTTGTCAAACCATCTTCTGAATACAAAGTTGGTGATATTGTTACTTTTAAAGCCGGCTCCGATGCCGATATTAAAAACCCTGCCAACACCGTCACTCATCGTGTTATTGACATTAAATTCAAAGATAACCAAATTTCTTACCTCACCAAGGGTGATGCCAACACTACCCCAGACCTTGACCCTCGTCCGGCCGGCCACGTTCTTGGTCGGGTCATTTTGTCTATTCCCTATATCGGTTATCCGGTAGGCTACGCTAAAACTCAACAAGGTTTTATTCTTCTTGTTGTTATCCCCGCCACTCTTATTGTTTACAGCGAGCTTATTAATATCCAGAAATCAGTCGCTAAACTAATTAAAAACAAAAAGAAACATGGCCAGAAAACTTAATCGAATTCTGGTTATTTTAGTTGTTGTTTGTTTTCACTTTCTCCCATCTACTAATGCCTATTTTATCGGTCAAACCCAAGTCACGACCAATTCGGTCTCCTCTGGTTGCTGGCTGCCCCCCGCCACCCCTGATCCGATTTCTCCTTCTGATAATTCATTTGTTGGCCAAGGGGCTTCGTGGTTGGCCGACCCCTATTTTGATTGGAGTAATTCCATTAGCCTTTGTCCCCAAGCCTTTCAAATTAGCTATCAATACGAGTCTTACTCCGACTCCGATTTACAAACCCTTCTTTTCCACTCCACTCTCTTGTCAGATTCCCAAATTCCTGCCCCCCAAACTTCCGATGGTGTTTATTATTGGCGTGTTCTCGCTTGCGATAATTTAGGTAGCTGTTCTCCTTGGTCGTCTGTCCAAAAATTAACCATCGACACTTCTGCCCCCAGTTCCGAAATTACCGATCTTCCAAGCTCTTCTTCGAGTTCCAATTTTATTATTAATTACCTAGCCACCGGCGACAATCTCGATTATGTCACTCTCTGCTATTCTTGGAATTTAACTCCTTGGATCTGTTCACCCGGGTTTCAAGACCATCCCCATTCTCCCGGCTCTTTTGACTTTACTTCCCCGAAAGGTGATGGCACTTATCATTTTGCCACTCTTGCCCATGATCTTGCCGGCAACGGCGAAAACAAAAATTTATCTGCCGATCCATTAGCTATTCTTTCTTTTCCCTCCACGGTTGTCGACACTAAGTCACCCACCACTAACCTCAATCAATCTTCTTTTTCCGATGATCACTGGACTGGCCAAAACTTAGCCATCAATACTTGGCAAATCGATCCTTTATCTACTGGCGATCATTTTATCGGTTCTACCTCTGTCGAAATTGGTTTTTCCGGGGCGCCTTTGAGTGAAGATGCTCTCGACGCCGTCTACCAAATCTTTTCTCTACCTCAAAACATTTCTTCCCACCTTTCCTTTTGGTTTCGGGGGCAAAGCCAAGACACGGTTGATTTTGACCAATTTCAGGTTCAAATTCGTCGCCCCGACGACTACTTACTGGAATATATTTTAGCCACTGGCAACAAAGAACTGCCCGATAGCGATACCTGGCTAGGCGGTGATTCCGATTGGCGCTGGTTAAGCCACCCTCTACTGTCTTATGCCGGCCAAACTATTAAAATTTGGTTTGGCCTCACCAATCGCGATTCAGAGCCTAATGCCCGCACTTGGGTCGAGCTTAAAGATGTTGTCGTTTCCACTCTCGACCCTCGCCTTTCTGGTACCGATCCGGTTACCATCGACACTCACGATACTGGCACTGGTGTTGGGGATACAACCGCTCCATTCTCCACCACTGTCGGCGAAAATAATTTAAATATCGGCGCCACTGATAACGCCGGTAATTCCGAAACCCCTAATTCTTCCTCAATTGTTGTTTTGCCACCCCTAGTTCTTAATCAAATAAGTTTTAATCCCTCAAATCAATTTATCGAGCTTTATAACAACGGCTCGGAAAATATTGATCTTTCTGGTTGGTATATTTCTCAAGTTGGTCAAACCCTGTCTATTGGTTCAACCATCATCTCTTCTAAATCGTCCCTTAAAATAGAAAATATCGATACTAGTCTATTTGATTTTACCGATACCTCCGGCACGGTTGACTTAATTTCTCCCCTGACGACTAAGGTTGATTCCACTACTTATTTTTCCGCCGGCCATGCCGGTGAAGTCTGGCAACGCCTCCCCGATGGTATTGGTAACTGGGGGCTTTACTACGAAGATGTTTCCGGCAACATTGGTTTCCGTTTGAATGTCAACCGCATTACTCTAACTATCGCCAATATCCCCTCCGATTTTGGCGCCAATCCAGCCGACCGTCTTGATTACAAAATTACTTATACGAAAACTGTCGATGGTACATCATTAGGTCAGCAGATTGCTGGTTCCATTTCTATTGGCACGATCGTTAATCATCGCGCCGATCGTGATTTTTATCTTGGCACTTGTAGTAGTGGTGGGGCTTGCACCCCCGACTCCGGTTTAGGTGCCAACTTTGTTCTTTCTCTTACTGGCCAAATCGGCTCGGAATCAGTTAATATCAACCAAGTCTTTTCTCCATGAAAACTAAATTAATTTTTCTAGTTTCTAGTATCTTGTTACTAGTTTCTAGTTTCCCCGCCTTGGCGGGAAACAACATCACCATCACTTGCTCCTCCGCCGATACCTGCACCAATTCCTCCTCACTTCCAATTTTTGACGAAACCAATATCGCCCCCGGTTATATTGTTTCTCCCGCTCCCATCTTAACTGTTATCAATCAACGTCAAAACGATGAATGTAATCTAACTTTTTCTGCCGGTAACCTGGCCGGCTCTTCCGACTTATTGTCAAAAATTAGTTTAAGCATTACCAGTCTTGGTAATGTTGATTATGCCGGTAATATTTCCAGTCTTCTTGATGGAGAATCTCGATCCTTAGGTATTATTCCCCCATCTTCCGACCGTCAATATGTCTGGACTACTAGTTTTGATCAAGATGCCGGCAACGATCTTAAAAATACCTCTGCCAAATTTGACCTAGATTTTAATTTCAGTTGCGATTTACCTCCCACTCCGACTCCAACTCCAATCGCAACCTCAACGCCAGTACCAACATCTAAGATCCAGGATCCAGGATCTAATAATTCCGGTTCTGTTCTCGGCGTCGCCTCCGCCCCCAGTTGTAACGACACCGCCCCCAAAGGCGCCCCCATTTTATCCGGCATTATCGCTGGAGTAAATAGTGCCACTCTTACCTGGCTTCCCGCCCCTGCTCCGGTTAGTTACTATTTAATTGCTTACGGCACTTCGCCCGGCAAATACCTTTACGGCAATCCCAATGTTGGTGGCCCGGGCACCACTAGCTACACGGTCACCAATCTTTCCGCCAACACCACTTATTATTTCGTTGTCCGGGCCGGCAATGGCTGTGCTCCTGGCCCATTTTCCGCAGAGCTTTCCTCCACCCCCGGCGGCGTAGTTCTTCCCGCCAGTCAGATTCCCCCCGGCTTTCAGCCCGGCGTTTTAGGTGAAACGACTGAACCTACTCCCACCATCACTCCACCCACCGGAGAAGTTATCGGTGTCAATACCAGTTGTCAACAAAACATAATTCCATTTATCATCAGCCTAATTATCTTTATTATCTCCTCCTTTCTTTATTTCAAACTCCGTCTAAAATTAGTCTTATCTATCTTAATTATTTCAATAATTTTATCAATAGTCTTTTTCCCAAATTGTTTGTGGTATTTCTACATTTCAAATTTCAAATTGATTAAAAATTAAAAATTTAAAATTAAAAATTTTCTCCAATGACTCGTCTCTGGCACCTGCTTTTCCTGCCACATCCCAAGAATAACCACAAGGCTTTTTTAATTCAACCAGGTTTTCTTGGCCTTTTTATCGCCCTCTATCTTCTCAACCAATCTTTTATTCGTACTTTTACCATGCTTCGCCCTGGCGTTTTGGGCTATTCCTCCGAAATTACCGCCGCCAAAGTTTTAACTCTCACTAACGCTGAAAGGCAACGGGAAAATCTACCCATTCTGGTTTACAACTCAAAACTTGAAGCCTCAGCCACCAAAAAAGCCCAAGACATGTTTGCCAAAAACTATTGGGCCCACTCTGCCCCCGACGGCACCTCTCCTTGGAGTTTTTTTAAAGATGCCGATTATCAATATACTGTTGCCGGTGAAAATCTGGCCCGCGATTTTTACGACACTGAAACTATGTTTCAAGCCTGGATGAACTCTAAAACCCATCGCGACAACATTGTCGACAAACGTTATCAGGAAATCGGTATCGGTGTTGTCAATGGCATTCTCGGTGGTGTTAAAACCACCCTAGTTGTCCAACATTTTGGTACTCCGGTTGTGGCTGTTGCCACTCTCCCCCCAGGCCAGCAAGTTCTTCCCGCCACCGTTGAATCAGGTCCGGCGGTTAAGCCTCAATTTACTCTCAACCCCCTCCTTATCAGTAAGGTTTTTGGCGGAGCCATCTTTATGATCATCATGGTTGTTTTGGTTGTTGATGCTTTCATCACTCTCAAAAACAAAACCCACCGTCTAAGTGGCTCGGCCACCTCTCATCTTGGCTTTATTGCCATTATTTTTCTCCTCTTATTATTTAGCCGTCAAGGCACCATCTTTTAACCATGCATTTTGTCTTTCATTATCTTCGTCAAAAACCGCTCGATTTTGTTCTCCTTTTCCTCTTTTTTGCCATTTGTCTGGTCTCTTTTTTTGTTTTTGGAATCGATGGCCACTCCCGTCGTTCTATCGTTTACATTACTGCCGGTGGCTATTTCCTCTGGAGCCTGGCCTATCACTATCGCCGTGGCGATCTCCATCCCTCCATCATCATCGAATACCTCGTCATGGCCTTACTCGGCACCATCGTCCTCTCCACCACCCTTTTTTAGTTTCTTAAATTCTTAAATTTTTAAATTATTTTAGTTTGTAATTTGTTAACTGGAACTTGTTTGGAAATTGTAAATTTGTTTTTTGTAATTTTATTAATTCTTGCTTCTTAGTTCACCAATTTTTCTCGGATCCCCCGACAACAACTCTTGGGGCACTTTTATTCCCCTAAATTCCGCCGGTCTGGTGTATTGAGGGTATTCTTTTACTCGCCTTTTTTTATCTCCGCTTTGGATTAAACTAAAACTTTCGTTTTTAGCCGAATCTTTATTTCCCAACACCCCCGGAATCAGTCTGGCAATCGCATCGATCATTGTCAATGCTGGAAGCTCACCTCCGGTCAATACATAGTTACCAATCGATATTTCCTCATCCACCATTAAATCAACTATCCTTTGGTCTACTCCCTCGTAGTGTCCGCAAATTATAATAAACTCTTCATCTTTTGCCATTTTTTCAGCCTTAGCTTGAGAAAAAGTTTTTCCTCGGGCCGAAGTCAAAATTACTTTGCCCTTATTTGTCTTTTTAACTTCCAATAATGCTTTTTCTATTACATCAGGTCTAATCACCATTCCCGGGCCCCCGCCAAATGGTCGATCATCCACTGCTCCATAACTGTTCCAAGCCCACTGCCTCATTTGGTGTAAATTAACCTCAACGAGCCCATTTTTCACCGCCCGCCCTAAAATACTGGCCCCCAGTATTCCCTCAAACATCTCTGGAAATAGCGTAATTACATCAAATTTCATTATTTGTATTATACTTAACCTATGACCAAAAACACCAAACCTAGTCAAAAGACTGCCGTTGTTGTCATCGCCACCTATAATGAAGCCGGAGCCATCGGCAATATGATCGATACTCTTTTTGGCAAAATTTTCCCCAAAATCACCAATTGGCACTGCCAAGTTCTTGTCGTCGACGACACCTCCCCCGATAAAACCTATGAAATTGTTCAAAGGTATCAGAAAAAATATTCCGATCTTCATTTGGTTATCAACCCGGAAAAGAAGGGGATGGGCAATGCCATTGTCAAAGGCTTTCAATATGCCATGCAACACCTCAAGGCCGATGTGGTCTGTGAATTCGATGCTGATTTTCAACACCCTCCCGAAGATATTCCTAATTTATTGGCAAAAATCGACGAGGGTTATGATTTTGTCATCGGCTCTCGCAAAATCAAAGGTGGTTCGGTTCCCTCATCTTGGGGTTTCATGCGTAAATTTTGGACATATGTTGGCGGGTTTGCTTCCCGTTCTGTTATGTTTTTTCCTTTCCCTTCCTTTTTTAAAGTCACCGACCCCACTACTGGTCTCCGGGCTTCCCGGGTTAAGGGCTTTGTCGATCAAATCGATCTTGATCATCTTTATTCCCTAAAATTCGGCTACAAAATCGAGCTTCTTTATCGGATGATCAACCTTAAAGCCAAATTTACCGAGATTCCTCTCCGCTTCGGTCTTCGGGAAACCGGCGAATCAAAAATTTCAAAAGACACCGCCAGAGACATCTTTTTTGTCTCTCTTAAATGTCGCTGGTACGACGAATTTACCCAAAAATTCCTAAAATTTGGCCTAGTTGGTGGCTTTGGTTTTATTATCAATGTCGTTGGTGCCAGAGTCTTCAAGTCCTTTCTCCTCACCCCCGATTCCAATATTAGCCTAATTAATGGTTTATCAAACGGCCTGGCCGCCGAAATCTCCATCATTTCCAATTTTATTTGGAACAATCTTTGGACTTTCAAATCGGAAAAGATTACCCAAGCCAGTCAGCTCGTTTCCAAATTCCTCACCTTTAATTTATCCTCAATTCTCAATGGTATCGTTATCCCCTCGGTCATTATTTCTCTCTTAACCGGCCTCTTTGGCGACCATCTTTTCCTTTACCAAGTCATCGCCATCTTCGGTCTCACCATCCCCCTCAACTGGCTCACCTACAACAGGGTAATTTGGAAGAAAAAATAGCAGTGACAGGAGAACTTGTTTATCACCGCTGGGCTCTAGCCAAATTAGTTGCCCGATATGCCAGTGGTGGACTTTCTGTTGGAAATTCTGAAGTCGGAGGAATTGCTGGATATGTCGATAGGCAAATCGTTTTTTTTACAGAAAACAAACCGTCTCGCAGGCCTGGTCCTGTTCCAACCTCATACACCCTAGAACAGGCAAGACAGATGTTGTCAACAATCTCCTCAAGGATTGGTGGTAGTCAAACGGTTGCCGTTAATATGGAAAAACTTGGCGTAACTTCGGAATTGATCAACTATCTTTATCAGGAAATTCTACCTCGCGCTTCGGTCACGAATTGGGATTCGTGAATCAAAAACCCGCCTCTTGCGAAGCGGGTTTTTTCTAGATTCGTAAACTCTAGACTCGTAGATTCTTAACTCTAGAGTAGCTTATCCACACTTGCCTTCACCGATTCTAGTGGTAAGGCTCCGGGGATAAGTTCCACCGCTTTGCCATTAACCACAATTATCGTTCCCGGAGTTCCATTAATTCCGGCTTCAGCACCTTTGTTCATCTGGTCTTTGACTTTTTGGGTAAATTTACCGGCATCGAGGCAAGTTTTAACTTTAGCCGTATTCACCCCAATCTGTCCGGCCATTTCCACCATTTGTTCCTTGGTAAAGCTGGTTCCAGTTGATGCTGTTTTGCTATACACCATGTCGCTATAACTCCAGAACTTGTCCTTACCACCAACATCATTAACGCATTCAGCCGCTTCGGCTTCCATTTGAGCATTGGCATGGAAGGGGAGTGGGTAGTGGCGGTACACCCAACCGATTTTGTTGCCATACTCTTTCAACACTTGAATCATTGTTTCATGAAATCGTTTACAGAATGGGCACTCATAGTCCGAATATTCCACCAGCATTACCTTAGCATTTTTATTGCCTCGAACATAATCATTGCCGTCAATTTTGGGCATTGCCACCAAATTCGGTGTCGGTTCTGGTTGAGCCGCCGCCGGATCATTTTGGCTGGGAACTACCGCCGCCGGAGCACTGGCTACCCCCTTCTCTAGATTCTGGATTTTAACAAAGGTATAGGCTGAAAAAACAGCCGTAAATAAGGTCAAAACCAAAAAAGGTGTCATCCACCCATTGTTGTTATTACAACATTCTTTTTTGTCTATCATTTTTGTAAAAATTATTAAAAGCAATTTTTGCTACTACGAGTATAGCAATTCAACCAATCTTTACCAGACTCAAATTGTGGGCCGATCCGCCTTCAAACCAATTATTGCCGTGAATTACCAAAGTCACTTTCTTTTTTGTTAATAATTTTCTCGCCACCAATTCTTCAAAAACTTTATCTTCCTGTCTAAACTCGCTATTTTTAAACACCCTGTAATAGGGGATTATTCCATAGCTAATTCCCAATTGAGAGAGCTGACTTTGGCTGTCGCTAATTGCAATCACTGGTATCGCCAATCGATAACTGCTAATTATTTTGGCTGTTTTACCGCTTTTGGTAAACACCACTACCCCGCCAATCTCTTCTTTGCCGATCTTCTTAATTATTTCTACCGCTCCCGCCACCAAGCTATCGCCCAAGTCGTCAGCTTCAATTTCCACCTGCCTCAATTCGCCACTTTCCTCGCAGTATCTGGCAATTTTGTCCATTACTTTAACTGCTTCCACCGGGTTTTTGCCAATGGCCGTTTCGTCGGAAAGCATTATCGAGTCGGTTCCGTCGAAAATAGCATTAGACACGTCGGTGGCTTCTGCCCGAGTCGGTTTCGGGTTCACCGTCATTGACTGCAACATTTGTGTTGCCACTATCACCGAAGTGTGGTTTTTACGGCAACTATCAATAATTTTTTTCTGGAAAAAACCCAGTTCTTCAATCGGCAAATCCTCGCCCAAATCGCCTCGGGCCACCATGATTGCTTCTGATTTAGGAATTATTTTTTCAAGTCGACTAAGTGCGGCTCTATTCTCGATTTTGGCGACAATTCCAGCTTTAATTTTTTTCTTTTCTAGTCTTTGCCTCAAATTATCAACTTCGTTCTCACTTTTCAAATATGATAGGGCCACCAGATCATAGTCCTTGACTTCAATTGGATAGTCGCTTCTAACAATATCAATCATTATACCTATGTTTTTACCTATCTTTTCAGACATTTTCCTGGCCATCGTAATTTTATCTTGATGCCACTCTTGGGTGTTGTGCTTCAAATTAAATCGGAAATAATTGGCCCCCGCTTCGATTAAACCCGCCATCATCTCTTTACTGCCTGTTGCTGGTCCTATAGTGGTAATTATTTTTGTTTTTCGCATAATTTATTGCTATCATTAATATTACCTTATGTCCCAATACCAAATCATTGGTGGTAATCCCCTCAAAGGTGAAGTTTCTATCCGTGGCGCCAAAAACGCCTCTTTCAAACAAATCATCGCTTCGATGTTAACCAAAGACACCGTTCATCTCACTAATGTCCCTAGTATCTCTGACGTCCACCTTACTCAAAGCATCGCTCAAAGTTTAGGTTCTCAAATCAAGCAAGTTGGTCTCCATGGTTTAGAAATAACCACCAAAAAAATCACTAGTTCAATAGTTCCCAGTGGTACCGGCGAAAAATCCCGCTCTTCCTTTATGTTTGCTCCGCCCCTTCTACTGCGTACCGGCAAGGCTGTCGTCCCCACTCCCGGCGGTGATAAACTTGGCGCCCGCCCCCTCGACCGTCTTTTTGATTGTTATAAAAGCATGGGAATTGATGTTGACGTTACCAATAGTTCCATTGCTTTTAAAACAAGCGGTATCAAAGCCACTCATTATATTTTTCCTCAACCTTCCCACACTGTTACTGAAGTCGTCATTATGACCGCTTCCCTGGCCAAGGGTGATACGGTAATTGAAAATTCAGCCCGTGAGCCGGAAATCGATGATCTTATAGATATGCTCAATTCCATGGGCGCCAAGATTCAACGCGACCCAAAAAATTTATCCACCATTTACATCACCGGTGTCTCATCTCTCCATCAAACCGAGCATCAAATAATTGCCGACCGCAACGAATCGGTCACCTTTGCCTGCGCCACTCTGGCCACCAAGGGTTCGATCAATATCTTGCGGGTTGACCCTAAAATCATCAACACCTTTCTTGACACTATCACCGCCATGGGCGCTGAAGTTGTCCGTGGCCGCGACGAAGTTACTATTTCCTGGGTCGGCCCTCTTAAAGCCTGTGATATTGAAACTTCCCCCGAGCCCGGCTTTATGACCGACTGGCAGGCTCTTTTTAGCTTGGTTTTAACTCAAGCCGTTGGCAGTAGCTCGGTTATCGAGCGGGTTTTCCCCTCCCGTTTTCAGCACATAGCCACCCTTAATCAGATGGGTGCCAAAACTAAGTTTTTTAATCCAACGCCCGAAGATCCAGCCAAATACTACCATTTCAATCTCGACACTGACAAACCGGAGTATTTCCACGGCGTCAAAATCTACGGCCCAACAAAATTAAAACCAATTAATCTGACTGTTTCCGACCTCCGTGCTGGCGCCACCGCCACTCTGGCCGCCCTCACTGCCGTCGGCAAATCAACCATTCAGGGAGTCGAATTCATCGAGCGTGGTTACGAAAATTTGGCCGACCGTCTCCGTTCCCTTGGCGCCCAAATCACTTACATCAAGACTTAGCCCGTCTGCAACGCCCAAAACCGGCTATACAAACTTTCTTTATCTGCCAATAATTGTCGGTGCGAGCCAACTTCTTTAATTCTCCCTTTTTCCATCACTACAATTTTTTCGGCGCGAACGACTGTCGACAATCGGTGGGCAATTACAATTGTTGTTTTGTTTTCCGCCGCTTTCCAAAAAGCCTCCTGAATTAATTTTTCTGATTCCGAATCCAGTTGAGAGGTCGCCTCATCAAAAATAATGATTTCCGGATTTTTCAAAATCATTCTGGCAATTGCCAGTCTTTGCTTTTGTCCGCCGGACAGTTTTACTCCTCGCTCGCCCACATTAGTTTCAAATTTCTGGGGAAGTGTCATTATAAAATCGTAAAGATTAGCCATTTTTGCTGCCGCTATCATTTCCTTTTTGCTGGCTGAACTTCGGCCATAGGTAATGTTGTAGCCAATCGTATTATTAAACATAATCGGTTCCTGGGGCACTACTCCCACCATGGCCCTTAAATCACTTTTCCTCATCTCTTTAATATCAATTCCGTCAATAGTAATTTTTCCCGAATCGGGGTCATAAAACCGCAAAAGTAATTTTACTAAAGTTGTTTTGCCTACTCCCGAATGGCCCACAAATGCCACTGACTGGCCTCCTCTGATGTCCAGATTTATCTCTTCCACCGCTTTATTTTTATTTTTTGGGTAAGCAAACCAAATGTTGTCAAATTTTATTTCTCCGGCGACTTCTCTTATAGTTTTTGGTTTTTTTGGGTCAGCCACTTCCGGTGTTTCGTTTAGAATAGCAAAATATTTTTGAATATCCACCGTATGTTTGGCCACTTGTCGCAAGTTGTATACCAATTCGAAAAAACGATTATAAAAACTACTCACAAAACCCACCACCATTACAAAACTACCCGTACCTATTTCATCCTGTGTCACCAGTTTCAAACCATAAATTAGGGCCACTACTAAACCAATATTTCCTAGCCCTCCGATTATGATATCTATCATTCTAAAGCTCATTGAATAATCCCATAATCGCCGAAACCAGTTTACAAATTTTTTCTGCAACCTCCGCCTTTCCCATTTTTCCCTAGCAAAGAGTTTAACTGTCTCAAAATTAATTAAGTTATCCACAATAATATCCGATATTTCATCTTCTACTTGGTTAAATTCTCTTCTGGTTCGAATATTATTTCTTATCAATGATCCTGTTACCGCCAAAGCTATTCCGAAGGTCATGAATACGATCAGCCCAATTTCCCATTTAATTTTAACCAAGAAAAAAAGCATTGTTACAAATCCAATTACCACCCTAGTGCTGGAAATGTTGATTGACTGAAAAAAATCGAAAAATGCTCCGTCGCCCCTTTTGATTAAACTAATTAAAGAGCCGGTACTTTTTGAAGTATGAAAAGCAAAATCCAGATTATGAATTTTTTCTACCACCGCCATTCTGGCATCACGCGATGCTGGTATTACCGCCTTGTCTCCTGCCGCCCTCATCAAATTATCGCTTAGTAAACCAACCACCCTCACTAGTCCAAACAATATTAAGACTATAATAGCTTCGGAATAGTTTCTTGTAGGGATAATATCCACAAATAATTTATAGAAATACGGCTCGACTGCTTCCAGTACTCCATTTAAAATTAAGGCCACCGTAAACACCGCCATTGCCCCTCGGTAACGCCCCAAAAATTTATAGTATGTTTTTAGAATCAACCACATGGAACTATTCTACACTACATTCCATCAATTTCGTATCTACTTGTTTTAGATCGATACCGGCAAAACTCGCAGTCTTTATTTGGTGGTGGCAGTCGGTCGTCGGTCAAGGTCTTTGCTAATTTGCTAATTGTTCCTTCAATCCAATCTCGGTTGCCCACATAGGGAATTATTTTTATCCTAAATTCTAGCTTTGCGTCAAACGCCTCATTATCACTTCTACCGTTAACATAGACAAAATAACCGGTGTTACTTACTTCAAAGCCGTTATTAGCCAAAAGCCATTGATAAATCTCCATCTGTCTTCGGTAACTGTCGTGCCACGGGCTATCAGTTAGTTCTACCTCGCCCTCTTTGGCCGTCGACTTGTAATCTACTACAAATAACTTTTTCTCTTTATCAACCCAAATATCATCCACTGCTCCAAAAAATTCAATCTCCGTTTCCGGGTGGTAAAAACTAACTCCCTTAAAATTATTCCGCCATTTATCCATATTTTCATGATCAAATGGCACTGCCTCAATTCCGTAAGCCGTCATTAATGGGTGCGGTTCATGTTTGGTTCGGTAGATATCAAATTCTTTTTTAAGCAATCGATCCACTTCTGAATTAAGAGTAAACGGCATTCCTCCTGGTTGCTTTATTTTCAACACCACGTCGAAATAAAAACATCTTGGGCACCGCACAAACAATTCAATTTTCGACCTCGACAATCTCATTACCTATTTTAACCCAAAATATCTGTTATTATTTTTTATAAACTAATCATACGTCATTGCGACCCTGAGCTTGTCGAAGGGGAAGCAATCTCGATGGGATTTAAAATAACATCATGAAATTATCGGCATCGCTAATTTTTGTTTTCACTCTTTTGTTTTTTGCTAATTTTTTTGTCGTTAAAAATATCCCCGAAACTGGTATTTATAATAATCAGCCTGTCGTCGTTCCCAACTTTGATTTTTCCTCTCCGGAGGTTTTGGGCGAAACCACTGGCTCCGATAAATGGATTGAAGTTGATCTTACCACTCAACAAGCCACCGCCTACGAAAACGGCCAAAAAGTTTTTGAGTTTCTTATATCTTCTGGCACCTGGGGCCGAACTCCCACTGGCACTTTCAAAATTTGGACCAAGGTCAAATCTCAAAAAATGTCCGGCGGCTCCAAAGAAAACGGCACCTATTATTATCTCCCCAACGTTCCTTATATTATGTTTTTCTACAACGACGACGTCCCCAAAAAAATGGGCTTTAGTTTTCACGGCACTTATTGGCACGACAATTTTGGTGTCCCCATGTCCCACGGCTGTATCAACATGAAAACGGCTGAAGCCAAAATGCTTTTCGATTGGGCCGAAATCGACACCCCCATCTTCATCTTCGGTAAATACGCCCCGGTGTCTACCTAACCAAATATCTCTGCATTCTGACCAACTGCTTGTCCGAATGTTGGCCGTTAAAAACTGCCGTCATATCCGTTCCGCAGTTGAAAATATCGCCCCCCGAATGTTGATTGCGGTATTGAGTCACATCATATTTTTGTCCTCGCACTGTAATTAAGCATCGGTTATCAACCGCCGTCGGGGCTACCGATATTGTTTGTATTGTTGTCGGTGTCGGCATTATTTCAGTCAACTGTTTTTTGGGCTGATTGCTAATTACTGCCACTCCTAAAACCACTAAAAATACCGCCATTGTTACTAAAAATATGTTTTTAACCATATTAGCCTAAATAAAAATTTTCATAATAAATATTTAACTTATCAACTCCAAGATCAATTAATTGATTTTGAATATCAGTCATCATCGCTTCTGGCCCACAAACTAGAAATGTCCAATCAGTAAAATTGCCAATTTTCTCTTTAATAAAATTTCCTGTTAACCTCTGTTTCTCACTTGTGTAAACCGGAAAATAAGCAAAATTATTTGTTTTAATTTTCGTTAATCTATCGTCAGCGTAGCCGTTTCTTTCTCTCATCGAATAAAATAATGTCATTTCTTTTTCAGATCCCACCATGCTCAAAAATGGTGTTATTCCAATTCCTCCCGCTACCACTACTATTTTTTTGCCACCATCAAAAATCTCCCCCATTTTTCCGTACGGCCCTATTATTTCCGCCACATCACCAGTCTTTAATCCTGTCAGTTTATCAGTATAATCACCGCCCATTTTTATTGCTAACTTGATTTCTTTTTCTTCTGGCGCTGACGCAATTGAAAATGGATGTGACTCTTCTCCTGTCACTTTGTTTTTAAAACTGACAAATACAAACTGCCCCGGTCTAAATTTTATTTCTTTATTTTTTGCCTCCAAACTAATCTCTATTATTTTGTTAAATTGATTAATTTTTTTAACTATATAATCCGTTTTCGTTTTATTAAGCAACCACTTTCGGTAAACCACCGCCGCCAGTGCCAAGCCCATCCACCCCAGCATCCACAGTTTAAGTGGCCAAAATCGCGCCACATCGCTGTCGATCAATAAAACATGCCCAAAAGCCATTAACGCTACCAATCCCATTAATTGGTGGGTTTTAAGCCAGGACTGGTAGGGGAGTTTGATAATTAGAGTAAACGTCAATAGCAATATTAGTCCATACACTGCCCCCACTCCTAAGTTGTAGGGTAAAAGGGTTGATGGTAATAAATATAAGAGTCCGTTTCCCCCAACACTTATTGCTTTTATTGCCAGCAACACCGGGTGAGCCATTAGTAAGCTAAAAGCTATTCCTCCCAATAGGTGGTGCTTTTTATAAACTTTATCCAAGCCGCCAAACCAATCTTCAAGCCAACTTATCCGGCTACTCAGGCCAAAAGTTATCGCCAAAAGCACTCCGCCCGAAAGTGAGCTCATCTGGCTTAATACTTGCCAAAAATTAAACGCCGGGGCGTCTGGTACTGTTTTTGAGACCAAAAATAATCCCGCTGTTATCACTAAACCAATAATGATCAACCAACTCCCTTTATCTTTCACTTCTCAATTTTACCAGCTCCAATCTGAAATTTAACTGAAGTTTAATTTTGCTTCTTTAGGTATCCTGATAAATTTCCCGTTCTTGGTTTTTCTATCTCCTCTTTTTCTTTAACTGCATTGTCCTCTTCAATTCTTTTTAATTTAATTTTCATTAGTCCATCGACAAAATCGGCGCCACTATAACCCCCAAGTAGCGCCATCACCCCCTCGCCATTAAAAAATGTCGCCACCACCGCTCCCAAAATCGCCGAAATTAAAACTGAAATCAAAAGCCAAGTCCAATTTATCGTTACCTCTTTTTTCAGGGCCAAGTCTTTGGCAATTCCCAACACTCCCCGCAATATTCCCCCCATCGCTCCCGCCACCACTATCCACCACATAAACCAATTCTACACCAATTTAAGTCTCCCTTGTCAAAGGGAGATTTAGAGGGATTGAATCATTTATACTTACTCATGACTTTCAGAAAACTAGCCGTTGCCAGTTTAATTCTACTTGTTCCGGCCCTGGCCACTGCCATTCGCTTTACTCAAAATTCAACCGTTGGTGACAAAGTTGTCACCATCATCGATGGCGACACTTTTAAACTCGAAAACAAACAAACCATCCGCCTGGCCTCAATCGATGCTCCCGAGTTGGGCAGTTGTTATTCGCAAGAGGCTAAAAACGCCCTATCGCAATTGATTTTAAATAAACGGGTCGTTCTCCTCGAGCCGTATGCCGATAATTTTAGCCGGGTTATCGCTCTCGTTATCAGTAATGGTCAAGTAATCAATGAGGTTATGGTTCGAAACGGCTTTGCCGTCGACACCTACGATAACTTTTCCGCCAAAAAAGCCCTTCAGTCTGCCAACGATTATGCCCGGGCCAATAGTCTCGGAGTTTATGGCCCCAAATGTTCCCAAGTCGTTCCGCCTAATTTAAGCTGTTTAATCAAAGGCAACCACGACCAGCGCCAAGGTCGCCCTCTATACTCATATCCTGGTTGCACCAATTACAACCGAACTGTCGTTGAAACTTTTCGCGGTGATCAATGGTTTTGCACCGAAGCTGAAGCCCAAAAAGCCGGCTACACCCGCTCCGGCGACTGCCAGTCCGACTTCCACTAATTTATCTCCTTTCCCTTTTCCACACTGCAATCACGATATAGTCAAAACTTACTTTAGTCGTTTTAGCGTAAAACAACCCAATTTCGTAACCATTATATTTCCTAACAGCAACTTTCGAATCCGGCGTCACTCCGTGTTCACCCTTATTAAACACTTCGTAAATCTCCGCCTCACTCACCCTCAAATTCCTCATCTTTTCTAAAACCTTTGGTGGAAAAAATAGGGTAGACATACTTAAATAACTTTTTCGTTACTAGTATATAATAATTTAATTGTGGAAGAAGAATTGAATCGTCGATTGGTGGTTCAAGATGAAAACCTAAATAAACTGGTCACTAAGGGTATCTTTCAGCCACTTTCGGCAGTTTCAAATCCCCATTATGACTGTACGGGCGCATATTTTAATCCGCATTTAACATACACAAATCCTAATTTTGATTTTAGTTCAAGTTTCCCCCCGGTTTACCCTATATGTTGGCACTCGGAAGTGGCAAAAGGTTTCCCGATTCTCTGGTTTATTGTCGGCCCGGTAACAGAAGAACTGGAATTGTAACCTCTTCATCTGGAATCCAACTAGCCGGTGTCCCACTTAGGTATCTTGATGAAAAAGGGTTAGGCCAACTGTCAGAGAGACGTATAGAAACAGGTCTTATTAGACAGGAATATGTCCGAACTTGTCCGCCCAAAGCTGGAAAATTACATGGTCGTCCTATTACTTGGGGTATTACCGATCTTGAAACGGCAAGATATGATGTCGAGTCAACCCACGGTTTAGTCCAAGATGGCCTAAGAATCATCCCAACAGTTGCCATCGTACCTCTGACAAAAATACTTGACGAGACGGGAAACTATCTCGCCATTAAGGATGCTGTTGAAAATGGCCTTCTCGCGGCCGGATCTATTCCGGCAATTCAATTTAGGGCTTATGTAACACCGTATCGGCCGGGCGAATTTATCTTTACAAAGTTACATAACCTATCACAAGGGGAGATAAACAGAAGAAAAATCATGTTTCTAGAGGGTATGGCGGATATGTCTCTAGACCCTAGTATCCCGATAGATTTTAGTAATCCGGAAAAATCTATCCTTGAGTATTTAGATTGGTTCGCAACAACCTTTGGGGGTAGTCTAGCTCGTTTGCACAGAGCAAAAAAACACACGGCTATCTTAACGAACTTCACAACGTCACCTTAGATGTCCGTTTCACTGACTCCGACGGACTCGAAACTGGCGTAACTAGTCATGAAACTTACCAAGAATATGGTTCTTTGTTTAATGCATGTCCAAATTGTCCACCGGAGTTATGGAAATACTATGACAGTATTATTAATCTATTTGATCTTCGAATAGGCCCTAGTATTTTTATGAATAAAACAATCAAGACATACAACGATCACCAGTAGCATTCTCTTCATAACAGTACTTATTTATCTAATCTGTTGCCCGACAAGGATTCGGACCTCAATTCCTACGTTCAGAGCGTAGTGGCCTACCATTAGCCGATCGGGCATTAATTCAAGATCCTAGGCAGTATTTTATCTTATCCTTCAACACTTCTCTACCATATCTGTTTTTATCAGAAAAAACTCATATCTCACGTTCAGAGCGTAGTGGACTGCTGTTAGCTTGTCCGTCCACTGACGGACTTGCCCGGCTCAGACGGGCCGATCGGGCATTATTCAAGATCCTAGGCTGTATTTTATCTTATTTCCTATCTTATTCAAAATTGCCCTTTTGCCGCGTCCGCCACCAGGAGGAAAGGGAAATGTCCCGAAGGGACAAAGGGTTTCGAAATGTTACAATAACCCAATGCAAACTTTAAAAGACCTCGCCACCGAACTCAAATTAACCCCCCAAGCCACTGCCAAGCTTGAGCAATTTGTTAATCAATTAGTTATCGAACTGCTTCAATCAATTCAGGAAGACAACAATCGCAATTTCGACGAAACCGTTGCTAATCTAAAGAATCCAGCCTAGTTCAAACCCCTCCTCATGTCCCGGTAAAACCAGTGTTTCTTTCGGTAATTTTGGCAAATCTGTAGTTGGTATGTCTCCACAAAACAGCCAGCCAGCTGATTTGCTATAAAAGCACACACTCCCGGGAGTATGGCCGGGGCAGGGGATAATCTCAATTATCTCTTTGTCCAGATTCAAATGCTTTAATTTACCCAAATCTACGTCAATTTTACTAAAATCCGGCACCGCCACTTTTCTTTTTAGAAAATAATTAGCCGTCCGATTTTGTCTTTTAAGCAAATATAAGTCAGCCTCATGGCAATAAAACGGCGCATTAAAAATTAATTTCAAATCTAATCCTCCCAATAAATGATCAAAATGGCCATGAGTTGCCAAAATGCCTGTTAATTTAATCTTTTTTTGGTCTATCTCTTGAGCAATTTCCACCCCACTATCGGCCGGATCTATTACTACCCCCTCCTTGGTTTCGCTATCCCACAGCAGGTAACAATTAGTTCCTAGATCACCAACGATAAATTTTTCGTATAATAGAGTCATGAAATTATCACATCTTACCACCCCCGCCCTAGTCCTCGCCTCTGCCCTGCTCTTATCTGCCTGTAATTCTTCAGTCCTCCCCCAGAAGAAAATTACTTTCAGCGACGACACTGCCCCTGAAGCCGAAACCAACACTCCCTACGTTGATAAGTTTGCCACCACTCCCATTGTTATTTCTAAAACCTACAAACTAAACCAAGAGTTTAAAGTTGCCTACAAAACATTTAATCCAGATGGTCAGGGAATCGCCGAGTTTAAAGGAAGGTCGATGAAAGAGGTCGCCAATGTTGATTCCCGTCTACCCGAAGATGGCAAAAAACTAGTTTTAGTTGAAATCGGCGTCAAGGGTAAGGCCGACAATAAAGGCAGTCCTTCTACTTTCAACCAAGTGGGGGACACCCCTTCCCCCCAGTTTGTTTTAATCGATAAATCTAAAAATCTCTCCAATGCCGAGGAGACTTACTATTCCGACGCCTACACTGTCAGCAAAAAATTATTTGAATTAAGCAAAATCACTCTCGATCACGAGCAGTGGGTCAACACCGCTCTTGTTTTCCAAATCGATAAAAATCAGGCCCCCGATCTGGCTTTCCGTTTTATTAATCCCGAGGGTAAAACCGAGTTTTATGATGTCGAATAAGCGCCTATTTGTCGGTAGTCTTCCTTATCGCTTTACTGAAGGCCAACTTTTGGATCTTTTTGTTCCCTATGGCCGGATTGTTGCCATTAGAATTATGCACAATCGTTGGGGCAAAAGTCGTGGGCTAGGCTTTGTTGAATTTGACAACCTTGAATCGGCCATCAGGGCTAAAGAAGAGCTACACAATTATCAAATCGAAGATTTAAAAATCATCGTCGACTATTCCAAACCTGACCCTCTCAACACCCCCGAAGGTCAGGAGCGCCACCAACAAGCCCTTCTCCGTCATCCTCCCAAACCACCCAAAAATACCTCAAAGAATTCTTCTGTGAAAGTTGTCGAACCGCCAAAAAGGTTTTTTAATCACGATCAACCTCATCTTCGCCAAAGTGTTTTCAAATCCCGTTTTCATGGTTCTCACGTCGGCCGCAAATTCTCCAGCCGCACTAAGAAAAAATGAAATCAGTAAAACGTCATTGCGAGGACCCCGATAGCTATCGGGGGACGAAGCAATCCCAAAGAGATCGCCACGGCCTCCGGCCTTCCGTCTGAGCCGGACACGGCGCGATGACGTATTTTGGTTTTTAAAATTTGATATTTAAAAATTGATTAAAAATTTAAAATTTCAAATTAAAAATTATATTGTCGGATTATCTCCCATGGACGGTGTCACCGACGAACCCTTTCGTCTCACCCAGTGCCACATCGCTAAGCCCGACCTGATTTTCACTGAATTCGTTAGTGCTGAAGGCATTTCTCGCGGTGGGGTTAAGCTCTACGACCAATTGCTCTATTCAGATTCCGAACGCCCAATTATTGGCCAACTTTTTGGCAAAGACCCCGATAGTTTTTACAAAGCCGGAGTTATTCTCTGCCATCTTGGCTTTGATGGTATCGATATCAACATGGGTTGTCCTGCCAAAACCGTCACTCATCATGGCTCCGGCGCTGCCCTCATCGGTCAGCCCGAGCTGGCCTCGGCCATTATTAAAGCCGTCAAATCAGCCGTTTCCGACTTTTCTAAGGGCAAAGTTACTATCAACGACCTAAAACTCAACCAAAAAACAATTGAAGTTATAAATAGAAATTTAAAATATTCCGATTACCGGTTACAGATTACTGGTTACCAATTACCAAGCGTCAGCGTCAAAACCCGTCTCGGTCTTGATACCCCCGTTATCGACACTTGGCTGCCCTTTTTACTCGAGCACCAACTAGATTTTCTCACCCTTCATGGCCGGACTCTCAAACAAGGCTATTCTGGCGAAGCCAATTGGGATTTGATTGGCGAGGCTGGCAAACTTGCTAAAACATTTGCCACCCCTCTTTTTGGCAACGGTGATCTTCAAACCAAACAACAAGCTTTGGATTATTGTCAAAAATATAACCTATCTGGTGCCTTAATTGGCCGTTCTGCTATGGGCAATCCTTGGGCCTTTTCTGATCTCATTCCTTCTTGGGAAGACCGTTTTTCTGCCATGGTTTTCCATGCCCATAAATTCCAAGAAGTTTTCCCCACTCGTCGTCTCGATTGCCTTCGCCACCATTTTCTTCTTTATGTTTCCGGCCATCCCTGCGCCAAATCCCTCCGTTCCCAAATCATTAAATTTAATCAAGTCTCCGACCTCTATTCCCTCGAATCCGACCTTCTTAGCTCTTAGTTCTTGCTTCTTATCTCTTACTTCTCTATAGTAAATTCCATGTCCGATAACCAAAACGCCCAAACAATCTTAAGTCTCGAATCTTTAATCAATAGTTTCGACTCCCGTCTTGAGTCTCTTACCAAGGAAGCCAGAACTCACAAGGAAATGCTCCAGTCTCTTCTTGATGGCAATGCCGAATACGTTACTGCCAATGATGCCTCCACCAAAGCCTCCAAACTAACCCAAATTGCCAAGCAAAAAGCCCTCAAAGTTCCCGAAGCTGTTACTCTCATCGACAAAATCAAAGACTACCAATCACAAATTAAAGAAGTCAAAGTTGGCCTCTCTGATTATTTATCCCAATACGTTACCCTTTCTGGCACCACCCAAATCGATTCCCCCGACGGCACCACCAAGCAAATCGTCTACTCCGCCAAGTTGGTTAAGAAGAAGGGTTAACCTTGTCCTCAATCGATTCAAAAATGTACCCCTTATCTTTAATCGTCTTTATTTGATATTTGCCCTTAATCTTATTTTTCAGTCTCGAAATAGTTTTATAAACTGACCACAGTGAAAAGTCGTCTTCAGCAACGCCCATTAAAAACGCTATTTTATCCTTACTAATGATTTTGCCCTTTGATTTAACCAGGTAGCTTAATATTGTTTTCTCCCTCTCGCTCAAATCGGGCATTAATTCATCTACATTCTCCGCCTCATATATTTTCAAATAGTATTCCAACAGTTTTGCAAATATTTTGTTTTCTCCACTCACCATTCCAATTTTTTCCAATTGGTCAAAAGGAACGTCGATCACTGCCTCTACTAACTCGTTGAGTTTTATTCTAATCGACGGAAAATTAGACAAAATGTCAAGTTTATCTAAAACTTCCAATCCTAACTCGTCCACACATCGGCCAATATGTTTTACTAGTCCCGGGTGCCCTCCCGAGAGCTCATAAACTTTTTCGGCCATCGATAAGGGGTAATTGTAGCCATAGTAGTCTTTGTTTATTACTAAAATTCTTTTTGTCCCCTCAAGGTCAAAAGGAGGAATATACAACAATGTTGAAAATATGGATTTGCCGTGTTTGTAATACACCTCTGGCTGGTAAATTATCGGGTAGTCAGCACTACTTAATACCGTCAAGTTGGTTGAGGAAAGGTATCTTAGATGGTAAACAAGCTCAATTGTTTCTTTCTGATCTTTGCCTAAAAAATCTATATGTCTTAAAATCAAAATTATTTTTTTGTTTTTAATTTTTTCGGCGAAATCCACAAAGAAATCTCGACTCGGGTCAAGCTCCAGTGTTTTGCTAACCGATGTCTTGATTACTTCGTAACTATTTTTTGGGTAGGCAAAACACTCAAAAAAGAGAATATTGCTTTTACTGATGTATTTTTCCAACGAGTTCTGAATTGTCTGTAGAAAATATCTCGTTCCACACCCCGGCATGCCATAAATACAAATGCATTCTCCTTTCAGGAGGGTATTTACCGCCTTTTCGGCTTTATCGCCAAAGTGGCCGGTGGGTAGTTGATTAATGATATTTTCCATTTTTATTCAAGTCCAATACCTGTCCAAAATAGCAGATATTGAATGTCAACAATGTCCCTAAAGTTCGGATTATAATCGAGAGTAATTATTACATAATTCTGTCCAAAAGTAAAGAAAACATGCCAAACATCCTCTTAATTTCCCGTTGTTTCATTGAAAAAGCCGGCCAAGTTCTTTTACTGCATCGTAGTTCCAAAAGAAAATACAACCCCAATCTTTGGGAGCTTCCCGGAGGCAAGGTTGAGGCTGGGCAAGACATTAATAATGCCACCGAAAGAGAAATCCTTGAAGAAACTGGGTTGCTTATAAAAATCATTAGCCCGGTTGCTTTTTCCGAATCCAAAGTTGTCGATCATGGTAAATATAAAGGCATGATTTATCTTGAGCTCGTCAATCGGGCTATTATCGTTGCCGGTAAAATCAGTTTAGGTGACGATCACGTTGGCTTTGCCTGGGCCAAAAAGAAAGATATTTTTAATTATGATTTAAGCCAAGAATCGCGCAAATCCCTCACCTTTTTCCTAAGTTAACCGCACAAATTATCTACTCCGCCAAACTAGTTAAGAAGAAAGGATAGTCAAGGGAGGTGTTAATCCTCTCACTTCTACTTCTACCATTCCTTGAGTCGGACACAAGTCGTCTCCCAAGAAAAATCCTGGATTAACTTTCCCTTCCGGTAGTATCATTCTGTGTATTTCTCCTTGTACTGGTCTAATCCATTCCAACCCTTCAATATTTGCCACCTGATATCCAGGCACATCTTGCTTTCGGAAACTTAGTCTTCTGCCAACAACAAAACCAATCACTACTTCCGTTGGTGGTGTCGCAAAGGAAATTGTGTCTCCACTTGTAAAAACTAATCTATCACCCATGCTCTGTTTATATCAAACTACCTCTTTTTTGTCAGCCAGTAGATGATTCCGCCCACAATCCCGGCAAACATTGTCACAATTATTCCCAAAAGTATTGTCGTCGTCCCTTCTTGCATAAAATAATTATAGTTTAAAAATTAGAAATTTTAAATTGAATAAAAATTTCAAATTAAAAATTAAAAATTAGATATAATGGTCCAATGTTAATCGACGAATCCCGCATCACTGTCAAAGCCGGCAACGGCGGTAAAGGCCTGGTTCACTTCTTTACCGACAAATCCCGCCCCAAAGGTGGCCCCGACGGTGGTAATGGTGGCGCTGGTGGTAATCTCTACTTTAAGGCCGTCAGCGACATTAGCCGTCTTCATCAGTTTCGTCATAAGCGCATTTTCCAGGCTCCCAATGGCGACCCGGGTGGCCCCAATCAGCGCACCGGCCACGATGGCGCCGATCTTACCCTGGAAATTCCTATTGGCACCATTGTTCATTACGACAATGGCTCAATTATTGAATTTACCAAGGTCGGTCAAACCGAAATTATTGTCAAAGGTGGTAAAGGCGGTCGGGGCAACTATCATTTCAGAAGCTCCACCAACCAAACCCCCCAAGAGTCCGAGCCGGGAATTAAGCCACTTCCCAGAAACCTTTTTATTGAATTAAAGTTAATCGCCAATGTTGGCCTAATTGGCCTGCCTAATGCCGGTAAAACTAGTCTTTTAAACGAGCTGACTTCCGCCAACGCCAAAGTCGCCAACTACCCCTTCACCACCCTCGAGCCCAATCTTGGCGTCACTAAAGGCGGTAAAGTTATCGCCGATATCCCGGGCCTGATTGAAGGCGCCACTACCGGTCACGGTCTTGGATCAAAGTTTCTTAAGCACATCGAACGCACCAATCTCTTGGTCCACTGCCTTTCCCTTGAGTCTCAAAATCTTTCCGTCGACTACCAAACCATTCGCCATGAGTTAGAAAGTTACAGCACTGCTTTAGCCAAAAAGCCAGAAATTATTATCCTAACCAAGTCTGATTTAGTCGACCCCAAAGATATCAAAAGTCTCTTAAAATCCACTAAAGCCGTTTTGGCTGTCTCCATTGCCGACGATCAAAGTATTAAAGCTCTAAACGACCTAATTGCTCTCAAACTAGACTCTTTTTAATTTTTAGCCAATCTTTTTTTAAGTAACTAGCCATTTTGATCATTCCGGCCCGCCCGCTTTTAATGTCTTTGCTAAAACCTGTCAGCACTTCGTCCACCGTCTTGCCGTACTTTTCTTTGTCAATTTTCTCTCCGGCCAATTTCAATTTAGCCACTTTAGCTGCCACTGTTGCCTTAATATCCTCATATTTATCCGCCAACTCAACTCTTTTTTTAGTTTCTGTTGCTCCGGTTTTGATCGCCCTAGAAACATCCTTGGCCAATTTCGCCACCTCACTCCTCGCCTGCTTACCAGTTTTTGGTGCTAACAACAAACCGCCCACCAATCCTGCCACCACTCCAAATAAACTTGCCATCACAAAATTATTTTTTGCCATAAATCATTCTAGTTTAATATTTTTTTGCTGTCAATCTCAAAGTAATTTTTGCCATCAATTGTTCCCCAGTTTGCTCCTATAGTTAGGTTAATACTTTCTTTTTCTGTCGTTAGTTTAATTTCCGCCAATGTCTTAGACGGTTGTTTGTCTCCCAAATATTTAGTTGTTTTCAAGTAAGCCACCGCATTAATCAACCTTTCTTCTGGCCACTTACCCTCTTTGACTGTCAACACCCTTTCTCTGCCTTGTCTCTTTATTTTCACTTCAGTAATTTGGTAAATCGATAAATTTGTCAGCCACTTCTTTCGCCAATATTCTTCTTTTGCTACCTCGCTCTTATCAATTACAATGTCCGTCAGGTAAACCGGGCCATCTTCGTTGATTCGCACATAGGTTCCGCTATAATTATCATTAATTCTTCCCAATTCTATTTTTTCGTCACCGATTTTTAACCAAACCCGATTATCTTCCTCAAATCCTAGCTTTTTAAAATTTTGGCTATTTTCTGCCACCATCTCGCCGATTTCTAATTCTCGGATTTTTTTAAGCATATTTTCCACTAGTTCGTTATCCACTAGTTCATTTTTCATCAAACAGAGGTCATTAAAACAAAAATTCTCTATCTTTTCCCCAAAATATGGCGCACTATTTTCAATAGTTTTTTGTTGCTCTTGATATTTAAGGCCAAGAAACACCGCCATTAAAAACACTAAAATAATTCCGCTAATTGCCGTTAAATTAATTTTCATGCTTTCGCCTGATAAAAACTATCAAGCCGATAATCCCCAAAATCACTATCGGCCCGGCGATGTTTGCCACTCTAATTATAGTTTTCCTATTTTCCGGCACGTTCCCCAACGGGTAACTCTTAACTGTCTTGCTTCTGATTTGAATCAAACTTTCGTCGGCCCCCAAATAATCAACCAAATTAAGGGCCATCACTAAATTTTGTTGATTATTTTGTAGTATTTGATCTTTAAGCCAATCAGTGTCGCTAACTACTGCCACTCTCTTTTGATCAAGATTAATCGCTCCCACCACATATTGCTGTTTATTCCCGCCTGGCAACTTTTGTCCAATTGGTGATAAATTATTCACCTCACTCTCCTCAAGTGAATTTTTACTCGTCTTAAGTATTGCCCTAGCTCCGGCTTCTATTTTAATCGGCGACACCCAAGCCAGCCCCACCGAGCTTATCGAAGACAGCGGTGGCAAGCTACGGTCGATATTCTCTCCTAAAATTTGTGGCCAAAACAAGTAATTAGTCATAAAGTTACCTCTTCCGCTTTGAAAGCTGGCAATACTGCTATTTTCGTCAAGAATCAATTTCGGCTCAATCGTCATCCCCACCAACTTCAATATCTCTTCTAGTCCGGTGTCAGGCGACCTAATCGCTTCCATATTTTGTGTCACTTCAAATCGGTCATCTAAAACCAACAGTCCCTTGCCCTCCTCCACCCATGTTTTTAATCTGTCTTTAGCCCCATCATCTAATTTACTAGTATTTCTTAAAATCACCCATGTTTTTATTTCGCTGTTAATTGGGGCAGTGCTTCCGATATCAATATCTTCCAATTGGTACATCTGTCCCAAAAATTTTCTAAATATTTTATACTGGCTCTGGCCGTCAGCCAAACTTTCGCTAATTGCCACTACTCTCTGCTTTTCTTGAGTTAGTTTTTTAATACTTGAAACCAAGAAATACTCCAAATTTCCCACATCTCCGGCCACTGGCAACACCTCTCGTTTGTCGCCGTAGCTCATCACCAGCCCCAAATAGCCGTTACTTATTTCAAATTTATCCGACTTCAAAACATTAAATTGTAGTGGTTGAACCCCTGCTTTTTCCGCCTCCGTTTTAATTGCTTCATTTTTACTTGGGTCGTAATAATTAATTTTCAGTCGGCCGGGGTTGATCCTGGCTACTTCGTCCAAAATCGTCTTTAGATTATTGGCCACCGGTTTTATTTGTGGTGGCAAATCTTTTGTCACATATACCTTTATATTAATAATGTCGTCGAGTTTTTTAATCGTTTCTTCTGTTGTTTTTGAAAGCGAGTGAATCTTATCTTGGGTCACGTCTAACTTAACTGTTGGCAACATCCCTAAAAGTAAATTAGCCACCACAATTATAAGAATTAAATTAATTCGGCTCATTTATCTCTATTTTTAACCACTATTACCGTTAATATTAAAAAGACTGCCATAAAAGACAAGAAAAACAGCAAGTTGTTAAGCTCAATTAGTCCTCCTCCCATTTTTCCGGCTCTAAAACCTAAACTTAATCCTGCCACCATTTCCCGCCACTGGCCGTCAATTCTTGACAACAGCATCTCCTGAGAAAAAAGATTATTAATCAATAGAGTCAATGTGGTTAATATAAAAGCCACCACCGGTTGTGACGTCAGGCTAGACATAAACAAACCCAGCGCCAAATATCCCCAGGCCAATAAAATTGTTGTCAACCATTGGGAAATCATCGGCCCATAATCCGGCCGGCCCAAGAAATAAACCGTTAGCACTGCCGGTATTAACATCGTCATAACCGAAGCCAAATAAACCGCCACTCCCACAAATTTTCCCACCACCATTTGCCATTCGTTAATCGGGCTGGTCAGCAACACTTCCCATGTTCCTGATCTTTTCTCTTCAGACAGTAGCCCCATTGCCACTGCCGGCACAAAAATAGACAGTAAAAATGCCATGGTAGTAAATAGTGGCCCGGCGTCAGCCTGTCCCAAAATAAACAAATCGTTAAAAAATAGCCAATTAGCAATTATTAGCAATAAACCGGCAAAAATGTACCCGGTGGGGCTACCCCACCACCCCCGCCATTCTTTAATTGCAATCGCTTTAATGATTCTCATTTTAAAATTTAAAATTTAGAATTAAAAATTTTCTTTTATTGCTATCGCTTTAACTATTTTCATATTTAGAAATTAGAAATTAGAAATTAGAAATTGGAAATTTCTTTCGCAATTGCTTTTATTATCTTCATTTTATTTGGAAATTAGAAATTAGAAATTGGAAATTTCTTTTTGGACTTTTTGGACTAATTAGTAAGTTCTACGAACCTTTTCTCAAGATTCCGGATTTTTTTAGTTTCCTCATCCAGCACAATCCTGCCCTGACTAATTATCACTATCCTGTCGCAAATTTCCCTGGCTTCAGTCAGAATATGAGTCGACAAAATTACCGCCTTATTTTTGGCTATTTTTTTAATTAGCTGTCTGATTTCTATAATTTGGTTCGGGTCTAGTCCGGTTGTTGGTTCATCCAAAACCATCAGTTTAGGGCTACCCAAAATTGCCCCCGCCACTCCTACCCTTTGTTTAAATCCCCGCGACAGAGTATCTATTTTCTGGCCAGTTACCTCTGTCAGTCCGCACTCACTTATCACTTTCAACACTTCGGCCTCAATTTTAGCAATCCCCTTAATTTGAGCCATAAATTCCAAATACTCCCTCGTTTTCATTTGGCCGTATAGCGGGTTATTCTCCGGCAAATACCCAAGATTTCTTTTGTATTCCACTCCTCTTGTGTCAGCCTTCTCTCCCTTCCAGGCAACTTCTCCCTCGCTGGCTCGGTAAAAGCCGGTAATTATCCTCATTAAAGTTGTTTTCCCTGCACCATTTGGGCCAAGAAGTCCCACTACTCCCGTCCTTCCAATCTCCAAATCCACCCCATCCAAAGCAATCTTTTCTCCAAATTTTTTGGTTATTTTTCTCAACTCCAACATCTTGTCCTAGTATCTAACATCTGGCATCTAAGATCTAGTAACTAATTTTTTCTTGCCAGTGATGATCTACTTTTACCTCAAGATCCAAGAAAATCTTCCTCCCCGACATTATCTCCAATTCCTTTCTGGCGTCATGGCCAATTTGTTTAATCTTTCTTCCCTCCCGTCCGATTATCATTTTTTTATACCTGGTGGCATTGGTCAGGATATTAGCCCTCACATAAATCAACTTTCTCTTGTCTTTGACCTCCAGCACCTCGACGTCAGTTGAATAGGGGAGCTCTTCTCTCAGGCAAAGATAAACCTTCTCTCTAATAATTTCGCTAATATACAGGTTCGACCCCATTGCCATTTGTGGCCCATTCTTCCTCTCTATCTCTTCATTTGATTCTGGCAACAGTTCAAAAATTATGTTAACCAATCCCTTCACAAATTTATCCCTAATCGAGCTCACTTCAATTGATTTATCAAATTCGTCTTCCCAATATAAATATTCGTTTCGATGGTCTTTACTCCCCACTGCCTTATCCATTTTATTAAACACTAGAATTTTCTTGGCCTCCGCTTTTCTGGCCAGGGCTAGTGTTTTATTATCTTCTTCGTTTTTTGGTCGGGAAATGTCCACCAGCGCCACCACTATCTCTGCTCCCTTAATTGACTTCGGCGCAATTGTATTAATTTTTTTACCCATTAGATCGTCAACTTTACCCATAACCCCCGGAGTATCTGTCAGTCTAAACCAGCCTCGGTCATCCTCGTAAAGAGTTGTTGTCATCCGCCTGGTTGTTTGGGGTAGGGGAGAGGTAATCGCCACCTTTTGATTCATCATGGTGTTAATCAAGGTTGATTTCCCCGTATTGGGTCTGCCGATTACTACCACTGTCCCGCCTTTTTTCATTACTCCTATTGTACCCCCTTTTCTTTCTAGGATCTAAGATCTAATATCTAGGATCCAATTATTCGTTTATCCGTTGACAACTTAGCAATGCCAATGTTAGACTGCTAACAATGCCTGAAAACATACCTCTCTCTAATCAAACGACCACTCTCGAGCCGGTCCGCAAGGTTTTACCTCTCATCCCGCTACGCAATGTTGTCCTTTTTCCTTCTGTGGAAACTTCCCTATTTTTTGGTCGTAAAGAGTCAACCAACGCTCTTCTTCACGCCTACGATCACACCAATCGTCTGGTTATTATCACTGCCCAAAAACAGTTCAAAACCGAAAAGCCGGCTCTGGCTGATCTTTACACTGTCGGTGTTTTGGCTAAAATTCAACACATTCTTCAGAGCGACGGCAATCTTCACGCCATTGTCCGTGGCCTTTCCCGAGTCAATATTGTCAATCTAACCTCTTCCGAAGATCGATTAATGGCCGAGTTTGTTGATTTACCTATCATCCCCGAGTCGGCCACCGATGTTCAGCAGGCCGCCGAGGCCCTCTTGAGTCAGCTCAAAAAAGCTTTTGCCTCCGGCCGGCAATTCGACCTTCCGGCTATGTTGCAGTTAAGTACTGGTATCAGTAGTAGCGATCTAGCCGACCAAATCGGTTTCGCTGTCGAGGCTAAAGTTGCCGAAAAACAGGATCTTTTAGAAACTCTCATGGTCAGCCAGAGGCTGACTAAAGCCACTGAATTGCTTATTGGTGAGATGAAAACCAACGAGCTCGAACGCTCAATCGAGCAGAAAACTCAGGAGAAGTTCAACAAACACATGCGTCGCAACATTCTTGAAGAGCGCAAACATCAAATCGAAAAAGAGCTCCGTAAACTTGGCACCAAAACCAGAAAAGACGACGACGATTTTTCCGATCTTCGCCGTAAAATAAAAAAGATCGATCTTCCCGAAACTATTCGCAAGAAGCTTCAAAAAGAGCTTCATCGTCTTGAAGATATGGGCCCCATGGCTCCCGAGTCAAGTTATATCCGCACTTATTTGGAAACCGTCACCGATCTTCCCTGGGGCAAATACGCCAAAAACCACGTCACTATTTCTCAAGCTAGCGGTATTTTGGAAGAGGATCATTATGGCCTAAAAGATGTTAAAAACCGCATTCTTGAATATCTTTCTGTCCTCAAACTTAAATCAAAAAATAAAGACACCACCAGCGCCACCAGCAATATCCTCTGTTTTATTGGCCCTCCCGGTGTTGGTAAAACCTCCCTTGGTCGTTCCATTGCCCGGGCTCTTGGTCGTGATTTTGTTCGCGCCTCCCTAGGTGGTATCCGCGATGAAGCCGAAATTCGTGGTCATCGTCGGACTTATGTTGGCGCCATGCCCGGCCGAATTGTTAAGGGCCTCAAAGACGCCGGTAGTTTTAATCCGGTCTTTATGCTCGATGAAGTCGACAAAATTGGTGCCGATTTTAGGGGCGATCCATCTTCGGCTCTCCTAGAAACCCTCGATCCCGAGCAAAATCGTGAATTCTCCGATCATTACCTCGATTTCCCCATCGACCTTTCTCGGGTTTTCTTCATCCTCACCGGCAACGACATTAGCACCATTCCCTACGCCCTCAGGGATCGCTTGGAAATCATTAGTTTCTCCGGCTACACTCCCGAAGAAAAGCTCCATATTGCCCAAAAATATCTTATTAGCAAACAACTCAAATCCAATGGCCTTGTTGCCGGCAATATCACTCCCATTACTGCTAATACCCTCAAATATCTTATCGATAAATACACCCGCGAAGCCGGCGTCCGCAATCTCGAAAGAACTATTGCTAGTCTTTTTCGCAAAGTTGCCAGAAAAATTGTTTCCAAAAAAACCAACAAGGTCGACCTAAACGATCTGGCTCTTATTCGCAAAATGTTGGGCCCGGAGAAATTTCAAAGCCAGCTTAAGGGTAAAAAAGATGATGTTGGTGTTTCTACTGGTTTGGCTTGGACTAGTGTTGGTGGCGACATTCTCTTTATTGAAGTCAATATTATGCCGGGAAAAGGCCAGTTAATTCTTACTGGCAAGCTTGGCTCGGTCATGAAAGAATCCTGTCAGGCCGCTCTTTCTTATGTCCGAAGCCAGTCCAAAGAGTTTGGGATCAAACAGGATTTTCACAAAATTGATATTCATATTCATGTCCCCGAAGGCGCCACTCCAAAAGATGGGCCTAGTGCTGGCGGCGCCATCACCACTGCCCTTATTTCTGCCCTAAAAAATCAACCTATTCCTCGCCATGTTGGTATGACCGGCGAAATCACTCTTCGTGGCAACATTCTCGAAATTGGCGGTTTAAAAGAAAAGTCTCTGGCCGCCCATCGTGCCGGTTTAACCACTATCTTTATTCCCAAAGACAACAAAAAATCCCTTGTCGACGTTCCTCTTGAAGTCAAAAAAGCTCTCAAATTTATCCCCGTCGACCACTATTCCCAAATCTACCGCCACCTTTTTGCTCTAAATTCGTAGATTCGTAAATTCTAGATTCCTGTTCTCATATCCCATAACTTGATCTATATACATATTTAATATATAATTTCGCCAATCTTTTCCCACCTAAAAACATTGGCGTTTTAACCGTGGTTAAGGAGGTTCTTTAACAATCGACCGCATTGGTTTTATATTATTTTGGTTATTGGTTATTGGAATTTGGTTATTTCCGTTGGAAGGACTCTTTTAAATCCACTACTTCAAACTTTTTGGACTTTCTAACTTTCAAACTTTTTGGACTAAATAGTGGCTTTACATGAGCCCTTCCAACAATTCGGTTGGTAAGGTACCTAGGCCTGCTCGGCCAGGAGGTGCGCCATGAAGCGCAAGTTCTCTCTTCCGTTGTTCGGGTTGTTCTTGGCCGCCCTATTGTTTTTGGGCATCGCATCGACTGCCGAAGTTTTGGCAGATTCGCCAATCGTTAGCACCAGTTCCTGGTGTTCGAGTGATGGGACACCCATCGTCTCACTGCAAGCCGTCAACACCTTTTCTGGTCCGATCTGGACAGGTATGGGCGCGGGCGACTTCTTCCCGATGATTGTCGGCTACGATGGCCCGAGTTCGATTTACGGTGGCTATGTTTTCCCTGGCTACGCGAGTTCCATTTGGGGCACACCCAAAACCGTATTTTTGTCGCGCAACATGAACTACTGGTTCGACCTCTTTGAAGGGGATTACAACACTGGTCCAGGCCGTGTTATCACCTACACAGACGGTTGGACGCCTGCATGTGGTAGCTCCATCACCCAGACTGCACCAGCGACTATCACTCTCGGCGAAGTTATCACCTACGAGCTCGAGACGGCGCATCAGTTCCGTCTCCCGTATATGTCAGTCGAAACTACTGTTCCCGAGAATATGGACTTCATTGGTATCGGTACGATCACCCCACCCAACTCTCGATGTGCGAGGGGTGCCGCAGGTGGCTATGATTCCAAGACACGGATTCTCCGTGTTGGTACCGGTACCGGAATCTGCGCCGGTGACAGTCTCAAAGTCACCTACATGCTGAAGCCCAAAACGGCAGGGACGTCTGTCATCACTGCTTGCATTAGCCCTTCCAAGAGCCAGTGTGTGAACACTACGACGACAGTGGTAGATACCGAACCGATCTGCGACTTGCCATTGAACACAACGTGGCAGGACGCCTTGGCCGTGACCAACGGTGGAGTCTATACCACCAGCCTGCCCGGGCAACTGGGTCTCGACGGTGTTTGGTATAGCCTCGTGCTGACACGGACGTCCGATCTAAGCATCCTCGTCGAGGACCTGAGCGGTGGCGCGAGTGGGGACATTGCTTTTTACGACCGGCAGGGTTTGCCCGTATCTCGGCTGTCGACAACATCGACCGATGATGCGGCACTTCTCTGGCCGGGTCTGCCTAAGGGTGAGTATTGGGTGAAAGTTTCCCAACACAATCCCGAGATCTGTCCTCGTGTCCGGGTGACCATCGGCTGGGTCAATTGGAGAGCGACCTTTCTCCCCCTGATCCAGCGCTAAACCTAGCGACTCGGTTTCTTACCTGTTGTTTTAGGTAAGAGATCGAGTCCCCCTAGGGGGACTCACCAACACCAACCAACAAGCTCCAATGCGGTCGATCTCTCAAAATTTTGTCTTTAACTTTTTGGACTTTCTACTTTTTGGACTTTTTGGACTACATCCTCTCCACCACCTCAATCCCCAGCAACCCAAGTCCTTTCTTAATCGTCTGCGCTGTTTTTTGGGTTAGCCACAAGCGCCATTCTTCCTCCGGTTCGCCAATTATCCTATATTTATTATAAAACTCGTTGTATTTTCGAGCCAAGGCCAGAAGATATTCCGCCACCACCGATGGCGCCAGCCTCTCTCCCGCCTCAACTATCTTTTCCGGAAACTTCCCCAACTCCCTCACCACCCCCATTTCCTCTGCTTTTATATTTTCCAAATTCTTAGTTCTTAGCTCTGTGTTCTTAGTTCTAGATTTAGCGAGCAAGCTTGCGCAGCGAGCGTAGGTATATTGCAGGTACGGCCCCGAATCGCCATTCAAACTCATAATCTTGTCCCAATCAAAAATCACATCCTTTTTTGGGTCAGAAGATAGATCACTAAATTTCACCGCTCCGATTGCCACTGCTTTAATCATTGCCTCTTTCTCTTCGGCCCCCATCTCTTTTGAAATTTTTGACGTTTCAGCAATCTCTCTGGCCGCTTTAATGGCGTTATCAATCACATCCGAAAGATGGATAGTATCGCCTTTTCTGGTAGAAAATTTCCCAGTCGCCCAGCGAATCAGCCCGTGTCCAAGGTGATAAAACCCCTTTGATGGTTCCCAGCCCATTAATTTCGCCGCCGCAAACACTTGCTTAAAATGCAAATTTTGTTCTGAGCCAACTTCGTAAACAATTAAATCCGGCTTCCAGGTTTCCATTCTATATTTAATCGTTGCCAAATCACGGGTAAAGTAGGTCGTCGCATCGTCTGTTTTCAAAAGCATCGCCGGTGGCAAATCATCAAACTCAACGATCAAGGCTCCTTGGCTCTCGGAGGCCAACCCCCTCTTTTTGAATTCTTCCACAATCTCCTGCCACATCGACGAATAAAAAGCCTCGCCCAGAGCATAATCAATTTTTACTCCAAGCATTTCATATACTCGGTTAAATTCTGCCAAAGATATGTCCACACATTTTTGCCAAATCTCTCCTGCTTCTTTATCTTTTTTCTCCAACTTGGCAAACCACTCTCGCCCCTCATCTTTTAATTTCTCGTCTTTTTCCGCTTCCTCGTGAAATCTAACATATAGTTTTTCTAGGTCCGCAATTGCCATCTCTTCCACTGGTTTGTCACCCCAATGTTTAATAGCACAAATCATTTTGCCAAACTGCGTTCCCCAATCGCCCAGGTGGTTGTCGCCAATGCATTTCCACCCCAAAGTTTGGTAAATGTTATAAATTGCTTGGCCGATGTTGGTTGATCTTAGGTGGCCAATTCCAAACGGCTTGGCAATATTAGGAGCACTATAGTCAATCACCATTGTTTTCCCTTTACCTGTTTGGGGAATTTCTTGCTTTTCTGCACTTTCAATCAAATACTCCGGTTTTAAATAAAAATTAATATATCCCCCAACCACTTCAATTTTTTCTATCACACCATCCGAAGCCTTGGCGAAGGATTGGTCTAGTTTTTCTTTTATTTCATTAGCAATTTCGACAGGGGATTTCTTTAATTCTTTGGCTAGTGTCATTGCCACATTAGTGGTGTAATCGCCAAAATTCTCATTAGTTGTTCTGGTAACCTCCGCCTCATGTCCGGCTTGTTCTAATGCTTCTTTAATATATTTTACTGCCATGGCTAATTCTACCAAAACTACTTAGTTTATTCTCTGACTTGTGGCATCTCGGTCATAGCCATTAGTTCAATTTCTCGATAGTCAGTTTCTCCAGTAAGTGCCGGATTTCTGCCAACGATATTCACACCATCGGGATCAGTGTCACAAATAACAGCCATTGTGTACGGATTTCTTTCCTCTAATCTTTTCAAAATTAATTCTCCCTGAGTCATCCGTGCGATAATATCACAAATGCAAAAAGATTTAGTTGACCAAGTTTACGATGCCCTAAAAAAGGTCTACGACCCCGAAGTCAACGTCAGTATCGTCGATATGGGTTTAATTTACGATGTTCGGGAAAAGGAGGGCAAAGTTACTATTGACTACACTCTTACCAGTATGGGTTGCCCCCTCGCTTTTGAAATTGAAGGTCTTGTTAAAACTGCTATCAAAAAAATCAAAGCCATTAAATCACTAAAACTCAAGCTTGTTTGGGACCCACCTTGGGACCAATCCAAAATGTCTCCCACCGCCAAAGCCGAACTAGGAATTGAATAAAAGATCGGTTGTATAATCTATCTTATGACTAAAGTATCTCTCGCCAAGTTAGGTCAGGAAACTGGTGTCGGTTTTGGTAGTAGTGGGGTTAGAGCTAAAATCGAAGACCTAACCGACAGGCTGGTTTATGTTTATACTACCGCCTTTCTCTCTTATCTCAAACAAATCGATCAAATTAAGGAAAGTGTCGTCATTGCCGGAGACTTACGCAATAGCACGCCAAGAATAACCGTTGCCGCCGCCAAAGCCGTCACTGATTTTGGCTGTCAAATTATTAATTGTGGTCTTATTCCCACTCCGGCAGTTTGTTTCTATGGCTTTCAACACAATATTCCTTCTATTATGGTTACTGGCAGTCACATTCCAGACGATCGTAACGGCCTTAAATATAATTGTCCTCAAGAAGAACTTCTAAAAAGCGGTGAGCAATACATCGCTAATTCCGAAGTTGAAATCGACGATCATCTATTCGATTCGAATGGTCAATTTCGGGAAACTGAATTAAGTCTCCCGCCATCTCAAAATCCAGCTTTAGAAATTTATATCCAAAGATATCTTGATTTTTTCCCTAATTTGTTTCTTCGGGGGAAGACCATTGCTCTTTATGGTCATAGCGCTGTTGGTCGGGAAATATTGTTTGAAATTCTTTGCAAGCTAGGGGCCAAAGTTATTAGACTTGGTTTTTCCGATCAGTTTAAGGCTGTCGACACTGAAGCAATCGAAGAAGAGACAATTAATTTAGGTAAGCAATGGGCTCGGCAAAATAATTTTGATGCTATTGTTTCCACTGATGGTGATAGCGATCGTCCCTTGATTGGCGATGAGAATGGCAATTGGCTTCGTTCCGACATTCTCGGCATCCTTACTGCCAAGGACCTTGGCGCTGAAGCTGTTGTTGTTCCCGTCAGTTGCAACACGGGGGTTGATAAATCTGGCTGGTTTAAAAAAGTTGTAAAAACTAAGATAGGTTCTCCTTATGTTGTTGAAGCCATGAAAAATCTCGTAAACCAAGGTTTTTCCAATGTCGTTGGCTACGAAGGTAATGGTGGTTTTTTTCTTGGTAATCAGGTTGGAAGTCTCAAACCTTTAGTTACTCGCGATGCCCTTATTCAAATTCTTTCTTGGTTAAAGATGTCCGTCATTTCCAATAAAAGCATCTCCAAGTTGGCCGAAATCATTCCTAAAAGATACACCCAAAGCGGTAGTCTTAAAGGTTTCCCCACCCAAAAGAGTTTACAAATTGTCGAGGTTCAAACAAAGCAAACCCTGGCCATTCTGGAAGAAAACTTTGGTTCCATCAATTCCGTTGATCAAACCGACGGCTTAAGGGTCACTTTCGACGATGGTGACATTGTCCATCTTAGACCATCAAAAAATTCACCAGAATTCAGGAACTACTGCGAATCAGACTCCCCAGACAAAGCCAAAGAATTGTCTCTTAAAGCCGGCAAACTTATTGCCAGTTGGCTGTGAGCCCACTGTCCCGATTTTGGAACCCTTAATAAGCAGTATTCTACAACTTTATGAAAAGTTAAAACAGTTGGGTTTTACCTATTACCAAGGTAAAATTGTAGTTATTGATTTCGAAATAGATAACCAACATGTTTAAACTGTTTAATCGTCAAAATAGTCAAGATCTCTTACGCTCAAGTCTTTACGATGAAAGAACTTTTTATCGTCAATTCATACGGGACTTAGAAAACAGTAAAAAAGAGGTGGTTATCGAAAGTCCGTTCATCACTTCGAGCCGAATGAGCCATCTTACCCCCATCTTCACCAACTTAGTAAGAAGGGGAGTAAAAGTCTACGTTTTAACTCGAAATCCCAAAGAACATACCGCCATCTATGAGCAACAATCAGAAACCGAAATACGTAAGTTTGAAATATTAGGTGTCCAAGTTCTCATCTGTACGGGAAATCATCACCGCAAGCTTGCCATAATCGACCAGGGCATACTTTGGGAGGGAAGTCTTAATATTTTGTCTCAAACAAAAAGCCGTGAGATTATGAGGCGTATGGAGAGCAAGACGCTTGCCATAGAAATGTTTAATTTTTTAAAGTTAAAAAAGTTCCTATAATCTACAATCCGGGTTATAATACTTCAAAACCATGGCTAAAAAACTTGACCAAATCGAAAAAGATATTGCAAAAGTCATTAACTTTCTCAAAAAAACTGATCCGACCAAAGCCACCCGAAAACATGCGTTAGAAATGCTCGGTAACATGCAAACATTGGCCCATCTTATTGCCCACAAAGTTGTTGATGATGAAAGAAATGGCAAAATCAAAAAAGTTAAGAAAATCCCCTCAAGACTAAACTAAAACGACAAAATATCCGATGACCTGACTTTTAGTGCCTTTAAAATCTTTTCAAAGTTTTCAATAGAGACGTTTTCTTCATCACGCTCAAGCCGAGCATAAAAATTAGGATGTATCCCGGCGGCTTTAGCCACTTCCGCTTGTGTCATATCTTTTTCTTCCCGAACCTCTCTAAGTCTTTTACCAATTTTATTTTGGACGTTCATAGTTTGATTATAACTCCTTTATACCTGCGATTTAATTAACCACATTAATTTTTGTAGGTATTGTCCTAAGCTTCTTTACGTTTGGAACCATTATATTATCCCGATGAAACAACAAAATCTTATCTGAACTCATAATTAGTACTTTCGACCCATTTTTTGGTTTAGTCATCTGTTTAGTATTCTGTTCATTTCCAAACTCATTTAATAACGCCTCCATCTTTTGCGTTTGGTTTGGAAATATTAAGTAAGTTGAAAGCTCTTTTAGAAAAACCCACTTAATGTTTCTGATTTCTTCTTCCTGAGGCTTTAAGTCCATTTCTTCACCTAAAAATTTCACCAAAAACTGGACTCTTTCTTGGCCACGGTAAACTGATTTATTTTCAGCTATCTTTTTGTTTATTACCTCATCGGGCCATTCATACCGATCCACCTGCTCACTAACCTTAATTACCTCAAATTTATCACTACCCAATTCTTCATTCAATTCTCTGATTATTGCGTTTCTTGGTGTCTCACCCTCAATAATCCCTCCGCCAGGTATATCCCATTCATTATCTTTATAGCTACTTTTTTGGACAATCAGAATCCGGCCCGATTTATCCAATATTACAGCACTGGTACTCTGTCTGTAAGTTAAATTATCACGATAAATTTTCTGAGCATTATCCATAAGTTAATTATATAAGTAATGTTTAATCCAACAATTTTCTCCCGCTCTTACTTTCATTTTGAACTCAAACTATTATCAAATGTTTGTATCCACCCATTCCACTTTTCATTATTCATTTCCGTTTCTTCAAAATTATTGTTGGTGAACTCGGCAATAAACTTTAACCAGAAGGTGTGAGCCTTTGGATTTTCCCTTATTTGTCTATTTTCCCATTTGCCCGGTGATTGGGTAAATACTAACCTAGCTGCTTCTGACCCAATTCCGTTTTTTCTAAATTCTTTTTTAACATAAAACTCGGAAATTGTTTTTCCCTCTGTCAATACCAACAAGTATGAATTTATTAGGGCAAATCCGGCTATTTTTCCGTCGACCTTTATGAAATATGGATACCTGTTCGGTTTCTCCCAATATGAATCTAAATATTTATATTCTTCTGCTTTTTCACCTACCATTTCTTTCTCATAATCCCAAAGCATGTCACTCAAAATTTTTTTATCGGCAATATCAATTAAAACTATTTCAATTTTCATGGTTGATTATAACCCAGTATATAATTACCCATATATGCACATCATTTATCTTTCCGGTGGTAGCCTTCGCAACAAAACTTGGATTGAAACTATCAAATCAAATTTTGACACCTTTTCTGATGGTCAAATTCTTTATTACGACCATTGGCAAACCGGAGAGAAAAATCTAAATTTTGAAATTGAATCTCAGAAATTAGCTGAATTGGTTAAAGATAAGGATGAATATTTTGTTTTCGCTAAATCCATTGGTTCAATTCTGGCTCTAAAAAGTATTTATGAAAAAACAATCAATCCAAAAAGAATGATAATTTGCGGTCATCCCTATAATCTGACCAAAGAGTTAGGCTTTCCAGTAAATGATTACCTAAAATATCTGGCTGTTCCCACCATGTTTATCCAAAACGAGTTTGATCTCCTATTTAACTATGTCGATTTGGAAAAAGTTTTAAAAGAAAACAGTCCGGTGGACTATCAGCTAATCAAAAACCCGGATAATAATACTCATGATTACGAGGATTTTGAACAATTGGCTGAATTATCTAAAATATATTTTGGAGATGAAGACAAACAAGTCCATCTTGGAAAGATTTATACCACTTTGGACATTGTTGCCAAAAAACTTAACTCTCTAGACATCAAATGGTTTTTGGGTGCTAGTGGCGCTTTAATGGTTCATGGCGTAAATATTGTTCCATGGGACATTGATGTTTTAACCACTTCTGAAAATATTGATATTATTGCCAAAGAATTCGAAAAGTTTTTAGTTAGTACCGACGATGATGGATTATTTTTAAAGATTAATGGAATAGAAGTTGAGATAATAAAATTAAATGATCTTGGTGATCCCACTCCAACATTATTTCAAAATAATTTAATCCCTGTAAATACGCTCAAAAACGAATTGTATTATTACGAACAACGCCCCGGAAAAGAAAACACTATTAGATTAATAAAAGAAAAGTTAGGTATTTAAGAATATTCATTGTTTATGAATCTAACTCCTAAAATTAGAAAAGCATTGCGAGTGGCTGCAACCCAACATGATGGTCAGTACCGCAAAGACGGTGTCACCCCATTTATCATTCACCCGTTCGAAGTCGCTATGATTGTCTCGGAATATACCAACGATGAGGATATTATTAGTTCTGCCTTACTTCATGATGTATTGGAGGATACTCAAGGTTATTCTTACGAAAGACTAATAGAGGACTTTGGCAATAAAGTGGCCGATATCGTTCAATCATTAACTGACAAACCATTACCTGATTTAACTTGGAATGATAAGCATATTAAATACTTGGAAAACTTAAAACATAGTAGTGATGAATCTGTCTTAATTTGTTTGGCAGATAAATATTCTAATGTATCCACGGGACCGGTGGATCAAAATAGGGTTTGGTATTACCAAGGAGTGATTAATGTGGCCAAAGAGAGAAAACTGACCAAAGATACTAAATTATTAGAAGATTTTGAAGATTTAATTAAATGAACCAGGGTATAAATTTAGATATAGCTAAGAAAACAGTTGCGTGGGGCACTAAATCAGACATGCCCCGACTAATTATTTTGATGGGTCTTCCTGGCTCGGGAAAATCGTATGTTTCTTCTTATCTCCATGACAAACACGGTTTTACGATTTTATCCGGAGAAAACATCACCTTTGCACTTTTTGGTAAGGTTGACTGCACGGGTAGCGAATATTCTCTAGCTTACGACATTTTACGTCAATTGGCTATTAAGTTAATTTCCCAAGGTTATTCGGTTGTTATTGATGGTACCAATTTAAAATATATTTTTCGTCAACAAATTTATGATGATGTAAATTGTCCCAACACCACTCTTTTATTTCTCAAAGTTGACGATAAAACCGCTTTAAACAGAATCTCACAAAGGGGAATTGATTATCAGAACGAAAAAGATATTAGAAGCTCAATTTCGACAGAAGTATTCAAAAAATTTAAAAGCCAAACAGAAGAACCTCTACCCAGAGAAAATTCCATCACTCTAATTTCTGACGATAACTTGTTTCCCCAAATTGACGCAGTTTTTAGAGTAAAATAGAGTCATGTCTAATCAGGTTGATATTTCTAAATTACATTCGGTGATAGTTAATGCTGTTGTCGAAAAAGACGGCAAGATTTTAGTATCACAGCGAAGCTTCGAAGAAGCTCATGAACCAGGAAAATGGACTATCCCGGGTGGCAAGATTGACAAGACTGAAGGTAATATTTTCAATATTATCGAAAAAACTTGTGCCAGAGAAATCGAAGAAGAAACAGGGATTAAGATTAAAGAAAATATTCAATTAATGACCAACAATACATTTATTAGGTCAAATGGCCAACACGTCATTGCCTTAATTTGTCTTTGTCACTGGGAATCAGGTGAGGCTCAGGCTTTAGAAGACACCATCGGCATAAAATGGATATCTAAAGATGAAATCGACAAGTTCGATTTTGCCCCAAACGTCAAAGGATATATTGAGATGGGATTTGAAAAATTAAACAAAATGAAGGTTTAAAAAATACGACTAAAGGGATTCGGACTGCCGTAATTGACGTAGGGACTCTTAAAAGTAAGTTTGAAGTAAGGGAGTTTGACGAATTCCTGAATTTTTATTGTTTTTGGCGCCGGCATCATTTTTGAAGTTTAAGGTGGTCATTTATTACTAGTAGTGTCAAGGTTGTCATGGCGCCAAGACAATTGAATATCTGACTTCAAAAAATAGAACCACACTTAGAATGAACCGTTCGTCAGGGTTGTAATTTCCCGATATCGGGATATAATTGGTCATGTCTGTACTACTAAAAATACCAGGTTACCTTACTCTATCTGAAGCTGAAGAACGCTACAAAGTGAAAGCTGACACTTTGAAGAAAAAATGTCAAAACGGAAAAATTAAAGGAGCCGTAAAACAGGGGAAAACTTGGTTTGTTCCTAGTATCCCCAATATTGATCCAAATTTACCAATTGTAGATAACTACCCTGGATTAAATTTTGATTCCGCCTATAAATCAAATATTCTTTTATACGAAGCTGAAGATGAAGCTCAAAATTATTTCCAATCAAAATTTAATAGTTATATTTACATTTGGGAGTATGGGTATTATTTTGTCACCTTGGCTTTTAATCACTCTTCCTTGGAAAGGTCTTATCTTCCACTGGCTTCCTTTATAACAGAAGCCCATGGCGCATTACGAGAATCCTTCTTGTTGAATCTTAAGGGTTATGCTCCTGGTTCTTTTGCATTACTTAGGAAGACCCACGAGAATACGCTAAAAGCCCTGGCTGGTAAAATAAAACCAGCTGTGATTTGGACTATAGCCCCCGAAGGTAACATTCAAAAGGCAGAGAGTGTTATTGGTATTCAGCTTAAAAGTGTGTGGATATTGGGATCAAGCTTTGCACATTCGAATTTACTGAAACTTTTTAAAGCAAAACAAGATATGGACAATAACGTTTCCGAGCTAGGAGTGACATATGGTCCACAAATTGACGAGAAACAGTTTAGGGCGGCGTCTAATTGTTCAATTTTCTGGCTTTACGTTTTAATCAAATTCTTGCCACTAATATTTCCCGGTCAATTAAGTGACTATTGGATGTCAAAACAAGACGAGTCAGCAAAGATGATGAAAGATTATATTGTTTCGACTGGTGGTTTAAAAAGAGAAATCGAATCTATTGATAGGGCGGTAACTAACTTGAAAAAACAAAAGTAATTCCCTCGATGTCGAAAGATTGATGCTTATTGATCTATCTTTATAGTATCTTCTTCCCCTTCAGGTAATTCCAGCATATCAATTTTTGGTAAGGCGGTACCAATCAATCCCTGAAGATCACCATAAATACCGGCGGTGTTGAGATAAACCTTTTGCATATTTTTTTCTTCTTTTTCCCACTTTTTGGTGAAATAGGCTTTTTCGATATTAAGTTCTTTTTGTCGACTAGTAAAATATTCCAACCAAACTTCAATTCTTTGTTTGAAGTCGTTACTAGTCAAATAGTTGTAAACAATCTCGGACTTTTTACCCCTGTCTTCACCTGACGTTCTGGCATTGCTTAGGTCAATCAATTGACTACGGAGGATAGTTGTTAGTGCGATAACTGAATTAAAGTTGACCACCATGACACCATCGCGAAGGCCGAATGTTTTTATATCTTCAGGCATAACAATAGAAACGATAACCGCCAAATCAGCTTTTTCCCTTCTTTTGTCATCTTTTAGTTTTGGTATCCAAGTATCAGTCCAATTTTTGGTTCTTTTTGATTCCCACACAATCGTCCCACAAACTTTGCCATAGTTATTTTTAACTCTTTGGATAACGTCGGCGCCATTATCACCCTTGGGAACTGGAAGAATATCATCATAAATAAATGCTTGACGCAATAATTCCTCAAGTTCCACTTCAAGTATTTCACCCTGTGATTGTTGTGAACCTTGTTGAAGTTTTCTGGTTAAACCGTCAATCGCCTTTTCGGCATCTGATAATTTTTTGTCTTTTTCCGCTATTTGTAACTTGTACTTGTCACCCAATTGACCCGTAACTTCTTGAGATACTTTTTGGGTAATCTCCTGTTCTTTTTTCATCATATCCAACTCAAAGGCTTTCTTTTCGTCCTCAAAACTCTGTTTTTCTTTCATCAGTTCAACCTGATCTTTTCGCAACTCCTCCAATTTAGTATCTTTTTGCTTTAACACTTCTTTTAAACCATCGACTTCGGCAGATGTTTCCTTGACCGCTTCTTCTTTAGCTCTCTTTTCGATTTCAACTTTTTCTGTTTTTAGTTTTTCTTCGACTTGACGATTGACGACGCCAATCAAATCAAGTTTGGCTGCTTCAATCTTTTGAGCTTTTTCTGTCAGCGCCTTTTCTTTTTCGCTGATTTCCAAATCCTTCTGTTTTTGCTTGGCTTCGTATTCTAGGCGATATTTTTCTTCTAGTTGATGGCTCAACGCTTCATCCGGTAAAAATTCAAAACTACATTGTGGACATTTTATTTTTTGATTTGTCATTTTTTTAATAATTTTATTGTACCTTTTAATGCATTAAACTTTTCAATTTCAGCCTTTAAATTTGACGATTCAGGAGTATTACCTACGGTGTCATCCGAATGTAAATGACCTTCAATGTATTCTGATAAACGACTATATGTTTCACATATTTCTATTGTAATTGCTGGAGTTACAATCACATTTTTTAAACTGTCTATACTTATCCTTTCTTCCCATCTTTTTACAACTTTATTAAATAATTCATTTACTATCAGATGTTCGTAACATGTTCTCAAAAGACTAAAACCGTCTTTAATAATCTTTTCATTTTCTGATCCATTCACAGTAAGGGATTGGTTGTACAGTACCGACACTTCATCACTGTTTTTGTAACGACTTTCGTCCCCTGGCCCGTCATTATTAGCAATAATGCCAGGGATACCATTTATTTTTTTGATCCAATGAAAAGAAGTATCTATTTTTCGCAACTCCGCTTTTTTCCGCAAAAAGAAGAGAAAAATTGGATCGTGAGTAAAGATAATTACTTGTTTTAACTCGCTTAGGTCAGTTAACCTTGTCGCGATTTTTTCTTTTCTTTCTAAGTCTAGGGAGGTAACAGGATCGTCGAAAATCATCCCATAATTATTTGGACATAATGTATTTTCTGTAACGAAGTCTGCGATTGAGGTGACTTTTTGTTCACCTTCGCTTAATACCTTATCCGGTTGCCTGCCACAAATTTGAAGTTGCCGGTATGATTTACCTTTATCTCCTGATTGATTAATAGCTATACCAAATCCGGCGTCGAGTAGAGTACATTCTGCATTAAATATGTCTTTATATTTTTGATCTACCAATTTTCTATATAGTTCAGAATGTTTTAGAGTTATCTTTGTTGTGTCTAATTCTTTGATTCCGTTTCTAAAGTTGTTACTAATTCTAAGATTTCTAAGATGTAATTTAATCTGTTGAAGTAAATCAGAATAAATTTGTTTATTTTTTAGGGTCTCCAGTGTTGTATTGATATTCTCGATTTCTTTTGTTTTGTCTGCCTTTGTTAGCTTGTCAATTTCAGTTTGAATCTTGATTACAGACTTATTCAAGTTATAAAATCTTTTATAAAGTCTAGAAGTTTTAGTCCAATCACCCACGTTAATATTGGCTAATAATTGGATTTTTAGTCGACTTAACAATTTTGAATATTTTATTAGTTTTACCAGAATAGCTTTATCATTATCTTCCAACCATTTGTAAACTACTGTACCTTCAGACACCAATACAGTATCCAGTGCTTGAAGTTCTAGTTCCAAATTTTTTAATATGGTCTCATCATATTTCAACTTAGTTTCGAGTGCATTTGATAATAATTCCCAATATCTTTCAACTAACTTTACCGACTCAGGTGAAAGTGGCTGCCAACAAAATATACATGGGTCTCCAACTTTTGGATATACATAGCCATTGCGCTTGATAAAATCTTGACCAGCGACAAGGAAATTTTTCCATTTTTCATTACCTACACCATCAATGTCTTTATTCTTAAAATCTTGCACCCCTCTTTTCAACAAAAGTGATTTATTATTTTTAATTGACCTTATGAGAACTTTAATATTATTTCTTACCTGTAAATTCAAGTTTATTTTTGCCTGAATAAGTATTTGCTGGGCTTGGAGAATACCTTTTTTTACCACCTCTAACTCATCAAGTTTTCTTTTTATATCTAGTGCTACCAAAATTTGCTTTTCTTTCTCTAGTGACTTTGCTTTGTCTTTTTCAATATTTGTAATTTCATATTTTTTCAGTTCTTCATCGGTAGTTGTCGCCTTTATTCCGATAATAAATGTTTTTACCTCTGAATCACCAGAAAAATGTATGGAGAAGTCGATTTCGTCGTTATACTTTTTAAGATTTTCTTCGGCTAGTACTTTTATTTCACTAAAAACTGTCGCTAATTTTTCGAAATAATCTAGTCCCTGTGGTTTGAACGTTAATTGATTTTTGTCGTCAAGATGAACGCGAACGCTTTTGTTATCGAAGACAGAAAAGCAGTCAAATCTGCCGTCTGCTTTATCGTTTGGAAATTCCAAGACGAATTCTTCACTATCTTCACTAGTAAATGTAAATTTTCCGTGGGGTTCAATTGAAGTATCTTTAAATACGTTTGGCAAGATTTCCATATCCCCTCGGGAAATAAATGAGTTATTCAGTAATCTGATGTACCCAGTCTTGCCTGATCCGTTGTTTCCGTAAATTACAGTTAAATTCTTTGAAAATTCAATTTTTTGATTTGTAGCCAAGGCATTGGCAACTACTTCCTCAAGTCTTTTCAAATAAACACGACTATTGCCTTTATCTGTTGCAACCTTGTCGATCAGAACTGCTTCTGGTTTAGATTCTGCTGGTTTTGATAACTTATGCTCCTCAAGAAAGTATTTGAATATTACCGCAAGTTCAATGTTTTTATCGTTTAAGATTAATCGAGACGTATATTGCACCCAATATGGTTGTTGCTTCACCCACGCAACAATTTCCTGATTTACATCCAGTTCGCTGTCAATCACCTAATACCTCCATATTTTTTGGTTTCATCTTCCAATTGTCTCATGGCCTTATTCTACCGCCAAAGATGATAATTATCAGACAATCAGTCTAGTAGTGACTAGTGTATCGTAATTAAATTGACGTAGAGGAGAAATTTAAACTTACTTAATGTTGTTGACGTTATATAACAGTGTCTTCACCTTGGTGGTCGGCCGGACTCGACAAAAACGTTCTCCAGTGGATGCTGGATAACGTGAAATAAACGCAATCGCCAGAGGGGGAAAAAGAATCCGCCCTCTCTAATTGTTAATTCAGTCTACACAAAAAAATATGTTAATTGTTTAATCTTTCATGAAAAAACCAACTAAAGCTCAACTAAGCCGGGCCGGTAAAGATCTGCGGAATCCTCACACCAGAGAGGTGAAAGAAAGGAAAGCGACACAAACACTCGTCGCAGGTAGGAAGAAAAAATAGAGAGATCGAATTGTAGCCCATTTTCATATTTATAGATAAAATATTATTATTTGGAATAATTCAATAACAAATACAAACATGACATAGAATGATATATGGCGCGCAATCCGTGAATCAGATAGACTGTCTATATGCAAAAAAGAAAGGGGGGTAAACCCAGAATATTATCTTTATTTTCCGGGTGCGGAGGGCTGGACTTAGGATTCGTACAAGAAGACTTTAGGATTGTTTGGGCAAATGATTTTTATCATCCTGCTTGCGAAACATATAAGAACAACTTTGGTGACCACATTTTCGAAAGAGATATTACCGAAGTCGATTTTAAAAATCTTCCGGACTGCGATATTATCACGGGAGGGTTTCCTTGTCAGGATTTTTCAATGATTTGGAAGCGGGGAGGTATCGGCACCGATAGGGGCAATTTATATAAATATTTTGTTAAAGCAGTATCCGCAAAGTTACCCAAAATATTTGTTGCAGAGAATGTTAAAGGTCTCCTCACCGCGAATAAAGGAATGGCGATAAAACAAATCGTTGAAGATTTTCAAAAGATCGATCATTCGGGTTATAGAATTTATATTAATCTATATAACTTTGCAGAATACGGAGTACCTCAATTAAGAGAAAGGGTCATTATTGTGGGTGTAAGGAGCGACATCCCCTTTAAGTTTCGTAAACCTGCTCCAATCCGTAGTCAAAATAATTACGTGACCTCTAAAGAAGCCCTTAAAGACGTTGAAAAAGTTGTATATAACAATGAGCACATAAATATAATGGAAAGGACTAAAAAAATAATAAGTTTAATTCCGCCGGGAGGAAATTTTACCGATATACCAAAAGACAGCCCTTATTACGTAAAGGGAATGATAAGCCACGTATATAGGAGACTCCATCCGGACAAGCCCTCGACAACGATAATTGCAGGCGGTGGTGGCGGTACATGGGGTTATCATTTCAATGAACCTAGACCATTAACAAACAGAGAAAGAGCTCGATTATTCGGATATCCGGACGATTTCATATTCACAGGTTCTGTCGCTGAAGTTAGAAAGCAAATTGGTAACTCAGTTCCGCCTCCGGGGGCCAGAGCAGTAGCGAAAGAAATAAAAAAGCTCTTTAAAGAAACGTTTACGCCGGTAAATGTGAACAATTTAAGACCATTATCCGGGGATGCGTTAAAATACATTAGTTATGATGAATCGGGAGAGCTTAAACTAAAAAAATAATATGCTATGGAATAATGTCGACACTTTAGGCGGAGATTTTATAAATCAAGTAGACACAGAGTTTGGCGATGCCCTTGGAGTAACAATCGCTTCGGGATATGTTTCTTTGGATATTATCAATAAGTATTATTCTAATTTTCAAACAATTTCACAAAACGGAGGGTCGTCAAGATTGTTGGTTGGAATGGCCTTTTATGAGGGATTGTCAGCAAATAAACTGTCATTGTTGACTAGTCTTAATAATCAATTAAAACAAACAAATGAAAATAACGGAGTATTTGTGAGCTACAATGGAAAATTCCATGGGAAAATATACCAGTTCGACAAAGACGCAGGAAAATCCTACTATTTAGGATCGTCGAATTTTTCCAGAAGCGGTTTATCTGGAAACATTGAATGTACAGCATCCATTTCTGATTCGGACACACAATCGAGACTAAGTACATTTATAGGCTACTTATTCTTGCCAGAAAATGCCATCCATATTGATAAGGCGGAAATTGTAGTACCCGGAAGTTCAGAATATCGACAAAAAATGGCGATTACTCTCGACGATCTTGAAAAATACGATCCAGCAACTGTCGATAAGTCGATCCTCCCAATTTTTGAATTCCCTCTTTCGCGTATTGCCAATAAAGAAAAGTCAAATTTAAACGCGTATTTTGGGAAGGGTCGATGGTCAAGGGCAACTGGAAAAATCGTTCCTAGGCCCTGGTATGAAGTCGAATTAATAGCCGACAGTAGTGTTCGAGGTACTCCGTTATACCCTAGAGGCGATTTTAAAGCATATACCGATGACGGATATATTATCCCAATGGTAACCAACGGAGACTACGATAAAAATATAAGATCCAAAAGTAATTTAAAGATACTTGGCCAATGGATAAAGAACAAACTTCAAAAAAGCGGTGCATTACTCCCGTTAATGCCGGTCACTCAAGATACTTTGGACGCATATGGACGAAGTTCTATAAACTTCTACAAAATAAGGGATGGTAAATACTACATGGAGTTTTAATCGGGCATCTTTATAATTCATTCCATAAATGGATAACCTGATAAAAGAGCAACGCAGTTTAAACATGTCGCGGATAAAAAGTTCTAATACTAAATTAGAACAAAAATTCTTTAAACTCCTTAATGAACGGCACATCGATTATATTGACCATCCAAACCTATTTGGAAAGCCAGACTGCCAAATAAACAATGTATTGATCTTTATAGATAGTGACTTCTGGCACGGCTGGAATTTTAAACGATGGAAAGAAAGATTGCCAAAAGAGTACTGGAGATTAAAAATTGCACGTAATATTAATCGTGATCATCACAAATTTAGAAAATTAAAAGACGAAGGATATGTTGTAATTAGGATTTGGGAACATAATCTAAAAAAAGAAGATAAAATGAACAAATTACTCCATAACATCACACAGAATAACAAAGGTTAGATAAATTACGGCCCAATCTCTCCCACAAACGTTCTTGGATTCACTGGTATTCCAAATACATTAATTTGGAAATGTAAATGTGGTCCAGTTGACCAGCCAGTTGTTCCTTCTTTGCCAATCACATCCCCGATTTTTACCTTTTGGCCTTTATAAACCAACACTTTATCTAAGTGGCCATATAAGGAAGTCACATTATTCCCATGGTCAATAATTATGTGCTTGCCGTAGCCTATCGCCGTTTGAGCCGCATAAGTTACTGTTCCATCCATAAAGGGAGTAATATCATCGCCAGTTTTTCCTTCGGGGTTAGCAATATCAATCCCAGTATGAAATAGTTGGTAGGGGAGATGAGGTTTGCCAAATTCCAAAGTTATTACCCCCTTAACCGGCCAGACCATTGGTGAAGAAATAACCTTAACAACCTTGCCACTGGCTGGATCATGAATGTCAACCGTGTTGGTGGCTGAATCGACTGTCGCCAGCTTATCAGAAACAATGTTTATGCCCGTCTGGGTCAAAATAATAACGGCGATTACCGGCAACAATAAAACCAAAAGAAAGGCAAAGATTACAATTTTTAACTCCCCTCGATACGACCAAAGGGCAAAAATGGTTCCAATTGGCATGGGCATATTAGCTATAAATTTCTCTTGGGTCAGTCGTCAGTAGGGGATGTTCTTTTTCCGAAGCCACCACCTTTAAAGCCACATGGTTTTGATCGGCAATAATCAATGCCTCACCCCGATCGCAAGTTAACAAGAAATGTTGTTCATAACCGCTTAAATGAAACTCTTCCGCCACTTTCTTAATCGTCGTCGTATCCTGTTTCATTAACACTCGCAGTGATGATTGGGAGGCAATCGCTCGGCCGTATTCGGAACTCAAAAAATCATTGGCTTGTTGGGAAATAATCGTTACCCCCAGATAATACTTTCTTGCCCGTCTTACTAATCCCGAGATATAGCGCGCACTTTCTTCCTGTTGTAAAAGTATCCACCCCTCATCAATTACCAATATTCTTTTTTGCGGATGAGTCTTTACTTGTGAATTAACAAAATTAGCAATCGTCAACATCATAATTGGTCGCAAGGTTTCACTAAGATCTTTAATATCAAAAACTACCAATCGGTTATCAAGTTCAATATTAGTTTGGGAATCAAACACAGAAGACAATGACCCTTTGACAAATCTTTCTAATCGGTCGCCTAAATCTTTCTGTTTCAGCCGCTTAAGTGTTTTGTAAAAATCTTTAAGTAGCGGGAACTCCTGTTTCTTTTTCGCCTTATTCTTGCCGTTTAGGGTATAGCCAAACTCTTTGTAAGTCAGAATAATCACCCTATCTACCACCGCTTTTTCTTCCGATGATAACCCTCCAACCATCAGGGAGATTATTTCTGTTAAATCCTGAATGTGTTCCGACAAACCATTTTCACCGGTCACAGTCGTGGTTGAAAAATCAAAGGGGTTGATTTTTTCTTTTGATTTAGCCGAAAGCTGGATATAAACACCATCAACCGAGGCCGCTAATTGTTTATATTCCCGCTCTGGATCAACCACAATTACCCGAGTCCCCTGCATCAATTGTCTTAAAATTTCCACCTTGGCGGTATAGCTTTTGCCAGATCCCGATTGAGCAAAGATAATACTATTGGCGTTAGTCAGAGAAAAACGGTCAATTATCACCAATGAATTATTTGACCGATTAACCCCATAGAGTATCCCCGACTCTTGAACCAATTCCGACGACACAAACGGAAATGTCAGTGCCGCCGATGAGCTGTCTAAGTTTCGTTTTTGATCTAAAAGGTTTTGGCATCGGGGCAAAATAGATTGCAACCCCTCAACTTGTTGAAAGGTGGCCGTTTTTATATAAAACATTCGGGTTGACATCACTGTTTCTAAAAGAGTCGTCAATTTTTGTAATTCAGATAAAGAATCAGCCGAAATCGTCATATATATTGAGACTTGAAATAGCTTTTCCTGCCCCCTCAAAATCTTATCTTTTAACTCCATGGCCGATTCCAGTGGATCAGTAATTTCGCTCCCCACCACCTTACCATCTTTAAACATGTTTCTTTTAGTCGATTCCAACTCCGTGATTTTTCGGTTTAACTTAGGTAGGGCCAAGAGGGGATCGACTTGTTCTATGTGATAGGCAATATCAATATTATGGTTAAAGTTAATCAGCATTGATAACCAGCCGGTTGTCGCCACATAGGGGTAGCCGGAAATAAACAGGGTTCTAATATAACGATTACCGATTTGCAAGTAACTCGAATCTTCTTTTAGTCCGGAATAGGAAATTAAATCCACCTGATCTTGTTCGCCAAAATAGAAGTTAACCGATTTTTTTGGCGTTTGGATTTTTACCAATTTACGCTTTCTTTTTAGAATCGGCTTCATTTTTTGGATCCGTTTTTTTAAATTAAACATAGTTGTTCTCCAATAGTTTTTGTAACGTTTGTCCGGTTAATGCCTGGGTTTTAATCTGTTCGGAATTATAGAAACTGTAAAATAAATCGAGTATCTCCAGGCTACTTAAAGTTTTGGCTTTCATCCCCAGTTTTTCCAAACCGCGAACGATAATATCTGTCAATAAATGTAGCTGTTCTTTCACTAACTGAAAGTCTTTATTTTTATCAGCATGCCTGTAGGGGACAACGATATAAAATTTTCGGGAAAGTATTTTGTTTCCGGCCACCAGGTTGGTTATAAAGTCACAATAGTTATCAATCTGATTCCGATAAGCTTTTTCTTTCTCGTTTTTTTTCGTTAGAGAAATTTCCTGTAAATAGCGGTCAATATCTACCTCACGAACCCGAACTAATATTTGCAACTGGCAAGGTAGGGAATTTAAAAAGTTTTGGAAACCATCAATTAATACATCTTGCTCCTCTTCGCTTTTCAGTTCAAAATTAATCGAAGAAGTTTCTAATAATACTCGATATTCTTGATTGAGAAGCACTAAAATATCGTCCTTAACTTCCTTAATTTCTATTTGTCGCCGACTACTTAATTTACTTTTTGATTTGTTTAAGAGCCACATGCAAGCCTCCTTGTTTGCCTAACTTAAAACTTAAACTATTTTTTTGATTGTTGATGACATGTAAAAACTTTACCGATTCAACTTGGGCTAATTCGTTTTCTTTTCTGTCAACCGGCCTGGCAGAATTTACAGTCACTAATTTCCTTTTCTTTTCCATAATTGGTATCTCAATATCTCGAAGATAATTATCGTTCTTATTAAAAATAAAATACATCGGTCGAACATTGAATCGCCATAAAATTAATAGCCAACTTAAAACCACCCTCCCCTTAATTCGGAGAGACAGAACTAAACACACAAACAAAACGATGACTATCAATGGCAGTTTGTACCAAGCCAATTTCATTACCGGTGGCACAAAAGCAAAAAGAACCGTTGTCCAAAAAATCGGGATCATCAGAATAAATATCTGCGTTATATTTAAGTTCCCGGCAATCTTATCTTCAACTGTGGTTATTTGAGCTGGAATTACCGTTGTCCTCATGCGTGAACCTCCTTTCGGGGCGATTTAGCCGTTGCTTTGGCGGTGGCCGAGTTTCTGGAGATCGAAGACGAATTGTCAGCCGTTATAACGTTGATTATTTGGCCTCCTAACTTTTTTAACTTTCCATTACCAGAGGTATAAAACATCATGTTAGTTATTAATGAAGGGGTCTTAAGTAAGGTTAAAAATAGACCAATGGCCACGGCAATCGATATCAATGAGTTATTCGAGTGTTCCGGTAGGGCCAGAAACGACGACGCCAACTGAATCACCACCACATGCACAAAAACTATAAAAATAGTCGCCACATATGATTTAGTTGCAATTTCTGCAAAATCCGAAAACTTAGGTATTGTCCATAAAAGAAATACAAAAGGAGAAAGTACTGCCCCCAATGACACAAAAATTAACCTGGTTATATACATGAAAAGTAAAACAATAGCCACGATTAAAAAGATAATTAAAAATATAAGAGTAATTAAAGGGGTGGTTCCGGTTATCAGAGTAGTTGGGTTGATAATATTGACCACCCACGAGTGACTTAAGCCACCAGTCGAATTCAATACCGCACTAACCAAAGCGTTACAAGTAATGATTGTATAATCGGCCAAAAACAATGAGATGTTGGCGCCCAAAAAGAATAAGCCAAGCCGAGGCAAAATTTGTTTAAACTCGACTTCTTCAAAGCCAAAAGTATCAGCACTCATCAAATGAAGCCCCAAAACCGCCGCTACCACCACAAACAGCGAATCAACGATCCCCAACGATATCATCCAAAAATTAACGATTACCTGATTTGAGAGCAAATTCGGGGTAGTAGTCAGATAACCAAGGATGCCGTCAACAATCGGTCTGGTTGCACTCTCCACAATGTTTTGCATGAAAGCAGACATGGCATCAATTAATACTTGGGTTAATCCGTCACTTGGTTTAACTGAATTAAGGGGGGCGAGAGTGATCGCCGGAGTAGTTCCGCTACCCGACCCTGACGACAAAGCGTTGCTAAAAAGGGAAATTAAAACTCCGGAGACGAGCACTATCACCAGGCCCATCATCGTATTTCGAATCGTTTGTTTGGCCGAGATTAATGATTGTGGATTACCACTTGAGGTTAAATATTGATAACCAGCTTTGATTAAGAAAAACACCCCCGCTATTCCCGCAATTGCCGTAATAATCGTTAAAGTATCATTGGTATAAGTCGTTATTTCACTTGCCGTCGTGACTGCTAGAACTTGCCTGGAGGCCGCCAAACTCATGCTTAAAAACCCAATCACAGATACTAGAACTCTTCGTAAGAACATAAGAACACTTTATTGAGTTGTTGAACCACCAAAAGCACCGGTGGCCAATTGGGTTACTACCGTGGAGAGAACAAAAGCTCCCAAAACAATGGCTAAACCAATTGCTGAATAAAGGATTGTTTTCTTTGATCGGTCTAAAGCTTCTGGATTACCAGAACTAGTAATATAACCAATTCCTCCCCAGACAAAAAAGCCAGCCGAAATTAGACCAGCCAGGGTTACTAACACCTGTATCACTCCTTGGATAAAGGTTTCGATCTTAATAACATCGGCCGACACCGCCAAGGTGGGTGTTGCCAAGAGAAGGAAAGATAGTAATGTACCGGAAAGTACCATTATCTTTTTCATATAAAATGACTTTGTAAATTTATAACTGATACAGTATATAATATATAAATCTAGTTTGTATCTTTTATAACAAATACTCTAAGTCAAGTCAATCACTTATCCCCATACTTTTCGAAAATTTCAAAGCTCTTAAATCTTTTCACTCTTCGAGTGGCGCCTGGGGCGCCGAAATAATAATAAATTTCCATTAATGTTATAAAATCCCGCACCCATTATTTAAGAAATCGTTCATCATTTTATCCCATGAAAATCACTTAAATTTCCAAAAAATGATTTGTATTGATAACATAAAAGATCAAATAGACATGAAACTTTTATCGGATCTTATTGACATTTTGTAAATTAGTATTATATTAGAACTCACAATATCATTTTCTAGTATTTACATGATCAAACAAGAACGAATAATTGACGGACCCGAAAGAGAGCATTTAATTGCTAAATTATGGAATGAAAGAAGAGGTCGTGTGCCTTCTCAATCACTTCAGTCTACTTCTTTATTTATTACAGTTCCATCAATGGATGTGTCAATAGATGAAGTGTTTAATGGACTACTTAATGCCATGGTCTCTTCAAACACAGACATGCTATATAAATGGGCAAGCAATTGGGGACAAACTAGAATTACGGTTCATGCTCAAAAAGGACTGTCTTTTCAATATATGAATCGACTATCCAGAGAAGCTAAAAGTTACGAATTTTTGACAACAAATGCACTGATCGATCCGAAAAGAACTTTTGGAAATTCGCAAAACGATAATCATGCAAAATACCACATTCTTTTGGGTGATTCACCTGTGAGAATTGAAGGTGCAATACTACAAGCAGAAAGGATGATGGATGAGCTTGTTTGGTGTGTGAGCGAAAAGAAAAAACTTGAAGGGATGGGAGAGTTGGAAGCTTATGGAGCAGCTTTAACTGATGTAAAAGAAAATGGTTTCGACTTTAGATATGTTTCTGCGGAAGACATATTAGCACTAAAACAAGAAGAACCAGAATTGGCGGTGAGAATTTATGGTAATTTCTTGAATCGAGAAACGGTGCCTCAAATAGTAGGGGCAATTTGTCCCTTGGATAAAGAAATTACACTACCTGAAGAAAATCTCAGCGACCTACCTACAATTAGGGGTTTAGAAAAATCTCCCAAAAGCAGTGAAAAAAAGGAAAATGTAGACAACCAAATTCCTTTTGTGGCAATAGGAATAACACTTGCTAAACAACCCCATATAGGTCATATGTTGTTGGCAAGTATTGCTGCTTCCACAAGCCGAATACTAGACAATGCACCCATATGTATTGATGGCAACGATACTGGACCTAGAGTCAATGCGGCTATCAAATATGGTGCGAGAGTATTGGGGGTTTCAACGCAACAAGTTATAAAAGGTATAACGGACGGGACAATTGGGATTAGCACAGTGGAAGAGTGGTACAGAGACAGAAAAAATATTGATGATAGAACGATAATTCAAGATTCGAAGATCGAGGGTGAGTTGTCTTTGGTTCAACAAGCAAGAAACACTCAAAGAATATTTAAAGATTTTTTTGGTGATAAATCAGATGTAAAGATAATACTTGAGAGTCAAATATTGGAAGAAACCGATCAATATTTAGAAGTTGGTGATAGTTGTTGGTCAGGTACAGGTTTTAGCTGTATTAATATGGGCAATAGATTACTCATTTTGGAAAGAGAGGGTAATCCATCTTCTGAAGCTATAAGAGCAACATTTATTGGATGTGCAGCAAAACAACTCCAAAGAGGGAAAGCTTACTTTGTTGATTCAGATCCTCAATTAAAGGATGTCTTTCATGTAAATAAATTAGCTACGAGTAAAGATAATGTTCAAATACCTGGAACTGCTATTGGATTTAATTTTGAGATTGCTTCTGGTACTTCAGGTAATTCAATGCCCATGGAGGCATTTTTATCTTGGTATAAAGAGAAATATCCAAACTCAGATGTGGTTGCTGATATTTCATATTTGGTTCATACAAGATATCAAGTACTTCCTTTCAATGAACCTTCTTTCTTTAATTATAAGGACATTGAATCATTTTTAACTGATGTCCAACGCAGTCACGACGAGAGAACTATATTTATTAAGGAGACGGAAGGTGCTCTTTTTAAATTAAAAGAAAAGTTAAACGCTGATTCGGACAATACAAGTTTTTCAGGTGAAAAGAAAGAAAGAAAGAGAGGTCAATATGTCTTAAACATTCTAAGAGAAATTAAAGACTCTTTAATAAACGGAAGTGCGGAAGTTTATTCTCAAGCAGAAAACCTGAAAGAATCCCCAGAAGTTTGCCAAGCGATTGACTTAAAGGCAAATGAAAGACAAATAACTAAAGAGGAAGCGCGGTTAACAGTGCTTAAGGAAATAGCTTTGGATAATTCTAATCTAGATTCAAGATTCATAAATCAACTTAAAAATCAGGGTTTTAGGACTGGAGAAGAACTGGCAACTGCCTTGGAAGTTTTATGTTCCAGAGGTTTAGGATTAGCAAGGTTAACAAATGTTCTGTATGCAACGGCAAATTATTTAATAGAAGTTAGCAACAGAGTAGAAGTGATCGATAAGAACACCTTAAAAATGCTTAATAATTTACATGAAATTGTAGTCGGAAAAATATAATGCCAGAAAAGTTTTCATACTTCTTTGATTCTGAGAAATTTGCCTTACCTTTTGACGCCAAATGGATTGGTTCCTTGTCAATACTTTCAGGAGGACAGGTACAGACAACAATGATTCACTCCAGAGATGGTGTGATTCACATATCACCGGCTTTAAGTAGAGAAACAAACGAAAATGAAGCAATTATTTGCAGCAGATGGATTCATCCTAAAAAAGGACTACTAACCGCAAATCAGCAAAATTTAGCTAAAAGTGACATTGTTACTATTCCTAAGGTAAAAGTTGTCGGAGATGTAAGGCCAAGAAACGGCGTTTCTTATCCCTTTTGGTTGGAAGAGGAAGTCGAAGGTAAATTACTAAATCAAGTAGTTTTAGAGGGAAAACCAACTTTGGGAATTTATAGGAAATTAGTAAAGTGGATGGCTGAGTTTCACTCGCCTACTGAAGGAAAAACCAGTCTTAAAGCCAACTACAATTGTAGATTGGGGTCTATCGAATCGATTTTAAAAAACGATGAAGAGTTGAGAAATTGCTTGGGTCCTCAACGTATTGAAGCAATTAATAGGCTATTAATTCTGGCAAAACAAAACATTGCAAGCTCGATTGACGAAAACGAATTAGTGGATAAAATTCATGGCGACCTAAGAGGTAATAATGTCATGATAAATGAAAAAAGTGTCTCTGTGATCGACTTTGAACAAGGACTCTTCGGAGGAGATTGGTATTACGATTTAGAAAAGCTTTTACTAATTGAAAAACATGACCAACCAGATGTTAATAAGCCATATATGTATTTTCCAAATTTAAGCCAGAAACAAAAATATTCACTAGTCAAAACTTATTCGAAAGAAAGAGCAGCCAGAGGCTGGGAATTACCAACAATAATGCAGAATTACTTGAAAAGTCATGATCCGATTGCCTTTGAATCAAGAAGACAACTTTATGATATTGAAAATGCTCTATCTATAATGATTTTTAGACATTTAATGGGCTGGGATTTTGGAATTAGTCCAGACGGGTCAAATAGAAGAGGTGTTAACTTTATTGCAGATTTAGTGATTCAAAATTATAATCACCTTATTTTCCAGAAAAACAATGAAACAGAATAATGAAATTAATATCCTAATAATCGGAGGAAGTGGTTTTTGGTCCGAAAAGAACCACTATCCTGCTATTCTCAAACTTCAAGAAAAGGGACTACCCGTAAAGGTCAGACTAATTTGTGATATTAGAAATCCTCGTGAAGAGGCAAACCGAAAATATTTACCTGAAATATTTAGAATCAATGACCCAAAGTGGATTAATCCTAACGAGACAAGTTTGAACCAGCTTGGAAAAATTTGTAAAAAAGAGAAGATTAACATGGTGATTGTATCGACTAATCCGGCGTTTCATTATACCTACTGCAAATGGGCGGTGAAAAACAACTTAAATGTTTTGTGCGATAAACCTTTGGTGGTTAATTTTAATTCTGCTTCAGATATAAAAGCTGCAAGAAAAAACGAAAAGCTATATCAGGAATTAAAATCATTTGTACTCAAAAAGCAACAAAAGAATAAGAGGTATTTATTCTGCTTACCCTTAAGAAGAAGAGTTTTGACGCCTTATGTATTTGTGGCAAAACAATTAGAGGCAGTTAACAAGAATACAGGAGAAGGAATCAGATATTTAAATATAATTGTAAACGGAGGAATATTTAAATACCCAATCGAGTTATTAGGCGGTGGATCGCATGGATATCTTGATGGCGTAGGATCATTGTCACATTCTAGTTATCACTATATTGATGTATTAGCTTGGTATCTCCAGGTTGCCCAAGGAAAGGCTAAAAAGATAAAAATTAATTTGACAAATCTTATTCGGGTCCATGATTATTTAAGAACCAAAACTTATCAAAATTTAAGAAATATTGTTGAGGATGAATCAAATAATTTTGAAGACGAATTAGCATTGCCAGAACAAGTGCTAAACTCCGAGCTCGATTTTACATTTACTCTTAAGTTACTTGATGAAAACAATAATCAAGTAGGTATGGCTGAATATACTTGCAACCATACATCTTTTTGTCCCCGTGAAGTTAAATATCAACCAGGTGTATTGGAACCTGCAAATTACTTGCATGGCGGTAGAATGTCGCATGTATATCTTGATATCCATCAAGGAGCATTACAGAATTGGCAGATAATCAAAAATGATGTCGTGTTTGAGGGGAACAATATTACGGTTATTGGGCGACAGCATCCATATGTTGGCAAAAAGTATATAAAAAAGGTGTTCAGGGATGCTTATGATAAAAATACATTAACACCAACTGATTTGATTGAATCATTCGTCAATTATACTTTGGGAGAAAAATTATTAAGCAAGAAGATGAATTTACTATCCTCTTTTAATAACCAAGATCTGACCAACAAGATATTTTGCAAATTCTACGAAAAAATAGCTGAAGAATATTACAATCAAACACATAGACGAAAAATTCATATAAACTCAATTATAAATATTTAATAAATTATGGACCAATGCGATTTCTGTGATTCAGAAGTATTAAAAAAACAAGGTGTTTATGAAGATGAATATATTATAGCTATATATCCACAAAAACCAATAATCTATCATCATTTTATAATATTTCCAAAAAGACATTCTCAGTTAGTAACTGAGATGACTGCTAAAGAAATTGCAGCAATGAACAAAGTTTTTGAGCGAATCTATAAAAATTATAAAAAGGAAAACAAATGTATTGGTTACAATTTGTCTAGCAACAACGGATCTCCCAAGGTCGGACAAACAGTAGCCCATTGTCACTTCCATATTTATTTAAGGTTTGAAGACGAAAAGGTGTCCCCCTATAAGGTCATGGGTGATATGTCGCTGAGGGATGTATTATCGGAAGATGAGTGGGAATTAAGAAAGAAAAAGGTTTCAGAAATAATAAACAATAATGAAGTTTGAGACTACCGTAGGCGTTAAAAAGTTGTGTTTTGATTCTGAGGTTAATGGATTAATCGCTAATGGCCAAGAATATGAAATGAGTAATGATGGAGGATTAATTTATGACAAAGTTAAAGATATAAAGTCAGATCAAGTGACTACTCAAATGTCTTCTGACACCAGCACACTGATACCTAGCTTTATGATCCTGGATTGGGTATATAACCCATATTTTGACGAAAGAAATGTTGTTGAGTCGCAGAATGATATAACCTTTTATTGGAATAAATCTAAGCTTGCAGCTTTTTATAACCTTTATGCTACAGATGAACTCAAGTACAAAAAGAGAGAAGAAACAATAAGAGATGCCATAAATTTCTTATTAAGCACTAGCAAAGACTTAAGGTTAAACGATGAATATCTCAATAAGTTATCTGAACCATGTATTTTGGTTGGTTTCTTTCAGGGTTTTCCAGTTTTTGATAGTTCCAAAGGATTGGCAAAATTACAATCTAGACTAGGCATCCATATCGATTCTGAGTCGATAATGATATCGACACCATTGGATAAATATGAGGGCGATATTTATGATTTAGCCGAAAAAATATCTGATTTAACGGGCGAAACTTTTAATAGAAAAAAGAATAGAGTTGTTTTTTGTAAAAGCAACAAAATGCTTGAATTAATAACAAAATGAAAATTGCAATTTTAGATAATTATTTTCTTAATGAGTCCAATTATAGAGACTATATTTTTTATACTCTACTTGATGCAGAGTATAAAAAATGAATTATAAAGTCATCCGGTTTCAGAAAAAATCATTTTCACACAATATATATTTTGAGAATCTCAAGAATAGCTGATACTACGTATCCGGAAAATGTTTTCTATCTTTTTTATAAAGATTCTTTTAATTTTAGGTTTACTTATATTATTCTTTCCTACCGGCTGAGCCACATTTTACTCCAACAAAGTTGAGCTCGATTGGCTTTTAAGGGTTTGCACCTACTCATTTCACAAGGGTTTCGAACTGACCTCTATATAACCTCACTCTATATTTTAAAACATTAAATTTTAAAAAAAAGGGAAAATGGAACTTTTGGTATGATTCATACATGGCTAATTCACAAAAAAGTGACTTAAAAGAAATCAAAGATTTCTTAACATCGAACTTCAGTGACAATATTGGAGATGTCTTACAACTTAATTGTGGCGAAAGGTCGAAAGCTTTTTCCTTTGTCTCATGTGGAATTAAATATGTTTTTAGAATGAACAACCACGACAATGGATTTAAAAAAGACGAATTTGCCTTTAAACACTTTTCCGAAAAAGTACCGATACCAAAAATATTAAAAATTGGTACATTCAAAGACAGCTTTTATTCAATTTCCGGATTATGTCTTGGTAACCCGCTTATTGATGGCAATAAAGAGCTGCCGTCTGTACAAGTCGAAAGCATTATTTCTGCCGCCGATCAAATTCATTCGGTTTCAGTTCCGAAGTTTACAAACTTTGGCGTCGCCGACATAAACGGAGCTGCCGTATATAAAAGTTGGGAAAAATGGATTTTTAAAAAAAACACGGTCGTTACTAAGGACGATGGCAGCTTTTATTCTTGGGAAGAAGTTGAAAAAATCCCGTTTGTAGATGAAAAAACTATTAAAAGCTTAGCTGTTCAAATTAAAAAATTGGTCCATTTTGTTCCTGAGGAAAGATACCTAATTCACGGTGATTTTGGTCCGGGCAATATCATGATCAATAATGATTTAGTTACCGGTGTGATTGACTGGAATGAATTTGGTTATGGTGATTTCCTTTTTGATATTGCCTGGCTGGATTTCTGGATATCCAAAACCAATTTTTCTAAAGCTTATAAAAGCCATTTTCAAAAGAAGAATCAAAATATTCCTTTTTACGAAGAACGACTGATGTGTCATAAGCTATTTATTGGCTTAAACACTCTAGGTATTTATGCAACTATTGATTGGGAAGGTGGATACAAATCAACGTTGGATAGGATAAATAATTTAGGATAGATTAATTTTTCTTGTTCCAGATATTAATTCATGGGACCGAATTATTTTTAGAACACGGTAATGCGTGCTTCGCTTTGTAAAAACAAGGGCTTTTTCACTCTTCGAGTGGCGCTTGAAGCGCCGCAATTAAAAATTTGGGAAAGGATTAAAAACTAATTTCTCTGCCTACCTCGCCCTCAAAACTATTGGCATAATTTAATAGTTGACCATGCTTGTTGAAAGCGATTTGAATTATTGGCTGTCTCATGTCCTCATACGTTTTATAACAGGGTGTCCCATCAGTCTGATGATAAATACGGTTGGTATTTTTTGCAATATCTTTACTACAAGTAACTGCCGGTGGATCAAGTTTGACTAATTGTTTAGTTCCCTTCCATGTAAAAAAGTAATTAGTACTTTTTTGACCAGTCTCTAACGTATATTGACTCACATCTATATTTCCCAAAGCCAAACTGTGGTTAATGATAAAACTTTTTGCCACATCCTCTGCTTCTTTGACAGAAAGGACTTTTGCAACAGTTTCAAATTCCTGGATGTTTGCCTGCATAACATGGTTAGTTTGGGGATTAACCAAAAAGGTATTTAAGCTAACAGTATATGTTTCAGACCGGGCGGGAACTAATTTATTATTAGTCGTGTCATAAAAAGCGTCACTGCACTGATATTTCACTTCGGCCGTTGGTTTATCCAAAATATTTCTAATTGCAGTAATAGCCTGATTTTGTTCTGTTGCTGTTCGAGCAGTCAATTGACAGATTTCTATTCTGGTCGTTTGAGCACTCTTCTTATCTGGGTATCCAGCTGAACTTAGACTATTTTCTGTTAATTCTTTAATTCTTTTAAGATTGAGCTCTTGAGTTGAGACTACTTTTGTATTTTTAAATTCTCTATTAAAGAATTTGTAACCAACAACAGGTACGAAGACGATAAGGATTAATCCGAGTATTAGTTTCGTTCGTATAGTGTTTTTCTTCATACCACCATACTACGCCTTTTTAAGTAGTTAGAACTTTCTTTTTAATTTATTGTCCTGTCCTTACCTTTTAATTATATGGGGTTCAAACCAGCTGATCAAAAGGTGGGTCTTCGATCCTCCCACCTAAAGCGGGACTTTTGACATCTGCTTTTCACCCCATGCCCCTTTTTTAATGGACAGGACAACAATCCTTTCCAGATTAAATATTAGTTTCTAAAGGGGGTGAAATATTATGCAGTTGTTAACACAGGAGATTAAAGCCAAACTTCCGCAACTCTATTCTGACGAGGAAGAAAAAGATCCGATGATATGGTGCAAGTTCTTTACGCCAGATGGGAGCTGGACTTGGTATGCCATGGAGTTTGATGGTAACGATACGTTTTTTGGCTTGGTTGATGGGTTTGAGGAAGAGTTGGGCTACTTTAGCCTTACTGAACTTCAATCAGTCAGGGGAAAGCTAGGCTTACCCATCGAAAGGGATCGCTATTTCAAACCATGCCGATTGTCGGAGGTGAGAAAAGCGTATTAAGCCATCACTTGCCGTTGTTCAGAGCAACGGCAGAGTTTTAAAAACCTTAAAGTTAATCTCTGGGTCTCCTTCACTCTCTAAGGTTTTTTCAACAAATCTTCCCAGATATTTAATCAACGCATCATTTTCACAAATTAACAATATCGTCGGGAACGGATATGATGTGTTAATCCGCCATTCGTTACTTAAAAAATATTCAATATAGCTTTTAATTCTGTTTCTTAATACAAACCGTGGAACACCACTATCTATGACATCGAAAAAATAACGATCGACACTTTTGCCACCCTCAATCGCCATATAAATATCAGGAGACGGTTTTAATAAAAAGCTGTAATCAAATAAATCGACTTTGGTATAAAAAAATAGTTGTCTGTCTGCTTCTATCGTTTGTTTTATTGCTTCAATACATAAGTCGGCAATTATTAAGTTGTGTTTTATAAATTTCTCCGATCTTTGTTTATCTTTATATATTCGCTTTATTAAGGTCGGACTTAGTTGGTTTTGTTTGTTTAAATAACGGATACTTTTTTTATCCAAGCAGTAGATTGCCGGTTTAGTATTGTCTGGATATGATTTGCTGTATTTTTTATAAATAATATTGTTGTCAGATAAGTTTTTTAACCATTTATTGGTTTGGCCAGGATGTTTGTGTTTAAGAATGGTTTGTATTTGAATTCGAGTTAGATAACGGAAACGGAAAAGATGTAGGAGTATAGATAGTTGTTGATTGGTAATAGATAGAAGAAGTGTAGTGGTGGTCATGTTAGTGAGTAGTGCGTGGTGTAATGCGGCCTGTTTCTCTCTTCTTTCTTTATAAAGAGAAAGGGAGAAAATAAAATTTTACTTATCCCAATATTGGGTATTAATTGAATTTTGTTTAGCGCAAAGAGCTGTGTGTAATAATTAATGGAGTTTAGTAACTACCTTTGTCGTCTTTTTGTTGGTAGGTTGTGTTACCAGTCCCTTTGGGCGAGCGTACGGCTTGGCATAATTCATTCTCGAGGCTTCAATCACTTGCCTTACCCTATCGTGGTCAGATGAGAGGCCAAGAGGTACGGTTTCACCTGAAAATGGTTCCTCGGAAGTCAAGGCGTTGATTTTAATATAAAAATGAAAAGAGGGGAGACTGGCAATTTCACCCTGAGTTACGTAAGGGTAAAGTTGCGGCAACAATAACCGCTCATCATCAGGACTAGCTGTTCGAAAACATATCACTGTTCCCGTGTTGGCTAACGTAACATTGACCAAAGACTTATCTTCTAGTTGCGATGTTGTCTGATGAGCCAAAATGGCATTTAGTTTATATTTCCGAGCCTCAGATAAAATTTGGGCAAACGATGGTGTGGCAAAGTTTTGAAATTCATCTACGTAAAGATAAAAATCTTTTCTCTCCTCAACATTGACTCTGGCACGCTTTAGCGTCGCTAACTGAATTTTAGTTAGAAGCAATATACCAAACAGTTCTGATGTGTCTTCACCCAGTTTTCCCTTCGATAGATTAGCTATAAGTATCTTGCTGGAGTCCATAATATCGTCAAAATTAATTAAAGATTTAGGCTGTTCTAAAATTCTTTTAGCCGTTGGGGAAAATAAAAACCGGCCAATTTTGTTGGTGATGGGAGAAATCATTTGGACTTTTTGAAAATCACCCGCCTTACCAAATTCATATTTCCAAAAGTCATTTAGGTTCTCATCGTCTAAAAAGTTAGTCACACTTTTTTGATATTGAGTATTAGACAAAAGTTTATGAACCGTAAATAGTGTTGAATTGGGGATTGTGAAGGCTGTATATATAGTATTCCGCAAAATATACTCCATTCGTGGCCCTGAGAACTTATCCGGGAACAATTTATGAAACAGAGAGATGATACTTTCAGTAATAAATTCTTTCTCTCTTAAACTGTCATCCTCAGACAAATTAGGGGTCAGTTCAAGTAAATTTACAGCTATCGGATTGGCAATATCGTCAGGATTAAAATAAATTACATCATTAATTCTTTCTGGTGGAATAATTCCCAATATTGTTTCTGCTAAATCTCCGTGCGGATCTAGTATTGCCATTCCCTTACCATGATCTATATCCTGTTTAATCATCGACAATAACAAGGTCGATTTACCAGTTCCAGTTGCTCCGATAATATACATATGGCGTCGTCTCTCATCCAAACTCAATCCAATTTTAGTAGTCGTCCCACCATAACTATTTTTACCAAAATAAACATCCAAAACTTTTGTTTGTTTTAGAGACAAAGGCGCTGGTAGTTCCTTACTTTGTTGTTTGACTAAATCCTCAGTTTTAGTCGTGGCAGTATATGGTAAGTGATAAATATCAGCAATTTCAGTCACCGACAAATATGGATTATTCAATAATCCATGAAGACGATTTTTAAATAAAAACAGGTCAAGCCGTTTTATTATCGGCATATTTATCTGTCTCTTTTTTATTAATGCCTGGTAACTTGAATTTGAAAAAGAAGCCATAGATGTAACCATTCCTTTTGTCCGTAAATTCCTTTTCGACCCATTCGGACTGGTTACTAACAGCCTAATTGTCGTCTTAAAAAGTTGCTGGTCTAGTTTTCTTTTGACTTGCGCCTGAAGTTCTTGTTCATATGCATTATCAACCTTCTTTTGCCTTCCTCCTATTAGAGAGGAAATAAAAGGACCCTCTTTACCTTCAGTAAAAACAAAAACAAGCACCCCAACTGGAAACATCAAAATATTAACCAAGATAGTAAATATCTGTTTACCAATATTTGTAGTTTTTAAGTAATTTAAATTAAAATAAAGTTCTTTATTATTGTAAATATAATTTGTTACAGTTTTTATATCTTTAATAGAAGATTTTTCTAAGGGTGTGGTAATTACCTGAAATGAAACCAGCTCATTTAGCTCAAGTTTTGTCATCGCCCCGGTTATATAAGCAATCGGATCATTATCTTCCAGTGATATCTGGCTTTTTAAAGGCAAGGCAAAATGGTTAGTCAATGCAAACTCAACAATTGAAGTAGTTTTTGTATTTTGTTCAGGCTTAACATAATCATCAACTTCTTTAATAGTCATTCCCGATAAATAAGCCAACAGTTCGTGTTTAACAATCGAGGCATCATCTTCGTTAACCCGAACATAATATCGAATTCCTTCAACTCTTGATGACGCGATTTCAAAAGAATAGTTCTTTGTTTCACCAACAATTCTTTGAAAAAACGATCGTTGCTTCGACAATCCGTGAATCAAAGAAAATAGTTGTTGAGTGCTACACGGTATCTGTTCAGTTTTCCTCAATGGGACAATCTCCAATATTATCTGTTTCTCGTGTAATTTTCTCCAAATTAAAACTAATTTAACCGCAATTTTAGTCACTAAAACTAAGCCAAGCATAAAAGCCATCACCATTACTGTTTTATTGACACTATCTAATAGGTTCATTTTTTAAAATAAGGCGGAAAGTAAGAAGTAAGTTAGTATATTACAAATATTTTTTATTAATAGCACCAAACTATTGACCAAATTCCTACATTTGCTATACTATCCATATACGGATAGCTAGCATAATAGTATGAAAACAAAACGAAAATATAAAAGTAGAAATATGACGGAAGCAACCAACATAACAATGGAGGACAGGCTAAGAATATTAGCCAACGTTATTGTCGACAGAATTATGGAAGATCAGCAAGGGAAATTAACAAACCAAGGAGGGGATAATGGCTGAATTCAACATTGTTAGTGAAAATGCTGTCGTAGCCATTCGAGTTTCCTCAATTAAACAAGGACTTCAAGGGGATTCTCCAGAGGCTCAAAAAGAACAAATCGAACAATTTGCTAAAACCAGAAATATCACTATCAAAAAGTTTTTTATATTTATGGAATCTGCCTCCAAAGAAGAACAACCCGTCCAAGAGGCGATTGATTATTGTAAAAATCCAAATAACGGCATTCAATTGTTTATCATTAAGTCAATTGACCGGTTCACTAGGGGAGGTTCCTATTTGTACGATCATCTAAAAATGCAATTGACTAAAGAAAATGTAAAGTTAGTTGATATTTATGGGATTATTGGTAGTCAAAAAGTCAACACTTTAGAACATCTTGGCTTTGAATATAACTGGAGTGTCTATAGCCCAACAAATAAAGCTGAAATTCTCGAAGCAGAGAGAGCTAAGGATGAAATGAGAGATATTATGTCTCGCATGATTGGAGCCGAAATCAGATACGTAAAATTAGGTTTTAGAGTTCGACGACCACCCTTTGGATACATTAATGAGAAGGTTGAGACATCGCATGGCAAAAGAGTTGTCCTCAAACCTCACCCCGAAGAATCGCAATGGATTCTTAAAATGTACGACCTAAGATTAAGAGGCACCATGACCGACGCCCAAATTATTGATGAACTTAATAAACTCGGATATCAATCTCGCAAACAATACATTAGAAACCCCAAGGACAGAACAAAAATAATTGGCGAAAGGGGAGGAGGGCAATTGAATTTGAAGCAGTTTTTAAGATATATGGAAAATCCTATCTATGCCGGAATAAACATTGAAAAATGGACAAACGGCCTACCTGTTAAAGCAAAATTTAACGGTATTGTTACCGTAAAACTATTTAACAAAGCCAATAACGATAAAGTAAAGATAGTTGAACACAATGGTGAGTTAAAAATGATAAAAAGGTTACCTCCAGAATATTTACTAAGGAAACAATCAAAAAGCCCTAGATTTCCTTATAAACAATTTATCCTCTGCCCGCATTGTCGAAAACCGCTTTATGGCAGTGCCTCAAGAGGAAAACTGGGCAAGCATTATCCGGCTTATCACTGTTATCGAGATAAGCACTATTTTCGGGTTGTTTCTTCAGAATTAGAAAATACGGTCAAATCTTTTGTTAAAAATTTAGATATCAACAAAGAATACGTTGAAGAGCTTAAAAAATATGTAATCGATATCTGGAACAAAAGACAAACAGAAGTTGTGACTGATAATGCCAAAATTGAAGACAAGGTCGCAGAGCTTAGAATTCAAGCCAGAGCCACTGCCGATAAAATCAAGTTTTTGAATTCGGAAGTTGCCATAAAATATCTTGAAGAAGACCTCGTTGGAATTGAAAAGCAGATTATCAATCTCCAGCAAGGCAAAGACGTGGAACCTCAAATCAACCAAAATATGGAAGTTATTATGGAAAACGTTGGATATTTTTTGGAACACCTCGAAGAACTAATGGTAGGTTCCAAGAATCCGTTAAAACAGGCAGCCTATTTTGGCCTCATTTTTGAACAAACACCGACCTATCAAGAACTGCTCTTTGGAACCCCCAAGTTACAACCGTATCTTACGCTAAAAGATCATTTTCAAAACCTACCATTACCAATAGGTGACCCCACGGGGAATTGAACCCCGGTTACCAGGATGAGAACCTGATGTCCTAGCCACTAGACGATGGGGCCTGCTACAATAAACCAGATGAATTTTATCAAATCGAGGCCTCTTTTTCTGTTGCTTGCTTTAACCCTCCTAACAACTCTCCTCTTCTGGTCTGTTTTTTATTTCAATTTACCCCGCGTTTTAGGCTTTCCTAGCGTTTCCATGCAAACACTTTTTGCTAATTACGACGGTCAAAACTATCTTATTATTTCCAAATGTGGCTATAATCCGAGTTGCATTCGCAGTCGCTTTGCCCAACCTCTTCCCCTTGAATATTTCCCTGCCCATTTTCCGGGCTATCCACTCTTAATCTCCCTTTTATCACTTTTTTTCTCCGCTCCCTGGGCCATGCTTTTCGTCACTCTTATTGGTTCTCTCCTTCTTACTTATTATTTTTATCTTTTAATCAAAGACATTACTGATGATAAAACCGCCTTTTGGCTAAGCCTAATACTTCTCTTTTTTCCAGCCCGTCTCTTTGTCTTGCGCCTTATTGGTGCTCCCGAAAGTTTATTTATTTTTGCCTGTCTTGCCTCTATTTATTATTTCCAAAAAAAACGCTTTGTCGTTTCAGCTCTCCTCGCTCTTTTAGCCCAAACCCTCAAAAGCCCCGGCGTTCTACTTTTTGTCACTTACGCTTTCTATTTTTTAATTAACAAAAAAATAAATAAAAGTTATTTCTGGTATTTACTTGCTCCCTTTTCTCTCTTATTTATCTTTGGTCTTTATTATTTTCAAACTGGCGATTTTTTCGCCTATTTTCATAGTGGCGACAATATCCATCTCTCTCTTTTTCCTTATGGTGTCTTTCTGAGTTTTCGCTCCTGGATTGGTACTATTTGGCTCGAAGATATTATTTACCTTCTCGCTTTTGCCTTTTTTGGCCTTAATTTTCTTTACCAACGCTTTAAGCGTGACCCGCTCTTTCTTTTTCCCGCTATCTATCTTTTTTTTGTTATCTTTGTTTCCCATCGTGACATCAGCCGTTATCTATCGCCAATTTTCCCGTTTCTGTTGCTTGGATTTTCCGGCCTAACCAAGCTTCCTCGCTTTAAACTCATCTTTTTTCTTCTCATACCAGCTGTTGTCCTCTATGCCATCAATTTTATTATCGGCAACACTGCCCCAATTGAAAACTGGTTTCAATACTTATGAACAGCACTTTTAGATCCACTGAAGCATCGGTCAAAAATCATCTCGACCTTTGTTATCAGCTCCTCGACTCTGGTAATTTCTTTCCCCTCTCAAATCTTTTTCCTACCTATGTCGAAATTTCCCCCTCTCTTCACCGTCTCCTCTCCGGGTCAGAAGTTGACTTTGCCGCCCTCAATTACGCCATTGATCGTCTTCCTCCCCAAATTTTTGAAACCGAAAAAGTAATTTTTGGCCAGGAGGATGCTGATTTTCTTAAAGCCAAAATTTATAATCTCGATCGTTGGGCTACAGTTTCCGCCAAATCCCGTCGTCGCCAATATCGTTTTCATCCCGGCGAAAAAACACTCTTGGTATATCTTGCCTCTGACTCTGATCTTGAGGATTTTATCAACACTCTCATTAGTTTAAGCCTCGAAGCTAAAAAAATTATTGACCACCGCCTTTCTTGCCCGCCTCCGCTTTTACCCTACCAGCCACATCTCACTAAACTTTTAGAAATTCAACTTCAACTTCTTAATCGTACTCCGGAGAAATATGATCAAATTGCCAAAAATTGGGTCGATTCTGTCATCAGTCAATCTTTAGTTTTTGGCCTTACTCAAGCGCCCATTTATCTTGTTTCCTCCAATCTCCATAGTCTGGTCAATATTATTGGCGGTTATGTTCGTCAGGTTCAAGATCAAATATTTATCACCACTGTTGCCAATCACCCCGATCTTTCCAGTCTTTGGCAAGAAGTCAAATACGGTGCCAACCCCATTCGCACCAACGATTTTCTCTATTATGCCTCCAGCATTTATTTTTCCGAAAACCCACTGGAGACTAAAGCCAAAGATGACTATGAGTTTTCTTTAGGTATCAGAAACGTTTCTCCTAAAAGCGCTCTTCCCAGTCGTGTCCAAATTATTCCCGTTTCCGCCATCGCCAATACTCGCCAGCTTGATGCCCATCTTTCTCTTACTAATCCGGAAAAAATTCGCCAAAGTCAGGCTTACATCATTAACTACGACTATCCTCTAGGCCAGGCTGCCTTCTATTTATTATCCGAATTAATTGCTAGCCTGTCCAAAACTAAGGGTATTTATGTCATTGGTAAAGCTGCCATTCTTTCCGGTGAAGTTGGTGATATTCAAATCCCATCCGTTGTTCTCGACGAAAAATCCGGCAACATTTTTCATTCCGGTAATATTTTTAATCAGGAATTTCAGTATCAGGGGATTCAATGTCAAATTCTTAGAGATCAGAAAGCTGTTTGTGTTTATGGAACCTATTTAGAAAACCAAGAACAACTTAATAATTATATTTCTAATGGTTACAATATTGTTGAAATGGAATCTGGGCCATATTTAATGGCTCTTCTCAAGCAAATTGGTCTCGATCATCAATCTGTTTTTGATCAAGCTGTCGATTATTCTTGCCTTCCACTTGATTTTGGCATCATTAATTATGCCTCCGATAACCCGCTAACTAAAAACCTTGGTGAAGGTTCAATGGCTATTCGTGGCATCGAGCCGGCTTACCTCGCTTCTTTGGCTGTTGTCCAGCGAATTATTGATCTTGAGTCAAAGTAGGGTAAATTTTTCCCATTTCCTCACTTACTAAGCCGGCAATCGCCATTTGGCTAATAACTACACTAATTTCCGTAATTTTTAGCCCTAGTCGCCGGCTAAGTTCGTCAATTGTTAGTGGTTCCGTCTCAATTAGTTCCCATATCTGCTTTTGTGGAGGTAAAAGTTCGGTCACCAAACTAAGTTGTTCTATTCTAACCTTGCCTTCGATAATATCGTTAGCTGTCAATGCCACTCTGGCATCCCCCCTGGCAATCAAATAGTTCGTCCCGTTTGATAATCTGGCTGTAATCATCCCCGGCACGGCCCACAATTTCTTATTCTGTTCCAGCGCCATCCGAGCCGTTATCAAACTGCCTGATTTATAATCAGCCTCCACCACCAATACGCCAAAACTTGCTAATCCAGCCACAATTCGGTTTCTTTGGGGAAAACTCCATAGTGTTGGTTTAAAATCCGCCTCGTACTCTGATATCACCAGTCCTCCGGTATTAATTATTTGGCTGTAAAGTTTGTCATTCTCAGTCGGTGTCAATTCATCAAGTCCGCCACCTAAAACCGCCACCGTTTTTCCTCCATTCTCAATTGTTAATTGGTGGGCCCAGCTGTCCACTCCATACATAAATCCAGAAATTATCGTTATTTTTTTGGCCACTAAATCAGGCATAAATTTTTCCAGTACTTCCCGCCCATATCTTGTCATCCTCCGGCTTCCCACTATTGCCAAAGATTTATCAAATAATTCGCTATTCCACTCGCCTCGATAATAGAGTCGCTTTGGTTTATTTTTAATTGTTTTTAAACTTTCCGGAAAATTTTCATCCTCAAACTTGATAGTTTTGATTTCCCATTCTCTCCAGTCTTTCATATTTGGAAATTGTCGATTTGTAATTTGGAAATTAATATACGTTTCGGTAATATCTAATTTCATCACCCAAAATACAAACGGCATCAATTCGATATTTTTCAAATCGTTTTTTCACTTCTCGCTTTTCCATTAAAAACCAGGTCGCCACTCTCTTGACCTGTGCTAATTTCGATTTGCCAAACATTTCCTCTGGCGTACCAAACAAATCATCACTTTTAAATTTCACTTCCACAAACACCAGCCACCCCTCATCCTCCATCACCAAATCAATCTGCCCAATTTTACAGACATAATTACTCATTATTAATCCAAACCCCTTCTTCTCTAAATACTCCCTCGCCATCTCCTCCCCCTTCTGTCCTTTTCTATAATTCCACTGCTTCATGTAAAAAACAATTTCCAAATTAACCTGCCTCGCCGGCAGGCGGGCAATTTCCAAACAAGTTCTAACCAACAAATTTCAATTTCCATTTTCCTCAACCTTTTTTATAATGGCCGACAATATATTTCTTATTTCAGTACATTCTTGAATTAAATACGAAATTTCAGTATTAAAAGCAGAATTACCATCTTTTAATATCTCCAACCAAAAAATAGTCTCCTTTGATTCTTTCCTAGATATTCTCAATCTATGTAAAAAATCTTTTTTCCCCAAACAGTCATTGGCTTCCAAGTAGTTTGCTCCAACCGACGCCGATGACCGAACTAGTTGATCAATTAGTTTGTAATTAACTACTTCAGATGGTAGTTTCCTGCACATTCTCACCACTCTCTTAGCAAATTCTAAAGTTCTATCTTTTAGATTACTTTTGTATTCCACTTTCGTTTGTAATTTTGAATTTGTAATTTGTTATTTGTTTGGAACTTGTAAATTTGTTTTTTGGAACTTAGTTATTCCCTGACTCTATATTGCAATGCTTCCGCCACATGGACATCTTTAATCTCCTCCGACCCTCCCAAATCAGCAATCGTTCTGGCCACCTTTATTAATCTAAAATAAGTTCTGGCCGACAAATTAAATTTATTTATTGCTTGTTTTAGGAGCAAATTAGCCGGATCAGTCAGTTTGGCCAAAAGTTTTAGATGTTTGTTTTTCATATCGGCATTGGCATAAACCCCCGCTATTCCCTCGAATCTCTTTTTCTGAATAACCCTGGCTACCACCACCCTTTGCCTAACTACTACCGATTTTTCTCCGGATAACTTTGCTGTATCGTTAAGCATCAATTTGTTCACATCCACCGACGGTACATTTAGATGAAGGTCGATCCGATCCATGATTGGGCCAGACATTTTCTTTTGATAATTTTTTATTTGATTAAAAGTGCACCGACATTCTTTTTTCTCGTCTCCTAAGTATCCACACGGGCAGGGGTTGGCCGCCGCAATCAACATAAATTGAGCCGGAAAGGTAATTGACCCCGCTGCTCTCGAGATAGACACATAGCCGTCTTCAAGTGGTTGTCTCAATGCTTCGATGCAACTCCGGCTAAACTCGGGAAACTCATCCAGAAACAATACTCCCCGATGGGCCATCGACACTTCGCCGGGGCGGGGGTTACTGCCACCACCGATTAACCCCACCTGCGAAGTCGTGTGGTGCGGGCTCCGAAACGGACGGCGTCGGACCAGCGACCCTCCTGGGGGGATATTGCCGGTAATTGAGTAAATTTTTGTTACTTCAAGACTTTCTTTTTCCGTTAATAGTGGCAACACCCCTGCCGCCGCCCGGGAAAGCATTGTTTTCCCACTTCCCGGGGAGCCCATCATTAGTAAATTGTGGCCTCCGGCCATAGCAATCTCTACCGCTCTTTTTGCCTGTTCCTGTCCCAATATTTCACCAAAGTCAAATTCCGGTTCCATTGTCTCCAGGATACTTTCTGCTTCAACAGGAATAAGTGGCTCGATTAGTTTCTGTCTATTCAAGTGGCTTATTAGTTGTTGTAAGTTGTCCACCGGAAAAGTCGCCACCCCTTCAACCACACTAGCTTCATTGGCGCATAGCCTTGGCACATAGATGTCTTTAATCCCCATTTCTTTGGCCGCAATTGCCAGTAAAAATACTCCTCTGCTATGCCGTAAACTGCCGTCAAGCGACAACTCACCAAAAAAATAACTTTTTGTTTTTGGTAATTCCACTTGTTCAGATGCTGCCAATATTCCCACCGCTATGGCTAAATCAAAACTTGATCCATCTTTAGGTAAATCCGCTGGCGCCAAATTAACCACCACCTTGCCTTCGGGAAATTCTAAATCGGAATTAATAATCGCCGTTTTTACCCTTTCTTTAGCTTCGTCGGCCGCCTTGCTGGCTAGCCCAACCACGTTAAACCCCGGAAACCCTTTTTCGGCGACGTTGACTTCAATTTCTATTTCCACCGGGCTTAACCCGAAACTGGCAACACTCTTCACTTTCGTCAACATTTTCTTAATTAATCATAAATCATAATTTTTCTTTTTGGACTTTTTGGACTTTCGAACTTTTTAGACTAAAATACCTCATGTCCTTTTCCTTGGTTTCCGATTACCAACCTGCCGGCGATCAGCCGGAAGCCATCAAAAAGCTGGTTGCCAATATTAATGCCGGTATTAATCATCAAACTCTTCTTGGCGTCACCGGCTCCGGCAAGACCTTTACTATTGCCAATGTTATCCAACAGACTCAACTACCAACTCTGGTTATCTCCCACAATAAAACCCTAGCCGGCCAACTTTATCAAGAATTTAAAGAATTATTTCCCAAAAACAAAGTCTCCTACTTTGTTTCTTATTACGACTACTATCAGCCCGAAGCCTACATTCCCGCCTCTGACACCTATATTGCCAAAGAGGTTGAGATTAACGACCTTATCGACAAACTACGTCTTGAAGCCACTAGTAATCTTTTCTCTGGTTCTGACAACATCATCATTGCTTCGGTTAGTTGTATTTATAACATCGGCGACCCCCGCCAATTTGGTTCTAAAGTCTTAGATTTAAAAATTGCTGACACTTGGAACCGTCGTTCACTTTTTGAATCATTAATTTCTTTGTTTTATACCCGAAATGAGCTCGAATTCAAACGCTCCACTTTTCGGGTTCGGGGTGAATCAATTGAAATCTGGCCATCTTACGCCGATTGGATTATTGAGCTCGTTTTTGACGACCAAAATAGAATCAAATCGATTTTAGAACGCAATCCCTTTTCCGGCCACCAATTTGAGCTCAAAGAGTTTCGTCTTTACCCCGCCAAGCAATTTGTCGGGGCCAGTGGCGAACTCAAGCCGATTATTGCCAAGATTCAGGCCGATGCTCAAGCCCAAGTTGATTCTTTTGAAAAAAGCGGTCGAATTCTTGAAGCCCATCGCATTAAAGAACGGGTTAATTACGACATGGAAATGTTGCAGGAGATTGGCTATGTCAATGGCATTGAAAACTACTCGATTTATTTTGAAGACAGTCGAAAAACAGGCGATCCGCCTTATACCCTTATTGATTATTTCCGCCATCTTTGGGGTGACAAATTTTTAACCGTCATCGACGAATCGCATGTTTCTGTTCCTCAAATCGGTGGCATGTATTTTGGTGACTTGGCCCGTAAACAAAATCTCATCAATTTTGGCTTTCGCCTCGAGAGTGCTCTAGACAACCGGCCGTTAAAAAAGACTGAGTTTGATCAGAGAATGAGTAAAGTAATTTATGTTTCCGCCACCCCCGCCGATTTTGAAGTCAACGATTCTAACGGCCATGTTGTTGAGCAAATTATCCGTCCCACCGGCCTTATCGACCCGCCCATTACGGTTCGGCCTTCAAAAAACCAAATCCCCGATTTAATTAACGAGGTCTCTGTCCGGGCCAAGAAGGGTGAGAGGTCCTTAGTTATCACCCTTACTAAAAAAATGTCAGAAGAGTTAAGTGCCTATCTTTCCGATCCGGCTAAAACCGGCCACCCCCTCAAAGTCGCCTATCTCCACTCTGATATTGAAACACTTGAGCGCACCGAAATTTTGGATAAATTAAGGGGAGGGGATTATGATGTCTTGGTTGGTATCAATCTTCTTCGAGAGGGCCTAGATTTGCCCGAAGTTACCCTGGTGGCCATTTTGGACGCCGCTTCTCAAGGATTCCTTCGCTCTCGTGCTTCTTTAATCCAGATCATGGGCCGGGCCTCCCGCAATATTGACGGCCAGGTCATCCTTTATGCTGACACTGTTTCTCCGGCGATGAAGCAAGCCACCGACGAAGTTAATCGTCGCCGTCTTATTCAACTTAAATACAACCAAGACAATGGTATTACCCCCGAAACCATTAAAAAAGCCATCCGTCCCAAAATCATTGAAGCCCCGGCCAAAGATCCTGCCTCACTTTTACCAATTATTGCTGTTGATCCGCTTTCTCTGACTCCGCCTCAGCGCAAAAAACACATTGCTGATCTTCGCAAACTTATGCGCTCCGCCGCCACCGACCTCGATTTCGAGCAAGCCATCCTGTTACGCGACAAAATCAAGGAAATTGAAAAAGTCTAAACCACCCAAACAAAACACGAACCAAATGGTTTATAATAAAGCTTAAGTTTTTTACTTGATAAACTTTATAACTTTTAACTTTTTGGACTTCTTTCATGCTCAATCAAATCACCGTCAAAGGGGCCAGGGAAAACAACCTAAAAAATGTTTCCCTAACCATCCCTAAAAATAAATTCGTCGTATTTACAGGCGTTTCCGGCTCCGGTAAATCTAGCATGGCTTTCGATACCCTTTTTGCTGAAGGTCAGCGCCGTTATATTGAAAGCCTCTCTTCTTATGCCCGCCAATTTTTAGGCAATCTCAAACGGCCGGAAGTTGATCTGATTGAAGGTCTTTCTCCCTCCATTGCTATCAATCAAAAGGCCATTTCCCATAATCCTCGTTCCACTGTCGGCACCGTTACTGAAATTTATGACTATCTTCGTCTCCTTTTTGCCCGTATCGGCCATCCCCATTGTCATCAGTGTGGTCGGGAGGTTATCCCTCAAACCAGCAAGCAAATTGTTAATCAGATTTTAGCCACCGCCCAAAACGAAATTACTGCCACTCAATTTAGTTATCGTTTTCTTATTCTAGCGCCAGTTGTTACCAATAAAGCTGGCGACTTTCGTGGCCTAAGTGAAAACCTCCGTAAACAGGGTTACAAACAAATTCGGGTTGACGGCAAAATCATTAGTCTTTACGCCGATATCGGTATTATCAAAACCAATAAACATAATATTGATGCTCAAGTTGATCGTCTCTCGCTTTCTCGCGAAAATCTCAAGCATCCCGAGTCAGTCCGGGATCGTCTCACCGACTCGGTTGAATCTGCCCTCAAGTTGAGTAATGGTTTGGTAGTTATTTCCAAGGTCAGTGATTCTGGTTTTGATTTTCCTGAAGTGCCCCAAAATCTTTCCGACACTCTCTATTCGGAAAACTACGCCTGTCCCACTTGTCTCATTTCCATGCCTCCTCTTGAACCCCGTCTTTTTTCTTTCAATTCGCCCCAAGGAGCCTGTTCTGAATGTCACGGACTTGGCTTTAAATATCAATTTGATAAATCCGCCGTTCCTTCCTGGAAAGTAAAGTATTTCGAACGTAAAATCGCCGAAGGTGTCTCCGACACCTTTAAAGAAGAACTAGATAAATTTTTAATTAAAGAGGATTGTCCCCGGTGTCAGGGTTCCCGTCTTTGCCCCGAAGCTTTATCGGTTAATATCAACGGTCAAAACATCTACCAAATCAGTCAACTGCCAATTGAATCCCTCTATACTTGGGCCAAAAATCTGTCTTCACTTTTGCAAAGCGATCAGGAAATCGAAATTCTCAAACCGATTAATAATGAAATTTCATCTCGGCTTGAATTTCTCCTCGCCGTTGGTCTTGATTATCTCTCTCTTTCTCGCGAAGCCGGCACTCTTTCCTCTGGTGAATCCCAGCGGATTCGTTTGGCCTCCCAAATCGGCACTGGTCTAACTGGCGTTCTTTATATTCTTGATGAGCCCACTATTGGTCTTCATTCCCGCGACAACACTCGTCTTATTGGTACTCTCATGAAACTCAAAGATTTGGGTAACACTGTCGTTGTGGTTGAACATGACGAAGATGTTATTCGTAACGGGGATTATATTGTTGATTTTGGCCTGTATGCCGGGAAAAAGGGTGGCGAAGTCGTTGCCCAGGGCTCTCTTGATGATATTTTGAAAAGCAAAACCAGTCTCACTGGTCAATATCTATCTGGTAAAAAACAAATAGGCACCATCAACAAGGATCTAAGATCTAAGAACCAGGATCTCATAACTCTTGTCGGTTGTCGCCAATGGAATCTCAAAAATATTACTGTCTCTCTGCCCGTCAATCGCCTGGTTTGTGTCACCGGTGTTTCCGGCTCCGGCAAATCAACCCTGGTTCACGACACCCTTTTTGGTGGTCTCAGAAAAAAGCTTTTAGGTAGTTATTATGGCACTATCGGCGACTATAAAGACATTATTGGTGCTGAATTTATTTCTGATGTTCTTTTGGTCGATCAGTCTCCCATCGGCCGCACTCCTCGAAGCAATCCGGCCACCTACACTAAAATTTTTGATGACATCCGTTCTCTTTTGGCCGACACGCCCGAAGCCAAGCTCCGCGGTTTTAAATCCGGTCGTTTTTCTTTTAATGTTAAGAGTGGTCGATGTGAAGCTTGTGAAGGACAGGGCCAAATCAAAATTGAAATGCAATTTCTTCCCGATATTTACGTTACCTGTGACGAGTGTCATGGTAGTCGTTTTAAAGACGAAACTCTCGAAGTTCAATACAAGGGCAAAAACATTGCCGAGATTTTGGCTCTAACCTTTGATGAAGCTGCCGGATTTTTCGCCAACATTCCCAAGCTTTCCCGCAAGATCAACACTATTCAGGAGGTCGGTCTTGGTTACCTAAGTCTTGGCCAGTCCAGCAACACCCTTTCCGGTGGCGAGTCCCAACGGCTCAAAATCAGTCGTGAGCTAGTTAAACGTTTTAATGGCCGTATTCTCTATATCATGGACGAGCCCACCACCGGTCTTCACTTTTACGACATTGATCGCCTCATTAAAGTTCTCCGTCGTCTGGTTGATATGGGCAATACTGTTGTAGTTATCGAGCACAATCTCGATGTCATCAAAAACGCCGACTGGATTGTTGATCTTGGCCCCGAAGGAGGCGATAAAGGTGGCTATTTAGTTGCCCAAGGTACCGTCGAAGACATCGTTAAAGCCAAAAACTCCTACACCGGCCAATACCTTAAAAAGCACTTGGGTGGAGTAAAATAGTTAAGCATGCTCGCCAGATTATCTTCAATCATCGTAGTTATCTTCTCAGTGGGTCTGATTGTTATAAGTTACTTAAATTTCGATTATTCCCAAACTTTTGGCTACATGGATCCTCAAAGTTTTTGGCAAAATACCAACGAATTAGTCAAAGGCAAAATTTTATATCGTGATTTTTTTTCCGAATATGGCATATTTGGTCTGATTATTCGTGCCCCAATTCATCTAATTTTTAATGGAACATTTCAATCAAGCATCATCAATAATTATCTGTTTTTACCGCTGTTTTCTCTGTTTATAAGTCTAATAATTGGCTTAATATTTTTTTCGGGATTTAGGCTTGCTCTATTTCTGCTGTTTCTGGCAATTTTTCAAACCAATATTACCTACGATTCCTTCCGTCATCTTCTCCCCGAGCTTGGGCTGGTTTTATCTTTATTGGGTCTATATCAAAATAGCTCCAAAAAAATAATATTGGGAAATTCGTTTTTAGCCATATCGCTCATCTCTAGCCCGGAATATGCTCTGATTTCCAATCTAGTTGTTTTTATTTATTTTTTAGTCAAATCAGTCAAGAAAATTACCTTTTTTCTGCCTCAATTTATTATCGGCTCACTCTGGCTCGTTTACCTTGTATTAACCAAAACTCTTGCTAACTATTTTTCTTTTTTTATCCAATATGTTCGTTCTTTCTATAATAATAGTCCGTCTCGCGACACCTTTCCTAGATTGGCCGAATATATAGGCAACAACCGCCTAGATATCGATAGGCTTAATTATTACTTACTTCCTCTCGCTCTCTTACTTCTAGTCGTCATCATTTTCAAGCATCGTCAAATTAAATATAAAGAGTTGTTCGTTCTAGTCATAATATACTCATTACTTGCTTGTTTTAGAACAGTCAATACTCCCCAGTATTTATATTATGGAGTTACCCTGCCAATTCTTATTTTCATTCATTTTCTTTTTGATCCTCAAACAAAAGTTTTTCACCGCTTTATCTTGTCTTTTATTCTAATTTGGTTTTTTCTTACTCAATCAAATAAGGTCTATAGTCAATATTACCTAAACGGTTTTCAAAAAATAATTTCCCAACCTAATACTCAAACAAAATTATTACCATTAATTGGCGCACCATTAGCAACAGACATTGCCACCGGCTACACTGAAGTGGTTGATTATATTAAGTCGAATACCGCCACAAACGACAAAATACTTGTTTATCCAAACGGACCTTATTGTCAGCTATCTGACAGGCAAAACGCTTTTCCCTATCATTCAAACTGGTTGTTTAGTCTAACTCCCGGGCTTCAATCATATGCCATGGAATATCTTCAATCTAATTCACCTAAATTGGTGGTTATTAATACCTATAACGCCACCGATATTTTAACTCATCTTAACAACCGCCCATATGCCATTTATTCTCAATCTGGCCAAATTATCTTTAATAATCTACTAACGCCCCTCAAAATTTACATTCAGGACAATTACAAAATTGCCCAAAAATTTAAACTTGCTTGGGTTTTGGTCAAAAGAGACAAACCTATCGTTTCTCAAAATTACTTTAAATCGCTGGGGATTATTGAAAATTTTATTTATATTGATGCTTATGGTCTTAAGAGATTCAATGCTAATAAATTTATGGTTACTAAAAATCGGCCAATCATTGGTCTTGATATCGACCGGAAGAAATATGGTGACGAGTCTCTCCTTATTAAAATTCCCATCAAAGTTGATCTCGGGCCAATTGCTTCCTTGTCTAAGTTTAAGTTAAAGGTCTATGGCCTGTGGCAAGGTGAAATTAATAATATCCAAACTCAGTTTGTTTCTTTAAGTCAACAAAACCTCTGGATAGCTGATATTAAAGGCTACGAAAATTACTTGACTATTCAAGTAACCGACAACCTTGGATTTATTCCTTTTGGTCGACCGTTAAGTATTGAGCTTGGCAACCCCGAAATATTTATCAAAAATCCCAAACTAAAACTTGACTCGCAAGACATGAATCAGTATCCCTCGTTTACTAAAACAATCGATTTCTGACCGGCCAATATCTCAAAAAGCACTTGGGGTTATAATTAATCATGGCTAGTAAAAATTACAAAGTAATTGTCTTTGCCCCAAAAAAAGACACCGATAATTTGATAGAAGCAATGGCTAAGGCTGGAGCGGGTAAAATCGGCAAATATTCACATAACGCTTTTATTACTTCTGGTTTTGGCAATTGGAAAAGTGAGAAAGGTCGTCATCCGACCATCGGTAAAGTTGGGAAAATGAGTCGCGAACCTGAAAATAAAATAGAAATGATTTGTCCGAAAAAAAAATTAAATGAAGTTCTTGATGCGATTTATCTTGTCCATCCTTACGAAACCCCGGCAATTGATATCATTAAATTAGAATTCCCAAGAAATTATTATAAACCTGAAAAATTATCGCCCAGAGCCATCGCCAGATACGATAAAATGACCAAAGATGTGGAGAGTGGCAAAGTAAAGGTTTACAGTGCTAAATCTGTTAAAGATTTGATGAGACAACTCAATAGGCCAGTTAGAAAGAAAAAAGTCAATAAGTTTTAGAATTAGAATTTAGAAATTGATTAAAAATTAAAAATTTCAAATTAAAAATTTTTTCACCATGTCCCTCAAATCCGACTTTCTCAAAATCTACGCCGATTTGCCCCTTGGTGCTCGGCGGGAAATCATTGCTGTTGTTGGCAACGAGCCGGTTACCTGGAATAGTGCCATGGTAGAAATAGAAAACAACACCAAAATCGGTCAAGAAATTTTAGAACAATTAATAAGTTTGGGAATTCTTAATGGCCAAAATTAATCCACTTCAAAAAAAGCTAACCTTGGCTCGCCTGGAAACCCAGTCAGAAAAGACCAAGGTCAATTTCGCCTCCGGTCAATCATTTACTAAAGATCAATTGATAAACGAGGTTGAATCAGAGACGGTTATTGGTCGCAAAGTAGTTGATATTCAAGTCAAATTTCTCCAAGACTTAGCTAAAGGAAAAATTTATCAGGATGGCTAAGAGATTTTTACTCACCCGCCCCGACCATGATTCTGCTGTTACTTATCTTTCTGTTTGGAGTCTTCCTCTTATAGCCGCCGCCATTAAGGCCAAATTTACCGTCGATGATCTCGCCGAAAGTCGTGTCACCTTAACTAACTTTAACCGTAGCCTTGAGTTCTCCCCCAAACTAATTTTAATCAATGGTCATGGCTCGCCCGACTTAATTACTGGTTTTAGAAATCAAACCTTAATCTCCACCAATAGCATCAATTCAAATCTTTTTGATTCCATTATTTATGGTCGCTCCTGCCAAACCGCCAAGTTCCTTGGCCCGGCCCTGATTAAGGCTGGAGTCAAAACTTATATTGGCTATACCGACGACTTGGTTATTGTCACTTCCGACAGCCCCAGTCCTCTCGACGACAAAATTGCCGGCCTCTTTTTAGAGCCATTAAATCTTATTATTTCTCAATTACTTTTAGGTCACAAAAGCCGTACCGGCTTTAAAAAATGTCAGAAGTCACTTCGCAAAAACATCCGTTTCCTCCTCAAAAGCAAACTCAAACAAACCCGCGACCTGGCCGCCTATCTTTGGCATGATTTAAATTGTGGGGTATTATTGGGTAATGATCAATCTAAAGTCTCTTCCCTCTAATCCCGGCATTTATATTTATCGCAATCGTGCCGGAGATATTATTTATGTTGGTAAGGCCATTAATCTTAAAAAGCGTGTTTCTCAATATTTTAGCCGTGATGATGCCTTAGGTATTAAAACGTCCCAATTGGTTTCTCAAATCGCCTCGGTTGAAACCAAAGTCGTCGGTTCAGAAATCGAAGCTCTGATTCTTGAAGCTTCGTATATCAAAAAATATCATCCCAAATATAATTCCCAGCTTAAAGATGATCGTAGTTATTTATACATTTGTATCTCAACCGAATTAATTCCCCGAATTTTCACTTCCCATCAGTCAAATCTTCCTCCCAAAGCCGAAATTTATGGTCCCTTTCCTGATGGTGCATCGGTCAAATCCCTTCTTAAAATTATCCGTCGTATTTTTCCTTTTCGCAGTCTTGAAAAGCACCCTACCGGAGATTGTCTTTATTGCCATCTTGGCCTTTGTCCTGGAGCCAAACCTGATCTCCATATTTATAAAAAATCAATTAGTCATATCAAACAAATTCTTTCCGGCCGATTCACTTATCTCCAAAAAAATCTTCGCCGGGAAATGGCCCTGGCTTCCAAAAGTCAAAATTACGAACTAGCAGTCAGTCTTCGCGATCAGCTCACGAATCTTGAATATGTTGTTTCCGGTTGGAGCAATCTTTCCCATCTTTATCAGCAAATCGACCTTCCTGAAGACCAACAGTCATCAGCTATTAATGAATTATCGTCAACCCTCAAAATACCTCTGATTAATCGCATCGAATGTTTCGATATTTCTCAACTCGGCACCAAATATTTTGTCGGTTCAATGACTGTTTGGCAAAATGGCCATCTCGATAATTCTCAATATCGTAAATTTAAGATTCTCTATAAAGCCAGTCCCGACGATCAATTAATGATTAAAGAAATCGTCTATCGTCGTCTCAAGCATCCGGAGTGGGGGACTCCTGATCTAATTGTTGTCGATGGTGGCAAGCCCCAAGTGACAGCAGCCGAGACGGTTGTTTCTAAGATCTACGATCTAAGATCTAAGATCTCTGTTCTCGGTCTAGCCAAAAAACTCGAAACTATCGTTATAAAAAATGGCGATTCTTGGCAAGAAATTAATCTTCCCCACCACTCCACCGCTCTTCGCCTGCTCCAGCAACTCCGTGACGAAGCCCACCGCTTCGCCAATCGTTATCGAAAAGAGTTAATATCAAAGCAATGGATAAATTAGTCTCTGTCGTCATACCCTGTTTTAATGAAGAAGAACGGATATTACCGGTTTTGAATTCTCTTAAACAATCAAAATCGTGTGGTGAAATTATCGTCGTCGACGATGGCTCCAATAAGACTACCAAAGATATTTTAATCGCCGTCAAAGGCATTAAACTAATTACTCATCCTAAAAATCTTGGCAAAGCCCAAGCCTTAAAAACCGGCATTCTTCAAGCTAAATACGATGTCATCGTTTTTATCGATGCTGATTTAGTCAATCTTACCCCAGATCATATCAATGCCCTGATAGAACCAGTTATAAATTCCGATTGTGATCTAACCTTAAGTGATCGGCCCGAAGAATCGTTTTACACTGTTTTCTCTGGCTTTAATATTGCCTATACTGGCGAGCGTTGTGTTAGACGCCAACTCTTGCTTCAACATTTAGACATTTTCGATAATCCTGGTTACTTAATCGAATCCTCTATGAACCGGATATTTTTTAAAAATTATCGGGTTAAAAAAGTACCATTTCCCGAAGTCGGCCAAATATCAAAAAGCAAAAAATATGGCATTGTCAAAGGTCTTTACTTGGACGCTAAAATGTTTTTTCAAATCATCCAATTTTCAGGTCTTAAAGAGCTTATTTTTCAACTATCTTTTGCCAAAAGGCTACCCGGTTATCCCCAATAGCCCCTTCATCTTCTTCAATGCTTCGGCGTTTTTTCCGATTTCAAAATGCTTCCGAGCCGGCTCTAGTTTTTCAATTAACCAGTCAGATAAGGCGTTTTTTAAATCCAGTGGAAATAATTTTTCGCTCTGGTAATCAGCCGTTAAGTCGGCCATGGTGTTGTAAACCACCTTACCTCCAAATCTTTCCGGCCGGTCAACCACAAAATTGCCAGTCTTCTCGCCCCAAAATATCAATGTCTCCACCCAATTTAGTAGTGGGTTAAACTCAACTTCTTTCGGTGGGCCGTAAGCTTTTTTAATTTTGTTCCTAATTTCGTCTGGAGTGTCGTGAATAAACACCGCGCTGTTCGGCTTCGACTTACTCATCTTCAATGATTCAGCGTCATTGTCGCCTGCCTGCGGGCCAGAAAGACCAGCAATTAAATTCTGGTGAATCGCCACCGGTGTTTGGTGTTTCCCAGGAATCTTTTTAATTGCCTCTCTGGCAATCACATGAGCCTTTCTTTGGTCCATGCCAGCATGTGCCAAATTAATATCTAGGGTCACTATATCCGCCACCTGTAGTGGTGGGTAGAAGAGGGTGGCCATATTGACATCCGTGCCCTGCTTTTTACCCATAATCGAAATCGATCTTAAGTCACGAGCTAAAGTTACTTGTTTGCCCACTTCCATAAATGTTTGCCAATGATCCGGCCGGCTTTCATACAAATCTTTTCCCGAAATAAATTCGACCTGATCACCCTCAACTCCGAAGCACTTAAGTGAAGCAATTAGTCCTTCTTTAAAATAACTCTCCGATGCCCAGCGAATATCCTCCCACTTTCCGCCTAATTTATTATTCAAAAAAGTATGGAAATCAGCCAAAAATATTCTGCATTTTGCCCCGGCCTGCAAAAAGTCGGCAATTTTTCCCATCGACAATAATCCCGTTCCCAAATGCACTAACCCCGAAATCTCAAAGCCAATGTAGTGCGACAGGGGGGTGCCAGACTCTATTAGCGCCCTCAAGTCCTCCTCCGTCAGCACCTCCTGGCAGTTTCTAGTTATCAATCTAATTTTTTCTTCTGTGTCCATGTTCTTTTCTTCTGCAATTGATACTACCTTGCATTTTAGATGATCTAAAACCACCTCCAGTTTAACATTAATCCCGTGTTTAGTGTCTCCTGCTCCCATACTCCAAATTTTTTGGCTCATCAGTTTCTTATCCACTAATGTTTTTATCTCCAAAACCAATGGGCAAACTCCGCCCGCTACCAACTCCAGTTTAACCAATTCATCGCCAGTCGCCACTCTCCATTTACCAATTAAAGCCGACAACTTTTTATCATCAACTCTGTCGCTCCCACCAACAACTACAGCTGTAAAACCTGCATCGGTTTTCACTACTAACGTTTTGATTGCATTTTTTGGATCATAATTTTTCCCCATTGACGTGTCGCTGGTTCTGGCCGAAATGGCCGTATCACCAAACTCCACCACTTCAAAATCAATCTTCTGCTTTTTTAACCGATCACATATTTCCATAAAATCTTTCATAGTTTAGTTTAATAAATTTTTAACTGCCGTGTTTGCCAAGATATCCATGGTGTCTAAAAATAAAATCTTACGATTGAATTCTTGCCATACCTCGCTCAATAACTGCAGTTCGCTGCACCCCAAAATGCAAGTTTCAATGCCACTATCAATAAAATTATTTAACACTTTTTCTAACATATTTTTGTCAGATTTGGTTGCCACCTTGCCCTTGGCTAACCTGTCAAGCATTTGGCTAATTTTTATTTGCTTATTTTTATCAGGAACAGTTAATTCAAATTTATTTGACACAAATAATTTATTCTTAACGGCAAAAGTTGTTGCTAGTAACCCAACCTTTTCTAATTTTATTTGCTTTTTTGTCTCTTCAATTGCGCTCATAACTGGAATATCAACATTTTTTTGAACCTCATCAATAAAAACATGCACCGAATTACAGGCAATAATTAAAAAATCTGCTCCGGCTAATTCCAATCTCTTGGCGGCTTTAGCCATTAGAGTTGGGAAGTTGCCGGAATCATTATCGGTAATTAGTCTGGTTTCGGCCATTAAATTTATTGGTAAACTGGCCACTAAAATATCCGGCCTGGTTTTTTGGCCAGACGCTACAAATTTATTAATGATTTTGGTAACTAATTGGTTGGTGGCTTCCGGGCCCATCCCCCCAATTATTCCTAAGGTTTTCATAAGTCCAACGGGCAGGAGTTGAACCTGCTTTAAACGGTTTTACAGACCGTTGCCTAACCGTCCGGCTCCCGTTGGTTGCGGCACGGCGGTTCCCCGCCATGCCTAGATATAGTCTTTATCCGCCATTGTTTTGAAAATCTTTAACTCTGTTAAACGCGTCTCTAGCTATCATCCCAAGATCACTTCTAAATCCGTGATCAAAGGTTCCAACTAGTCGGCCTACTGCAAGTTTAGCCATTGCCTCCACCGATCTTCCATCTGGGCAATCAAGCCATTCGAGTGCAACGCTTTGTCCCACAATAGTCGCAACTCGCATTGCTCTTTGTCGTCGAGTTAAGCCAGTTTGGATCTCCCAATTTGGTAGAGACGGATTAATACCGTCAAAACTAATTTCTCTATTTTTCATTTTTTATCACCTCCCTTGTCCGCCGTAGTTTTAACGAAGGCGGATTTTCGTATTAATAATTAATAAACACCAAAAAGCCCCCACACCAGTCCAAACCATTAATATGGTCGGGACTAGGGTGAGGGCTTGACCAGTTTGACTGGTTTTCTCACGGTACCACCTAGTTTCCCCCGCAGGGGCGGGGCTTATTATCGAGTATTTGCTAAAAGCAGTGTTACCCTATCTCTATTCCGGGAGATCCCGCTCCGATTTTGTCGAAGTGCTCCGGGGGTGTATTACGTCCCCATCCGCGTTCCAAGTTAAAAGTATCATACCACCAAAAAATCTTACTTGTCAAATTATTCTTCGTTTGGAAAACCGAAAGTAATCTCTGGTATTCCATCAACATCCTCAATAGCAATAAGTTTCTCCACCTTAGGTTCTCCATTTTTTGTAATTGCACCATATAGTGCTACTCTAGCTCCTGCTCCGTCTCGAGGTAGCTCAGCACCAGCCACTCCGTCGATTCTAGTCCCTCTGATAAATGGAACATCTGCGCCGACAGCGGTATAAACAGAACCTTCACCAGCTTGAATATTAACACGAGGATTAGTTATTAATGCTTCAGCAACGACAAGAGCTACTGCCGATAAACTTAAGGCAATTCTTTCTCCTTGGGATAATTTCTTCATGATATATATTAAATAAGTATATAAAACACCTATAATATACCACAGTCTTCTACTTCTGTCTACTTGCCATCACCAATAGTCTTTTCCAATCAGTCCCAATCGGCCAGCAGGTTTGCAAAATCAACATTTCTTTATCCGGCTCGGTGTAACTTAGATATTGAACCTCGTTGGCCCGCACCACCCTCGTTTCATTAACTTGATATATATAAATCTTGCCCTTAAATCCAACATAAACTACATCTCCTTGCCCCAGTTCTCCTAAAAGATAAAACACGGCGTTGTTTCTGGCCATCCCCACCCCCTGATTAGTTGAATGGGCAAAAATAAAAGTTGTTTTCCCAGGCCCTTCCCCTGGTAAATTTGACACATCAGCTTGGGCCACTGCTCCGCTTTCCAGTACTTTTAGATACTCTTCTTTATCAAACGGCGAAACGTTTTTTATCACTCTTGAGTTTGCTAAGATTTTGGGTATCTGAATCCAAAAATCATCCGGCTCTGGTTGTGACACTCCGGTTGGCGTTGGCTCCGGCGTTGGTATTGCCACTGCCGTATTCGTTTCTTTTGGCCCAGCGACTTTCCTAACTTCGTATTTGATCACCGCGCCCAAAAGGGGAGTATATAAATAAACCAAGTAAAACAGGCAAAAAACAAACAGTCCATTGGCCAAATAAAAAGTAATTTTTCGCCAGCCGGTGGGATTGGTAATCAGCACCCCGCCACCTGGCCTAATTTTTACTGTTCTCCTTCTCGGTCTGGCTCTAAAAAAATCCAACATTACCTATTCTAACTTAAATATATTTTTAGAAATTGCGAAGCGAAGTCCGTCTCAGACGGATAATTTGGAACTTACGTATACATATTTAGTATATCTAATTTGACAAACCAATTTTATTAGCCTAAGATACCTTCCTGTGACGCAAAAATTGAATCCAAAGACTAGCCGACTTTCGGCCAACCAATCCTTGGATAAAGGCGTCATTAAATTTATTCGCCTCTCCTGCTAATTCGGGGCCGGCTTCTCAAACCACCCCGAAAAACTCAACCGAGAGGTTTTTTTTGGTTAATAATAAACAAAACATGAACAAAACAATGCTCACCCAGGCCGGATTCGTCCAGTTAGACAGTCAACTTTCTGACTTGAACGAAAAAAAAGAGCGTTTAATCACTCAAATTGAGGAAGTCGCCTTGCCAGACGAGTCAGGTGAGGATAGTCTTTGCTCCCAGCTTAAAGAGGAGCTTGAAGTTGTTAATGACAAAATCACCAAGCTCGAAGAGGCTCTTGAAAATGCTGAAATTGTCACCAATGGCGGTTCTAAAACCCTAATTCAAGTCGGTTCTAAAGTTAAGGTTAAACTTTCTGGTAATTCCACCAAGGAATTCGCCATTGTTTCTCATCTTGAATCCGACCCGTCCCTCAATAAGATTTCCGACCAGTCGCCTCTAGGCCAGGCTCTTTTGGGTAAAAAAATTAATGATGAGTTTGAAATTGTTGCCCCGGTTGGCAAAATCGCCTACAAAATCATAGCTATTTCCTGAAAATTTGATTAAAATCAATCATGTCTGATTTAGTCAAACAACGCCAGGATAAGTTGGTAGAGCTCAAACAACGTGGCTTCGATCCCTATCCCCAGCCTAATCTCGAAGTAAAACAAAGTTGTGCTCTGGCTTGTCAGTCCGAGGGTCAATCGGTTACAGTTGCTGGTCGTCTCATGTCCCTTCGTGGTCACGGCAAAATCATGTTTGCCGATCTTCATGATCTTTCTGGCAAAATCCAGCTTTTTTTTGAAAAAAACACTCTAGGCGAGTCGATGTCTGTTGCTAAACTATTTGATCTGGGTGACATTGTCTCGGCTACCGGCACCGTTTTCAAAACTAACGCCGGTGAAATAACTATCCGTGTTAGTCAGTTCCAAATCCTGGCCAAAAATCTGCGTCCTTTACCAGAAAAATGGCATGGCCTTACCGACACTGAAGAACGCTATCGTCAACGCTATGTTGACTTAATTGTTAATCCCGAAAGTAGAGAAGTATTTTTAACTCGCACCAAAATTCTCTCGGCTATGCGTAAGTTCCTTGACGATCACGGTTTTATTGAAGTTGAAACACCGATTCTCCAGCCGGTTTACGGTGGTGCTTCGGCCAAGCCCTTTATTACCCATCATAACGAGTTAGAGCAAGACATGTATTTACGCATCAGCGACGAACTCTATCTTAAACGTCTAATCGTCGGCGGTCTGGAGAAAGTTTACGAAGTCTCCCGCGATTTTCGCAATGAAAGTGTTTCCCGCTTTCACAATCCCGAGTTTACTCAAATCGAATTTTACTGGGCTTATGTTGACTATGATGTTTTAATGCGCTTTACCGAAGAACTAGTCACCAATATTGCCAAAATGGTTAAGGGTAGCCTCAAATTTAGTTTTAATGGTCAGGAACTCGATTTTACCCCACCCTTTAAACGGCTTACTTTCCGCGACGCCATTCTCGAAAAAACCGGCATTGATATCGATCAAATTCACTCTGAAGATGAATTTTTTAAAGCTTTGGAAATTGGTAATTTGAAATTGGAAATTGCCGACGCAGTCGGCTTAGGTGCATTATTTGATGCTCTATATAAGGAAACTGTCCGTCCCTTTTTAATCGGTCCTGTTTTTATTACCGATTATCCTGCCGAAATGATTGCTCTGGCCAAAAGAAAAGCCGACAATCCCAAAAAGATCGCCTCCTTTCAACTTCTTGCTTGCGGCACTGAACTGCTTAAAGCTTACAACGAGTTAAACGATCCCAAAGATCAATCCGATCGCTGGCTTGAAGAGGCCAAATTGGAAGCCAGAGGCGCCCAAAACGCCATGCAAATGGACACCGACTACATTCGAGCTTTAGAGTATGGCATGCCTCCCACTGCCGGCTGGGGCATGGGTATTGACCGTTTTACCCAGTTCCTAACCGATACTCCCACCATCAAAGACGTTATTCTTTTTCCTTCTCTTCGGTCAGAAAAAGAAACCACTTCTGAAAATGATTTAATTGGTCTTAATAGTCAAAAAGTTGTCATTGGTCAGGTAATTGCAATCCGTCCCCACCCTAATGCCGACAAATTAAAAATCTATGATGTCAAAATCTCTTCCGACCTAAACTTGGCCATTATTAGTGGTTGCCAAAATCTCAAAGACAACGACATTGTCGCTGTCGCCATGCCCGGTGCCATTGTTTTTGCTCCTGAAAATAAAACCCAAAAAATCAAACCCACCAAAATGCGTGGGGTCGATTCTCCGGCCATGATGTGTTCGCCCTTAGAGCTGGGCGTCAATCCCAATCACGAAACCATCTTCGTCCTCCCGGCCGATTTATCCGCACACCTAGGCGAACCAGTATCTAAATACTATTCTGTCACCAAGTAAACAGCGTCGCCCTCGTGAGTTTTTTGAGCCACTTTCAAACCAGCTTCCTGGCCTGCCATTACTTCAGCCACTGTCTGATGATCAATTTGCATTGAATCAGCTTTTTGCTCGAAACCATCGGCCTCTTCGCCAATTCTAATCGTCTCTCCAGCCTTCACTGATCCTTCAGTTACTTTCAGCACCGCCACTTGGATATGATCAAAATAGTGGGTAATTTCTCCAACTTTTTTATAGTTCACGTTTTATCACCTCCATTCTTCATAAATCACTAATTATGTTAATATTACCAAACCATGTCGCTGGCAATCAACCGAGTTTCCGTCATTATTACTCACGGTCAGGAGATAGCTTTAATTTTTCGTCACAAGAACAACCAAGATTATTACGCCATTCCCGGTGGCCACATCGAAGTCGGTGAAACTCCTAAAGACGCCGCCATTCGGGAAATTCAGGAAGAACTTGGATTAAAACTTGATCATCTCAACTTTGAATTTGAAACCGAATCGGCCGGTCGTCGCGATTATTATTTTTCCGCCACCACCAAAGACACTGACTTTGTCACCACCGGCCCCGAAGTTGTTGGGCTTACCAACCCAGATAATCTTTTTCGTCCCCTTTGGGTTGGCAAATCCGACCTCTCCCAATATCCCATTTTCCCCGACTCCGGCAGGCCTCTTATTGAAAATATTATTAACCAATTGTGTTAAATCAAGACAATGATAGATAGTATTAGAGAAAGATTATTTAATAGTGCTTTTACTTCCTATATGGACGGTGTTTTATCTCCACCGCCAGAATTCGAAAAAACCACAAGAAAACTTGAACAACTTTATGGTTTGGCGACTGGTTATTTAAGTCAACATCCTGTAAATCCAGACAGAAAATGGGCAACGTTAGACGAAATTCAGGAAAAATTTCGCTACGATTTTCCCGATAATTATCATGGTCATCGTAAAGGTTCTCCAACTCCAGCCAGTGCCATTGAAATTTGGCAATTTGAACAATCAGATCGGGAAGGTCACCAACCAGTGGCCATCTCTATTTTTCAGGGCATTCAGAGTGGTACGAGTAATTACTATATTTATACTCTGGTAATATTTCCCTCTGTGCGTGGTAATACTGGTGTTGCGATATGGCAAAATGACAGAGGATACAAAATCAGTGGACTAACCGAGCTCCAACCGGACGAATCGATGGCAATAGCTAAAGGTGTTTATCGAAATGTTTCTGGGGCTATTAAAGGTGAAAATACTAATACCCTCGATATTAATGGAGGTGTTGTGCGTTTTAGACAAACAATGGAAACAATCGTTTACAACTTTTGTTATCCCTCGAGCATTGCTTCCGATGGCAAATAACCTTGTGCCATTCTCGCCAAAAACAAATACGGATCTAGTGATTTAATGGTAGCTAAGATTGCCAACTTTCTTCCTTGTTCATAAGTTTCATCAGGTTCACTTTCAACTCCGCTAAATTCTTGGCCTTGCCTCTCCCTAATAGTCTTAATGGGATCGTCCGCTTCTACCCCAATCACATATCGGCAATATGCCTCGTCCATATCTGTGATTCCGGTCAAGCAGCTCCTCGCTTGCTCAATATCGCCATCAGATAGTCCCCATCCAATTTTTGACTCTCTCGGTGGCATCAATTCAAGTTGAATTATGGCTGAAGCTACTGGGATGTTTATATCGTGTTTAACTAATCCATGCAACTTTAGAAAATGAACAAATTCATGTTTTATAATTGCTATATCGTCTAACAGAAAATCAGCCGACAATAAACAGTCTGGAGACAGGTGGTCTGGGGTTGCTCCACTTATTCTTTGAGATTCATGATGAAAAATTACTTCTGGATATTTAGGATCAAATTCCAAACCACCAACAAATTCAGCCACCAAATTTAAATCAGCCGCTACCTCTAATTGGCTCAAAGTTTCACCACAGATTAACTCCAAAACATATTTTCTATCTACGTTCGGACTAACTTCGTCGGCAATAATAGTTAACACTTCTCTGTCTCCCTTAAGTTGGTTATTTTTACCACTAAGTAGATCATATACTTTATTCCACTGGCCATCATCATCGTCCATTCCTTCCCACAATGTCTTATTTTCATCAAATCCACTTGAACCATTTTGTAACACACCAAATCTACCAGAACTTTCCAAAAACTGACGCAAACGACCAAGTGTCCAAGATTCAATTGCTCCTAAATAGGCAACTTGCCAAACGCATCCTTCGAGAACTTTTTGTCTTTGACCAGACAAGGCAGTCATTTTGTCTTTAATTGGTTGTGGTTGCAAGTCAAAGATACGACGGATGTCCACATAAGCACCACTCGCTACTGGCTGAACTGGTTCTTTGCTATCTCGTGGTGCCATTTTGTTTTAAAACAATAACACAAATAGATTATAATCCCATCAATGTCCTACGACCGGCAAAAATATTTAGAGGCTGTTAAAGCCAACCTCGAAACCAATATTTTTTATCACTCACTTGCCCTCGAGGCCTGCATGAATGGGCTTTATGATTATTTTCAAACTAATAATTTATTAACCGAAGCCGATCCTCCCAAAGAAGATTGGGCCCTGGCTGGCCTAATCCACGACATTGATTACGGTGGTGATACCAAAGACCAACACCCCCTAAAAACTAAAGAGGTTTTGGCCAAATTTAATTTAGAAATTAGCCACACGGTTCAGAAAATAATTCTGGCTCACGACTCAAGACAAAATATAATCAAATCCAATAAAGCCGAGTGGTCTATTTTTTGCGCCGACTCGCTTACCGGTCTTATCGTTGCCGTCGCTCTGGTTTACCCTAGTAAAAAATTAGCCGACGTCAAAACTTCATCCGTTCTCAAAAGATTTTTAAAGGAGCCAAAATTTGCCGCTGGCACCAGGCGATCAGAGGTGGCCCAATGTTCAAATCCTAGTGGTCTAAACCTACCCCTAGAAACTTTTATAGACATATGTCTCGGATCCATACGGTTAATTTCAAATGACATCGGTCTCTAGTTCATTTGATGTACTTTGATATATTTATCATGTGCTAGAATATCGAAGTTTCATGCTCGATATTAATCTTCTCCGTACCAGTCCTGATTTAGTTAAACAATCGCTTGTAAATAGGCAGAAGGACCCCGGTATTTTAGACAAGGTTTTAGAATCAGACAAAACTTATCGAGAGCTTTTAAGCCAAGTTGAAAAACTTCGCGCCGACCAAAATGCTATCTCTCGAGACATCAAAGGTAAGCCCACTGACGATCAGCGAAAATCCGCTTTGGAGATAAAGAATCAACTAAAAAATTTCGAACAAAAACTAACCGAAGCAGAAATTATCCGTGATAATCTCTTTGAAGAGATTCCTAACATACCATCAGAAGACACGCCTATTGGTAAAGATGACTCCGAAAATGTTGTTATAAAAACCGTTGGAGTTAAACCTGGTTTTGATTTTAAGCCACTAGACCATCAAGACCTTGGCCAAAAATTAGACATTATTGACAAAGAAAAAGCCGGGCAACTCTCTGGTTCAAGATTTGGTTACTACAAAAACGAAGGTGCCATTTTGGAAATGGCTATTATGTTTTACACCATGAAAAAACTCTCAACTCTTGGTTTTCATCCTATGCTCCCGCCACTCATGGTCAAGTCAAAAACCGAATGGGGTTGTGGCTACGCCAGCAATAAAAACTTGTTCAACGCCTATTATTCTATCCCAGACGACGATCTTGTCTTTATTAGTAGTTCCGAGCACTCTGTTGTTCCTTATCATTCAAACGAAATCCTCGACTCGTCCGTGTTGCCTCTTAAGTATGTTAATTTTACTCCCTGTTTTCGTCGAGAATCCGGTACTTATGGTAAAGATATGAAGGGCATGTTGCGGGTTCATCACTTTAATAAAGTTGAAATGAATGTTTTTACATTACCAGACTTCCAAGTTTCTGATGCTATGTGTTTAGAGATGTTGGCAATCGAAGAGGGGATACTTCAGGATTTTGGTCTCCATTACCAAATCGTTAAGGCTTGTACCGGCGATTTACCCCAGCCCAATCGAAGAATGTACGACATTAACACCTGGTTTCCAGGCCTTGGCGAATACAAAGAAACCGGTTCTTGTAGTAATTGTGGCGACTATCAATCCCGTCGTTTAAATACCAAAGTCAAAATAAATGGCAAAAGCGAATTTATTCATATTCTCAACTCTACTGCTGTTTCTGACCGGCCATTTTTAGCTATCTTAGAAAATTTCCAGCAAAAAGACGGTTCCATTCTCATCCCCAAATGCCTCCAACCATATACCAATTTTTCGGTGATTTCACCGAAAACCTGATTTGTAGAGGAGCCACCCACTCCGGTCTCTCCGAATAAAATCGGAGAGCACCGGAGGGTGTTTAATAGCTGACGGATTAGTTTATAATTACCACCATGTTCGATTTCATTAAAAATATTGTTGACGATAACTATCGTTTGCTTTCTAGCTCTCTCCCTCTAGTCAAAAAAATCAACGATCTCGAGGAGGAAACTAAAAAACTTTCCGACAGCCAATTAAAATCTAAAACCGAAGAATTTAAAAAACGTCTCACTGATGGCGCTAGTATCGACAGTCTTTTGGCCGAGAGTTACGCTGTTGTTCGCGAAGCCATCCGTCGAACTATCGGCGAGCGGGCTTACGATGTTCAGCTTCAGGCCGCCATAATTCTTAATCGTGGTGCTATTGCCGAACAGCGCACCGGTGAAGGCAAAACCCACTCTGTTATCTTTCCCGCCTACCTTAACGCCCTGACCGGTAACGGTGTTCACATTATTACCCCCAACGACTATCTTACTCGGGTTGGCGCCGGCTGGTACCCCCAAGCTCTTCATCTTTTGGGAATTTCCACTGCCTGTATTGTCCACGAACAATCTTTTATTCTTGATCCGGAATTTACTGATCCAAGTGAGCAATATGACGATCGCCTTACTCATCTTCGCCCGGTTTCTCGCCAGGAAGCTTATCAGGCTGATGTTACCTATGGCACCAACAATGAATTCGGTTTTGACTATCTTCGCGATCACATGGTCGCCGATTTTAAGGAAAAAGTTCAACGATCGCTTCACTATTTTGCTATTGTCGACGAAGTTGATTTTGTTTTGATTGACGAAGCCAGAACCCCCCTTATTATTTCTTCTCCCAATAGTCAGCCAACCGATAAATATTACAAATTTGCCCAAATTGCCGCCGGACTTCAACCTTCAGACTATGTTATTGATGAGAAATCCAAAAGCGCCACTCTTTCCGAGTTTGGTATTAGAAAAGTTGAAAATGTTTTAGGAGTAAAAAATCTTTACGAGGAATCGTTTGAAACCATCCACTACATCGAAAACGCCATCAAAGCTCTGGCTATTTTTCATAAAGATAAGGATTATGTTGTTAAAGATGGTCAAATTATTATTGTCGACGAGTTTACTGGCCGTCTGATGAATGGCCGTCGCTGGTCTGATGGTCTTCACCAGGCGGTTGAGGCCAAAGAATCGGTCACCGTCCAGCAGGAGTCTCAAACTTGGGCCACTATTACTTTCCAAAATTATTTTCGTCTTTACCAAAAGCTTTCCGGCATGACTGGTACGGCTGCCACTGAGCGCGAAGAATTCAAAAAAATTTACAATCTCGATGTTGTCACCATTCCTACCCACCGTCCACTTCAACGTCAGGATGAGCAAGATCTTATTTTCAAATCTCAGGGAAGCAAATATGCCGCTATCGCTGCCAAAATTGAGGAACTTCACTCCCTTGGTCAGCCGGTTCTAATTGGCACCACTAGTATTGAAAAGAATCAGATCATTTCCTCTCTTTTAACCAAAAAGAAAATTCCTCACCAGCTTTTAAATGCCAAAAATCATCGCTCTGAGGCTGAAATTATTGCCAAGGCTGGTATTAAAGGCGGAGTTACTGTCGCCACCAACATGGCCGGTCGGGGTGTTGACATCATTTTAGGTGGCCCCAAGGATGATAAAAATATCGAAAGTTGGAAACAATTACATCAGGAAGTCGTTGATCTTGGTGGTCTTTATGTTATCGGCACCGAGCGCCACGAATCCCGTCGTATTGATAACCAGCTTCGCGGTCGGGCAGGCAGGCAAGGAGACCCCGGTTTTTCTCAATTTTACGTTGCTCTTGATGATGACTTAATGCGGATATTTGGTGGTGAAAAAATAAGCGACCTAATGACCCGCTTTAATATGCCAGACGATGCTCCCTTAACTCATCCATTAGTCTCAAAAGTCATTGAACAAATTCAAGTCAAAGTTGAAGGTTTCAATTTTGATATTCGCAAAAATTTAGTTGAATATGACGATGTTATTAACAAGCAACGCCAAATCATCTATCGTCTTCGTGACGAAACTCTTGAAAACACCTCTCTCAAGCCGGAGGCCAATTGGCAATCGGCTCAAAAGTTTTTTGAATCAGAAATATCCTCTCTTGTTGGTCAAAATCTTGACCCGGTTACCAGTCAGTATGATCATCAAAAGATTGCTCTTGAATTCGCCGAAATACTTCCCATGCCCGAGAGTGATCGTCATCAATTAACCTCCAAACTTTCGGAGAATCAAAATATTTCTCAAGCTTTATTAACCATAATTAATAGTCAGTGGCAACAACGCCAATCATATTTTGGTCAGGATTTATCTAATTCCATCCTTTCCTACGCTATTATTAGAACTCTGGATCCACTTTGGGTTAGCCATTTAACTGCTCTTGATGATCTTCGTGATGGCGTTCGTCTTCGTGGTTATGCTCAAAAAGATCCGCTTATTGAATATCGCAAAGAAGGTTATGAAATGTTTCAAAGCTTGATGCGCCAGTTTGAAACTAACTTTACTAAAACCATTTTCCGTCTCGAGCCGGTTTCCGCCCCACCTCAACCGGCCCCGACTAATGTCATCGAAGGTAGGGGAGAGTTGGATACTCAAACAACCCCCAAGGGTGTTAGTGTTCCCAAGAGTCCTCTCTCAACCAATTCCATTAATCGTAACGACCCCTGCTGGTGTGGCAGCGGTAAAAAATGGAAAAAATGTCACTACCCTCAAACCGTCTAATTTTTTCCGGCATTCTTTTAATAGTCTCAATCTTATTTTGCCATTGGTTTGATAGTAAACCGATTTGGCTAATTGCTTTGGTTGTTTTCTCAACTTTTTCCCTCTTTATTTTTTCTCATTTTCCCAAATTCAATAAAATTTTTTTATTAGTTTTGTTTATTTTTCTTGGCATTGTTCAAATTAAATCTACCCGTTTTCAAACTATGTTTGAATATTCCGGCTATGAAAATTGGTATCACCAACAACTTCAAAATTCCTACCCTTCAAAACTTTATCGCCTTGGTAATATTATCGAAAACAAACTCGAATCCCCCGTCTTTTATCGCCTCAAGCAAAATTTATTTTTAAGTCTCGATTTTGCCGACTACTTTAAAAATTTCTTCCCCGCCATTTTGTTTATCCCCTTTATTTTAGGCCTAATTAATTATTTGCGTCGGCCCAATCGATTTTTAAATTATTTATTAATGGGCTTTTTATTTCTATTTTTCTTAGTCGGCCCTCGGGGAGTTTATGGGCCAATTTGCCTTATTCCCTGGATTATCTTTTTTATTTCCCATCCTCTTGAAACCTAAAATAGCCCTAACCTTACTTTTATTGTTTTCTTTTTTTCTTTACACTTTCCGCCTAGATCAAATCCCTCCATCAGTTTATGTTGACGAAGCCACTGTTGGCTATAATGCTTTCTCGATTTTAGAAACTGGCCAAGATGAATATGGCCAGAAACTACCTATTTATTTTCGCTTTTTTGGCGCCTACACTCCCGGTCTCCATGTTTATTTTCTTTTGCCTTTTATTAAATTTTTTGGTCTTAATCCTTTTTCTATCAGAATTTTATCGGCCATTTCCGGTGTTATTTCCGTTTGTATTTTCTATTTATTAATTAACGTTTTCACAAAAAATTCAAAAAAATCAATTCTGCTTTCAGCCTTTTATGCCATTATTCCTTGGCAAGTTTTCAACAGCCGTCTTGGTTATGAAGTTATGTTTGCTGCCACTATTTTTAATGCCGGCCTCTATTTTCTCATTAAAAACCAACCCAAACTATCTCTTCTGGGGCTGGTTTTCATCAGTCTTTCTACTTATGCTGCCCACACTCAGCGCTTCTTGGTCCCCCTCTTTCTTTTTGTCTACTTTATTTTTATTACTCGACCCAATTTAAAATCAATTTTAGTTTTGTTTTTAACCCAAATCCCCAATCTTTTAATGCTCTTTACTCCGGCTTTTTGGATTAAAAGTAGTGGCTTTTCTCCTCACTTTTTCTTAGGTCAAATTATTGGTTTCCTCTCCCCTCTAAATCTTTTCTTTCTCCCAAACGACATTGACCAACAGCACCTCGTTCCCCAAATTTCCCTATTTTATTGGTGGATGATTTTGCCCTTTATTTTTGGTTTAAAACACCTTATAACTAAACCCACCCCGGCCTCCAAAACTATTATTATTTTAATTTTAACCGCCCTTGTCCCCGCCTGTCTTTCCGGCGAATTTATCTCTGTCCAGCGCTTCCTCCCTCTCCTTCTCCCTTTTAGTTTAATTATTTGTCTTGGTCTTTCTAAATTTAATAATCTTATTTCTGGATTCTTATTTCTTATCTCTATATTATTGTTACTCCGTTCTTATTTCCTCTTTTTCCCCAAACTTATGGCCACTGCCTGGAACTATGGCTATCAGGAACTAAGTCTTTATGTCTCGTCTCATCCCAACACCAGGTTTGTTATCGACAACACCCGTAACCCCCGAAACTATATTTTGCTCCTTTTTCATTTAAACTATTCTCCGACTCTCTATCACCAAGAAACCGGTAAATTAGCCAATTATTATCAGAACCCTCTTTACACTGGTAACCTTAAATTCGCCAATATCGAAGTTCGTCCGCTCGATTTTTCTACCGATCCTTGTATCGATCAAATACTTGTTGGCGACCCTCTTTCTGTCTCTCCTGATCAAGCCATCGACCACCACCTCACCCCGGTTTTTGCTATCCACACTCCTCAAAACGAGCTTGTTCTCCAAGCCCTCCAAACCAATCCTGCTACCGCCTGTCCGGGTAAGGTAAAATAAACCATGTCTATTTACACCAAATTAGCCCCCCAGATTTGGTCCGAAATTCAAAAAGCTAATAATATTCTTCTCCATCTTCACCCGGGCCCAGATGGAGACAGTGTTGGTTCAGCCCTAGCTCTTGGTTTGGCTCTAAAAAATCTTGGTAAAAAAGTTACCATCATTTCCGGCGATTCGTCTACGCCAACTAGTTTTTTCACCCTACCTGGGTCAAATTTAATTCTTCAAGCTAATTATTTTGATATCAACCCAAAAGATTTTGACCTGTTTATTATTCCCGACACCTCTGCTCTCAATCAGATATCAAAAAAAGGTGAAGTCACCTTTCCAAAAAATCTAAAGACAATTAATATCGATCATCACGCTAGTAATTCCGGATTTGCCGATATTAGCCTCATCGATCTGAAATCCCCCGCAACTTGCCAAATAGTCTATTTTCTTCTTAAACAATTTAAAGTAAAAATTACTCCAGAAATTGCCGGTTGTTTATTACTCGGTCTTCACACCGACACTGGCGGTTATAAGTATTCGCCAACTAGTCCTACAACTTTCAAAATAGCTAGCAAACTTTCAGTAATTTGTCCAAACTTTTCGGAAATTATTTTTAATTTTGAAAATAACGATAAACCTTCAAGACTAAAACTCGTTGGCTTATTGTTATCTAACATTAAGTTATATTTTGGTGGTCATCTGGCCATTGCCTCTGTTTCTCAAAAGCAATTGCAAAAAAATAATATCGAAAATGAAGTTGTTTCCAGTCTCGACGTTGCCAACATGCTTAAAGCTGTTATTGGTTGGGATATTGCCGGCACTCTTATTGGAGGCGTTGATGGCCGAACTAAAATTAGTTTAAGAACTCGTGATCCAAACAAATACGACTTAAGCAAAATTGCCCTGGCCACTGGATTTGGCGGTGGCCATAAAGCCGCCGCTGGTGCCAACATTCCCGGTAGTCTAAATAAAGCCCAAAAAATATTAATCGAATCAATCGCCAAGCTCCATCCAGAGTTAGGCAAACCTTAATCTGTTAGAATCAATTATGATTCCCGATGAAGAGCTTTTAGAACAAATCAAGAAACTAAACCAAAGGTTAGATTACATAACCAATCCTTTTAAAAATGCCGGGCTAAACTTTGTCACCGGTATTTTCCGTTCTCTGGGCGGTCTTTTTGGCACCATTGTTATTGCCGGCGCCTTTTTTTATTTTTTCTCCAAAATCGACCTTGTTAAACCCATGACCAACTGGATTGAAACCATTCTCTCCCAAATCCAATGGCAAAAAGTTATTCCCACCCCTCAAACTTCACCCCAACCATTCCAAGATATATTTAAGAATATTCCCGATTCGAATTTCTAGATTCGTAAATTCGTAGATTCTTAATTCTTGTTTCTCGCGCTTCTCACCCGGTCCACTTTTGACAAATACTTTTTCCGTAGTCTAACTGATTTTGGTGTTACATCAAGCAATTCATCGGCCTCAATAAATCCCAGTGCTTCCTCAATTGAATACTTCACTGCCGGCGCCAAAATAATAGCATCATCGTTACCCGCCGATCTCATATTAGTTAGCTGTTTGCCTTTACAGATATTTATTTCCAAATCTCCAGTCACCGGTCTTACTCCCACAATCTGCCCTTCGTATATTCCCTCAGTTGGCTCCACAAAAGTTATTCCTCTTTTTTGGGCCAAATCGATTCCATACGACAACGCCTTTCCGCTTTCTGAAGCAATTAAAACCCCATTTCTGGTTCTGGGCACTGATTCTTCTTTCTTTTCATACCCTATCGATAAAAAGCTTATTGCCACTTGGCCTCTGGTTGTTGTCATTAAATTTCCTCTCAATCCCAAAGCATTTTTTTCGCTGATTCTAAAAACCATCCGGCAGCCATTGGCGTCAGTTGACATATCTTCCATTTTTCCTCTTCTTTGCCCCATTTCTGCTGTTATTGTTCCCACAAATTCTTCTCCCGTTAAAATCGTTACTTCCGCCATTGGTTCAAACCACTGGCCCTCAATTTGTTTCAAAATCACTTCCGGTTTGCCCACTTCCATGGCGTAGCCTTCTCTTCGCAACTTCTCCATTAATATCGCCAAATGAAGTTCGCCTCGGCCGGAAACTATCATTCTGATTCCGTCATTTGGGTCATCCTCAAGTTTCAGCCCCAAATTTGTCTCCACTTCCGTCGTTAACCTTTCTCTCAATTCTCTTGATGTTAGAAATCTTGACTCATCCCTAGCCAGTGGGCTGGTATTTGGTCCGAAACTCGCCTTTAGTGTTGGTGGTGAAACAATTATTGGCGGTAGGGCCACTTGAAATTGAGGGCTGGTTAAAGTTTGTCCGATTTCTATCTCCGGAATTCCTGAAAGATAAACCACCTCTCCGCTTTCACTCACTTCAGCCTCAACTTTACTTATCCCTTCGTTAACATACATTTTCTCTACCTTAAAATTTCCCAACAGTTTTTGCTCTGGGTTAACCAAAGAGACGTATTCTCCTTTTTTAATTCTTCCCTGGTTTATTCTTCCTAGCGCTAATCTACCCAAATACTCATTTTTTTCAAATGCCGAAACTAACATCTGAAAAGGTTTATCAACCATTTTCCGGCTACTGGGAACAGTTTTTAAAATTGCTTCAAATAGGGGAGTTGTGTCTCCGGCCACACTTAGATCATCCGGCATTTTGTCAAAGCACTTTCCTTCCCGGCCAATAGCGTAAATAATGGGGAAATCCAACCCCGATGAATCGCTTACTGATTGTAAAAATAGGTTTTCTGTTTGGCGTGTCACTTCGGCTATTTGGCTATCTTTTCTATCGATTTTATTAATCACCACAATTATTTTTAAGCCAAATTCTAACGCTTTTTTCAACACAAATTTTGTTTGCGACAGTGGCCCTTCGGCTGCATCAATGATTAAGAGTGCTCCGTCGGCCATATTTAGCACCCGTTCCACCTCGCCTCCAAAATCAGCGTGCCCCGGGGTATCAATAATATTAATTTTGGTATCTTTATAAAAAACGGAAGTATTTTTCGACAAAATAGTAATTCCTTTCTCTTTTTCCAGGTCGTTACTATCCATAATTCTATCCATCTCCATTTCCACCTGATTGTTTCGGAAAGTGTGCGTCTGTTTAAGCAATGCGTCCACCAAAGTTGTCTTGCCATGGTCAACATGGGCGATTACTGCCACATTTCTAATATCACTATACTTTTGCATCCGAGGATTGTACCATTAAAACAGTCTTATGACCATAAAAAAAGCGGTATTTTTTGGCATACTTACCCCAATTATCATTTATTCCCTATTTTTAGGCTTTGATTTTTTGTCAAAGCCTGGAGTTGAAAAACCGGAGGCGATTGTTGCCAGTTTTCAACTAACTCCAACGCAAATAATTAACTCACTTCCCGATCGCCACTTAATCAAAACTTTCTTTATTCCCCAATCTCCCGAAAAAGACTGGTCCCAACCTTGGCAGGACGCTTGTGAAGAAGCCTCTCTTTTAACCGTTAACTACTATTATTCATCTGTTAACCCGGATCCCAAACAACTTCTTGATGATTATCAGGAAATTTTCAATTTTGAGTCAAAAAACCAATGGGGCCATGATGTTAACCTATCTCAAATGGCCCAAGTTGGTTTGGATCTTTTTGGTTTAAAGTCAAAAATTATCGAAAATCCCGATCTTAAAACCATAAAAGAGTATCTTGTTAAGGATATTCCCATAATTATCACCGCTAATGGCAAAACACTTTTTTCCGAGAACAAACATTTCAAAGCGGGTGGCCCCTGGTACCACAGTTTAGTTATTCTCGGTTTTGACGATCAAAAAAGTCAGTTTATTGTTCACGACGTCGGCACTCAATTTGGTGCCTATTTTCGCTATTCATATCAACTTCTTCTCAACAGTATTCATGACTGGCCGGCAACCGGCCAGAAAGAAAATATTAATACCGGTCGCCAAGCTGTTCTGATTTTGTTAAAATAAGATCATGAACATTAAATACTTTGTTCCCGTTATCTTTTCATTAATATTTTCATCCTGTTCACTTATGCCTCAAAACAATCAAATATCCTCTACTCCTTCTCCTATTAATCTCAATTCTGCTACAACCATCCCTTCTCCGACAGAGACTAGCCAATCCGAGCCCATGGTTAGTCTAAAAACTAAATATGGCGAAGTTATCATCAAACTTTATCAAAAAGACGCTCCCAACACTGTTGCTAATTTTATTATCAAGTCTAAATCCGGATTTTATCGTTCACTAACTTTTCACCGGGTTGAGCCAATGTTTGTCGTTCAGGGTGGTGACCCCCTTGGTAATGGCACTGGTGGCGGTCAAATTGCTTCCGAAATTAACACCATTCCCTTTCGTCGTGGTTCGGTTGGTCTAGCCCGTGGTGGCAATAAAGCCGTCAGCAATGATTCACAGTTTTTTATCTGCCTAGCCACCGAAAGTTGCTCCTCTCTGACCAATGAATATGTCAATTTTGGTGAGGTTGTTTCTGGAATGGAGTTTATTGACCAAACTCAGATTGGCGATCAAATTATCGATATTACTGACTCCACCAAATGAGTAAGATTTTTCCGCTTATCATTGCTGTTATTGTCGCCTTTATTGGTTACCGTTTAGTTGTTGCCCAGATCTCTCCTCCTGTCGTCGATAATCGCCCCTCTGATTTGGTTCTTTATTGGGGTGAAGGTTGTCCTCATTGTGAAAACGTTAAAAAATATGTTCAGGACAATCAAATTGATAAACGCCTAAAAATAGATCAAAAGGAAGTCTATTACAATAAAAGCAATCAAAATGAATTAACCGAAATTGTTAAAAAATGTCCTGAAATCGATCAAACAAATGGTGTCGGCGTTCCACTTGCTTGGGTTATCTCCGAATCTAGGTGTTTAGTAGGGGATGAGCCTATCATTTCTTGGATTGATCAGAAGTTGCTAAAATAAACCGTGACTCATCGTGTCCATCATGATGACTTCCGTTTAACCTCGGCTGTCATTGTCCGCCTATCAATCTTTGTTGTTGTTGTTTTTGGTTTAATTTATTATTTTTCCCAAGTTCCGTCTTCTCTTCCTAGTTTCGATCCAACTCTTTCGATAGATGAAACAACTAAGTCATATTTTATCCCTAAAATAAGCCAGATAATTCCCAAGTCTGATATAATTATCATTACTCAAAAGTTTGATTGGTTAAAAAACGAAATTGCTGGTTTTCCTCAAAAGCAAATCGAAGAAATCAAGAAATCCGTTATTCAGTCAATTTATGATGATTTGATGAAAAAATAGCTTATGAACCTTTCTGATTTAAATACTCGCCTTCTTCAAATCAAATCTAAGATAGGTTTTGACTCTATTAGTGCCAATCTCGCTAAGCTAAAACTACAATCGGAAGACCCCAACCTTTGGCAAGATCAGACCAATGCCGGAAAAATTCTTCAGGAAGTTTCCTCTCTCGAACAAACCATGGCCGACTTTGGCCAAATTGCCAAAGAAATTGATTCATTAAAGGACTTTGAAACCTATCTTGTCACCGACTCTTCTTCTGATCTCAAAGTCGAATTTGAAAACAACATTAATCGTCTAAACGATGACATCAATAAACTCGAGCTTACCACCTATCTTTCAGGTAAATACGACAAACTAGATTGTCTATTTTCTATCCACTCCGGTCAAGGTGGCACCGAAGCTATGGATTGGGCTTCAATGTTGCAAAGAATGTATCTTCGTTACTTTGAACGCCAGAATTGGCCACACCAGGTTCTTGATATTACTCCCGGCGAAGAAGCCGGTATCAAATCAGTTTATTTTAAAGTTAGTGGTAATTATTGCTACGGTTATCTCAAGCACGAGAATGGTGTTCATCGTCTGGTTCGGCTTTCTCCGTTTAATGCCGATCAACTTCGTCAAACATCTTTTGCCAAAGTTGAAGTTACTCCGATTATCAAAGAAGCCAGTGATATTGTTTTAAGGCCTGAAGATATCGAGTTTAGTGCTTTCCGTGCCGGTGGTCATGGTGGTCAAAATGTCAACAAAGTTTCTACCGCCGTCAGGCTTACTCACCGGCCAACCGGTATTGCCGTTAACTGCCAAAGCCAGCGTTCCCAGGAGCAAAATCGGCTTTTAGCCAGTGAAATGTTGTTGTCCAAACTCTGGGCCATCGAGCAGGATCGTTTAAGTAAGGAAAAGAAGGAGATCAAGGGCGAAAATATCATTGCCGGCTGGGGTCATCAAATCCGTTCTTATGTTCTTCATCCCTATCGAATGGTCAAAGACCTGCGCACCCGCTTTGAGACATCCGATACTCAAGCTGTTCTTGATGGTGACCTCGATGGTTTTATTAAATCCTCTCTGGTTAAACTATGATCAAAAAAGTTTTTTTAGTTTTTAGTCTGATTTTCATCACTACTATTTTTTTGACTTATTCCTTTGTTGTTAAGTTGCCGAATCATTATAATCTTCTCCTTCTTGGTCTTGACCCCAGAGACGACTCTATTGAAAAAACCATGACCACCGACACTATTATCTTTGCTTCTTTTAATTTTGAAAAACGACATTTATCGATAATTTCTCTTCCTCGCGATCTCTGGAGTTATTCCACTACTACCAAAATCAATCAAATATATCCTGACTCTCTAAAACCAACTCCGAATTGGGACCAAGTAAAACAGGAGTTTACCTATATTACCGGGCAAAAGATTAACGATATCGTTGTTATCACCACTGAAAATTTAACAAATCTTATCACAGTTTTGGGGGGTGTTACTGTCAATCTAAAAAATGGCTTTATTGATAAAAGCTACCCCAATCCCGAATATATCAAAAATCCTAGTCCTAGAATACCTATTTATATCACCATTGAATTCCCCCCCGGAGATAACTTAATCAATAGCTCCAACATTGTTCCATTTACACGCTCTCGCAAGAGCTCAGACAACCCTCTTCTAGGTGGAACTGACCTTGGTCGAATTGAACGACAACAATTGCTCATCGAAGCTATTTCTAAACAATCTTTATCGCCCTCAAATCTTAAGTTCAATCGACTTAATCAACTTTATCGTTTTTGGAAGTCTCTTCTAATAACTATCGAGGATCGTACTATTTTTGCCTTGAGTTTAAAGTTTGTTTTTTCTTCCCCAGTTTCAACCCCAATTACTCTCCATCGTTATGTTTTAAACGATCTTATTTATCATCCCGATAAATTTACTACTCCCGCCTGGGTTTTCCTTCCCAAAGGGGAAGACTACCAAGAAATACATCAATTTATTCAAAAGCAAATTAATTAGCATGTCTTCAAACTATCTTGCTATTCATGGTTATCGGCTATCTCTCATAGAAAACCAGATTGATAGCTTGGGGCTAACTTCTAACGCCAAAATTTTAGATATTGGTTGTTATCCGCCTTATTTACTCAAGTCTCTTTCCAAAAGGTTCCAACTTTGGGGCATTTCCTCTGGCCACGAGCCGGTATCTTTCCGCAACGTTTCCACTATTAATATCGACAATGAAACTTTTCCTTACTCTGATAACTTTTTTGACTTAGTTATCTTTAGTGAAGTTTTGGAACATATGTATCGTGGTGTTGATCACATATTTTCTGAAATCAATCGAATTTTGAAGCCCGGTGGTCGGCTAATCATCACTACTCCAAATGCTGTCCGTAGCCATAATCTTTTAAAAATTATCGTCGGAGTTAATCCTTTTGATGGCCTAAACAATGACTCAATTTACCATCGTCATAATCGGGAATATACTCAAAGTGAACTTTTGGCGCTTTCAAGAAGCAGTGATTTTTCTCCTGTTTTATCGCAATATATTATAGCTTACCCTCCGTTCCGTAATAAAGTTATTCAAGAACCTCTCTGGCTTCAACTAATTAAATGGCTCAATTATTTTTTTACTCTTCTTTTTAAAAGTCGTCGCGACACTCTTTTACTCATTTCTCAAAAGTAACTTTTGCTATACTTAACTATGGAAATCCAAAATCTATCCCAAACCACTTCTCCAGTTCTCGGTCAACCATTGCCTAGTAAAAATCAAACTTTACTGATATTTATCATTGTTATTATTGGTTTGACCACCGGTTTTTGGATTTCCCGTTTCAGCTCTTCCGAAGGTGATGCCACCAAGACCTCGATTATTGATTCCGGTCAAAAAGCCGTTTCCATTGACGATCTTAAGTCGCCTCAAGATATCAAGGCTGGTGTGCTTTATGGCGATGAGGCCAAGAACTTTAAAGATCATGCCACTGGTACTATTGAAAAAGGTGGTATTAACGGTGTAGGCACTCATATTCTTGTTCGTGAAGGCGGTCTCTCCCAACGGGCATCGCTCACTTCATCTGTTGTTGACTTGGATTTGTTCATTGGAAAAAATGTTGAAGTATACGGTGAAACAAATTCTTCCAATAAAACCAGCTGGCTAATGGACGTTGGCACTATTAAAATTATCGAGTAGGATGGAGGTCATTTTTGATTCTGTTACCAAAAGCTATGGATTAGTTAATGCCCTTAAAGATGTTTCGTTTAGTGTTAGTCCCGGCGAATTCGTTTTTATTACCGGGCCCTCCGGTGCCGGTAAATCAACCATTATTAAGCTAATCCTTCGTCAAATCCGTCCTTCGTCGGGTAAGTTGCTTATTAATTCTGTCAATATTAATTCTGTCAAACAGCCGGAAGTTGAGTCTATTCGGCGCCAAATTGGGGTTATCTTTCAGGATTATCAGCTTATCTCCGACAAATCTATTGAAGAAAATATCACCCTGGCCATGGATATTGCCGGTTGCCCTCGTAATCTTGCCGCTAAAAAGCTCGATCAAGTCTTGTCTCAAGTTAATTTGTTAAACCGTCGTTTCCTTTTCCCTTCCCAGCTTTCCGGCGGAGAGCTCCAAAGAGCCTCTCTGGCTCGAGCCTTAGCCGTCAGCCCCAAGCTTATTCTTGCCGACGAACCAACCGGTAATCTTGATCTGGCCAATTCTTGGAAACTGATTAAACTCCTTCAGGAAATTAATCGTCGTTATTCGACGACTATTATTATGACTACCCACCACCTCGATTTTATTGAATCGCTCAAACACAGAGTTATTAGTCTAAAAAACGGCAAAATAGTCAACCCATGAGTCCACTAAAAACTGCCTGGCTCCATCTCCGTCGTTCTCCCTTTCAGGGTTTAACCGCCCTTCTTATGATGACTATCTTTTTCTTCCTTTCCTCTTCCTTTGTTTTTATTAGCTATGGTTTTTCTTCTCTCCTTAACTATTATGAAACTAAGCCGGAGATTACCATCTTTCTTAAAGATGGAATTGATTCATCGACTATTGACAGTATCCAAAAAGAAATTAGTAATTTTGAAAAAATAAGAGAAATAAGGTTTATTTCCAAAGAAAAAGCCCTCTCTATTTATCAGGAACAAAACCGTCAAGACCCCCTTCTCACCGAGCTGGTTACTTCAAGTATCCTCCCGGCCTCTTTTGAGGTCTCCGTTTCCGATCCAAAAGTATTAGAACAAATTTCTTCGGCTTTTTCCGGTCGCACTAACATTGTTGACGAAATAATTTACCAAAAGGACACTATTGACTCTCTTTTGAATTGGACTAATATCATCCGTCATCTTGGACTTGTGGCTATTTCTATTTTTGGTTTTACCTCATTTTTAGTCATTTTTGTTATTATTGGTATGAAAATTACCAGTCGTAAAGAAGAGATAAAAATTTGTCGGCTCTTGGGCGCTTCAAGCTTTTATGTTGTCAGACCTTTTTTACTTGAAGGTGTTATTTATGGCTTTATCGGTGCTCTCGTTGGCTCTGGTATCTCCTTCGCTTTCTCAGAAATTTATCGTCAATCGATCAACCAGTTTTTTCAACCCATAGTCTTTATCCCAGTTCTTTCGTATTTTCAGCCAATTATAACCTTGTCTTGCCTGTTTTTTGGAATTTTTTTGGGTTCAGTTGCTGGTTGGTTTGGCTCAAAGCGTTATATTCGTTTTTAACTAATGTGGTTTATATTGTTACTCTTTTTATTTTTCAGTCAGATTTTTTCTAACCCCGCAATTTGCCAGACCAACACCGATGAGTTAACAAAAAAAATAAACGAATACACTCAAAAAATAGAACAACTTCGTACTACTAAGGATAGTTTGGGCAAACAACTTAAGCTTCTTGATTCAGAGATTGCCCTCAATGGTCTGCGTATCAACCAGACAGAAATGCTGGTTACCAACCTTAAAAATGAAATTGGCAGTTTGGGTCAAAAGATTGAAGAGCTTGATAGCTTTCTCAATCAACTGTCCCAAGCTTATCTCAAACAAGTTGTTGAAAATTATAAGCGCCCAAAACTTGCTCCTTTTCTTCTTCTTAATCAGTCTTCAGTTTTTAACAATTTTTTTCGCCAGCTAAAATATATCGCCAGAACCCAAAAAGCCAGTCACGACTCACTGCTTCAGCTTGAGGGAACACTAACCGTTTTTGATCAGGAAAAAGACAAAAAAGTCGTTAAACAAGCCGAACTTGAGACACTTGAAAAAAAGTTATCTGATCAAAGAAAGGCACTGGAAAATGATAAAAAGGCCAAAGACAGGCTACTTGCCGAAACCAAGAACGACGAAACAAAATATCAAACTCTTCTTAGTCAAACCCGCTCCGAACTTGATGCTATTGAGGCGGTTATTGCTGGTAATGGCGAGGAATCAAAAGTTGGTGAGGTTAAAGCCGGCAGTAAAATCGCTTCAGTTATTGAAGGTCAGTCCTGCAACTCCAGTGGAACCCATCTCCATTTTATGGTCAAAATCAATAATCTTGTCCAAAACCCATTTTCTTATCTAAAGTCTATTGCTCACGTTGATTATTCCAATGGCGATAACTTTAATCCCACCGGGTCCTGGAATTGGCCGATTAATGAAAGCATTGAATTCAACCAAGGATATGGCAGTACCTGGTCAATTCGCAACACTTGGGTCAAAAAAATATACAGCTTTCATTCCGGTATAGATATTTCCTCAACCGGTTCAAATGATGTTTTTGCTACTCACGAAGGTACTCTTTATCGGGGTAAATTCGGTTCCGGTTGTACTTTGAAATATGTCCGTGTTCAGGATAAAGACAAACCAGAATTAAGCACTCTTTACCTCCATGTAAATTATTTTTAGTAGCCTCTGGTTAGTTTTCTTAAAACTATCATCGCTCCGCCGATTGTCGCCACCGTTATACTTTGCCACAAAAATCCTTCTGGGCCTGTCACTGGCATTTTTTCTTTACCAACATAGTAATAAGTAGAATCAGACAAATTTATCTTTTCGTTCCGAGCATTCACCCGGTTTATCCTTTTAACAATCTTGTCTTCCCAAAGAACTCTTGCCGCCAAATCGAATACTTGGCTTTTTCCCACCTCTAGATCTCGGATTTGCCAGGAAATTACTCTGGTGCCGGAATTGTAGCTTCCCGGGTTATAAAGCAATCCTAAATCAATCGGCAAATTATCGACAACCTCTAAATTACTAATTCTTTCTGGTCCAACATTGGTCACCTCAATCTTGAAATAAACCGTTTCGCCTTTTCGGAAAACTTTTTGGTTAAAGTCAATGTTATCTATAAAAGTCTTATTGTCAGAACTTATTTTTTTGTCGATTCTAATTCTACTTAGAACAATCGTCGGTGTCGCTGTTGGCCAAACCACAGTCTGGCAACACTGATCCCAGTTGGGAGTAACCCGGCACCTATTTTCATTTTCTGGTCTAGAACAATAAGAAGAACCATTGTTGGCCCTCACGCAGGTAAAACCCCATTCACATCTCCTCCAAAAACTACATTCCTCACTGCAACTTCTGGTTATTCTTCTCCATGTTGGAGTCGGTGTCGGTGTTGGCGTATTGGTTGGTGTTGGAGTTGGAGTTGGGGTCAGAGTTCCGGTTGGCGTCGGTGTTGGAGTATTAGTAACAACAGGAGCCTGACAGCAGGTAGTAACTGTGGGGGAATCAATACAGGCAGTCTGGTATTCCGGTTTAGAACAGAAGTTTCGACCACCGGTAGCGGTGACACAAATTAAACCACTACTACAGGGTTGAGAAGTACCACAGGGTGTTGAACCACACTGGGAGGGAATAGGAGTATTGGTAGGAGTGGGAGTGTTGGTGGGAGTTGGAGTATTGGTTGGGGTATTAGTGGGGGTATTGGTTGGAGTATTGCTAGGAATTGGAGTTGAAGTGTTTGATGGTGGAGGAGTGGTGGTTGATTGA
>Ga0172379_10000163_pt1 | contig 182078 bp, 182 predicted proteins | sample GrowelOW334metaG_FD_119756 | JGI IMG/M metagenome (GOLD analysis project Ga0172379, IMG submission 119756) | Groundwater microbial communities from an aquifer near a municipal landfill in Southern Ontario, Canada - Groundwater well OW334 metaG | ecosystem: Environmental > Aquatic > Deep...
CTAGCGGAGTTTACGGAGCGATAAAATACAGCGGTCCTGAATCAGGACCAAAACATCAGACTGTAATATAAATGTTAGAATAAAATAAAAATATTGGGGTATCGTCTAATGGTAGGACATCAGGTTTTGGTCCTGAGTATCGAGGTTCGAGTCCTTGTACCCCAGCCAAGTTGAGTCAGGTTCAGGTGTCCGAGTTGCATCGGATTCACTAAATCCTCGACCGCTCTACACTGTCATTGCATAGCCGTTGCGTACGGTTAACCAAAACTAAAAAGCACCCATTTGGGGTGCTTTTTAGTTTCAAAATATAATAAATAAAACATAGGTCTACTGAAATGCTAGCAGGAAGATTGTTTAGCAGCTAAGCTTTGTGCTTCGTTTTATCAACGAGGATAAAAGTTTGCGCATCACCTCCATAAGGAGGAACGCGATCACCTTTACTTAGGGTAATCTCGAGTTTCGTTCCCGAAACACGATATTGCCCAGACACTTCAGCTTTACCACCTGTTTTAACTTTCGTCATAAACAATGATTGCTTAATTTTTATAATCTAGGGGCTTATCGACTTCTCGCCCCCTCCACAAAGCTATTTAAGCACTGTGGAGGGGGATGAAGATAAGTTGACCCCCTGAACGCAGAATTCGGCCCTCAGACCATCCTGCTAGCATTTCAAAAGACCTTGTCTGATTTAAGTATAAAACTTTAAAACAATATAAACAATATTCTTCTTTGGTAATCTAAAACTCGTAATAAGGTTTGTTTTCTGATAGTATTTATTTTAATGACAAACACTCAAAATCGTGAAGAAATCAAAAGAAAGATAATCACTCTATTTGATAAAAAAGTTAGAGGTAAAAAATCTGATACCACTTCTTCAAATGCTGGACATGACGGTAAAGATGGCCATTGGCTCGAAACACAAATGGGTATTGCTCATAATGGCAACAATGCACCAGATATAGACGGTTTTGAAATGAAAAACCACACAACAAGTAAGACTACTTTTGGTGACTGGTCACCAGATTATGCATTATTCAAAAAGAAAGTAAAAATTTTAACAAGAGATCAATTTCTTCAAATTTTTGGTGCACCTAATATAGAAAAAGAAAATCGATATTCTTGGTCTGGAAAACCATGCCCCAAGATTAACGCCTTTAATGAATTTGGACAGAAACTAGAAATTGATGATCACAATAACATTCTTACTATATATTCATTTGAGAAAGACAAAAGAACAGACAAAGATAAAATAGTTCCTGTAGAACTTCAGCAAGACCGACTAATCATTGCGAGCTGGAGCGCAGAACTTATGAAGAAAAGAGTTGAGAAAAAGTTTAACAAACTTGGATGGTTTAAATGTAACAAAAATTCTGAAGGTGAATACACAAGTATTGTCTTTGGTGATCCTATAAATTTTGAAACTTGGATAACAGGAGTCAAAAAGGGTTTAATCTTTTTTGACAGTGGAATGTATGCAGGAAATCCAAGGCCTTATTCACAATGGAGGGCCAACAATAACTACTGGGAATCACTAATTACAGACACTTACTAAACTGTAGCTTCTTTTTTAAGATTCAACATAACAGTTTTTACACTATCTGCTTTAATTTTATCAATATCAATATTGCTAAGATCTGAAGTTTTCTTTTGTTTTAAAGTTTTGAGAGCTTTATCAATTTCTTTTGCAAGAGCTTTAATAACCGGCACGGCTACACTGTTACCAAACTGTTTATATACTTGCATATCACTTACTGGAAGTTTATACGTATCAGGGAAACCTTGTAGTCTCGCGGCTTCACGTGGTGTGAGCTTTCTTGGGTTCTTACCTACTTGCTCAATCAATATTTCTGAACCATCTTTATAGTATCTCGCAGAAATTGTACTTGTATATTCTGATTCTTCGTTAAACATAGAATACCCAAAACCATACCCCTTCGCAGCGTGTTCTTTTTTCCTTCTTTGATGCCCTGCCCAGAGTTTATCTGAAAGTGTGTATTTAGGATCTACATTCTTTTCTAAAATATCACCGAGTCTAGTCTTTTTCCCTGATGGCTCTGGGAAAGAAAAATCAACTTCTCCAAGAAACCCAACAATATAAATTCTTTCCCTATTTTGTGGAACACCAAAATCTTTCGCATTTAAAACTTTGGCATGAACCTGATAACCAAGATCTTCTAAAATTGTCTTAATGGTTTCAAACGTCCTTCCACCATCGTGACTTTTAAATCTTTTAACATTCTCCAAAAACACAACTCTTGGTCTATGATGATTCACTATTTTAGCTATATCAAAGAAAAGTGTCCCTCTTGTGTCTGCTAGACCAAGCTTCTTTCCAGCTTGAGAAAATGGTTGGCATGGAAATCCAGCTAACAAAATATCAAAAGAAGGAATTTGCTCTGGGTCAATTTGAGTTATGTCACCATACGGAATTTCTCCAAAATTTTCAGCGTACGTTTTCTGAGCAGGAGCATCCCATTCAGAAGAAAAAACAGACTCACACCCAATACTTTCAAAACCTTGCCTTATACCACCAATACCAGCAAAAAGGTCGATCATTTTAAGCCCACCCCTATTCTTTGCTTCTTTCTTTTGGGTAGAGAATAAATCTAGCGGTTTCTTTATTGTTTGAAGTTTTGTTTTTTTGTTGACGGGTGACATAAAATTATTATTTAGTTTAACATTTTCTTCTACTAAATGATTGTGTATTGTTTTGTTATTAAATACAGCCATTTTTCTTACCTTATTATTGTATTAGAACATCTGTTCTAATACAATAGAACAAACTGTGGATAATTAATTAGGTAAGAGTTATTTCTTTATTTCTTAGAATGACTCTACTTTTAAGACAAGAAAGTAGTTCTCTCTTTTCATAATCTCTTCCATCTCTAAGAATATATTTAGCATAATTTCTTACATCAACATCTTGAACTTCAAGATCACCTTTTATGCCTAGTACACTTCTTTGAAAACGATTAAACTTAACTACTTCATTTTTAATCCTATCTTTCATTCCAATCTCATCTAAACTAATTTTATCTAACATATCTTGTAACTGTTTAATAAGATCCTCCTCATTCAAATAACCACACTTACAGTTTCGGTCTTTCGCTTTTGAGCAACCATAATAAACATAGCGATGTATGTTTCCATTCTTCTGCGTCTTCAATTTTTCATCAGCACAAATACCAGAACCACACAGTCCACATGTCATCAGTTTAGTAAAAGCAAATTCTTTACTTCCAAACTCAGACCTAGTTACTTGTCTTGTTAGTTGTGCTTGAACCAAATCAAATAACTCTTTTGTTATGAGAGGTTCATAGTTACCTTTGTACCAATTACCACTCCCTCTTGGAAATTCATACTCTCCATAATAAAAAGTATTTTTCAGCAGTAGATGAATATTACTTAACGTAAGATTCTTGTTGCCTCTAGGTGATTTAAAGTTAAGATCAAACTTTAACCAATGATATATCTTCCTACCACTCCACTTATCATAAGCAACTTTCTCAAACATCTGACGAATAATATACCCTCGTTCTTTGTCGACAATTACATGACACTTTTTATCTACACTCTTTTCTTTTAAATAGCCTGTTGGAGCCGGTGCAGGCCATAGACCCATCTCAACACGAGTGCGAAGTCCACGTTTAACATTAATACTTTTGTTATCATTCTCTAACTTTGCCTGAGAGCAAAGAATCATTAGTAAAAACTTTTCATTAGGATTATTACTAAAATGTTGACCATATGTCCTAATCTCATGAAGTAGTTTTTGATCCATGAGATCAACCAAAGAACCAAGATCGCCAGCATTACGACTTAACCTATCTGGGGCCCACGTTAAAATGCCTGTATAACGACCTCTTCTCAAGTCTTCTAATATTTCCTTAAACACAGGTCTTTGACCTGAATCTTTGGCAGAATGTGACTCTCTACGTATATCTATAACATTCAAGTTCTCACGATCAGCTATTTGGAGCATCTCCTTAACTTGAGAATCTATTGATAGAGCCTGTTTCTCATCAGATTCAGTAGATTTCCTTGCATACAAACAATATTTAACTTGTTCCTTTTCCATTCTTTATTAATGACGAATGGGTTGGGGAAGTCAAGGAATTTAATTTTACTAATTAAAGTAAAAATTATATGGTAAAATTGACAAATCGTAGCTTATTACGCAATATAAGTAATTTTATGCATATCTCATCTTTATCTATAAGAAACTTTAGAAATTTTAAAGATGCAAATTTTTCTTTTCAGCCAGGAATAAATACTATCATTGGCGAGAATGGCTCAGGGAAAACAAATTTGTTTTATGCTCTCAGATTATTGATTGACAGTTCTCTTCCACGATATATTAATTTAGGCACAAGTGATTTCAATAGATCTTTAAAAAGTTGGGCAGGTCATTGGATAATCATCTCGGTGGAGTTTGATAATCTTGATTCTTCAGAAGAATCCCAAGCCCTTGCGGTACATGCTACTGGCAATATGACTTCTGGTAAAAAAGGTACCTATTCACTTTATTTTAGACCAAAATACGAAATCAGAAAGGAGTTGTATGATTATGCTCAAACAGAAGACAAAGACTTGGAAGGTCTGCAAGTTATCTTGGACAAAATAACAACTGATAGCTATGAAACTGTGTACCTAAGTAGAGGTACTGGTAATTTCAGTGATGATAAAACTTATCATGAATATGTGGGAGATTTTGAAAAGATTGAATTCCCTAATCCTGATAATAAAGAGGAAGATATTTTTGGAGTTAGACTACCGTCAGAAATCAGTGTCTACAATGAAGTATCTTGTACTTTTATAAAAGCACTGAGAGATGTTGAGGCTGATTTAAAATCTTATGCAAATAATCCACTGATTAATCTTTTACGTGGTAAAAGTAAAAGCGTAGAAATTGCGGATCAAGAAGAAATTTCAAAAAGTATAGAAGGACTCAACTCACAGATAAGTTCTCTTGATGAAGTTAAGAAAATAAAAACCGCACTTCATCAAAGCATGCAAGAAGCAGTTGGTACAACATATGCCCCAAATGTTGATATAAGGTCAGAACTTCCAGCTGATATGGAGAAACTTTTCCAATCATTAAAACTCTGGGTTGGAGATCCTGATGATGAAGACTATAAAGGTAAAATGTGGGAACTAAGCTTAGGTGGGGCAAATCTTATTTATCTTTCTTTAAAATTATTAGAGTATGAAAAGACAAAAACCGATAAAATAGCTAATTTTCTTCTAATTGAAGAACCTGAGGCACACATCCACACTCATATTCAAAAAACTTTATTTGATAACCTTCAAAAGAATAAGACACAGATTATTATCTCCACACACTCGACTCACATATCTTCTGTAAGTAAAATCAGTAGTGTAAATATAGTCTCTCGAGGGAATAAGCACACCTCAGTTTTTCATCCATCAAAAAACCTAACGCAAGATGAAATCATAAGACTAGAAAGATATTTGGATGCTGTTAGAAGTAGTCTTCTTTTTGCAAAAGGAGTTGTCTTAACTGAGGGTGACGCTGAGCAGATTCTAATACCAGAGATGTTTAAAAAAGTTTTTGGCATATCTCTTGATGAGATAGGTGTAAGTCTTATTAATATTGGAAGTACTGGTTTTGAAAACTTAGCAAAACTTTTTCATAATGATAGAGTAAGAAAAAACTGTGCAATTTTAACTGACTCAGATAAATCCGTAATTGATCTTCCTAAAAATAAGGACGAGGACACCCCTGAGCAGAAACATTGTAGAGCTTCTGAAAAATCTGGAAACGAGAGACAGGTCGCCCTTACAACATTCATCAGTGGAAATTCTTACATAAAAGCATTTTACTCAAAATATACTCTGGAGGTAGATTATTTATTAGAAAACAGAGAAGAGGTTACATCCTGTCTTCCAAAAATATATACATCTCGACCCCACATAGTGCTAGCAAAATCAAAACTAGAAGATGGATCGACAGCGATTTGCGGTGCAGAAATATTACGCCTGGCAAAAACCCACGGTAAGGGTTGGTTTGCTTTATTGCTATCAGAACAGGTTTCTTATAGAACTTGTATACCTAGTTATATCTTAGGAGCATTACACTTTGCTGCACCTGATATAAAAATTAGCTCAATAGTGAAATCAATAAATTATAGAATTGACTCCATAATTGGTAATGATGGTAACCCTTTGAAAAAGCAAGCTGAGGAATTTAAAAGAAACTTCGTAGACCATAAACCTCAAGATTACATTGAATCCTTTAAAGCACAATTCAAAAATGACCAACTCACGAAGTTTCTAAACCAAGCATGATTACAGACAATTTAAATGATGAACAAAGAACTGCAGTATTAGAGCAAGGTAATATTTTACTAACAGCTTGCCCTGGTAGTGGCAAGACAAGGGTTTTAATCCACAAGCTTGCACATGAGTTAATTTCACTTGAAGAAAACAGTAAGAAAAAGATAATAGCTCTAACATTTACAGTAAGAGCTTCTGAAGAAATATTTCGGAGGTTGAATTTAATGGGAATAAAGTATAATCAAATCTGGTCAGGAACATTACACGCTTTCTGTCTTGAATGGATTCTTAAGCCTTATTCATCTTACTTAGATCAACTAAAAAATGGCTATACCATTGCTGATGAAACTTATTGTGCAAATTTAATAGATGAACTTAAGGTAAAGTATGGTTTAAATACCTACGAATCTATAAACTTACGACTCAGAAGAGACGGAAGTTTTATCCAGCAAGGAGACGTAAGCCGAAAATTACTACAAGAGTATCACTCCATTCTTCTTAAGGAGAAGTTAATTGATTTTGATTTACTGCTTTTTTGTTCCTATAAAATATTAGTTAAACACCCTGAGATACAAAAAACTCTATCTAATTTATTTAAATTAATTGCAGTTGATGAGTATCAAGATACTCAAGACTTACTTTATGGAATAATTTCTCTAATCGTAAAAAGTGGACAAGGAAAGACCACCCTATTTCTTGTTGGTGACACAGACCAAGCAATCTATACCTCTTTAGGAGGAGTGGCGAAAACATTGAAAGAGATTCGCAGCGAAATAGATAACTTACCCATGAAACAATTAACTCTTACAGGTAATTATAGATCTAATCAAAGAATAATAGACTACTACACTCACTTCCAGACACAAAAAATTGATATTAAAGCTTTGGGTAAAAATTCTACAGAGAAAGGCTTGATAACTTTTAATAATTCAGTTCATTACTCAAACCTAGCTCCCGAAATTGCAAAACTAATCCAACTAAGTTTAGACAAAGGAATTCCTGAAGATGAAATCTGTGTGCTTGTACCTCAGTGGTGGCTTGTTATATCTTTAGCAAAAAAGCTAAAGGAATTATTGCCTACTGTAAATTTTGACGCTTCTGGATTAACACCTATGTCAAAAAATAGAGAAAATATTTGGTATAAGCTTTCAAGATTGTTTCTTACAATCCCAAGTCCAAAAATTTATTCCTTAAGATATAAATGGGCTACTGAGTTAATTGAACTCTTCAAAAATGAGATTAATGGTGATTTTAAAGAAAGCTACATGACTGAGCGAAATTTTTTAAAATTAATTAATTCTATTAAATCTAATAAGACTGAGGGTGTGGGGTATCTGAATGATTGTTTTGATCAATTTTTAAGTATTGTTGAAATTGATATAAATCAATACACAAATTTGTTATTAAGTCGTGAAATTTATTTTAATACTATAGAAAAACGTTTACAGGAAGGTGACCCGAAATTTCCAAGCGACATCGAGTCATTCAAAGGATTTTATAAAGAAATGACTGGAGTTGTTATTAATACATGTGTTGGTATAAAAGGTGAAGAATTTGAAACAGTAATTTCTTATGGACTACTTTATGGTTATATCCCCCATTGGAGCGACATAATATCTGGAGATCCAATAAGTTCTTCAAAAAAACTTATGTACGTTATTTGCTCCAGAGCAAAAACAAATTTACATCTTTTAAGTGAAACTGGAAGAAAGACTCAAAAAGGTAAACTACTAGATATTAATCCGGAGCTAAAAAGTAAAGTTTTTAGCTATGACCAAATTTGATAAATTAATATATTATCCACCTTCGCAAACTAGTTGAAATAATATAGAATGGGTCACAAGCTAAATTAATGATATAATTTAGCTTACAAATCAATAAGAAGTAGCCTAAACCATTTGAGCAATCAGTGGCATGGCGAAAAGCCCTCAACAGTAAAAAACTCCTAGTCAGAGTGCTGTTGAGGCTATCCAGGGAAACTTGGGTAGGTTCCGCAAGGAACCGCTGGCTAGGAGCTTTTTGTTTCTAGTTAATTATTAAGTCCTCAACAGACAACTATGAATAATTCACAAAGCGTATCTTGGATACGTAAACATCCATATATTACAGGAGCAGTATTACTCACTCTTGTTATAGTTACTGTTCCATCAAAAACTGTAACTCAACCAGCACAAGTGGTAAGCACTCCGCAACCTAAACAAGTAGCTACAACAACCCCAACTCTTTCTAAGGAACAAGCACAGAAAGAACTAGATGCAATTATGGGTACAGCAGTAAAAGCACAGCTTGTAACCTCATACGATTTTAAAGAGATAGCTAACAACACATACAAATGGGACATCTTCGTTGGAAAGAATTGGTATGTACAGACCGTTAAACAAAAGAAGGACTTTGTTGCATACATAGCGATTCGTAAAAAAGCTATAACAGGATTTTCACATTTTGAATTACACGATGCATATACAAATGAGAAGGTAGCTGAAGTTACTTCTTTCTCTCAGTCAATTGAGGTATATAAGTAACTATTTCTTTATTACTCTTTTAATTACTTGTTCAATATCACTATCAAGTGAAGAGTTCTGAGCGTTAGTAAGAAGTGTATGAGGTTCTACTCCATATTCTTTAACCTTCTCTTCCAGTAAAGAGATATTCTTTCTATTTGTTTCATCTTCTACTCTCCATTCAGCATAGGAAGAATAGAAAAGCTCAATCATATCTTCGTCATTCTTTGAAAGAGCTGGAAGTATAGCTTTTAAAACTTCCTTTACTGCTTCAATTCCACCAGCTTCTTCAATTACCTGACATGCTGGAAATAGTTTTTCAAAGTATTCATCTTCTCCAAATTTACCTTTTTCAACAGAATCCAATAGTCTTGTTGTTAAAACAATAAAATGATCATACTTACTACTTGTCATGAACTGTGCGTCAAGATGAGTAAGCCAAAACTTAGAAGCACCCAGATCGCCCTCCTTAATTGCACGTATAAGATTACCTGTAGCCAAATCAGAGATGTTACCTCTACCCCGAAACAAAGCATGAAGCACCTTATTCCTAAACTCAGGATAAGCAACCATCCAGCGATAAAAAGTAGAATGATGTACCCCAACTTTCTTTAGTACGTGTCTAATGTTTGGAATTTCTTCTAACCCTTTAATTATTATTTTTATTATATCTGTACCGTATTTCATAGCTATGTAATTTTAACTGCCTTGTTTCCTGTAGCTCTCTCGTATCTTCTAATAATAAGATCAACGAAGACTGGGTCTAGCTCCATCATGTAGCACACTCGACCTAGCTGCTCAGCAGCGATTAGATCACCACCACTTCCACCAAAGAGTGACAAGATGTTATCTCCTTTCTTAGAACACCTCTTAAAAGGCTTATAGTGTAACGTAACAGGTTTCTCTGTTGGATGGTTGTAACTTTGTCCATCAAGTCTTTTCACTAACCAGATATCAAACATATCTGTTACATCCTCAATCATCTGATTACCAGTACCAACCTCCTTGTTAAGTACTTCATCAAAGTTCTGGTGATATGGTGAAAGGTATGGCTTCTTGATAGTTCCGTACACACATGGTTCATAGACTTTTGAGAAAGCTATCTGTGGGGTTGGATTAAATATTCCTTTAAGCCATATACAGGTACGTTTAAAATCTATTCCAACTTCTTTATAAAGATTTGCAACAAGTGGAACATATGAATGATCGCAATACATGAAGAAGTGAGCACTACCAGAAGATACCTCAACTGCATTTCGTAATACCTTCTTCAGAAACTCTTCGTATTCCTTGTCAGTCTTATTATCTGTAACACTACCACCGTAGTTCTTACTACCTCCAATTCCTGACTTGTATGAAAGGTTAATGTTGTAGATTGGATCTAGATAGAAAAGATCAATCTTTACATCACCAACTAGATTCTTAACAGCATTTAAGTCGGTAGAATCTCCACATACAAGCGTATGATTCCCTAGTCTATATTTGTCCCCAAGTTTACTTACAGGTTTCTTAATCTTCTCAAGTTCTTTCTCTACATCAAACTCATCGTCAAATGTATCTGTATCATCTGGAAATATTTCTTCAAGGTCACTGTTATCAAAACCAATATCAGAAAGAAACTCTTGATTGAATTCACTGAGTAAGTCTAGATCGAATTCTCCTTGGTTTTTATTAAGTCTAATATTTAATTCTTGTTCACGTTTAAGGTCTGGAATGTTGATATAGATACAAGGCACTTCTTTGTGTCCAAGTTCTTCAAGCACCTCTTTTCTAAAGTGACCACCCAACACTACATTCATTCTATCTTTAGCACTGTTTACTAAAATAGGATCTACTACACCGAATCTTGTAATACTTTCTTTTAATTGCTTCTTCTGCTCTACACTCCACTTACGAGGATTGTATTCTGCTTTACGAAGTTCACCGATTGGCACGTACACTATGTTTAAATTTTTATTCATCATATACATACAGTTTAGACATACACTAGACAAATATCAAAATATGTTGTAATTGTGCGGTACTACCGTATAATTATCGAGGTTCAAAATTGAAAACTACTAAAAAGCCTTATACGGTAATGCTTTTGTTCTGTGGATAACTTTTCTTATTTTCAGAAAATAAAATAGAAGTGTTGTATTTACTGGATTTTTGGTAGTATTAAAACATGATTCAAAAAATAGTTATGATACTAGCGGTAATAATTTTTGTGATTGGAGTATTGATCACAAAAGTAACAGGCTCACCTGAAACTGGTAGTAATTTTGTTATGAGAGGATTCTCGTATATAACTAAACCTCTCCTCTGGCCATTAGAAAGAGCTAATCATAAACTTGAAAGAAAAACACAGGCACTAACAAGTACCTCAACAAGTAAGTAGCTAAAAACTAATAGGTTATATTTGGATGTTCTTTCCTTTTATATTTATTACGTATCTTTGCCCTATCTTCTCTGTATTCAGCTACTAATCTTTTAGTAGATTCTTTTACATCTCTCTTGTGCAATTTCCTCTTCTTCCTATCATATGATTTTCTTGCAGGACTTTTACGATCTATAAGACCTAAGTTTTCTTTCTTTAGAAAAATATATTCATGTACTCTACCGTTATCAGAAAGAATAAGTCTTGCTTTTAACTTTCCTTCTTTTATATGTTTCTTCATCATTGGGTGAGTAATCTTAAAAGTATCTTTTAGATTCCAAGACTTGAAATAGCTATCACGTTGATGAGGAACAAATGCTGGCACAGTGCCATCATCTAGTGCCCGCTTACATGGGAAGCATGTAGCTCCATGTTTACTGTACCAACCATTTGTACTATTGATACTATTTCCACACACAGTACAACTATAATTATTATCCAGAGCATACCCATCTGGTTCTTTCTTTAGTCTTCTTTTTCTTAATACATCTTCTCTGTGCATTTCCCATAAGATTTCAAACAATGCAACTAGATTGTCCATCCCTTCATCTGCTTCACCATCTGTAATCTCATGATCCGTTTTATCTTTAAATTCCTCTCTATATTTCTCTCTCAATTCTTTTGAAAATTCCATATTTAGTATATTTTAAAGTTTATAATTTACATCCCAATACTAGTGTCGCATTTGTCTCATTCCTAATTAAAGGTGTACACTTACACTATGGAAATGCCTAAAATTAAAGTAGATGAAATAATATATATTGGTGAAGGATATATGAGTCCAAAAGCACAAATTGTGCGTATTTATAAAAAAGAAGAAAAAGATACTGGTATTCACGGTGATGTAGAAGTGGTGTACCATCAGAACGGTCTAAAAGGTATTAAAGAAGATGCTGTTTGGGATGGCACAAAATGGAACTTTAAAAACAGTGGGCCGAGTGGTTCATATGTAAACATAGATCAATACCCAGATGTAAAACAGCGCTAATTAGTTTAGAGGCAATACAGTAAAATCTTCCAAAACACAGTGTCCGAGGAGCTTAGATTTCAAATCTAATTATTTGCTCGGAAGTGCTTGTGGGGTAACGTATGGAATTGTTCGAGTCCGATGAGGCCAGCAAATACCAAAAAAGCACCTATAACAGGTGCTTTTTTGGTATTTTTTAAATTTTACCTGAATCTCCAACTAAAAATCCCCCATCTGTTAAGTTCTTCCTGAGCCAAAGCTTGGAGACGGTTTTGCTCCTGTTCTAATTGTTGAATTTGAGCACGAAGAATTTCTCTTAACTGTTCAGATATTGATGAACTGTTTAGCAATTGATTTGCTTGGTTAATTCTAGCCATATTTTGAGCAATTTCACTCTGTATTACAGCAGAATTTTCTTTGTCTCCACCCCATAATAATTTAGCAAGTCGACTTCGTTCTTGGATTCGTAACTCTGCATTTGTAGTTGTTTCAAGACTATTATTAATCTGATTAGCAATTTGTAGAATTTTACCTCCTGAATCACCCATTAATCCATTAGCTACAGCTAATGTTTGTGTAGCGATACGTGCCATATTTTGGTTACGGATAATATTTCCCGTAGATGAAGAGACTTCTGTTGAAGAAGCGGTCATTCTACGGAAGAGATTCTGCTCTTGTGACTGAATCATCTGTCGAAGTTGTGATATTGAAGTTACTGTTCCAGTGCCGTCATAAGCCTGATCATTGATCCGTAGTCTATCTTGATCACGTGTTTGATCTGGCTCATCTCCAGTGTGAGTAGTTGGGTCCTGTGTTCGTAACATATCCCTATCCCTGTCTTGGTCTTGTACACCTTGTTGTCCTACTAGAGAATTATTCCCGACATTTTGTTGCGCCTGTGAATTATTTACTGTCGGTTGTGATTGAGAAGGAGACACTTGACCACTTCCTGAACTACCATTTGTAGATCCAGCTCTATAACCCTGCGCAAATGAAATGTTTGCCCCTAATAACCCAGTAACGATAAATAAAGTACCTATAATTAAATTTCTTTTCATATAAATATAGTTTAAGTTAACTGATAATGGTGGGTTTACAATTTAGACTACTACTAATTACGACATACAAGTTTTCTCAAGTTTAAAATTTGACCCGTTTATATATTATTACATAGTAATAGAACTTGAGATATTTTCTTTATACGCTCACCGCATTTAAATGTCAACCCCGTAAAGACTCGAATACCTGGCCACGAAACTACCCCAGGAAAAGATAAGTAGTTTTTGTGACTGAGACTTTGCATATAACCAGTAATTTTTTAGTATAATATCCATATGTCCCTCATCCATCCAAAACTCCACCATCTAACCTTTTTTATAATCTCTTTTCTCTTTTCAAGAAGCATCTTTTTCTTTATAAATGACACAGAGGGTCCAAATCTTTTAATCGTTACAGTGTTAGCGGTAATTATATATTTTTTCTTTTTTGGAATTTTTTTATTGTATAATAAATAGATGAAAGTCCATCATCATAAATGGAGATATCAAAACACGACCCTCCTGCTTATAAGTCTGGTTGCACTTTTTTTATTTCTGGATATAGAAATTGTTCACACATTTATTCAAAAAATTGAAACCTACGGTTATTTAGGAGCGTTTATAACTGGAATATTTTTTGTTTCAACATTCACCGTGGCCCCCGCTTCGATTGTTCTTTTCCATTTATCTCAAGATTTAAATCAATTATTGGTAGCTTTATGTACTGGACTAGGTGCTGTTGTTGGCGATTTTTTAATTTTTAAAATCTTAAAAGATAATATATTTGAAGAAATAAAACCGTTGTTAAATAATTTGGGAGGTTCTCATGTCTATGCATTAATGCATACACCATACTTTGCGTGGTTTATGCCAGTATTTGGAGCTATTATAGTTGCGTCACCTTTACCAGACGAAATTGGAATTGGAATGATGGGTTTATCAAAAATAAAATCATGGCAATTTTTAGGTGTGTCTTTTGTTTTAAATGCCACGGGTATTTTTTTAATAACTTCACTCGCTTCAGTTTTATAAAGATTTACGCAATCTAGTATTCAGTGTACTATTAGATAGATAAACTATGCCTACAGAATTACCTCATAATCACTGGATTGATAAACTGGCACTTTTAAACGGTATCATAAGCGCGTTATCTTTATACCCTCAATTATATATTTTAATTACTTCCAAAGTTGAAAATGAACACCTTTCTCCTGTCTCTTTTGGGTTAATTTTATTAAATAGTGTTATATGGTTTTTGTATGGTATTCATAGGAAAATTGCACCTCTAGTAATATCATCATTTTTTAACTTAGTAGCATCTAGCGCCATACTGATTTTAATTTATTAAATACTAAAAATGATTTCAAACATAATCGTATCGGTATTATCTCTAATAGCCATATTTTTATTTGGTGTTAAAAAATTTACCAAACAAATACATCAAGCTAACGATGAGAAAGTTAAAAATTTATATTAAATTATTTATATATTCAATCTATGAAAAAAACACACATATCAATCATAATTATTATTCTAACTATTCTTATTGCATATTTCTATCTTCCAAAATCAGTTTTAAAAGAAACTAGTCTTGATGTAAAAAATGTTTCTTATGTAATAGATGGACAGGAATTTAAATTGGTTGACGGTATTGCTACAAAAGAAATAGCACCCAACTCTGCTTCCAAACAAACTGTTAGAATGTTCGGAGAACCTGTATACGGGGACTTAAACGCTGATGGAATAAATGACGCAGCAGTCATGCTTACAAGCGACTCTGATGGAAGTGGAACATTTTTCTATGCAGTTCTAGCAATTGCCAATGGAAATACTTATAAAGCAACAAATGCACTTATCTTGGGTGATAGAATCGCCCCACAAACAGTAGAAATTCGTGATGGTCGTGCCGTTTATAATTATGCAGAAAGAAAAAGCACTGAACCAATGACTGCTCGCCCTTCTATCGGGAAAAGTCTTTGGATACATTACAACCCGGCAACTGGTCAGATAGGAGAATGGGTAAAAGATTTTGAAGGAGAAGCTGATATAAACAAAATGTCGCTTGGAATAAAGAAATGGAATTGGATAAAAACTCAAATGAATGATGGCAAAGTAGTTACACCAAAAAAGTCTGGAGAATTTACTTTAGTGTTTAATAAAGATGGAAGTTTGAGTGCTGAAACTGATTGTAATAGAATAACTGCAACATACATAGTAAATAAAAACTTACTTTCATTTGATAAATTTGGATTTACAAAAATGTATTGTGAAGGTTCACAAGAAGATGAGTTTGCGGGAACATTAAGAGATGTTAATAATTTCTTCTTTACATCAAAAGGAGAACTGGTTTTGGAAATAAAAATGGATTCTGGAGTAATGATATTTAGATAAATAAAGTTTTAAGTACTATTTGAGTTATACTTAACTATATGAATAAACGCATAGTTATCAGCTTGATTATTGTAGTCATTGCAACTCTTTTGTTTTGGGTTTCAAAATCTATTCAAGATGAATTCTATTTGATTGTTGCAATGTTCAATAATTTAGCAGAACAAAATATACTTCTTACTGTACTTATATTTTTATCTGTAGCTGCTTTTGCTGCGCTTATAAGCCCGTTTACAAATGTTCCACTCATACCTGTCGCTGTTGCTATATGGGGAATTATCCCAACTACAATCTTATTACTTATTGGTTGGTTATCGGGAGATATAATTACTTATATTATTGGTAGATATCTTGGTTATCCGGTTATAAGATATCTTATTGTTTCAACTGAAAGATTTGATAATTGGGTAAATCTTGTAAGAGATCGCACAAGCTTTTTGAAAGCTTTAACTTTACGCATGGCGTTACCTGCAGAACTTGGTTATGTATTTGGACTTATTAAATATAAATTTTCAACATATTTTTTAATAACATTTTTATCTGAATTACCTCTAGCTATTATATTTACATATGCAAGTCAATCAATTTTAACTGGAGATATTCCACAATTTTTTGGATTCATTGGATTACTTTGTATTATTCTTTTTGGTACATATGAATTGATACATCAGAAAAAGAAACATAGAAAAGATCTTGAAGAATCTACTGAATTTTAGTTTTACTTTTTGAATAAAATAACTTTGAGAGTACACTATATTTATGAAACAAAATATTAAAATTAGTTTAGGTTCCGCAATCTTAATTATTTTAGTGATTATTAGTTTTTATTATTATCAAAAAGAAACCCAAACCCAAACAGAAATAGGTAATGTAGCTACAACTACCGAGAAAACATCTACAACGACTACTCCAGTAAAGAAACCTACTGCAATAAATGAAACTGTTGGTTTTCATTCATATGTAAATACTGAATATAACTTTTCTATAAAATATCCACCATACGTTCAAGTCCGTCCTGGATTTTCAACTTTTCACGAAATTGGAAACAACTGGAGACTTTACGCCGGACAATTTAATCAAGGAAAACCTTTAGTTTCGCTTTCTATTTATTCTATAGACCAAGGGCAGTATTCTACAGGTCATCAAGATTATCCTTTATATTTCACATCTGAAGTACGTATAGGTGTAAGTCCAAATGTAAAAGAATGCTATACATCAGATTCTAGTTTTCCAAATCAAAAAGTTACAAATGTAATAATTAATGGCGTAACCTTTAAAAGGTTTTCAACTGTAGAGACATCTGGAACAAAATACACTAGCTCTGAAAGTTACAGAATTATACACAATAACAATTGTTATGCAATTGAACAAATTAAATCTGGAACAAATTACCGTGATAGTTTGATGTCCCCTGGCGTAGCAGATTCAGCTTTAACAAACTACTACAATACTGGAGAAACAATCGTTAAAACTTTTAGATTCACCAAATAATTACAAGTTATTTCATTAAAATAAATGAATAGGAAAAACAGTAATTTGGTGTGGAATAATTAATGGTTCGACGATTGGTGAATTTATTACAAAACTTTGTATTTGTAAGGTTTTATTATGGTAAAATGTTAGGCACTGGACAAATATTGTGCGAGGAATACAATACAGATATCTCAAGACTACGGAGTAAGCGTTGTTTTGTGCTCTCTAATTTTCAATTTGTTTTTGTAGGATTAATCTCCATAACTTGAGTAAGATGTTACTTTTATTTATTACTAACCAGTAAATGAAGTGTGCTAATCACTCATTATCCATGAAAAAAATACTAAAAATTATAGTAGGGATCTTTCTTGTTTGTGTTACAGTTCCAAACATAGTATCAGCCAAATCATTGTCACAACCAATCTCTCAAGGATTTAGTGGTGACGATGTAAAAATTCTCCAAGCATTTCTTTCAACTGATCCAACAATATACCCAGAAGGTTTAATAACTGGATATTATGGTAATCTAACAAAAAATGCAATCAAACGGTTTCAAAAAAAATATAACATTGAGCAAGTTGGTATCGTTGGGCCAAAAACACTTAAAAAGCTAAATGAACTTTTAAATAGTGTCACCCTCGAAGTTAAAAATGTTCCTACAGCAACAGTAGCAACAGTTTCTGGAACATCTAGTACTTCAACCACAACCACAAGTGTTGTTTGCTATAAAATTCCACCAGGACACTTGATTGCTCCTGGGTGGCTTAAGAAAAATGATGGTATAAAACAAACCATTCCAGAATGTCAGACACTTCCCACAGGAATTGAAAAACATCTCACAGGAGGAACTACTACACCACCTAAAACTGGAGATTATGTGATACCAGTAATATCTTCATTGTCTTATTCTGCATCAACAACCTTTGCAAATATATCATGGACGACTAATGAGTTTTCTACTACAAAGGTTTACTTTGGAACAACTAGTCCAGTTGTTATCAGTACTTCAACTCTAATTCAAGTTCCTGGATTGTTTTTATCGCATAGCATTTCACTAACTGGACTTACATCAAGCACAACATATTATCTAGTTGCAATGTCCACAGACTCATCAGGAAATACGGCGTCATCTTCACAAATTTCTTTCACAACGACGAGTCTGCTTGGTGACACGGTAGCGCCGATCATCTCTTGGATGCTTCCTTATGTTTCTTCGACCACAGCCACAGTTATTTGGACAACAAATGAACCAGCAACTGGTAAGTTATACTACGCAACTACTAGCCCGTTAATTCCAACCTCTAATACACCTATACATGAGGCAAACTCATTATCCATGAGCCAGGTCATTACGCTGTCTGGATTAAATGCGAGTACAACGTACTATTACTTAATTGAAGCTAAGGACTCATCAAACAATGTTGGGTCATCAACTCAACAATCCTTCACGACAGAAAATTAGAATAACAGTCGTAAATATAAATAAAAGCCATTTTATAGAATGGCTTTTATTTATATTAGAATATTATGTTAAATATTAATCATATTAATTATCCACCATTTAATTTATTTATAGTTTTGATGGTATTAATAGGTGCTACACTTTAAATATTAGTAATATTATTAAAATATATTGTATGCAAACAAATGCAAATAAAGTTGGTTTAGTTGGTGGAGCTCTTTTAGGAGGATGGCACCTACTCTGGTCAGTGTTAGTTTTTCTTGGGGTAGGTCAAACGCTTATAGACTTTGTTTTGTGGATGCACATGATTCACCTTCCTTATGTTGTAGGTCCATTTGAATTAACTGCCGCGTTAACATTAATAGTGATGACCACTATCTTAGGTTATTGTATCGGTTATACTATATCGCTAGTATGGAATAAAATTCATACAGAAGCACACGCAATGTAAATAATCATAAAATATCCAATTAAAAAACAAGACAGTAAAGTTTGTCTTGTTTTTTGTTAAATGAAATCAAGTGGATAACTTTACAAAGTAAAAAAATACCATGTTAACATTCAAGTATGACTACATTACCACTTGAAAATCTGCTTAACCTTAAAAATAAAAGTGCAATTATAACTGGGGGTGCGATGGGTATCGGTTTTGGCGTTGCGAGTCGTTTAGCTGAAGCCGGCGCTCAAGTTTTTATTATTGATAAAAATGAGGAAGCTGGAAATAAAGCCGTAAATGAATTAACAACTAAAGGTTATAAAGCGCTTTTTGTTAGAGCTGATGTTTCTGACGAAAAAGATGTAACTAACGCTGTAGATTTTGTGTTAGGTACTTGTGGTTCTATTGATATTTTAGTAAACAATGCCGGTATATATCCAACTATAAATCTCTTAGATATGAAGCTGGAAGACTTTCAAAGAGTTATCGATATTAACCTAAAAAGCGCCTTTCTTTTTACTCAGGCGGCGGCGGAAGCAATGATTTCTTTGGGTAAAGGGGGCAGAATTATAAATATAACTTCCATAGATGCTTTACACCCCTCTTCTGTTGGTCTTGCTGTTTACGACGCGTCAAAACATGCACTATGGGGATTTACCAAAAATACAGCCTTAGAGCTTGCGCCACATAAAATTTACATAAATGCTATAGCTCCTGGTGGAATAATAACTCCTGGAACTGGATTAAATAAACCTCCAACTAAAGAATTAGAAGAAATACTAAAAGAGTTCACAAAAAAAATTCCCATGAAGCGCATGGGTGACCCAGACGAAATCGGTAAGGTTGCACTTTTTCTTGCGTCCGACATGTCTTCTTATATAACAGGAGCACAAATTATTGTTGACGGAGGTGTTTTGTTGGCCTAATCTTTAAAACTTTAGTAGCGCGTACATACTGTTATGTTTTCCTTATCAGAACCTGAACTTAGTTTACTATTACAATTGAACACGCCAGGTAAGATCCAGAATTTTTTAGATACCCTATCATTTAATTATGAAGATAAAGAGGAGACCTGCATGTCCCCTCGTCGTGTTATACGGGAAAAAAGGGCCCACTGCCTAGAGGGTGCAATGCTTGCAGCTACCGCACTCCTTATTGCCGGGGGAAAACCACTCGTGCTTAGTTTAAAGGTTTCATCGGATGACGATTATGACCACGTCATAACTTTATTTAAACAAAATGGCTACTGGGGTGCAATTAGTAAAACAAACCATGCTGTACTTAGATATCGTGACCCCATCTATAAAACAATAAGGGAGCTTGTACTTTCTTATTTTAATGAATATTTTTTAACAACAACTGGAGAAAAAACATTACAAGGATATTCCAAGCCGATTAATCTCAGAAGATTCGGTACAAATTGGATAACTTCCGAAGAAGAATTGTGGAAAATATCTGAAACAATTTTTTATATGCCACATATTTCTATTATTCCCGAAGTGAATAAAAAATTTATTCGTAAAGCAAGTAAAATAGAAATAGATAGCGCTGATATCAAGGAGTGGAAATAAAAAATGCGCACAAAAAACTACATGCAACTTTGGTCTTGTTCTAAAAAGTAATTAGACAATCTTTTACTTTTCCGTGTTAAAATTGACTTAATTAAAGCTTATGATTTTTCAATCACTGAAAAAATATATCTGGTTGCTTATCATACCTTTGTATTTTCTTTGGGTATTTTTACCTAAAAAAGAACCTTGTGATACCCCCATTCAATACAGATTAGGTTCTTTTGATTCTAGGTTTAATATAAACAAAGAAGATTTTCTGAAAGATATTAATACATCAACAACAATTTGGGGAGAAGCTATAAACAAAAACCTTTTTGAATATAACCCAAAAGGAAAACTTGTTATAAATTTGATATATGACGTCAGACAAAAAACCACTCAAGAAAATGAAATTCTTAAGACAGATATAACCAAAATAAATAATCTAGCCAAAACTGCTAAGGAACAATATTTAACATTACAAAATAACAGTAATGCATTAGAAGAAGAATATCAAAAACAACTCGCTTTGTTTGAACAACATCGTAATGACTATACTTCTCAGGTAGAATATTGGAATAAACAAGGTGGAGCACCTGAAACAGAATATAACGCCCTAGTTAAATACAGAGAAACTCTCTCTTATGAGCAGTCTTTGCTTGAAAATAAAAGACTTGAAGTTAATGCAATGATTGCAAAAACTAATGATTTTATTAATAAATATAATTTGTTAGTAAATACCGCTAACGTAAACGTGGATACAATCAACAAAACTGCAGGTAGGGAGTTTGAGGAAGGTGTATATGACCCAAACACTAATGAAATAAATATTTATGAGTTTAGTAATAAACAAAAATTAATACGCGTGTTAATTCATGAACTTGGTCACTCTTTAGGTCTCCCCCATAATAATAATCCGGAAGCGATTATGTATACGTTAAATAACGGTAGTACTACCGAATTAAGCAAAGAAGACCTACAATCACTAAAATTAAGATGTAATATTAAAGATTAATTATTATCAAGATACTAAAGTTAGACTTTAAAAAAACTTCTAGCTTATAGATCAACTTCTTTAGTTTTAATTTCGGTATCTGTTTTTATAACCCTAAAAGTAACCCTACCCACTATACGTTTAGTGTCAACTTTTACAGTTACACGCCAAAGACCTTCGGTTATATTTTCTTTTTTTGAATATGCGCGATACCCCTCTTCTCTTCCACCAGAAAGATCAAAAGACACTGTTTCTACTGGTGTCCATTTTAATGTTTTTTCATCTTGATATTCCCAGACATGAGAGATTGGCGCGGTTAATTCTGCGGGCGCATTAACAGAGCTAAAGAAATATACTCCAGTATCAATTGGTGTTAAATGATAAATTGAAGTGCGATATTTCGCAAAAATTTTATCGTTATCCAATTCAGTAAATCCTGAAAAACCACCCTCATTATTACGGGTGACATTATGATAAACCCCACCTGAACTCAAAGAAAGTGGCACAGCAGGAATAATATTTAAAACATACAACATACCAACAAACATTGGAATACCTATAGATAACGCGTAACTACGTGGAGCCTCATGAGTGGCAGTTTCTGAAAAGTATTTTAGAAAATGGACGTAAAGAAGCGATATGACAATGGTAACAATAATACTTATTCCAAAAATTGTGTCATTTTGTGTTTTTAAAACTAAAGGTGTATTAAAAATGATATAAAAAAGTGTAGCTATTAAAAGAACTCCGAGATCAATAGCAAATCTGAAATTGTGGGTTGATACAGACTCGTTGGCGATTATACATAAAAAAAGAATAATAAATAGTGGCCAAGAAACTGAAAGAGCCGCACTACGTAGTGCATATATAAAAATAAACGATAGTGCTGATCCTGAAAAATATGAGATACCGAAGGTAGATAAAGAATATATTTTTTGTTCAAATTCACTTGCGGTATTTCTTGATACAACCCATTCTCGAAACATAATCAGAAAAGCGACTGAAAACAAATAACCTAACCCAATATATCTAGCGAGTAGATCATTAAGATCTGGCAACATTATGGCATCAAACAAAAAACCCGCAAGAAACATAAAAGTAGTTAAGTGCGATGTATATCTTGAAAGATGTGAAAAAACGCGCTTCATGATTTATGTTTACAAGTGTACTAAGTAATTGTACATTGCGCCATTATTTCTTATTATCTAGAGTTCTAGAATGGCAAGTAAAATAGCCGTAAAAGCAGTCCAAGAATGATTATCCGATACTTCTAGCAATTGACGCTTTTCGAGTAGTTCTAGGACCATTTTAGAGCCTATAACATGAGGATATTTAGAAACAAGTTCTTTAATTAGCTGATTTTCGGTAGCCTTTTCATCAAAACGCGCAAGCAACGCCGTGCGCAATAATTCCAAAAAAGAATCATACGCTCTAATTGCTGAAGCATCCTCTCTTTCTAGGGTTGAAATAACTTCAAGAACACTTTTTGCATCCTTTGTACAAATCGCATTTAGAAGTTTAATTAAAAGTTCCTCTTCTGGAATTCCAAGCAATGAAACTGTGACCTTGTGCTCAACCACCTCCCCATCTCGCATTAAAACTTGTTCAAGTATACCCAAAGCGTCTCTGTATGAACCGTTACCATGACGTGCAATAAGTTCTGCCGTATCTTCAGAAAGCTTTTTACCTTCTTTTTTTGATACATATATTAATCTATCTGCAAGGGTTTTTATGTCAGGTTGTTTAAATATAATTTTTTGGCAACGAGAAACAATTGTTGCTGGTAATTTTTCTGGATCTGTTGTGGCTAAAATAAATATGACATGACTTGGCGGTTCTTCAAGAGTTTTTAGAAGTGCATTTGCGGCTTCTTTTGTGAGCATGTGAGCCTCGTCCACTATATAAACTTTGTATGGTGATGAGAATGGCGCAGTACGAACCGCCTCGCGAAGCTCTCTTATCTCATCTATTCCGCGATTACTTGCAGCATCTATTTCAATGATGTCTTCTGGATTACAGCCGATGTCACGAGCAAATATTCTAGCAACAGTGGTCTTTCCTGTTCCTTTTCCACCACAAAATAAATATGCATGCGCAATTTTATTCTGTTTAATCGAATTAGTTAATAAATTAACTAATTGTTCTTGCCCTACAACATCACCGAAAGTGCTTGGACGATATTTACGATAAAGTGCTAAATGTGGTTCTTTTGACATAAATAATAGTGTATGGCAGTATTGTTATAGGTTCTTTTAGTTTACCATAAAGAAGGAGCAACTATCATGTCTACAGATTTTGAAGATGCCGAGTTAAGCTTTTTAACAAGCTTACAAGGAATAACATTTAATAAATATTCCCCTCTAGTTCTTTCAAGACTTCTCTACACAAAGATAAGTAAAAAATTGTTAAAAATTGTTAAAAAAATAGAAATTGTAAAACAAGAGCCTGCAAATACTGCAGCAAGGTTTAATATTCTTCTTTCTAGAAAATGTAAAAAATCTATAGACATACGAATAATGTCAGAAGAAGGAATTGACTTTTTCTGCATTGAAACAAATCTCACACCAGGAGAAATACGACGATTCCTTCTTAGATCTTCAAATATGGTTAATTGCCCTATGCGGATTAGTTCACGCATCGAGGAAGAACCGTTACCTGATTTTCTTCGTGGAACAACCGCTTCATGGATTATTCCAAATATTTCTATGTCACAAAAAAACTAAAGACCCTCGTAGAGGGTATTTTTATTTTTTAGGCCAAAAATTCTTTAACATTTTTCTCAATATCAGTTACGGTTTCACATTCCATCAACTCAATTCGCAACTCTTTTGGGCCATCAAAACCGTGAATAAAAGCTTTATAATGGTAAAGTTTTTAAACAAGTAAATATTTTCAAAGAAAAATATTTACTTACCAGCCAAAGCAAAGGTGTTTTCAGTAAAAAATCCTTTAAACATTTTTATAATGGAAGAAAAATAAATATTAACGACAGGTGGGGTAGTACATGTTTTTGTACCTGAAATAGAAACTCCGTTTACAGAAAGTGACCATGTATAACTTGCGGGTGAAACACCGTCACAAGCAGGGCTCATAATATGGGTGTCAATACTAGAAGTATACGTTAAATTTGTGGTCTTTGTAAATGAGTGTGTATAACTCGCAGCAATAACATTAGATGGAAATAATAATCCTATCAGGATAACAAAGAGGGGTGTTTGCGAAAATATTTTTTTCATATTTATTTAAAAAAAACAAACATACCCGAATCGATAAGAAACTCCCCTGTTTCCTTAACAGTAAATCCATCTTCTTTTTCTGTCTTAGGGAATACAAAGTCACTATCCGTACGCACAGGGACGTTTGTCGGGTATACAGCAAAGTACAGCCGGTCTATCCTATCTGGTTTTGGGGTAATGTTGAGTGTCGAAACATTTGCGATACTTTCTGAATCTAAAACGGTCAAGTAATAGAATTCCGTATCTGATGCTTCAAGTATTTTTGGGATTAAGTATCCAAGTGAGTTTCTCTTTTCCTCCTCATTAAAGCCGAGTTTTGTGAGAAAGTCAGAGTCGTTGAGAAACGCTATTACCTTATCCTTTGAAATGAAGTTTCTTCCATTTCGTGTCATTTCTATCTTTTTGAGTGCAAGTTCATAGAAGAGATGGTCAACTTCAATACCATTTAGTGAAATAGCTGAATTATCTACGTTGAGGTCCCATCCCATTTCTTTGTTAAAGAAGGGTTTGGGTGAATATGAATCGAGTGCAGAAGAAAGAGAAACTGAGACTGGTCCATTAGGAGCGTTGCGAAGGTAGATAAAGGGAGAAGGTTTGGAAAGCTCAAACATCGACACAAAAATATTTACTGTATTTAATGTCGGAGTTCGAGTTCCTGTTAGAGTGAACTCATTATTTTTAGATGCAGAATAGACATCAACTGTTTTCGAGCAAGAATTATACTGTACACTACACCCCCAAGCTGACCAGCACCATGGAGAAGTATTCTCAATTAATTGTGGGCTAATAAGATAAAGATACCTATAAAATGCAGTACGAGGGGCGCAACTATACCCATTTTGTTTAAGTGAACATGTTGTTGCATTGTAATAATCTGGAATACAAGGATCCCATGGTGGTGGAAGTGGATCGGCTTGTTCTGCAAACACATTACCCATTCCTATCTGAACAAAAAATAATCCATAAATAAATGCAACTTTAAAAAGATTTTTCATAGAATTTTATCATTATTAATCAATTTTTGTTTTTTTCTCCAGATATACACTCCAAAACCTACAAAAATAATTAGTGAGGTTGTTCCCACCACTATTAGCATGGGTTTTGATAAACTGTTTCCTAATAACGTATTATTATCTTTAGCGATAAGGGAATCAAGAGTGGTTTTACCATCTGCAAGTTTAGAAATGGTTTCATCTGCATTTTGGATAAGTGGTAAAAGTTTACTTAAATCGATTGGTGAGTTTCCACCAGAAACACTTTGTGAGGTATTGTTTTTGTTTAGATAGAATGCGTCATTTGTTTCGCTATCAGCAAAAGCATTCATGAACTTAATTGTTTCGGGATTTAAGTTTTCATTAGACAGTAACTTTTTAAACGTCACAAATTTTAAAGCTCCGCGTATAGAAAGCAGACTTGCAAATTCAGGAAATTTATTTTCAATTGATTGATAATAAGTCTCGTGTGAAAAACTTGTATTTGTCCCAGAGAATACAATAGGGCGAAGTGATGTTGGAAGAGCTATTTCTACAGTCTCTCCTTTTTCATTTTTAACAAAATATTTAAGTACCGCTAGATTCATAGCATCGTTATAATTATTTGCTTTTACTAGATCTTGATTAAAAAAATTAAGAACAGCAAAACTTTGTACTTTATTTGCGGGGTATGCATCTGCAACATCATATCTATCAAAATAAGCATTTTGTGTTGCTTTTGGGTAGACTATAAGTCTTTTCCATGTTGCAAGTGGTTTGTTATCATAGTCAAATGAAAGACTTTGATAATACCAAGCTTTAAAGCTTTCATTAGAAGCTGTTTTTGCAATAGAGATTGCGGTGCCATCGTAAGCATATTTATCTTCAGTAACAGCTAAAAGATTATCAGAGGCGATTTGCAAAAATACACAATTTAAAAAATGTTCATTTCCTTTTAGGTCAGTAACATATTCCTCTGCCACCACATACTCTTTTACTGGATCTCCCCATGTTTCTGATTTATATGAATCCGGATATGCTGATTTCGGAGGATGTGAATAGCCTGTTTGATTACCAAAACTGTAGAGACGAATGCCTAGGATGGGCTGATCAATAGTTAGGTCAAATGATTGGAGCATTTTTTTCTTCTCACCAAACTTTGAATATATGTCTGTATATGACATCTTTTCAAGTTCTAAGAGAGGTGTTTCAAAAAGAGTCGTTTCTTTCATGTTCTCTTTAAGTGTAGAAAAACACTGTTCCTGAACATTAGTATTTGTTTCTTGTGCAGCAACAAAAGACACCGAAGAAAGAGGTATACATATTAAAAATAAAACAAAAGAAATTTTACCATACTTTAAATAATCCAAGTCCATATGATTACAGTCTACTCCCCTTCAACATCTTATACCTAATCACTTTTCCACAAATAACAACTTTCATCTTTACTATATGAGAAGCGGTTAACTTCTTTTGCGTATTTTATAAAAATTCTTTAACCTTTTTCTCAACAGCTGCAGCAGTCTCACACCCCATTAATTCTATACGAAGTTCTTTTGCGCCATCAAAACCGTGCACATACGCTTTATAATGTTTCTTCATAATTGCGAAGTTTTTTATGTCGCCTAATTTTTCTTCAAACAATTTTGTATGTTCGATAAGAATCTTTAGTCTTTCCTCTGTACTCTTCCCTTTTTCAAATGTCTCTTCATCAAAAAACCACGGGGTACCGAATATCCCTCGACCAATCATCACACCGTCACAACCGCTTACTTTTGCTTTTTCTTTTCCTTCTTTAACTGACTTAATATCGCCATTACCGAGTAAAATTGTTCCACCATCTTTTATTTCTCCTGTCATTTCTCTGACTAGTTTTACAACCTCCGGCATTAATTCCCAGTGAGCATCTACCTTTGACATCTCTTTTCTTGTTCGCAAATGAACAGTAAGAACTGGAATGTTACATTCCAAAATCTTTGGTAACCATTCCATGAATTCTACTTTGTTCCAACCAATACGAGTCTTTACAGACACGGGGATATCCACCGCACCTTCTTGTGCGGCACGTATAACTTTTTGCGCAGTTTTCCAATCACGTATATGCGCTGCGCCAGCTCCTTGCTTTTCAATACTCTTATCTGGGCAACCCATATTTATATCTATACCATCAAAGCCAAGTTCCCGACAAAGTTTTGCCGCTTCACGCATATTATCTGGGTCAGAGGTAAAAAGTTGTGCCACTATAGGCCTTTCTTTTTCTGTGAATTCCAAGTCACGTTTAAGAACTTCTCGCCCAGGACTAGATAATCCATTTGCTGAAACAAACTCTGTCCACATTACGTCTGGTCCACCTCCTAATTCCCCCATGCGAGAATATTTTGCAATCATACTTCTAAAGGCAACGTCTGTTACATCAGCCATAGGAGCCACTACAGATAAAGTCTCACCTTGGTTTAATTTTTCATCAACTAAATGCTGCCAAAAACCACGAACTGGGTTCATGCTAATTTTCTTAATTTTACGCTTAGCGAGAAATAGTTGTAGAAGCCGTTGTGGTAGCGTCATGAGATGAGATTATATTAGTCTTGTCAGTGTTTGTAAACCTAAAAAAAACTTTATTACCGAAACGTGTATCCAAATACTTAAGTTCACCTTTTTCTTTTTGAAGTTTTGATTTTAATGGCTCAGTGTCTATAGCACTCACTAAATTAGACCATATTTTTTTAACATCTGAATCTTTCGATAAAATAACACTACTTTCCCCTCCTTCATTTGTAATATAAATATCGCCATATTCATTAATAAAAACCGACTGAACACTAAATATAGTCGCGGATATTTTCGGGATAATCTCTTCTATTTGTGAAAGAATTTCTGGGGTAATATTTGATGATGTGGCATATGAAAGAGTGGGTAAAGCACTAATATCACTTAACTCTTTGTAAATAAAACCCTCTTTTGTAATTGCTTGTGAGTTATTTAATTTAAAAAGTGGCGCATACGAAGTAACTGATATCCTGAGGGTGTGTAATGAAGTTGGATAAATAGAAACATGGGAGGTATTTGGCAATAATTCCCTAATAAAAGATTTCATATCTTTACTATGATAACTAATCACCCTGTTTGATGGCAAAATTTTATACAACTTTTGCTTATCATATTCCATAAACTTGTCCTTAAGTATTGGTTGATATTTTTCTTCCACTCCAACAAGTTCATAGGTGTGTATTGTTAAAAATCCAGTCTTAAAATAAACAAAAAAAGTTGCGCCTATTAAAAAAGTGATACTCGTTCGAATAAATATTTTTTTAAAAAGAGCTCTAGTTCTCTTTTTCATAATCTAAAGACGAAACGGTTTACCTAGTACAGTTTTTCCTCCCATAAATGGCACAAGTACTTCCGGTACTTTAATAGTTCCATCTGCTTGTTGATAGTTCTCTATGATAGCAGTTATAAGACGAGGTGTGGCAGCTGCAGTGTTATTTAGTGAGTGAACATAATGAAGTTTACCTTCAGTGTCTTTATAACGAATATTTAAACGACGTGTTTGAAAATCATGAAAATAACTAGCGGAATGTGTCTCTCGATATTTCTCTTGTGAAGGCATCCAGACTTCTATATCATATTTCTTTACTTGCCCAAGACCCAAATCTCCTCCGCAGTTTGCTACTGTGTGATAAGTAAGCCCAAGTTCTTGCATCATTTCTTCAGAATGTTCTCTAATTTCTTCATGATATTTAACAGATGTCTCGTGACTTGCTTCACAAAGAACTACTTGTTCACATTTATAAAACTCGTGCACACGAACGAGACCTTTTACATCTTTACCGTGACTACCAGCTTCTTTACGAAAACACGGACTCCAAACAATATATTTCTTTGGTAAAGATTTTACATCAAGAACTTCGTCGCTGTGATAAAACATAGTTGCAACTTCGCCAGTTCCAGCAAAATAATCATTACCATCCTTGTATAAATCATCCTCACCTTGTGGTAGATAACCAGTACCAAGTAATGTCTCACGACGAACAAGAGAAGGCACGAGCATCGGAGTAAAACCTTTTCCTTGCCAACGTGACATTGCATACTGCCAAACAGCCATTTCGAGCATCGCTCCGTCATTTTTTAGGAAATAACCTCGGAAACCAGATGTTTTGGTACCACGCTCAAAGTCCACCATGTCTTGAGCTTCCATAATTTGTGTGTGGTCAAGAACTTCAAATGAAAATTGTGGGATATCTCCCCATTTTTTTACTTCGACGTTATCGGCATCACTAGCTCCTTCTGGAACTGAAATATCTGGAATATTCGGAACGGCGAGCATAAGTGTGCGCCATGTCTTCATGACTTCTTCCAACTCTTCTTCTTTTTGTTTTAAGTCGTCCTTTACTCGTCTCATTGAATCAATAAGACCGTTACGTTCTTCGGTTGTAGCCTTTGTGATGGCTTCACTGGCAAGATTTTGTTGAGCGCGTAAATCCTCTACAGTTTTAAGAATTTCTAGACGTTTCGTGTCGGATGCAACAAGCTCGTCAACATTAAAAGATAAATGCTTTTTGGCAGAAGCCATTTTAATAATGTCACTGTTTTCACGAATAAATTTTATGTCTAACATGATTTTTATTCTAACATGTTTACCCAAGATTTAGAAAGTATAAAAAATACCATTAATTATGAGAATATATACTCTTTAACTTTTAAACAATATATGGTATAATTGTATGCACCTTATGAGGTTTTGTGAACTATTACAGTTCACAAAAAAGTAAATAAGGGCCCTTAGCTCATATGGTAGAGCGCCGGTTTTGCACTCCGGAGGTGAGGAGTTCGATTCTCCTAGGGTCCACAGATACAAAATATCCCCCCAACTTAAGTTGAGGGATTTTTTGTATCTGTTGGTCACGTAAAAGAAGATACCTGTATGTCTTCTTAAGGGAATCGCAGGGGGTCCGCGAAACTACTTCTAGCAAAGTGAGGTAGTTTTGTGACCGATTATCCTAGAGCTCACCAAATAAAAAAACACGATATCTCACTTGATATCATGTTTTTTATTTTATACATCCATATAAACAGGACCCTTATTACATACGGGTATGATTATGAGCCTCTTTTTCTAGATTTTCTACTTCTTCTTTTAATTCTCTAACCATATCTAACGTAGATTGAATGCTGGCCTTCTCGTCAACAACTTCATCTATTGTCTTATCTATAACCTTCTTTTCTTTTTTAATGCCAGACATGATAATTGAGTCTCCAACAAAAATAGAAACAAACAATCCAGTCGCAAGTAATATTATTACACCAGAAACGATTGATCCCACAGGAGAAAAGATGATAGCAAAAATACCTCCTGTAGATTCAGCTATATCCGCTGAATGCCAAACACCTCTCCAAAATAAAACAACCCCCATTCCGCCAATAAATGTATAAATAAAAGGGTGCTGAGACAAGGCTCCGCGGATAAAATCTTCTAATTTATCAAAAATATAATAAATACTTCTTAATGTTTTCATATAGTATTTATTATACGAGATAGTAACCTAATCGCAAAGGCATTGTATTATTATTGACTATTTAGTAGTATTTTAATTAGAAGCACCCTAATTTACCTCAAAGGAGAACCACCATGTTACACGTGAGGGATACCCAAACGGAGCTCTTTTTCGATCTGATTCGTGATGGTGAAAAACGCGCAAAAACGTTCCTACCAGAATCATTAGAATCCTACATGGTTTTCATGCTCCAACGTCATCTAAAAAATGCAACAATTACAACGACTGTGTTTGCAATTGAATATTTAGAAAACCTAACGAAAAATCTTCACGAGCGTCAATCTTGTCTATCAGAAACAGCTGACGCCGGGCTTATCTTGGCGGGATTATTCCCTGAAAGATCACGCCGATTAAATGTCTCATATACGTATTTTACTGATATGAGTCAATTATGCTTCTTTGATTTAGCTCAAGTCTGTCACCGCCTTGAACATGAAGGTGAGGCAATGTTATATAAAGAATTAGGTGAAAATGTTCAAAAACTAGCAGGAGTTCTTTACGCCTCTCGAGGTAGTGACGAAACAAAGAATCTGTTAGATTTCCAAAAAATATCCACACTTCATTAAGTAAATGATTTTAAGCCTCGTACATCAAGTGCGGGGTTTAATTATTTAGTATCAACATGACTCCACGCAAAATCTATGTCACTGTGTACTTTTTTCATAGGATTTAGGACATCTTGTGGATCAAAAATGTTTTTTGTCTGTTCAAACAACGAAACAATTTCTGGTGAAAACATCTTTGGAATATACGAAGTACGCAAAAGTCCATCATTGTGTTCTCCTGACATTGAGCCTCCATAAGAAAAAACCAATTCATATACTTCATCCATTAACTTATGAAGCACTTCAACGATTCCCTTTTTATGAATATCAACCAGGGGTATTATATGAAAATTTGCATCACCCATGTGTCCTGCTACGGTATAAATCAAATCATATTTTGAAAATATTTTTTCTAGTTTCGGTAAAAATTCTGGCAAATCTTTTGGGTGTACGGTTATATCATCAATAGTTGGAGCTGTACGCATTCCTTTGAGTTTTGAGCGAAGCAAATTAAAACTCTCTCGTCTGAAAGTCCAGTATTTCTTTGATTCCTGTGCAGTTTTTGTACGCCTTACAGGCAAGTCAAGCGATTTCATGTCTTCATAAGCCTCTTCGACTTGTTTTTCTACATCTTTCTCACTGTCACCTGCAAATTCCGCCATTAAAATAATCTTTGGGGCACCCCCAGTGATAGCCATCCAAAATTCTGGAAGAAATTCGAACCCTAAAGTGAATATATTTCCTCCCATTTTAATTGCTATGTCTTTTAGGAATTTAACTGCTATTTTGAAAGTATGGTCATCATATGACTCAAGGGATTCTGGTTTATGTAATAATATTCTAGGAATAATTTCACCCAAATGAGTTGTTGACGGCACAAACATTACAATCATTCGTGAGTGGGTTTTTGGTTTCACTCCGGTAAAGGTTGCAGAAGAAACACAAGCAAGTGTCCCCTGACTTCCAGTGATAACTTTTGTTATATCAAATACCCCTTTTTCTTTATCATAAACATTCCAAAGATAGTATCCAGAGGAGTTTTTAGAAACACTTGGTTTTGCTTTCTTTATAGCATCATAATTTTTGTTGATTAATTCATACAATTCGCGATGAATACGTCCACTTTCAGTTTGTTCACGCATTTTATTCTCCAGTTCTTGTGAATTTAAAGCACGGACGGTATCTTTTTCTCCATTTGCATAAACCACATCAAGTGATTCTATGTATTTTTCTGTTTTGCCGTAAACAAGGGTTTTTTCTCCACCAGAATTATTGGATACAATACCTCCAATAGCTGCTAGCTCGCGCGAAGCAGGGTAACTAGGCATAATCCACCCTTTCTTTAAGGTTTCTTTTTCAAAATTACGATAAAACACTCCAGACTCTGCTGTTGCGTGTTTTTCAGTCAAATTAGTAACGTGGTTCATGTGACGTGTGGTATCAAGAACAATTGATTGTGACAAAGGTCCACCAGTCATACACGTACCTGCAGCACGCACTGCAATAGAAATATCTTCACCTTTTTGTTTTTTGTTGTTTACGTAAATTAAAATTTTAGAAATATCATCTGCAGATTTTGGATAAATAACTATTTCTGGTTTAACATAAAACAAACTAGCGTCTCTAGCCACAATTTCACGCTCCTTATCTAAAACAGAAACGTCTCCTTCTATTAAACCCTCCAAATCTTTAGCATATAGACTATACGTCGATGAATTCATATTTTAATTTAGTTTTCAAAAGTAACCCTAACCCTGTCTGCCTCAGCCCCCTCTCCACCATGAGAAAAATGTATATTCACATGATTAAATGCATCTTTAATTTTCTTTGCAAGACGATCAGTTAACTCATTTTCCACGGTAGTAATTCGAAGTCCTTTTTCTGTATCTTCTATTTTTATAACTCTGTCTTGTGGGTCAATTTCAGTCGCGCGGGCACAATAATTGTGAATTAGATTAAGAAGTTCTTCTTTTTGTTCTTCTCTAAAACCTTCCACAAAAAGTTCACCTTCATAATTACCTCCATCGATTATCTTACAGGCAGGACATTTTTCTGTTCTGGCTACAATTGGTTCTTCCTCACCTTCTTTTCTTAAATCAGCGATTGAGTGCAGCCACCTCTTTTCAAAGCGTACGTTATGACATTTTGGACACTCCGTAACACCTTTATATTCAAGATGATCTTCCCCTTTTGAATAATCACGTCCGTGTTTCATTACAGAACCAGCTATTCTAGAAAAAATATTAGACATAATTTTACCGATTAATTTTTATTAATATACTTTATTTAAAAAGTTTCAAAATTGTTTTCGATATCAACCACAATGCTTACATTAGTAGTATATCAGCTATCCCTTGATAACCACGAGGGGTTTTAGTCTAACAACCTTTTTTGCCAAACCTGCCATACTTAAACCAGATACGTGCACCCTAGCGTCTGCGGTGTGTAGAAGAAAGTGGAAGAAATGTGTATGTCATAGTTTATTTTTCTTTTATTTCTTTCTCTGCCTTTTCCAAATCAACACCATCTTTGGTGACATCTTTCCATAAATCCCCTTTTTCTTCTATACGTTTAAAAATATTTTTAATTGTGAATTGAATTGGTCTCAAGCCGTGTTTTACTTCGCTCCATTCTAATGGTGTAGACACAGACGCCAAAGGCACTGACCGCAAAGAATACGGTGCGATAACAGTCTGCCCAATTGCGTTTCGTGATATGTCGATATGAATTTTATTTTTACGTTTTTCTGGAAAATGTTCTAGACTTACAATCTCAGGAATCTTTTCATTTACTTTATGTGCAATTAAATCTGCGAACTCCCTTACTTTTTCGTACGAATATTTTGCGCCAGTTGGCACATAAATATGTAGCCCGTACTTTCCAGAAGTTTTGCAAAAGTTAGGAACATTAATTTTCTCGAGAAGTTTATGTATCTCAAGTGCAGTTGTTACAACATCGTCAAAAGAAGCGTCCTCTCCTCTGTCGATATCAAGAATCATAAACTCTGGCTTTTCTAGTGACCCAACCTTTGAACTCCACGGATGCATTTCTATGCAGCCAATGTTTGCAAGGTAAAGCAAGGTCTCTTCGTTGTTACAAACAACGTAGTTAATATCTTTTTCAGTTGTTTTCGCGCGAATGGTTTTTGTCTCTACGAAATCAGGCACGCTTTTCGGCTCTACATTTTTTTGATAAAAATGAATTCCTTCTATTCCTTCTGGTGTACGATAAAGAGAGCTTGGATAATTTTTCAAATACTTCAAAATAATCGGTGAAATATTTTTGTAATAATCAACAAGGTCTGCTTTTGTATAACCATCATCTGGCCAAAGAACTTTGTCTAAATGTGTGAATTCTTGAGTGGTTTTTTTCATGAGATTTTTGGTTTTACTATTTCCATTATCACTTCTGTTGCTTTTTTATCCTCACGCAACCCCAAAAATGCGGGGTGTCGCAACTCACCGCCAAGAGTCCATTCAGTGAACTTCACCTCACAAACAACTTCTGGTTTTACCCATGTGGTTGTTGATTCAAATTTTACTTTTTCAGTGAACGGACTTTTTTCAGCTTTAATTTTTGATAACTTCGCGTGAATACTTTTCAAGTCCTCTGCGTCAAAACCGGTTCCAACGTGACCCACATAATGCCAAACTTTCCCATCATGCACCGCAAGAGCAAGTGAGCCGAAATATTTACGTGACAAGCGTGGCTCTGTAAATCCAACGATAACAAACTCCTGTCGCAAACCAGTCTTAATTTTTAACCAATCGCGAGAACGTTTACCAGATTGGTACGTGCTATCGGCTCGTTTTGCCATTATTCCTTCTTCGCCAGCTTTTTTGGCTTCTGTAAAATAACGTGACCCGTTAGTCGTGCGATGCTCACTAAATCTAATAACTGTATCATCAGGAATTATTTTTTTGAGAGCTTCTTTTCTTTCAAGCAAAGTTAAATCGCACATGCTCTTGCCATCCAAGGACATTATGTCAAAAACATAATAATAAAGATTTGTTTTCTTTCGTAGAGCGTTTTGTAAAAGCTGAAACCTAGAACGTCCTTTATTGTCCAATGCAACTAATTCACCGTCTATTACAGCGTCGTGTTTAATTTTTTCTAAAGCTTTTACAATATCAATATATCTATCACTAACAATTTCACCATTACGCGAGTACAGAGTAACTTTTCCTTTTGCAATGGAAGCTATCACACGAAACCCATCCCATTTAGTTTCAAACACCCAAGCCTTGTCATCAAACGGCTTATCAGTAAGAGTGGCGAGCATTGGTTGGATTATTTTAGACATTTTTTGATATCTTATCTATAACGTTAATGTTAACACCGAGCTGTTAAGTCTCCTATTAATTTATATTTCAATAATAGAATAAATAAGTAAATGGTCAGAGGCAGTCGATTTTACGGCTCTACTCGATGCTATTTTTATATCCTTGGTAACAAAAATATAATCTAGCTTATATTTTAGTCCAGAAGGCTTACACACGAGACAGCCTTTAGGGTTTGTGCTCCATGTTAATTGCGTTCCCTTAACATCAGTATCCAGCATGGTATTTTTCATAACTTGTATACTTTTCTGTTCTGGTGTTGCATTAAAATCTCCCACAACGACAGAGTTTTCTTTGGGAACAACTTTTAATAAACTTTTTACCTGAGTGTCTTGTATTTTAAATGGTTTTAAATGCGTATGAACAAAGTGAACCGAAAAAATATGAAGGTTTTTATCGTTGACTTTAATTACTGCTTCCACGGCAGTTCTTTTACGAGTTTCTGACAAAAGATGGATTTTAGTGTCTATGATTTCATGTTTGCTTATTATTGCGTTTCCTAAACCCATAGTTTTATCGGCGTTACTATCTCTTGAAAATTCCGATATAGTCTCCATCGGAAAATGTGATGTTTCATATACCCATTTGTATCCTAATTCCTCGGCTATCTTTTTTGTAACATTAATTCTGTCACTATCCCGAATAACTTCTTGGAGACCAATTACATCAGCATCAATAACTTTTAGGCGTTTGATAATTTCTTTTAAGTTTTCCCCTCCCCAAATATTCCAAGATACAATTTTTAGTTGTGACATGAATTTAGTATATATCTTGGAGATAATCTTGACTAACTAGCTATTAAATTGTAGGGTGGGAATTGGTTGTATCTTCTGTTTTAAATATCTGGAAGGAATCATTGTGAATTATCTTTTGATTTTTATTCTGTGTCTTGGTCTTGCTGTTATTGGGATTTATATCGCAAGGTTTTTTCCCAACAATAATACGAGGCGCCAAATTGCGATAAGTGCATGTCAGAACGTTGCATTAAGCTTCTGTGGCACCTGGAATGCTACAGGTATCTCCATGCCTGGCTTACCCGGTGCTAAAAACTTTTACGTTATATTGGAAGAAAGGGATCGCGTACTTTGGGGTTGGTCAAAAGAACCATACCCGAGAACACTTGTGCTTCTCTATCACAGAGAGTTGGCGCGTGGTGAAACTGTTCAAGTGGCGTTATTGTCGCAAGAAAATATTCCTGAACATCCGGACAGTTTGGCTGACCTTCTTTTCCCATACCCCACAGGGCGCAACATTGGGAAGTGACTCCTTTATTTTAGAACACCATTTGCAATTTACTTGCAATGGTGTTTTTCTTTATTTGTTAGCTGATGAGGACTCGGTCACAAAACTACCTCGCTTTGATCTAAAACGAAGTTTGTACTATTCTGAGAAAAATGTAGAATAGGACAATGTTCATTACGGGGAGATTGAAATGCGAACACGTTTCATAGTCATAATGTTTGTGGGGATCATATCGTTGTTGTTTGTTGAGACTTTCATGCTCTTTTCGATTATCGACCCAACGCTCGATAAAAATGGCTTTTGTTTCAACATTCCAAACCAATCACGATTGTGCATTCGAAAATCCAAACCTCCTACGGGAGGTTTTTGTTTTATGAAAATCAATTTCTGGGGTACAGGGACTCGGTCACAAAACTTCTCCTCGTAAACTCGTCGATAAAGTTTCGCGACCCCTATTCGAGTCCCTGCCGCAAGTGACGCAGGTCACTTGCTTTCCCCAGCAACACAAAGTGTAAGAACGCTTCGCGTACGATAAATGTGTGTTGCTGGGGCTGTGGGACGAAGTTGGAACACTTTTAACTTTTAATTCTATTGAAAATTTAGGGAAACTAAGGCAGGTAATGTAATATCAAGTAAAAAAAGTGTTAGGATAATAATAAGTTGAAGGCTACTTTCTAGTTTTGCTAAAGATTATTTTATATTACTTTTGCCATTTTTTAATTACCTCAGCAAATTTAGCTTCTTTCCACTCCTCTTTCCATTCTTCTAAATATTTAATGTCTCCTGATTTTGGTTTGTTTATACAAGCGTCTATCTTTACAATTGAAGGCATAATTACGGAATCTCCAATCAATAAAGCTTCTCCTGCTTGTAAAATTGGTAAAGTTTCAGTGATAGAACCAAGGGTATCTGGTAGTAGGCGTTTTACATAATTTTGATCCTCAGGATTTGTTAATCTCATTGCGATAAAGTTACTACACTGCGAGAAAATAGTCTCGGATATTTCTGAAGGTCTTTGACTAACAATACATAGAGTTACTCCATACTTTCTTCCTTCTTTAGCAATACGTTCGATTGCTGTTCTTGAAGCTCTGTATTTTACTAGGTCACTTTTGGGTACATATTTGTGAGCTTCTTCATAAACAAGCAATAGAGGGGTTTCACTTTCAATTTCATCAGCAAGTATTTTTTTATAATAATAACCATATTCAAACAACATTCTTGATATAAGTGATACTGTAATACTTAAAACTTCAAAAGGAATACCGGAAAGATCAATTATTGTTACATTAGATTTTTTTGTGGAATAACCAAGGAATTGTCTCAGTATTCCCTCAAGTGTTTCCGAAGAAACATCATCAAATAAAAATTTAAGACGGGGATTATTTCTTATTGTCTCTAGTCTTAAAATAAATCTTTCGAAGTCACCATTAAAAGGCCCATTACTAGCTTTAGTTTCCTTGGCTGTGTTCGCAACACAAAAACTTACATCTTCTGAAAAGTAACTTTTCTTTCTATCTGTTATCAAGCTACCGTCTGATTTTTTCGGCATGCCTTCGCCTTCTAGTTTTCCTATAACTTCATTGTTTATATTTTTTATATATCTAATTACATCATCTATCTTAAATTGAATAGGAGAATCAAAATAGATTTTACTTTCTGGAACCTGATCTTTTTTATCAAGAAGAGTATTTTGTATTTTTTTATTTTCTGTTACCGCATATCTAAATTGTGAGACTTGATTATGTGAATTTTCTTCATTACTTTCAATAAATAAATCTCCAAGTTCCTCACTATCAAATAACCAGTAAGGTATTTTTATATTTCCTGAATTAATATAATTAGCATCAGGAAAAGCGTTTTTATACTCACCGTGGATATCAAAGATAACAATATGAGAGTTATTTAAACCTTGGTAGTCAGATTTTTTACCTTGTACAGCTTCTTGTAGCACCTTAGCAACAGTATGAGACTTTCCAGAACCAGTAGAACCGACTATGGCTATGTGTTTGTTAAAAAACTTATTACCGTCTACTGGAACATTTACTGTTTTATCTTGTGTTAATTTTGAAAAACAAAAACTAACATTTTCTTCTAGGTTATTGTATATTTTTTGTATGTCCTCTTTTGTCGCAGGTTCAGCAGATTTTGGTGGTATTGCTATATTATTTCCGCCTCTAATAAATTTATCAGTTGAATCAATAATACCTAAAGGAATTGCTTCAATCACATAAATCTTTTTTCTTTCGCCGTTTTCATCAGGCTCTTGTATTTCTATAGAAAAGTTTTCGATTATTGCTATAACTCTACAATTTTGATGATCAAATACTTTTAAATATGACCCAACAGCAAGGACCTCTCCTTCAACTTTGAATTTCTCAATATTATTTACCAATATCTTAATTTTATTTGGAAAAACTGAGACGACCTCAGCCATGTTTTTTTCATCAGTCATAGATTATGAAATTATTTTAATAATATCTTTAGTATGTTGTATGTAAAATTCTTTCAAGTCTTTTAAGTTCTCTTGAAGGTCAACTTTTGATAAAGTTGAAAACACATAAACTTCATCTAGTTTACCTTTTTTAAACAAAAATGGTAAAAACTCCTCTGAAATAATTTTAAATGCAACATTTGAAGAATCTTTGTATGTATCGACAATTAAATCTTGTATTCTAAACTTGTCTCCATTAAAATGTGTTCCATCACTAAAGTGCAATCCTTTATCTAAGAAACTTTGCTTTAGCAGGTTTAAACGAGTAGTGTCTATACCATATAAACAGATATAGGGTGAGGGTGATATATCTTTTCTAAAGTATTTATTTTTTATATTTGTAACTATTTCTAAAAGATTAGAATCCCTAATCGTGTCATCAATTTGAATGACTATCAATCTCTCTTTGCAAGGTATGTTAATCTTTTTAAATGTGAAGTATTCTTTTTTTAGATAACTTAAATATTTGTTGTTACTTAAAAACTTACAATAAGCCAATTCAAATATTACTTTTTCTTTTTTATTAACTAACGTTTTCAGTTTATTAAAGTTTATTAATCTTTGCTTCTTTTCTTTAATGATTGCTATGTCGAGTAAGTTAGATTTAAAAAGTGCATGATAAACAGTAGCTTCCTCATCTGTTGTTAACTTGAATCCTGTTTTTATTTTTGAAATTAGATCTTTAAATTGTTGTTCAAAGTTATCAGAAAACTCTAGTATAAAATGTTTTAAAAAATGCTCCTTATTTTTTAAGGTGTACTTATCTTTTTCAGTACCTAAAATTTTATCTAATTCTGAGATGTTTAGAAATTTTTTCTCAGGGGCTTTATCTTTAAAAAAAGCATATAACTTAAAAGTTTTCTTTTTATCTATGATGGACAGTTCTAGTAATTGTGTTAATGCTTTTTTGATACTTGAGGGGGTATACTTTTTAGATTCTTTATACTTAACTTGTATATAAAAATTACCTAGTCCAATATCTTGAATTTGTTCAATTTCTATATCTGAATGTGGGTTATTTAGTGCTTCTAAAATCGACTTATCAAATTGATAAGTAAAACCTTTTATTGCATAGTATCCACCATCATCTTGCTTTGATTTTGTTGTTCCCATTTTCTAGATTCTACTCCTATTACAAGATAAATCTAGTCCTTTTATTTGTAACGCATTGGTCCTGATGTTGCATTTAAAGTATCTTCTAGGTTGGATGTGCTCTCTTCCTCTAATAAGATATTTTGGATCCGCTTTGGTTCACAAAACTTTTCTTTTATTTTATTAAAATTCGCAACTGTATAGCCAACTGCAAAAAACACAAAACAGAGAAGCACTATTTTTAGCTTTAGTGTATTCATGCGTAAGGTTCTTAAAAATTTGATAGCAAAACACCGCCATTGAAATAGGAGAACCTTACGAGTAGACCCACTCCATGGCGGAGCTTTAGTCGTAAGGTTTTTAAATTATGTTTTGTAGTCACATTGTATCAGTTATAAATCAAAAGAGAGACCTAAGAATTCGGTCACAAAACCATTTGTAACAATCTACAATTTCACCCGCTTTTTCTAGTCGTAAGAAATCTTCGCGAGTCTGTAATTCTTTGTAGTGCTGTGTAACTTTTGCACCGAGATGAAGCACTGCGTGCAAATGCGCCCCTGTCGTAGCCGAACCAGTGTTTCCAGAATGTGCGATTATATCCCCCTCTTTATATATTCCTTTTGTTGGTAATTCTTTTAGATGACATAGTTCAAGTCCCCAAGTTGTTCCTTCGTAATCAAATATAAAAACGCCGACGTTTCCTTTATATTTATTTACTTCAGTTTTGAACATCTCACCATCACAAGGTGCAAATATTGGTGTACCGACAGCAACCTTAAAATCTGTTCCGACGTGTGTGCCTGTTTTTGGATAATTTTTACGGTCTGGAAAAGCACCGAATGGGTTGGTGGAGTTGTAGGATTGTTTGAAGTTGAGGAGGGGGAGGTGCATAATATAAATTTATATATAATCTCTTATATCCACGTCAATATTTTGCCCCTGAGCCCTTTTAGTAAGAGATATCCATATAGAGTTTCCACCAGACCCTCTTTTATCAACGTTAAAAAATTGTTTTTCAGATTTTTTAATAGAAATTTTAATTACAGATACAACTTGATTATCATTTCTTAAAATAACTGGCTCAAATTCTATAAGACTATTAAACTTATCTTGTGTGCAATCTGTTATTTGTTTAAGATTATCAAGTATTTGCAATCGAACAGTATCAAGTGTTTTATTTTGTATTCTAAATTCTTGCCCTATATCAAAAAAAGTTAAACCGTTTTTAACAATAAGTAAATTTTTTATTTCTTCTCTTTTAATAGCCTCTGGGTTTTCTACTATTCCAACAATTAAAGTTCCCCCTTCCGTGTTAAGCATAGCCAAAATAACCTTTAATATTTTTTCAAATATCTTTTTTTTAATTGAAGAATCAGTTTCTTCATCACGATATTCTTGTTCTAATGGAGTATAAAAACTTGATTTCCATTCAATCTTTTCATTTTCTTGTATTACAAAATCTTTAATTTTATCCCAATCATCTTCAATATAATATTTATTTAAAATCTCATGAACATCAACAATCCATTGATTTAATTCATGAACGATAACATTTAAAGACCATCTTGTATCCTTAGCATTATTAATTTCTTCGAGAACAGAAAAAGTTTTTATTGAAATTAAAAAAATTTTATTAGTCCATTCATTATCAGTTTCAGTGATTTCTTTATTATTAAAAGCTGAAAAATTTTTATGTGAATATTCAGATAATTCTTTCTTAATTTCAGTTGCCAGTTTTGCTTTTTCTGAAACAATTTCAAAAAAATTTTTACCGTCTTGATAGTTAAAGCCAGAGCATATTTTTTTAAAGAAAAAAATTAAATTTCTTTCATTTTTTTGTATAAAAATATCAAAAAAACTTGTTATATCTTTTGAGGTATTTCTGTAGTAATGTTCAATACTTTCATTAAGATCATTAGATGTTACGTAAATTAAATCAAGAGATTTTGATAAATTAAATGACTCCCCTTTATTCTCATTAATTATTTTTTTAAAACTGTTTTCAATTACTGGTCTTATAATTAAAGATAAAAAAGTTATACCAGCTAAAGACCTACTTGTTTTTAGGTTTAAAAATAAAAAATTATCATCTAGTTTAACTGGGAATTTTGAGTCATAATTTTGATTAAAATGAAATCTTACATCCCAAGCCACCTTTTCAAGAAAAAAACAAAGTTTTATAAAATTATTTTCATGTGCTGGTAGGTGTTTTAAAATATTTCTTAGAATATCTGTAGTATTTTTTCTTAGAAATTCTATACTATTTTTAGTAATTGATTTATAGTCTATCGCAATACCAAAGAAAGCAAGCATCACTGCGGTATTTAAAAAAATTAATTTATCAAAATTGGATTCTTCTTTTTGCAAAATGCTTATTTTTTGATTTTTACTTATTAGTTCTATTAATATTTTTATAAAATTTTCATTACGAAGAGTCGCGTTAAAAACAAGAACATATACATTTGTTTTAGAATATAATTCATGTGTGAAGTCTTCATCTAAACCATCAAAAATAGAAGAAAGAATACATGTGCAATCAAAAAAATCTTTACTTGTTTTTGCTTGTTCTATTTTTTTTATTAAATCTGTAATAGCTCCAGCTGTAGATTTTTTAATAAAATGTTTATAGTGATCTTCATTTTTCAAATCAGCATACATTTCATCAAAAGAAGACCATTTTTTATTAAGATTGCTCATAAAGATAAGGTATTTAAAAAGTATATCTTTATTTAACCAATACAACAATTTTTGAAATACTAAATTAAAACCCTTACACAACAAGAGGTTTTTTAGCATTTTCGCAAAATATATTAACGAAGCTCATTATTTTGCTGGGAGATAGGGATTCGGTCACAAAATCAACTCCTTCGTCGCAGATGATTTTCCGACCCGTATTCGAGTCCCGACGTACGACACGCAGACCATGTGGGACTCGGTCACCAAACATATACTTTTATTTCTGGGGAACAGGGACTCGGTCACAAAACTTCTCCTCGTAAACTCGTCGATAAAGTTTCGCGACCCCTATTCGAGCCCCTGCCGCAAGTGACGCAGGTCACTTGCTTTCCCCAGCAACACAAAGTGTAAGAACGCTTCGCGTACGATAAATGTGTGTTGCTGGGGAACAGGGACTCGAACCCCAATACCATCCTCCAGAGGGATGTGTCCTACCATTAGACGATTCCCCAATGTTGTTTAAATACTTAAATACACTGGATTAAACTGTTCACAATTCTACAATATTTTAGCCTATTTATCAACGTGAAAATATTTAATTTATTTTAACGAAGCCCTTACAAGTTGAATATCTGTGTAAGGATACTTCCCTTTTAGGTGTTCAAATACTGGCGTTAATTTATGAGTTTCTAGTTCTTTAAATGCCTTTGCGATTTTCTCTCTGTCGTTCTTTTTCGGTAGAACGTGTTTAAGTTCTACGTCTTCCTTTAATTCTACTAATTTTTCAATGTGCCCAATAATTGTAGCCTCGGATAGATTGCGACGCTCTGCAATTTCTTTTATAGAAAGTTTTTCTTTTAACATTTCTTGAGTCTTTGCATGTGACGGAACTTTCACTTCTATTTCTTCCGATTCTACGTCATCTAATTCTTCTAATTCGCCACCAGAAGATGTTAAGAACTTTTCATGCAATTCTTTTAATTGTTTTTCGGAATACTTTTCAATGGCGTTTTCGGCTTGGTCGCTTTTTGCGCGAAAATTAATATCTGCTTCGCGCACTTCTTCGGCAATCATTAAAGCTTGAGGATTGAACCCCTTCAAATAAAGACCGTCCATAGACTTTAAACGAGAAAGAGCTACATATCCCTGACCAGATGTAAATGCGCGACTGAGGTCAATTTCTGCCTTATCAAGCGTCATTCCTTGGCTCTTGTGAACAGTTATAGCCCACGCGAGTTTGATGGGAAGTTGGCTTATTTCAGCTTTTACTTTGCCGTCCTCCTCTATTCTCCAAGTATCTACTTTGATGGTTATTTTTTTACCATTTGTAAGTTCAACAACCGGACTTCCGTCTGCTGTAAAATCTGCAACTATCCCCATAGAGCCATTTACATAGAGTCTCTCTTGGCTGTTTTTTATACAAATAACTTTGGCGCCAACTTTTAATTGTAAAGTTTCTTCAGCGAGACAGTTATTTTTAAGTGATTCCAGAATAGAAGCTTTACCTTTTGTAATCATTTCATAAGTGTGTACTTCGCCTTCTATTTCTTCAAAAGCTTTTCTGTTTATTTGATCAACATTTTCATTATGAGTGTAGAGCTTGATGTGATCATCGCTTTGTATTTTTTTGTTTGCGTCTTTTAAATATTCAAAATGCTCTTCTTCGACTTCACCGCTACGAATGGCGTTTAAAATATCTGACAACTTGTCGTCGTCTTGGCGGAACTGCTCTGTTAAATAGCAAACAACAGGCTTCGCCTCTTGCCACGCTCGTGAAGTAAAAGCAAACACACCTTCACTTTCATAAGTATCCCCAATGCGCGTTATTGGTGGAAGCTGAAAGAAGTCTCCAGTGAACACAACTTGCATACCACCAAAAGGTTTCTCATTTCGACGCATATGCTTTGCAGTCTTATCAAGCATGTCTACAAAGGATGCATGAAGCATTGATATTTCATCTATGATTAAAACTTGTGTCTCATTCCATCTTTTGTATAGAGCTGGCTTTTCTTCCATTGCATCTAAGTCGTATGCATGAAGTTTTTGTTTAATACCAATACCACTCCACGCGTGAATAGTTGTTCCGCCGATATGAGTCGATGCGATACCAGTTGAAGCCGTGACCGCATACTTCACGCCGTGTTTTTTAAGATATGAAACATAATCGCGGATGGCGTATGACTTACCAGCACCAGCCGCTCCGGTGAGAAAAGTGGTGTGTCCAAGTTTGAGAATTTGAAGAGCTGTTTTTTGGGTCATCTTAGATAGTTATTAACTGTTAGCTTGATACAGATACATGCAGTGTAAGCGGAAAAAGTAAAATAAAGAATACTTGACATTTTATAATATATATTATAAAATAAAACTAGTTCATTTTAGGAGAAAGACATGAGGACTTGTTTACACGAAGTTGGTGCCAACTTGGCTGTTAGCTTTGATGGTAATTCCATCATCGTGAGTCGCTACGTGCGACCTCTCCCTTTCCCTGGTTTTGATGGCGAGTGGCAAGATGTTGTCACTTTCACAAACGAACAGGATTGGTACGCGAGCAAGTACCAGAAGCAAATCGTTGGAGATGACAATGTTGCAATGATTGTCTATCACTGGCTTGATATTGCGGAATCCAATCAGCCCGCTTGACTACCACGGAAAATCCGTGGTAGTCAAGCGGGGTTTTTATATACATAAATCCTTATATTTTTAGATATTTTCGGACGGCTAGTAGTGATGAAACAATTGCTAGAACCAAACCAGATAGAAGTAATATCCCAGTTATCTCAAAGAAATGCGAAGTAAAATATGCGTGTAGATTCATACCCTCAAAGAAGAATACAGTTTTCTTTGTAACCCAAATAGTGCCGAAAAAGAATATTGTGAGTGATAAGACCGTGGCGATAAACACATAAAGGACAGCCTCGACAACAAATGGTCCACGGATGAACATGTTTGATGCTCCAACTAATTTCATAACAGCAATTTCATCACGGTACACAAAGATAGCAAGTCTAATAGTATTATAAACAATCATACAACTCATGAGAATGAACACCATTGAAAGCCAAAAACCAACTGTGTTTGTCCAACCAATGATATTGTTTAATTTATCAATACTATCCTTTAGTTGATAGTAATTAATTTTGTCGACAGCAGACGACGAGTCACCGAGTAAGCCAGAACCTGAAGTTAATTGTTGTGCGATTGCTTCATATTGAGAAGTATCTTTGGCAACAACAGAAAGAGCGGAGCCGAAAGGATTTGTTCCTAATTCGTCCAAAGCTTGAAGTGTTAGTTGGTCGCCTTCGTGTTTGGTTTTAAAATCTAACAGAGCTTGTTCACGGGATGTATACGTAACGGACTTTACTTGGGGAAGCCCCATTAATTTTGCTTTTATGTCTATAACCTGTTGCTCAGTCGCGTCTACCGTAAAATACACGCGGACATCTACTTTTTCACGAACTTGGTCTAATGTGTAACCAAAAATAGCGCGGAATAAATAAAATGACGTAATAATCGAAAGTGTAATCGTTAAAATAAAAATTGAAGAAAGAGAAACCGTACGATTACGATAAAATCCTCTGATTCCAGCAGTTATAATACGTTTTGTAAGAGTTGTTTTCATGTTTACGGTATAAAAAATTACATTGTGAACTTACCTGACTTTTGGTCACGAGTTATGCGCCCTCCTTCCATTGTTATTACGCGACGACCAAGGTTATCTACAATGCCTTTATTGTGAGTCGTAAGTATAACCGTTGTGCCTAGGTCGTTGATTTTTTTCAAAATCTGAACAATATCGTATGTGTTCAATGGGTCAAGGTTTCCAGTTGGCTCATCTGCAATAATAATTTCTGGGCGATTAATAATGGCTCTAGCAATAGCTACACGCTGTTGTTCACCACCAGATAATTGATGTGGGAATTGGTGCATTTTGTCTTTCAAATCAACAAGCTCCATAACATGCGGAACATCTTCTTCTATGTCTTCATCCAACTTCCCTGCTGCTTCCATGGCAAAGGCTACGTTCTCATAAGCTGTCTTGTTTGGTATAAGACGAAAATCTTGAAATACAACTCCGACTTTACGTCGGTAGTTTGTCATATCATTACCACGTAAGCCGTGGATGTCATCTGAATGAAATGATACGGTTCCTTCTGTAGGATATTCCTCTGCTAGAAGAAGTTTGATGATAGTAGTTTTGCCTGCACCAGAGTGTCCAACAATGGAAACAAGTTCTCCTTTGTGGACGGTCAGGGAAACATCATCGAGAACCTTAATACCGTTATCATATTCTTTGGAAACGCGGTCAAAGTAAAGCATGCACTTATTGTACCATACTGAAAATAAACGGTGTGCATAAATATAAATAACAAAAAATACCCAACTATATTGTGGGTATTTTGCTAATTTATCCAAAGATGCCAATTATTCGGAAAAATCTTTAATGGGAATAAAACTAGTCTACAAAAAATTTATAAGGTTAACGAAGCTATCTATAGATTTTGTTCAGCTTCAATAAAAGCATCAATATTACCTTTTTCTAAAACACTTTCGACATCACTGGTTTCATAATCTGTGCGATGATCTTTTACCATTTTGTAAGGATGTAAGACATAAGAACGAATTTGATTCCCCCACTCAATTTCTGTTGTTTTACTAATTTGTCTACCTTCAATTTCAGCTTTTCTTTTTTCTTCTTCTAATTTGTATAACTTAGCCGAAAGGATTTCTAGCGCTTTTTGTTTATTTTGGTCTTGTTGACGTTCAGTTGCTACATGCACCGCAATGTTTGTAGGAATGTGTACAACGCGCACGGCTGTTTCGCGCTTATTTACATTTTGACCGCCTGGTCCACTTGATTTAGATGTTTCAATACGAATTTCGTCTTGTGGTATTGCTTTACGCTCAGTGGCTGGAATAACTGGCAATATTTCTACCATTGCAAAAGATGTGTGACGTTTAGCATTTGCATTAAATGGAGAAATACGAACAAGGCGATGCACGCCAGATTCATTTTTTAAAAGACCGTATGCGTTTTTTCCAATTACTTCTAATGTTATATTCCTATACCCTCCGTGGTCATTTTTATTATCGTGAAGAATTGAATATGAAAACCCTTTATTTGAAAAATATGCTTCATACATACTGAGTAACATTCTTGCGAAGTCTTCACTATCATCTCCTCCAGCGCCAGCGAGAATAGTCATGATAGCGTTTCCTTTATCTAGAGCATTTACCCCGTCACGTAAATCCTTTAACTCTTTTAGTCTCTTAATTACTTCTTGAGCTTTTTCTTTGTCATTCCAGAAAGAAACATTGTTCATGTTATCCTCGAGTTCTGCGATTTCAAGATTTATATCCATGCTAGTTTCCATAATATATAAAGTATATCAAAAAAATACCACCTTGAGTGGTGGTATTAGAAACTATTTTTTTGCTTTTTCTTTAAGAGAGCTATCGTCCCAGACTGGGAAAGAAAATATACTGGAGTATCTTTTTCAAGAACTTGATCAGTAAACCTAACAATTTCCTTAGTGATATACCCTTCATCTAATAAAATTTTTACCGCCCCCTTAACTTTTCCGATACTCACTGGTGGTAAAAATTTTTTGATGAAATCAAATGGTGGTGGATATTTTTGCAAATATCTTTTATGGATTTCCTCTATGGTTAATTTTCGTTCATTAATGCAAAGGAGCACATGACGAACGAAGATATCGTCTAAAAAGTTCGTTTTCATATGAACCCCTCCTGTTATTTCAGATTAACTAAAATTATCTTTTCTGTCTAGGGTTAAAGTTATATGCAGAATCGGTCACAACTTCTCCTTACTTATTTTTTGAGCCAAAAGCAACCTTCGCGAGCTCTCCTCCACAAGGAAACTATCGTTTCCCTGACACCCTTCAAAACCTTCTGTCTCAAAAAGCTTCGCTTATTTTTTTGAGCCAGAAGGCAGAATCGGTCACGAAACTTCTCCTCGCATGCTCGTCGATAAAGTTTCGCTACCCCGTATTCGATTCTGTAAGACGTGAAGCAGTTCACGTCTACCTAAATTTGATAAAACAAATTTAGGCCTTCTGGCTCAAAAAAGCTTCGCTTATTTTTTTGAGCCAGAAGGCAGAATCGAACTGCCGACCTTCTCGTTACGAGTGAGATGCTCTACCAACTGAGCTATTCTGGCTTTGGAGCCGTTGGCCAGAATCGAACTGGCGACCTTTTCCTTACCATGGAAATGCTCTACCAACTGAGCTACAACGGCTTGGTGAAACAGGTCTTATTTTAGCAAACTTAACCAATACTCACAATTTTTGATGGGGAATGGTGTCCACTTACTATACGAACGGACTGATTTGGAAAATTTTCACGAATAATGGAAAGCACACGTGTATTTGCTGCATTATTTTCTGCAGGAACTTTTACCCAAACATGCCAAGAGTCTTCAGAGGTTTTTTCTACTAATTCTTTTTTTGAATCAGGTATTACTTTAATTTTTAGATACATCTTTCTTTTTTCCGATTACATTTTCTTTCTTGGCTCTATACTCTTCAATCAATTTATGATTTCCAGAAAGCAAAACTTTTGGCACGCGATATTTCTTTCCTTTGTATTCATAAACCTCTGGACGAGCATACATTTCGTGACTAGCGGTACGAGTCTCCTCAAGAGAGTCTTCGGCATGAAGTACACCCTTAATTTGACGTGTGATAGCGTCAATACAGACCATGGCTGGAAGTTCTCCGCCAGTTAGTACATATTCTCCGATACTCCATTCTTTGGCCTTCAGAATCTTCTTTACACGTGCATCTATCCCTTCATAGCGACCGGAAATAAAAATAATATCTGTATATTTTTTAGAGGAAGCCTTGGCGATGGTGTTTGTAAACATGTCTCCACCAGGATTAAACATTACAATCAAAGTCTTGGCAGTTTTTCTACGAGCGATTTTCTTTTGAATAGCTGTCACGCAGTTTATGAGTGGATCAACCCACATAACCATACCAGGACCACCACCATAAGGACGACCGTCGACACGACGATGTTTATCTTCGGTGTAGTCGCGAAGTGCGTATGTATTTATTTCGATAAGTTTGTTTGCTATAGCGCGACTAATAATCGACTCAGCAAAATAACTCTCGAACATGTCTGGAAAAATTGTCACAATGTGATATCTCATACTTGACATTGTAGCAAATATATAGCATTAAAGCAAAAACACCCTTAAGGTGTTTTTGCTTTCTAAATTAAATCCCTTTCAAATCCTGCATCACTGCATCCACGTCCGATGTATCATACCTCGGTGTGTAAGACTGACTTCCCTCTTCCTCTCTCTTTCCAGACATACCCTCTCGCCCTTCTGGTTCATTAATTTTTAAATTAACACGAGCATTATTTTTCATACCAACAACACGAAGAAGTGTACGAAGTGCCTTTGCAGTTGCCCCGTCACGCCCAATAATTTTACCCATGTCTTCTCCAGCAACATCAAGCGTAATCAAAACACCCATTTCATCAACACGCCTTTCTACCTTTACTTTATCTGGATTATCAACCAACGCCTTCACTACGTATTCGACAAATTCTTGATCTTTCATAATGGTTTTTCTTGTATATTTGTATTACATTTTAAGTGTATCAACAATGAAAGTGTAATGGTAAAAGTTATGCACAAAATAAAAATCTCTGAGAATTTTCTCAGAGATTTTTATTTGCAATTTATGCCTTCACTTCCTTCTTTTTTTGGACTGTTTTCTTTGGAAGAACGTTTACTTTCTTTCCTTCGATAACACCCTTAGAAACCAATAGGTTATGTACTGTTGGAGTTACTTGAGCACCAACTGACATCCAGTGCTTTACGCGATCTGCCTTTGCTTCAAAGATACCTGCTTTAACATTATAAGTTCCAACAATCTCAGTAAACTGAGAAGTCTTTGGCTTTAGTGTACTCTCGGTAACAATAAGACGGAAAGATGGGTCGTTTTTGCGTCCTGTACGTTGTAATCTGATTTTTAACATGTGTCATATTCTACCATAATATCTAAAAAAAAGAAACCCCTCTTCATATCGCCCATTTTTAAATTTGAGCTTATGAAAAAGAGTTTATTTTATTTTTAGACGCAGGTAATTTACCACTATACGAACTGGACATCCTCCAGCACAACATAGAATGCTTTCTTTCCCCAAAAGTAATTCCCTAGATTTTGGACAATCACATGGTAAATCATAAGGGTTTCCATCTACAAATGCTGGACAATACCTTTCTTCGTCAGAAGAAATTATCCAGGAGGTTTCTTCTTTTTTAAATAAAACTAAAAGTTCTGATAACGAGGTACTCATAATGAGCTCTCCTTTCTAGTACCTTATTGTAACATAAAACAAATTATGCGACCAAAGCGTAGTCTATGATTCGTAAATCAAGGTTGGCATTCTTAACTTTTATTTTTACTGGTGTACCGATTTTCCACTCTATTCCTGTTCTTTCACCAAAGATACGTCCACCTTTTTGGTCATAATTGTAAAAATCATTTCCGCCTAAATCACGGAGGCGTATCATTCCTTCACATTTACTTGTTTTTTCTTCTACGAAAATACCCCACTCGGAAACACCAGAAACCATACCGTCAAATTCCTGACCAATACGGTACGACATATACTCAACCTGCTTATATTTGATACTTCCACGTTCAGCATCTGACGCTTCTTTTTCTCGACGTGACGCTTGCAAACATAGTTTTTCATATAAACCACGCTCTGATTCAAGTGGGTAATCACCGTCGATTACACGCATAAGCAAACGATGCGTTAACACATCTGGATAACGACGAATAGGAGAAGTAAAATGAGAATAGTAATCGAAAGCTAGACCGTAGTGACCAACATTTTTGGTACTATAAATAGCCTTTGCCATAGAGCGAGTGATGTGAACTTGGAGAAGTGACTTTTCTGGTCTGCCTTCCATTTTTACTAAAAGAGCGTTTAAGTCCTGAGAAGGAATGAGTCCGTCCATAAACCGCACAGTAAACCCAAGACCTCTAATGTATAAGTCCAGATCATGCATACGGTCTGGGTCTGGTTTGTCGTGAATACGATAGATACAAATAGCCTTTCCTTCTCCGTTTTTCTCTTCTTGCTTTTTTGTGATGAATTTACTTACGTATTTATTTGCCAAAAGCATGTATTCTTCAATCAACTTATGAGTATCACCGCGAGTTTTGATATAAACATCAATTGGCACACCTTTTTCATCAAGCTTAAATTTAACCTCGTCAGTTTCTAGTTGAAGCGCTCCGTTATCAAAACGTGCCTTGGTTAACTTCTTCGCAACTGTGTTTAGAATATTTAGTTCATCATAAAAATCTCCATTCTTTGTATCGAGGGTTTTTTGAGCGTCTTCATAACTATAACGTTTATGAGAACTAATTAGTGAGCGACCATACCATTCATTATGTACAATACCCTCATCATCAAGTTCAAAGACTGCTGACATAACCAATCTATCTTCACCTTGTACAAGCGAGCACAAATCATTTGATAAAACTTCAGGAAGCATTGGGATACATCTATCAACGAGGTACACAGATGTTTCTCTAGCAATTGCTTCATCGTCAAGAGCCATATTTGGTCTCACATAATAAGACACATCTGCAATATGAATACCTACCTCGTAACGGCCATTTGCCAATCTTTGAAATGAAATAGCGTCATCAAAATCTTTTGCATCCGCTGGGTCAATTGTAAAAGTTGGTATTTTTCTAAAATCCCTACGGCCACTTTTATCATCTTCTGTTATTCCTCTTTTTTTAATATCATTTGCTTCGTTTACAACTTCTTCATTGTGAACATCACTAAAACCGCGCTCAAGAGCATACGCCAACATTTCCGCGTTGTTATCTCCTGGCTTACCAAGAACAACAGTCACTTCACCAATTGGAGACTTCTTTGGGTCTGTCCAATTAGTAATCGCCACAATAACCTTCATCCCTACTTCGGCATCTTTACGAGCGTTATTTGGGACAACAATATCCGTATACATTCGTTTATCATCAGGCACCAAGAAAAACATACCGTTTTCTTCTTCCAAGATACCGGCATAGCCTTTTTTGGCACGTTCAACTATCCTAACAATCTTTCCATATAATTCATCTTCATCTTTAATGTTTTTTCTTTTTCCAAGAAGCTCCACCTCAACAATGTCACCGTGTAAAGCTGTGTTTAAATGACTATGGTCAACAAAAATAGCCCCATCCTTTTCTAAATCCGCGACACGCACATACCCATCCCTTCTTGTTGTAAGACTAATTTGGCCAGTTAAAATTCGTTCCATAATTTATTCAATTATATCATAAAATGATATTTTATTTTGCGAAACCTTCTGCTTGTTTAAAATCGATAGATAAAAGTTTACTACTTCCATCAACCCCTATTGTTACGCCATAAAGCATGTCACAGTGGTTCATCGTCTCACGATTGTGAGTAATAACTAACAACTTACTTTTCTCAGCAAGACGTTGTAACATTACACCGTACTTACGTGCATTTGCTTCATCAAGTGGCGCATCTGTTTCATCCAAAACCATAAATGGTGGAGGTGTAATTGAAGACATCGCAAATAATAATGCGATAGACACGAGTGCACGCTCCCCTCCTGAGAACATGTTTATTTCTTTTACTTTTTTGTTTGGAAGCGATACATCAATATCAATTCCCTGTTCAGTCACCTGATTACCTTCTTCATCAATTTTTACCAACTGTGCAAGTACAAGTTTGCCTTTTCCTCCGATAAACACTTCTCCGAAGAATTCACTAAATACTTTTGAGACTTCTGTTACTCCAGTTGAAAACTTTTCTTCAAGAGTAGAAGAAAGCTCTTTAATAAGCACTAGCAACTTTTCTTCGCTTTCTTTTATATCGGCAAGTTCTTTTGTTAGATATTCATCACGTTCACGGGTAGACTTATATTCTGCAATAACTTCATCGCGATTTGGCACTCCAGCTTCCTCTATGCGAAGCTTGGAACGTTCAATGGCACGCATTAAGTCATGTTTTGGTGTATCTTTATATTTTTCTTCAGCGGTTTTATTTCTGTATTCTAAAACAACACGGCCAACTATTGCTACACCTTCTTGTAATAATGCGTCAAAATGTTGCTTGCGTAGTGAATACTCGCCTTCTTCTTGTTTACGGAGTGCTATTGTACTATCTAATTCACGCAACTTACTTTCGAGAACCATTACTTTCTTTTCTTCTTCGTGACGTGAAGTTATGTGTGCTTGAGCTTCTGTATCTATATTATCTATTTTTTCTTGAAGATTAACCATCTCGTGACTGAGTGATTTTTCTTTTTCTTCATGATCTTCGAGAGCTTTTTCTATTTTAGAAATTTCTTGTCTAATATTTTCTTTTTTAGACGGTTCGCTTGTGGCATGTTTTGTAAAAAAAGTTTCTACTGTATTGTGTAATTCGTTTACGTGCTTTTGTGCGTTTGTAACATCTGAATCAGAAAGATATTTCTTTAACCCTTCAAAACCATGAGATATAACTGCATAAGTAGAAGAAAAATCATCATTTGAAATGTTTATATCTTTTCGTATTTCTTCTTTCTCAAGCTCTCTTTCAAGGTATCCTTTTTCGGCCGATAATCTTCCTAAGGTTTTTGAAACCTGATCACGACGCTCAAGCAATGAACGCATTTCTGCTTGGAGGGTATGTTTTTCTTGAATAGAACTAGATTGTGTATCGTGTGTTTTTTCTTTAAGCACTCGTAATTCCTTGCGGATAGAATCCGTAATGAGAAGCATTGCAGAAGATGTGCCTTGTTCTCGGATACGTTCCTCTAAGAGCTTGAGTTCGTACTCTTCACGAGTTAGGTAAGCAATTAAAAGTCTGTGCAAGTTTTGTCTTTCTTCTTCTTGGGATTCTATTTTCTTTACCTGACGCTCAAGTAAAGTTAGATGTGGTTTTATCTCGAGACGCAGAAGCTCAACTTCATGAACGTTAACTTTTACTCTTTCCAATTTACGTTTACTTTCATTCAAACGCATGTGATACACCCGCAACCCAAGAGCATCTTCTAGAGCTTCTTTTCTGTCGCGTGGAGATGCGAGTAATATTCTGTCAGCTTCACCTTGATTTATTATAGTATGAGCGGAAGAACCAATACCAGCGAATGATAAAAGTTCCTGAACATCTTTTAGACGAAGTTTTGCGTCGTTTAAAAGATAGTCACTGGTTCCGTCAGCATAAATGACACGAGAAAGTGTGAACTCGTCATATACAAGATATGGGGCGAGTTCAGCACTCATGTGTGTTGTGTCTGGTTTTTCTCGGTTATCTATTACCATAGTCACAGAGGCGCGTGACATGGGAGAAATGTGTTCTGAGCCTTTAAAGATAACATCAGAACCAGTTTTACCTCGCATGCTTTTCATGGATTGTTCTCCAAGAACAAAGCGTATAGCTTCAGCTATGTTGGATTTTCCACTTCCGTTTGGACCAACAACACCAGTAACCTGATGGGTTACATCAAGTGTAGTTTTTTTGGCGAAGGATTTGAAGCCTTGAATTGTTATGTGTGACAATCTCATATATTAGAAAGTAGAATGTAGAGAGTGGAAGGTAAAAAATACACTCCAAACACAAACACATTCAGATATACAAAGTATAACACTAGATTTTTATACAGACTGTTGAAAGTTATGAACGAATACGTTTTGTTAAAAGAAATACAACGTAAGCTACACATCCTCCAACCACAAAGCCAGCAACAATGTCATACCAGAAATGAACACCAGACAAAACCCGCGCAATTCCTGTTATACCAGCAAGAGTAAAGATAATTGCTCCAGCTCGTTTATCAAAACCGTAAAGACTCCAAGCTAGTGCAAACATAAAAGTCGCATGCCCTGATGGAAAACTATAAAGACTATCTGGCGCAATTAAAGCTCCAGTCAAATCTGGACGTGGGTGGGCAATAATATTTTTCAAAAGATGTGCAACAACCCATGCCAAAACCGCAGACCCAAATATTAAAGCAATATGTCTAACATGATGCCTACGTTCATGTTTCAAAATAATATGCACAAAGGCATATAGTGCTGAAATAAAAATAAGACCATTCGCACAAAAAATTATAATTTGATTCATGATAAAAAGTATATCATCTACAACTCACCCTATAGATGCCTCCGATGTTTTACAGCAATCTTTACACGATTTAGTTCCTTTTCAATCAATCCTTCAAATACAGCAAAATCTTCTTCTTCATCTGCTTCTTCTGCCATTGCCTTCGCACGAGCAAGAGCTTCAACTGCTTTTGCATGATCAAGCTCATCAACTCTTTCTCCTCGTTCAAGCAATATGACCACTTCAGTTAAACCTTTACGGTGTGGGCGTACGTTCACCAATCCCTTAAAAACCGCATAACCAACACCCGAATTACCTTTATTTACAGTCATTTCTCCTGCTTTAATTGTAGAAACAAGTGGTATGTGTTTATTAAGCACGGTAATCACACCACTTGTTGTTGGGATACTTACACTGTCTATTATTTCATCGACAATGACTTTATCTGGTGTGACTACTTTTAGTTTAAGCATTTGAATTATGTTTAGCTAACACATCATCAATCGAGCCTTGCATATAGAATGCAGATTCTGGAATATGATCATGCTTTCCTTCTAGAATTTCTTTGAAAGAGCGCACAGTATCTTCGCGCTTCACATATACACCCTTTGCCCCCGTGAATTGTTCTGCTACGAAGAATGGTTGTGACAAAAACCTTTGAATACGACGAGCGCGGGCCACAGTTTTCTTGTCATCATCTGAAAGTTCATCCATTCCTAAGATTGCGATGATGTCTTGCAAATCTTTATAACGTTGTAGAACTTTTTGTACACCACGAACAACATCATAATGTTCTTGACCTACTACATCTGGTTGGAGAATTGTAGATGATGAGTCTAGTGGGTCCACCGCTGGATAAATACCGAGCTCAGAAAGTGGGCGTGAGAGCACTACTGTTGAGTCCAAGTGAGAAAACGTTGTGGCTGGAGCTGGGTCAGTAAGGTCATCAGCTGGCACATAAACTGCTTGTACAGAAGTAATAGAACCGTTCTTTGTTGAAGTAACACGCTCTTGAAGTTGTCCCATTTCAGAAGCAAGCGTTGGTTGGTAACCCACAGCAGAAGGCATGCGACCAAGAAGAGCTGATAGTTCAGAACCAGCTTGAGTAAAGCGGAAAATATTATCAACGAAAAGTAGTAGGTCTTTCTTTTCTTCGTCACGGAAATATTCCGCCATTGAAAGAGCAGATAAAGCCACACGAGCGCGAGCTCCTGGCGGTTCATTCATCTGACCGAACACTAGAACTGTTTTATCAAGCACACCTGATTCTTCCATTTCTCGATAAAGATCATTACCCTCACGAGAACGTTCTCCAACACCAGCGAAGATTGAATATCCTCCGTGTTCTGAGGCGATGTTACGAATAAGCTCTTGAATCACCACAGTCTTTCCCACACCAGCACCACCAAACAATCCAACTTTTCCACCTTTTAAGAATGGACAAATTAGGTCAACAACCTTGATACCAGTTTCTAGAACTTCGGCTTTTGTTGATTGTTCATCAAATGAAGGTGCTTCTCGGTGAATGGGATAAGATTTAGCAGTTTTTACATCTCCCTTTTGGTCAATAGGAATACCAGTTACATCAAACATACGTCCAAGGATTTCTTTTCCAACAGGAACAGAAATATAAGCTCCAGTATCGGCAACGGGCATACCACGAGTTAGACCATCAGTAGAAGACATAGCAACGGCACGTACATCATTGAAACCTAAATGTTGTGCTACTTCAAGAGTGAGCAGTGTCCCGTCATTGCGTGTAATTGTAAGCGCGTTTTTAAGCGCAGGAACTCCGTTAGCAAACGTAATGTCTACAACCGGTCCTACGATTTGTATTATTGTTCCAATGTTTTCTTTTTTCATAATGTTTGATGTATTTTTATAATTTCCTATTGCCTTTTAAAAGCAAAATAATGAGCTTAGTTTTCTGAGCGCATTATTTTGCTTTTACGAAGACATTGCTATAGTTCCACTTGTTATTTCTGCAATTTCTTGTGTAACCTGCCCTTGACGAGCGCGGTTAAAATAAAGTTTCAAGTCATCCTGAAGTTCTTTCGCGTTGTCTGTTGCGCTTTTCATGGCGAACATTCGAGCAGAATGTTCGCTCGCATAACTTTCAAGCACTGCTCCATAAATAATATTGTGAATCATCATCGGGATAATTCTTGATAACACTGTTTCTTGGTCTGGCTCATAAGCATATTTAGGTTCACCGTGTGTACTTGGTTCGCCGTCTGAAGAAAATGGTAGAAGTTGAAGTATTGTTGGAGTAAAAACACTTCCAGACGTAAAGTGTGTGTATAGAATACGCACCGTTCCAATTTTCTTCTCTTTATACCAATTAACAATCATTGTAGCTGTAGCGTGCGCATCTTCAGAAGTTAATACTGGATGATTAAATGATGCCAGAGTTTCTGCGTGAAGTTTCTTGGCAACTTTCTCAGAGTATTTTCCAAAAGCAACTACTTTCAAATTTTTCCTTTCATTTTCATCGTAAGCTTCCAATAGTTTACGGTATATGTTTACGTTATAACTACCACATAAACCTTTGTTTGAAGCAACAATAATAAGAACTTCACTACTTACACCGTTGTGTAACAATAATTCATGGCGAATTATTGGGTCAAGGGAAATATCCTTAAGTACATTTTGTGCTTCCTCATGAAATGGGCGGAGGGTATGGGCATTTTCAATAGCCTTTTTCATTTTTGCAGCAGAAACCATCTCCATGGTTTTGGTGATTTTTTTTATACTACCGACACTTTTAATTTTTTCTTTAATAACTTTTGTTTGCATATAGCTTTACCCAATTTTTATGCGCTGTTACCGTGCTGATGAACAAACGACTCAAGAGCACCTTTCAACTCATTTTCTATTTCATCGTTCCAATCTTTTTCAATGGATGTAAGTAAGTCTTTGTGTGACGTAAGCATGAATACATGCATATCCTTTTCCCAAGCAGAAACATCAGACGCTGGAATTCCATCAACGAACCCGTTGTTCACAGAATAAACAGACATAACTTGAAGAGCTGTGCGAAGAGGGTTACCGTTTGTTTGTTTTAACATTTCCTGTGTACGCTTTCCCCTTTCTATTGTCCGTTTTGTATCAATATCTAAATCACTATCAAATTGTGCGAAAGATTCAAGTTCACGATATTGAGCCATAGCAAGCTTCATTTTACCTGCGTTCTTTTTCATAGCCTTTGATTGTGCTGATGAGCCTACACGTGACACAGAAAGCCCAACATCAATAGCTGGTCTCATACCCTTATAAAAAAGGTTTGCGTCTAGGAAGATTTGTCCGTCTGTAATAGAAATAACGTTGGTTGGAATATAAGCCGATACGTCACCCGCTTGAGTTTCAATAATTGGAAGGGCTGTAATAGAACCACCACCAGCATTTTCATTTCTACGGCACGCACGCTCAAGCAATCGTGAGTGAAGATAAAAAACATCACCAGGGTAAGCCTCGCGTCCTGGTGGGCGCTTAAGAAGAAGAGACATCTCACGGTAAGCAACAGCATGCTTTGAAAGATCATCGTACACAACAAGAACATCTTTCTTTTTATTCATGAAATATTCTGCGATGGCAGTACCAGAGTATGGCGCTAAATATGAAAGCGTGGCTGATTTTGAAGCGCCAGCAAGAACCACTACGGTGTATTCCATGGCACCAGAAGTTCTAAGTTTTTCTACGATTTGTGCAATTTTTGATTCCTTTTGACCAATAGCAACGTATATGCAAATAACCCCAGAACCTTTTTGGTTTATAATTGTATCAACAGCGATTGTTGTTTTTCCTGTTTGGCGGTCACCGATTATAAGCTCACGCTGTCCACGTCCAACTGGAATCATCGCATCAATTGCCTTCACACCTGTTTGCATAGGAACGTTAACTGGTTCACGATCCATAACGCCTGGTGCAATTTTTTCTACAAGCTCTACGTTGTTTAATCCTGTTAACTTTTCACCGTCAAGAGAGTTCATTAGCGGGTCAACGACACGACCAAGTAGCGCTTCACCAACTGGAATAGATAACACACGTCCAGTGCGTGTTACCTCCTCACCTTCACGTACCATATCACCACCAGACACTATAACAATACCCACCATATCAGACTCTAAGTTAAGCGCGATACCCTTAGCACCTGAAGCAAATGTTACTTCTTCCATACTCGCACAAGAAAGTAGTCCTGTAACACGCGCGATGCCATCACTTACAGAAACAACATTACCAACCTCGTTTACTGAGACAGTGGTTGATATATCTGCAATTTTATTTTCTAGCTCTTTGATTATTTTTTCTACTGACATGGTAATGTTTGTTATTTAATAAATTCTTTAATTATTCTTTCAGCGCTTCCGTCGTATAATCTCCCTTTAAATCTAGCCTTAAACCCTGCTAGTAGTTTTTTATTGATAATTACTTCGTGTGGAGCAAGGTCATTTCCGATAATTCTTTTAATGCGAGCTATTGCGTCTTTATTAATTTCAAACGGAGATTCTATCAAAATGGTTTCGTTTTTATTGTTATTACAGCTTATTTGTTTAATATCTTTCAATACCGAAGGAAGAATAGATAAAAGATTATAGGAACTAAGGGTTTCCGTTAGGTCTTTTATACTTATATTCTTTTCTAAGATTGTTTGAGCTATTTTACGGGATAAAGTCATAAGTAGATGGTGGAAAATGGAAAGTAGGTAAAATTCTATGCGTTCATCTTTGAAATAAATGCATTATTTTCAACCTCCGTCATTTCTTTTGCGAGTGTTTTAGCATACAATTTTGCAACCAATTCTGGAGCTTGTTCAGCAAAACTTTTTTCAACATTTTCCTTGAGATTTTGTTCTTTAAGATGCAATTCTTGCATGCGATTATTAGCTTCTAATTCAGCCTCCTTGCGAATATTTGAAGCGATAGCTTGCGCATTTGTCTCAGCAGTTGCCAAAATATCTCTACTTTCTTTGTGTGCTTCTTTAACTATTTTTTTCTTTTCTTCCTCTGCGTTAGCTAAAGATTTTTCTGCATCAGATGCGTCAGAAATACCACGTTCAATAACGCCGTGACGGTGTTTTATGACTTTACCAATCTTGCCAAAAAAGAACTTGTTTAAAATAAACAAGATTATAAGGAAGTTTATAAAGTTTGCTAAAGCAACGTGCCAATTAAATCCTAGCGAACCGAGAATGTTTAGAATTTGATCCATAAAGAATAATGGTTAGGAAGTTGTTCATTCTTCGTTAAGAATTTCCCAACAAAGAACAGCCTAACAACTAACGGTTACTTAAGCAGGAAGAATGCCACAAGTGCAAAAATCGCCGTTGTTTCTGTCATTGCCACGCCGATAATCATTTTTGAAAAAAGTGACCCTTCAATATCTGGATTACGTCCGATAGCTTCCATCGTTTTACCCACTAAGTATCCTTGTCCGATAGCTGTTCCAACCATCGCGAGAATCGTCATTCCTTTTGCTATATAAATTGCTGCTTCTGGGGTCATATAAATACAGTTGTTAGTTTTTAGACGTTAGAAGTTGGATAATCCAAATACGTTTCGTATTCAAATACATCCACAATCTAACACCATTTCAATAAAAATTCGCCTTTCGGCTTTGGTTTGGAGTATATCAGAAAAAATACTTTTTTGCATTTCTCCTGTGGAGGAACGGTTAGAGGTTACTCACTGTGGCAATAAAAAAGAGCCTGCTTGATCACAGACTCTTTTATGCGGCCTTTCGGTTGGCCTGCCTTGCTTCTTCCTTTTCCCTACGTCTTTGTTCATTACGGTAATCATCTCCCGGACACACTGGGAAATGATACTTCCTTACCTTCACAATTTCTTTCCCCGTCTCAAGAGATATCGTTATGGAAACTTCTCGAACATATGACATTCCTCCTGAGATTGGGTCGAAACACTTGCAGCAGACATGTTCTCTCCACGCCGTATGAAGACGGGATTCAAGCTTCCGAAAATTTCTGGATGCCTTTTTCTTTGCTTTTTCTTTTGCTTGCCTAAAGGCAAGTAGATCTGTGACGATCATAATTACCTCCAATAAGAATATAAAAACAGGACACCTGTCCCTAAACTACCACAAACAAAAAGAGAAACAAATTAATGCTCCCCGTGTTCTTTTTTAAGAACCAAAGAGTAGTACACCGTCACGAGCGCGACGAATACGATAGATTGAACAACTCCAACGAGTAATCCCATTCCCATCCAAATAGCTGGAACAGCAACAGAAAAAGCGCCGAGCAAAATAACTGTTAGAACTTCGTGAGCAAACATGTTTCCAAAAAGTCGAAGTGAGAGTGATAATACTTTTGCGAGTTCACTGACAATTTCAATTAAACCCACGAAGAATCCGACAATGGAAGTCATCCCTTCTCCAAAACTTTTCTTGAACCCCTTAATAACTTGTTTAATTTGAATAAAATGTGAAAGATAGCCAAATACTCCCTGTTCACGTATACCTATAACCTGCATTGTTACAACCACAGCAAGAGCTAAGCCGAATGTAGTATTAAAATCTGTTGTAGCTCCGCGAAAAAGTGGGAAATGTTCCCCGTCAATGGTTATATAAAAACTACCAATCAAAGGAAACATCGGAAGTAAGTTCGCAATAATTAAATATGTCATTATTGCCCCGACATATGGCACAATTTCCTTTGCGCGTTCTTTGTTTCCAACAATTGAAGCAATAAATGAATCAACCATCTCATAAAATATTTCCAACAGGTGTTGAAATTTATTTGGAATCAATTTAGAACGCGATACGGAGATACAAAGTATGATAAAAATCAATGTTATAAACATTGTCGTAATCGTTGATGTGGCGATAGTTAAAGGTCCAACATTGCCAAGCGTTGGAGATATGATTGTAGGAATTTCTTCGCGAACATGAAGAACAGTAGATTGTTCGACTGTGTGAATATCTGCCATAATGAACGCAATTCTATCATAAAATGATAGATATTTCCATTGCTAATTATTTATGATGCTCTGATTTTTCGTAAATAAAATAAAGTGTAAGCAATCCAAAAAAAAGTGTTACAAAAACCATAATACTTTTGAAATCAAACCACTGCATGAGAGTCATTGTTCTTCTAACGTATTCATTAATGACAGCAACTATTATAAAAAAACCAATCCAAATATAAGTTAATTTGTTCCACGCTTGATTTGTCATTGGTAAAACATCATGAAAGGCCAATTTCAAAAAGGAAACATTAACCATAAGACCTATAAGTAGAGTCAGTGCTGACGTAATGTCGTACAAAGTGTCTCGCATTTGAATAAATTTAGGCTGATGGTTAATTATAGTCATGTAACCAAACACAAGAGTAAGAAAAGCTACATATAGAGCAATATAAGGCAATCTCTTCTGAATACGATAAGTGGCAACGGTAGAAATAATAGTTGCAATCATTAAAATAAAAGTTGCTTTGTATATATGTAAATAATGAAAAGATAATAAGAATATAAATATTGGACCAAACTCAAGAGTGATTCCAATAATAAGTCTATTAAGTGCTACGAGGGAAAATCTAGAAAAATTGATCATGATATACTGTTACAATACATTATAAACCACTATGCGAAAAATCAAACATTATTTTATGGTATTTACAGAATATTTAACAAAAAATCTTACCGATTTTACATCTTTTAAGTTTACAACCCCTACCGCTATTATTTTTAGTGCAATTATTATTTCTGTCAGTATTATAGGTCACGGTGTGATTGTTAAAGCAAATGAATCAGCCGCTCAAGTTTCTATGTTCAACGGAAGACCAGTTGATAAAACTGATTACATAGAAGGAAATCCTGATAGTAAAGTTGTTGTAATAGAATATTCAGACCCAGAATGTCCCTATTGTGTAAAACTACATCCAACAACAAAAGAACTTCGCGATAAATATTCTGACAAAGTCGCTTTTATTTATCGTCATTTCCCTTTAATATCAATTCACAAAAACGCACTTGATGAATCACGAGCTATTGCTTGTGCCGGAAAAATTGGAGGGGCAAAATCATTTTATGAATATATAGACATGTTGTATGGTAATAAATTTTCTAAACAGGACCCAAAAACTGGTTATGTTCCACCATTACCACAAGACGCCAAGGAACTTATGGCAAAAAGTCTAGGGCTTGATATTGGGGAATTTTCTCTATGTATGAGCAACAAAGAATCTGAAAATATAGTTAACGACTCTATCGCGGGCGGAGCTGAAGCCGGTGTGCAAGGAACACCTTCCACTTTTGTCCTTGTTGAGAATAAAAAAGGGTACGAAATTGTTTCAATGATAGATGGAGCAAGAGACATATCATTCTTTGAAGCAGCTATAGAAGAGGCCTTAAGTAGGTAACCTCTTTTAACATACTTTACAACGATGTTTATTGGGTATAGTATTGGATTTGGCAGGCCCTTTATAGTAAAAGTTTCCCTGTTAAAAAATGGTGTTAAATTGTAACTTTTTGATAAGAAACGAGGGTAAAAATGACGGCAGAACAAGGTCAAAAAAACCTGGGAACACAATTGGAACAATCCCTTCTCCGGCTTGCCGGTCAAGAAGGGTCATTGCTTGTGTTGAAAATCGACAAACTCATCAATACCAAATGTGGCAAATCGCCAATTAACCGTACGGATGTACACGAAAGTCGCCAAGTCAATATTGGCGACCTGTCTCACGTGTTTGTTGGAAACGGTGAAGAAGTCGGCTTGTGTGTTCGCCTCATATTTGGCGAGTACATGTATGCCAACTGTGGCGAAAAGGCACAACAAGTGATTGCTTGGGCAGTTGGTGCCTCAGCAACACGACTTTCCTCAAAGATTCCAACCTTTCCGGATACTTGTTTTCAGCAAGTCGTCGGTAAAGTGAAAATCGTCAATGAGGAAATTGTGCTAGCCTAAATCTCTTCGTGAGAAATGTAGGCAAAAATAGACGGAGTACCCCAAAGTACTCCGTTTTTCTTTTTTATATTTTATAAACTTCTTTTTGGAAAAGGCTATATATTAAATATTAAGAACAATTTTTACAAGTACCATATATTTCCACTGAGTGTGTTGTTGTACTTTTAAACTTCTTGCTTTTTTTAAGCATTTTTTTCACAGTATCATCAATTGATATCCCTTCAATTTTTTCTATTGTTTCACACTTACCGCAAACAAGCTGGTGTGAGGCTCTCCCAGTTTCTAGTTCGTAGTGAGCGTGTCCGTGATTAAAATCCAATCGACGAAGTAGTCCAGCTTCATGAAGTGAAGCTAAGTTACGATACACAGTCGCTTGATCAATGTTTTCTTTTTTACGAAGTGAGTCTACAAGTTCGTATACGGTTATAGGTTGACGCACACGGGAAAGAAAATTAAGCACCGCCAAGCGGTGGTCTGTTACGCGAAGCCCAGCCTCTTTAATCATAAATATTAAATCTTCTTTTGAATACTTAGCCATATATTTATATAATAACATGTTAATTACTTGTTGCAAGTCACTTGCAAGAATACCTAAAATAAACTATAATTTATGGTAATTAATTTTCGACAAAAATAAATGACATCAAATTTTATTCTCATGACAATTAGCGCGACTGCGTTGCCTCTTCTTGCCTTTATGTCGCTTATATTGCGTAGAAATATTTCCAAAGGATATTGGAAACTGTTTTTCCTTACGGTCGGTCTTTTGCTTTTAATTGTTGCTGTTTTAAATACATTCAAAGAACACGGTGAAGAGTTAACTTATTCAGATGCTTTTGTCGGTGCAATTACAGCAATTATAACTATTTTTATACTCTCAAAATTTAACCATGGACATAACCACACGGCAGAAGCAGAAGGTGCTAAAGGTATTGTTATTAGCGAAGCTTTTCACTCTCTTATAGACGGAGCTGTTATAGGCGCAACTTATCTAGTAAACCCTTTGATTGGGTACGCTGCAACAATTGGTATTATTACTCATGAATTACCAAAAATAATCGGCACAATTACTGTACTTAGAAGTTTTGGACTTTCAATTAAAAAAACGATTACTTATGGAATATTTGCACAAATTGGGTCACCTGCAGCAGCTATGTTTGTGTACATGTTCGGAAAACAATTTGACCAGGAAAAATTCCATGCCCTAGAAATAGCAAGTATTTCATCTCTGGCGGCAATAGTGCTTTGGATTATCTATTTAGAAATAAAATTCCACCTTCGCCACCCAGAAGACCACAACCACTAAAGTTAGCTTATTACTCCACCTCCTATACAAATATTTTTATCGTAAAGCACCAACGATTGCCCAACTGTTGAAACAAGTTCACCTTCAATAACTTTAAAGTGTGTCTCATCTACAACCTCAACTGTTGATAAAGGTGCGCGATATCTAGCACGCGCTTCATAGACTTCACCTATATTTATCTTTTGTGTCCAGTTAGTTTTTTCTAGTGAGATAACGTCACCTTTTTCTTCACGAGGTGGCGTATGAGAGACAAACAGCGTATTTGTCTCAAAGTCCTTTCTAACAATAAAATAAGGCTCATCATTTATTGTTTTCTTTGTTATTTTAAAGCCATGTCTTTCGCCAATTGTATAAAACATCACCCCGCTATGTGTACCGATAACTTCTCCGTTTTCATTTTTCACCTCACCTTCCTTTTCTTCAATATAATTTTTAAGTAATGTTTTGATATCAATAGTTCCAACAAAACAAAGCCCTTGGCTATCCTTTTTATTACTTACAGGAAGGTTGTATTTACAGGCTAGTTCTCTTACTTCGTCTTTTACTATGTTACCGACTGGAAAAATAACATTCTTTATTTGCTCTTTGGTTAAGGTCCACAAGAAATATGTTTGGTCCTTATTTGAGTCTCTTCCTTTCTTTAGTTGGTTATTTTCTATTTGTGCATAATGCCCTGTCGCTATAAAATCCGCACCATTTTCTTTTGCCCATTTGAGAAATGCCCCGAACTTCACTTCGCGATTACACATAACATCAGGGTTCGGTGTACGCCCATGCTTATACTCATCTATCATGTAATCAATAACACCTTCTTTATACTCCTTCTCAAGGTCTAATGTCACAAATGGAATATCTAAAACAGATGCCACCCGCATAGCATCTAATCTGTCTTCTTTCCATGTACATTCTATAAAATCTGGTTGCCAAACTTTAATAAAAACCCCTGTAACAGCATAGCCTTGTGCTTTTAAAAGTGCCGCCGAAACAGATGAGTCTACCCCGCCTGACATTCCAACAAATACTTTCTTCATAAAAACACTCTAACATATTTATATTGCATACGCATATAAATTATTATAGTATTTACATAGGCCCTCATTTGAGGATGTTCATAAAACAGGAGAACAATCATGTCCCTCCAACAATCTAAGGGGATTGTACCTTTGATAGGCAAGAATACTGGTTCTGGTGCCAACCAAGAACCAACGAGACCCAATGAACACGAGGTATTTACAAAATCCTTGGGCAGTGACGAAATGGATGTGCACCCAGACAATCCTGAAAATGACCATTATTTCCAATCACCCGGCTCCATGCTGTCCTGAAACAGAAAAAGACGACCTAACGGCCGTCTTTTCTTATTTATTGCGCACCCATCAATTTTTTATAAACATCAAGCAAAGCCTTAGTGTCAGCAAGTGCGGTATGAGCTTTACTATTTTCTACTTTTAATAATTCACAAAGTGCTCGGAGTGAAAATTTGTCTGCGGTTGGAGCATCGTACAATCGCGCAAAAGCTATAGAAATAGTATCTAACTTTCCATAATGCATACGATTTTCTACTCCTGTTTCTTCAAATGCTTTTGTGACGAATGCATAATCAAACACAAGATTATGTGAAACAAAAGTACAACTTTGTGTCTTCTTTGAAAATTCTTCCATTGCTTTCTTACGGTCTACAGCAAACATCCAATCAACTTCATTGTACCCATTAACTCTAAGTGCTGCCTCCTCCGCATTTTCTATGTGCTCTGGTTTTATTTTCCATTCGCATTCTTCAACAATTTCTATCTTAGGACCTCTTCCTTCTCGCGATATTTGTTTAACAACAATAACAGCAAGTTCTATAATTTCATGTTTATCTGGATCTGTTCCGGTTGTTTCTGTATCTATAAAAGCGAGATTGTGAATTTTCATGTTGAGCAGTGATTATTTTTGATTCGATTATTTCAAATACTTTTTAATATTAATTTTATGTTCTTCAAATGTTTTAGAGTAGTGCATTGTACCATCTTTACCTGTTATATAGTATAGATAAGGGGTATCAATTGGATGAAATACTGCATTTAATGCTACTAGTCCAGGATTATTTATCGGTATACTTGGTACCCATTTTATTTTATAAGTTTCTGGTGCGGCGTCCACTTGAAGAGGCATACCTTTTTGTAATCGTTTAATAAGTATTCCTGCAACGATTTGCATGTCTTCTTTAGTTTTTGCTTCCCCTTCCAAAATAGCTGCAAGAGAAATTATTTCATCTTTATTTTTAAACTCTGGAGGGATTGGTAAATCGTAAAAGGTTTCTAAATATTTTTTGTCGAAAGTGGTTGTCATTTTATCTACTATTCGCACTTCTGTCATTGATGGCAATAGGAAGTAAGTTGAAGGAAAAAGTTTACCATTTGATTTATTTTTAAAACCTCATATTCAAACACACTTATGTCTATATTTGGTAATACACCGTGTACAAGTACTGCGATTTCGTGCGTTGTACTACCTTCTGGAATGGTTACGCTAATAAGTGGCGTGTCTGGATTTCCAGAGACGAATTTTCTAACTACATACCCAAGAGTTCGTGGTCTATCAAACATATAACCACCTAATTGAATATTTTTATCCCCACCCAAAAATGAAACCCCTGCGCGAAACCAGAGCGAATAATCAATATAGCCTTCTTTTTCTAATCGCGCACTAACACTACGTAAACTCTCCCCTTCTTCTACTATAAAATTTTTACCGATTGGGAAATTTCTAGGTATAGTAAAAGTAATGTAAGAAAAATATCCTAAAAATAAAACAACAATAGAATATATAGTTATGCGAATAACTAGTGGTTTAAATGAATACATAGTTATTGTGGAAGATTAACTGGTGCAACACCTTTGTTACTATCAATGCGTGGGAGAGTTGGAACTCCAGCAACAGCTCCTGGTAAATGCCAAAGTGAGGCAATTTCTTCAAGATTTAGAATGGAAACATGTTCTGGTTTAGGGTGATTAAATGGATAAAAGATAGCTTCGTAAATCATACGAAATGTTTTTCTGGTTTTCATAGACGAACCCCAGAAAAAAAGATCTTCCCATGAATCAAGGGCTGCCCTTTGTGGAATATGAGGAAAGAACCCTTCTCGTTCAACGTATTCTTCAAATTTTTCTTCAGCCCTCCAGGCTGGGCGCTTACCTCCCATTTTTTCCCAAGGATAATCATATGGGTCAGTTACAGATACAGGAGATAATGAATTAACTCCGGCGTATGACTTTGGGTAAGATAATGTATTTTGAACATGTTCACCAAATCTAGAAGAGTTCTCCTTCTTGGCCACATATATAATACGCACAACAACACACGCCAAAGGTTTTGAAAGTTTTTTATTTATAGCTTCAAGTTGCTCCTTTTCTTCAGGTGTTAGCTCAATTTCTTTCTTTGAAACAGATTTTGGGGGGAGTATGTTACCTTTACTGTCTTTAAGATTATGTGTCAGCGGAATCTCTTTAAACTTTACTTTTCCATTTTCATCAACACCATCTGGAACTTTTCTTGTTTTTTCATATCCATAATCATCGTATACAATGTCACCATGTTTAAGTCCAGAGATTGTGCTACGTATTTGTTTTTTACGTGCGTCAGCCATCTCGCTTAAAGAAAGATGTTCGTGTGTTACTTCATTTACATAAAACTTCGGCATTTTTTTGTTATAAACACTTTCATCCTGAATAAGTATCTGATACCAGTAATACTCTCCTTTTCCAATACTACCCATAAACTCAAGTAGTGGTGTGATAGGGTCTGTTTTTAATTCTTCTTTTGATTCTTTGTCCAAACCATAATCAACATATGTTTTAATTGGAAAAAAGTCGGCAGGCATTTTATAATTGCCATCTTTTTTTTGATATGGCTTCCCAGTTTTTGGATCTGTTGGACTCCATTTTTCACCAAGCCTATAATTTATCCCCCAAACAGAAACATCTTTAGAGAGATGGTGATAACGAATCTTTTTTGTATAATCATCTGCCTCCACAATTTCAATTCCAGGATATTGAGCATAGAAATTTGACTCAACTAGGGATTTAAATTTTTTATTTATACGAACATAAAAATGAATAACGCCTTCTAGGGAAGCGATTTCTAAGGATGCGTATAATGGTAAATTACCCTGAAACTCTCTGGCGTACCAAGTACTAATACCACCACCTTGCAAAAGTGAAGCTATTGCAATTTCTGTAGCAAGTGGTGATTTTGTAATTTCACGAGGTAATTTAATCTCGAGCATTATGCTATCGTCATTGAATTTCTGTAAAAACTTTTGATTTACATACATCTTCCAAAAACGCCATGCCCATGCGCAAAGCAAGAAAAAACCAACGAGATATATGAGGATAAGAATTATATCGATGAGAAATTGCATATAGACTAGTATATCAGTAACTGATGGGAAGTGACCAGTAGAAAACGCGAAACCTTTGGTTTCGCGTTTTCTTATTTTTACTTAAACATTATTTAAGCTAATGTATATTCCCCTGCAACCTTTCTGAAATGCTTTGCATTCTGTAGGTTTACCAAAACAGTATTTGGCTTAACAATTCTCTTTGCAAGCACACGTTTTACAATTTCATCTTTTGAAAGCGGGTGCCCGGCTTCTTTCAAAACTTCAGAAATAACATCACGCACAACTCCCCCTGTATGACCCCAATCTTTTAGTCCATACATACCGCGTCCAACTAGAACAAAACGAGAGTCCTTAATGAGTTCATTGTGACATGTTGCAACATGAGCCTTCTTTCCAAATGTTTTGTTAATTTCAAGAGCGACTTCTTTAAAGTGCATAGGCTCTCCTTTGCGACGCATAATAAGATATGCATAATCTTTAATACCGCGAGCCTTAACGTGTGGAGATGAAGTTCGTCCCCATTCACTAAGCTGGTTTTTTCCAATCACTTTTGAAAGTGCTAGGTAACGATAAATAATTTCTTTATTATTTTTATATTCTGAAATAAGATCAGTTAGGTGCCCCATAAATCGATTAAACACTTCTTCTTCACTTACAAGGTCTTCTTCGTTTATTGAACTGTAAAGTTTACCAAGGGCTTCACGCACATGAGCCGCAGCCTTGTCGTCAATAGTAAAATGCGCGTGCAAATTATCATCTTCTTTATGTTTCTTAAAATCTTCACTAAGAGCTAAGTAAAGATTTATATGATTTTGTATTACTGGGTCCTTTGAAATATGACGCATTAGGTGATCTTCTGAAACAACAGCACCGAGATCCTTAATAATTGCCTTTAATTCATCAAAAACAAAAGCGTGTTCTTTGTATTCCTTTGATTTCTTTATTGAAGCAAGAGCGAAATTTTCAATCTGACGAACACGTTCACGTGTGATATCGTAAGTCTTTCCAATTGCCTCAAGAGTCATTCGCCCTTCTTTTTCTAAACCATAACGATTAACCACGATTTCGCGAGTTCGTGGATTAAGTGTGGTCAAAAGTTTCTTAGAAACGGCCTTTGGTTTAAAAGTGATACCTGACATAGTTGTTATTAGTTTTATCTATTGTACTACAGTTTATCAAAAACGTCAAATCACGATATTTATAAGGCGATTAGGGATAATTATCACCTTTTTTGGTTCTTTATCTCCAACATATTTTTTATATCCATCAGTATTTTTAGCTCCCTTAAGTACAATTTCGTCGGTACTTCCAAAGGGAACCACGAACGTTCCGCGTAATTTACCTTCAATTTGGAGTGATACGGTTACTTCATCTTCTGTGACAAGTTCTGGTTTATATGTTGGCCACAAACTTGCATGAACTGAATTCTTCTCGCCTAAAACACTCCACAACTCTTCACTCATTGTTGTTGCGTATGGCGCAAGTAACAAGATAAATTGTTTCCATTCTTTTTTATTAATTGATTTTTCTTTTTCAATTGCGTTTAGACAAATCATAAGCTGACTTACACCTGTATTAAACTTAAACGCACCTATATCTTCTGTAACCTTCTTAATCGTTTGATGAATAATTTTAAGAAGTTCTTTTGAAGTATTTTCTTCATTTACAAAACTCTGAACTTTCCATGTGCGTTCAAGAAAACGTTTTACACCCATCATTTGTTTTTCATCAAATGCTGTTGCGTCGTAAAATGAACCCATAAAGGCTACGTATGTTCTAACTACATCTGTCCCCCATGTGTTAACAACGTCGTCTGGGTTAATTATATTTCCAAGACGCTTAGACATTTTCATTCCACCTTTTGCAAGCACAAGCCCAACGGATTCCATGCGAGTAAACGGCTCTGCATTTTTTACGACACCGATATCAAACAAAAACTTATGCCAGAATCTAGCGTATATCAAATGGCGTGTTGCGTGTTCTGCTCCACCAACATAAACATCAACTGGCTGCCAATATTTTTCTAAACTTTCAGAAATAAGCGAGTCATTGTTGTGTGGGTCGGCAAAACGCAAGTAATACCATGAGGAACCAGCCCATTGGGGCATGGTGTTTGTTTCTCGTTTAAATATTTCACCGTCTGGGGATTGTTTAAATGTCCCATTATCAGTTATGTAACCCTTAACATTCACCCATCCGTCTATAATTGCTAGAGGAGATTCACCTGTTCCTGATGGTTCATAATGCTCTACCTCTGGAAGAATAAGTGGTAGCTCACTTTCATCTAATGGCCAAGTTTTTCCGTTTTTATCGTGAACCATTGGAATTGGTTCACCCCAATATCTCTGACGAGAGAACACCCAGTCTTGTAATTTGTAACGAATAGTTTTTGTTCCACCAAACTCGGCAATCATTCCTTCTTTTGAAAGTTCAAATGGGGTATCTTTTATAGGAAGATTAAATTTTTCTGCAAAATCTCTGTCACGCTCATCGTGAGCTGGGACAGCCATGATAGCGCCTGTTCCCACTCCACCTAAAACATAATTTGCTACCCAAACTGGTATATTTTCTTTACTTGCTGGATTAATGGCGTACAGACCTGTAAACACACCAGTCTTTTCTATTTCTTTACTATAATCAGTTTCAACCACTTTTTGTTCTTCAATAGTTTTGTTTATATAATTTACAACATCGCTCCCCATGTCAAAACCAGAATCAACCCATGATTTTGCAAGTTCTGCAGATATTGCAACAAATGTCGCGCCAAAAAGCGTATCGGCACGTGTTGTAAATATTCTCACGCTGTGTTTACCTCCAGACTGCTCATACAACTCGTTTTGCGGAGGAACGTCAACTAATTTGAAATCAAACTCCGCTCCTTCACTTCTTCCAATCCAATTACGCTGTAATTCTTTTATCCATTCTGGCCACTGAGGTAATGTTTCAAGGTCATCAATTAATCTATCTGCAAAATTTGTAATACGAAGTACCCATTGACGCATTGGTTTCTTCTCAACGTCACTTCCACAACGTTCGCATTTACCTGCCTCCAAATCTTCGTTAGCAAGTCCTGTTTGACATGACGGACACCAATTAATAGGCGAAAAAGTTTCATGGGCAAGACCTTTTTCATACATCTTCAAAAAAATCCACTGTGTCCATTTATAAAACTCTGGGTCAGTAGTATCTACTTCACGGTCAAAGTCATAAGACAAATCAAGCATCTTCATCTGGCGACGATAATTATTTATATTCTTATCTGTTGAAATACGTGGGTGGATTTTATTTTTTAGAGCGTATTGTTCTGCTGGAAGCCCAAACGCATCCCAACCAGTCGGGTGAAGAACGTTATACCCCTCCATTCGGCGCATTCTGGTATATATATCGCTTGTTGTATATATACGAGTGTGTCCAAGATGTAAACCTTCACCAGACGGATAAGGAAACATATCGAGCACATAATGTTTCTTCTTTGAGATGTCATCTACAGTTTTATAAAGTGACGTTGACTCCCAGTTTTTCTTCCACTTAGCTTCAATAGTTTTAAAATCGTAAGGATTCATATTGTGTCTATATTAACAAATACTAACACTAAACAAAAGCGTGACCTTCGGTCACGCTTTTGTTTATCAATACACCACGTAAATAAATGGGTCAGGGAATTGATTATTTTCCGTAATACATCTCTGGAGAAATTACTCGTTTGAAACATGCCTCGCCTATATCATGATTCCAGAAAGGTGACTGATCTCCTTCATAATAATAATTGGAAACTGCGTACGGTGCATCAATTAAAGTTGTAGGTGCGTATTTAGCAACATTAGAACCACTTACATATTGTGAAGTAGAATCACGAACGGTATCAAAGTTAGCGCAAATTTCAAACACCGCTTGAGTAACGAGCTCTTTTTTATTGGTTGTGTAGTTCATTCTTACAACAGGCTGTTGTAAGACCTTATACACATAATCACCCCCTGTTACAGGATCTACTGGCACAGAATACCCTTGAAATGCATCATTCAATTCCATGAGCGATGTCGGTAGTTTGTCCGTTGATTGAAACCGATTAAATATTTGTTGCTGAAGCGATGATAAGTTAGAAAGCCTTTCGCTGTCTATTCTCTTTGCGCGCATTTCAGATGGTGTACCTATAATAGCAATGCTCCAAAAAAGAGAAGCCAGTACGACTAATGTCGCAGTTATGCTAGCAATAAGAGGTACATAACTTTCCTTAGAATAATCACGTCTCATTGAATAGAGATAATATCCAAACACAGAGAGTGCGACTGTGAATACAGTAAAAGTTTTTAGAGCAAAACGCACTGAAAGCTCTCCACCTAGGTATGTATAAATAAGTGATACCAATGCTCCAATAAGGGTACATATTGAAACAAAAAGAATAACGTATATCAATACTTTGCGAATTTTTAAATCGCGCTTATACAAAAACTTTGCAATGTCTTTTGAAACATACCAAGAGAGACCGAGATAAATTGGATACATCACTACTAGTGAAGCTATAGCCATGCGCACATCACTATTGTAAACATCTATTGATACACCTGCATCTAACACATCCCTCCATCTTTGTTCAATAGCTCTAAATACAATTTGTAAAATATTTGTGATACTTACAACAAGAGAAATACCAATACCGAGATATACGAATACGTCTAGTGCTTTTGTTTTCTGATCTTCGTGCATATATTTATTTTTAGTGATAAGTGAGTACGTAAAATATATTGCCCCTGCCATAGTGGCAAAAAACAATATTCCTACACCAATAATAACTATCGTTATCATTCCTACATTCTATCACTTTTGTGATATAGTAAAAACATGCCAAAATCTCCTCTAGAAACCCTTGAATCAATAGCCCTTTCCATAACTCGTGGGGTTGGTTCAATATGGTCTGTTATTATTCACACAATTTTGTTTATAGGCGCCTTTGTTTTAGTTCTCCTTGGTGAAGAGCTGGAGAGAGTATTGCTTGTTTTAACAACAATAGTCTCACTTGAGGCTATTTATCTTTCAATTTTTATACAAATGAGCGTAAACCATCAAGCAAGAGCTATCGCTAACGTGGAAAAAGACATTGATGAAATTCAAGAAGATGTTGAGGAAATCGCAGAAGATGTGGAAGAAATTGCTGAAGACGTTGAAGATATTCAAGAAGCTCACGAGGAGATACAGGAAGACATTGAAGAAATTCAAAAAGATGTCGATGGAATTCAAGAAGACATCCATGAAATGGAAGATGAGGAAGTAAGTAAGCAGTAGGAGATAAAGGTTATCTACTGTGTTTACTCAAAAATGTGTAGCATCCAGTTTACGATAGAGAGCACTACGGCAAACCATATCGCCATAATTAGAGACGGAATCGTAAATCCATTAACTATATGACTTGCAAGCATAATCATTAGCCCATTGATAATGAATGAAAATAACCCGAGTGTTAACAAAGTAATTGGTAGTGTGATGATACTAATCATTGGCTTAATTGTGTGGTTGATAACAGCAAGAGTTAACGCTGTTAATAAAGCAATCCACCCCGTCTGCCAAGCAAAAGTAATTGGAACACCAACATGCGTAATATAGCTTGTAATTAAAATAGCTATTGTTCGTATAAGAATGTAATTCATATCTATATAATAGCACCTTCTTGACGTAAGCGTTTCAGTTTTTCTTCACCACCGCGATTATATCCACCTATAAGCCCGTTACTCCTCACAACTCTATGGCACGGTATTTTCTCATCATAGTTATTATTCAAAATATTTCCAACCGCCCTATAGGCAAGTGGTCTACCTGCGAGTGTTGCGACTTCTTTGTATGTTAAAACTTCTCCTTTCTTAATATTTCGTACAACCTCATATACACAGTGTTTAAAACTGACGCCTAAACTATTTTTTAACATACCAAGAATATCTTATGAGTGGAGAATAAATTTCTGTACTTCTGCAAGTTCTTCTTCTGTTGCTGGGTGTATAAATTTTTTGTCGAAATCTTCTGTTTTGTTTGTTGGAACTAGATGAATATGCGCATGGGGTATAATGTAACCTTCCACAAACATACAAACGCGAGCACATTCAAATTTAGCTTTTAAAAGTAGTGCTACATATCGAACACGATTCATTACTTCTGTATACAACTCCTCATTAAGTAAAAATAAATCACTATATTCCTGTTTTACAATAACAAGAGTGTGTCCTCTTTGGATTGGGTTAATATCCAAAATAGCGCAAACATATTCATCCTCATAAATTTTATATGAAGGTAATTCACCTGAGATGATTTTTGTAAAAATGGTAGGCATGAAATTAGTATACCCCACTCTATTCGTATCGCAATGCTTCTATTGGATTAAGTTCTGATGCTTTTTTGGCTGGATAATAACCGAAAATAATTCCTATCCCTGTTGAAACCCCAAAAGCAAGTAGAACTGGACTTAAAGTAACCTGTGTTTGTAGAATACCAAAATAAGTGACTAAGTACGATGCTAAAACCCCCAGAGCAATACCTATAGCCCCACCAATAAAAGTGATAACTACAGATTCAACCAAAAACTGATTACTTATATCTTTTTTTCTGGCACCAATAGCTTTACGAAGTCCTATCTCACGAGTTCTTTCTCGAACATTTGTTAACATCATATTCATTATTCCTATACCCCCAACCAAGAGAGAGATGGATGCGACGGAGGAGAGAAGAACCGTAAATATTTTCGTAACTGATTGTGCAGTACTCGCCAAGTCCGCTTGATTGAAAATACTAAAATCAGCCTCGGCAGATGTTTTTTTGTTATGTTGAGCAAGAAGCAAATCAGTTATTTCTTTTTGCATCTCTGTTAAATCAGATTGATTTTCAGTTGTAACCGCAATTGAACTCAAATATTCACTGCCAGAAATATACCTAAGAGCTGTTGATAGTGGTATGAAAATTCTATCATCCATATTTCCAAGCATGCTACCTCCTTTTGTTTCAGTTACACCAATGACTGTAAACCTCGTTCCATTTATACGTAACTCTTTACCGATAGCTTCTGTACCAGTACCAAATAAATCATCTCTGGTTGTTGGACCTAAAACTGCGACCCTCGCAGAAGTTCTATATTGTAAATCACTAATAAAATCCCCATCAATTAAATCAATAGAGTGGGCGGGTTGATAAGCTGGTACAACTCCGACAATTGTTGTGTTTGTATTATTTCCTTCTGCAATAACCTGTGAGCGTGAACTTAATTCTGGTGAAACATCCCTAGCAAGAGAAATTTTTTCCTCTATTGCTTTAGCGTCTGCCAATTTCAATGTTTGCTGATTTGATCGTCCAACACTTACACCCCCCTGTTGATTACTTCCACCGCCAGATATAGTTAAAATATTTGAGCCTAGCGAGTTGATACTTGAAGAAATAGAAGCTTGAGCACCATTTCCAATAGCAAGCATTATAATTACAGAAGCAATACCGATAACAATACCAAGAACGGTAAGTCCAGTTCTTACTTCATTTGCTGTTATAGAAATAAATGTCTCTTCTAATAAATCTTTAATTGTCATAATTTTATTTATTTATATCAATCAATAACCCGTCTCTCACATGAATTGTTCTATCTGCGTGCTTAGCCACTTCTGATTCGTGAGTGATAATTATAATTGTTCTCCCTTCTTCCTTATTTAATTTTCTAAACGTGTTAAGAACTATTTCTCCAGTTTTTGTGTCTAAGTTACCTGTTGGTTCGTCTGCAAGAATAATGCTTGGATTGTTAACAAGCGCACGAGCTATTGCTACGCGTTGTATTTGTCCACCAGATAAATGATTAGATAAATTTCCCCATTTATCTTCAGGGAACCCAGCAGATAATAAAGCTTGTTTTGCCCTTACTTCTCTATCACTAATACATATGTCTAAATAAGTAAGTGGTAACATTACATTTCTTAATACAGTTGTACGTGGCAATAAATTAAAAGATTGAAAAACAAACCCAATTTTATTAGCACGAATAGATGCTTGTTCATCATCATTTAATTTAGAAACATCTTTACCGTCTAATTTATAAATACCTTTTGTTGGTTCATCAAGAAGTCCGATAATATTCATTATTGTTGATTTACCTGAACCTGATGGTCCCATAACTGCTACAAACTCACCTTTATTTATAGAAAAAGAAATTCCTTTTAAAACATGAGTTACGTTTTCATCATTTATATAATCTTTAGTTATATCTTTACATTCAATAATAATTTCTTTCATGTTATTGTGGTCTTAAATTCCCACCATTAGTTGCCCTTCCTCCACTTTGCGGCCTAAAGAGCGAGGTTATTGATGGGGCTGATGATGATGTGCTAGATGTCGTTGTGGTTTTTTTAACAACCACTTTTTCCCCTTCTGAAATACCTCTAACGATTTCTGTTTGAGTATCATTTTGCATTCCGATTTCTATAGGAACACGTTTCAATATTACAACCACAGTAGAAACATTTGACCCGGTACTTGTGCTGTTTATTTTTCCACTGTAAGTTGATGTTCCATTTCTTATTCGGGTGGAAGTTGAATTAACTGGTAAAGAAGATAATTCATCCTTTTCTACATAGTACCCATTTGCATCTTCCTTAACAGCTTGACTTGGTATATACAAAATATTATCTTTACTTGAAGTAATAACATCAACGGAAACACTCATGTTCGGAAGTATGCGAATATCGTCGGCGCTAAATGCGACTTTTATTTTATATGTAACGACACCAGAAGTTACTGTACCTAAAGTATTTATTTCTACTACATCTCCTTCTAATTCAAGTTCATCGACTGCATCAAAAATTATTTTTGCCTTTTGCCCTAAATGAACTTTTGGAATATCTGTTTCATTTAAAGTTACTTGCGCTAATTTTTTGTCTGTAACAATAGTCCCTAGAGCGGAGCTAGTATTTGATGAGGCCATAACAGCTGATGAACCAATATCAACCAAAACGTTAGCCATTACACCATCAAATGGTGCAGTGATAACATAATTTGATAAATTATATTGAGCATCCTCTAAAGCGTTCTTTTTTTGTTCAACTGTTAGTTTAGCACTTCTGACGTCTAGATTATCATCGCCTGGTGTAAGGTCAGCAAGTTTTTGTTTAAGATTTGCAATAGTTCTATCACTCGCAGCATTATTTATATCTCTTGTAGTTATAGCGTTTTGCCATGTTGTATAATTAGAGGAATACGATGTTGATTGTTTATTTGGAATATCAATAACCCAATTTGTTACAGGTGATGTACTATTCCATTTAATATAAAGACCTGAATCGCCTATAGGTTGAGGTACAACAGTGTTTATTTCTCCAGAAGCATTCACAATACCAGTTGCGGTAAAACTATAGCCAGTGTTTCCCCCTTGATACACGGAAATTTTTATTTGGCCTTCTGTAGTTTTTAAATAACTACCGGAAAGAGTTGGGGCTGTCTCTGCTGTATAAGAAACATCGGGATTAATTGAAAGACCGGTATTTAATAAATTCTTATATGCTACTACAACTTTTGTATTTTCATTTTTCTTTGCATCCTCCGCTTGTTTTATAGAATCATTAAGAGTCATCAGGTCTATACTTTTTGGATTCTGTAATTTTTCTAGAGCAATTTGTGCAGACTCAAGACTCAATTTTGCATCACGAACCTGTTTGTATGCATCTGTAGCATCAAGCCTAAACAATACTTGTCCTGTTTTTACTTTATCTCCAGCTTTTACATATACACCAGTGACGTTAGCGTTTACTTTTGGTTTTAAATCAACCTGACTATTTGAAACAACTTGCCCTGTTCCAGAAACAATAGATGTCAGAGAGCCTCTTTTAACGGTTGCATATTGATAAGTGGTAGATACTGCGGGCTGTCCATAAGTGAAATAATAAATAACATAAACCAGAAATAGTCCAGTAACTATGCTTAACTTGGGGTATTTTTTTATTAAAATAATAGCAGAGTCACGGTAATTTAAAATTTTTTTCATGAATTATTGGTTTTGAAATTCCCCACATAATAGTACATGACTTAATACGTATACACTCACATTTTCCTTTCATTTTTTGAATTATTTTTTATCTTTTCTATTTTTCCTATTAATCCATCTTCCAACCAAATAACCCAATCGACGTACTTTTTATCATCATCTTCATGTGTAACTATTACAATTGTTTGTTTTAGCTCTTTGTTTAACTTGGCGAATAATTCAAGGACTATTGCTGCGGAAACAGTATCCAGATTAGCAGTCGGCTCATCAGCGTATAAAATCTGGGGATTATTCATGAGTGCACGGGCGATAGCAACACGCTGTTGTTCACCACCAGACAATTCATTTGGATAATGATCTAAACGTTCTCCAAGACCAACCATTGTGAGTAATTTTGTAGCGCGCTTTTTGTAGTGAGAGGATTTTTCCCCAAGAGCCATTGCTGGGAAACACACATTTTCAAGCGCGGTAAATTCCATAATAAGGGCGTATTCTTGAAACACATACCCTAGGTGTTTAAGGCGAAATTCTGTTTTTTGTTCATCTGTAAAATTACTAACATTTATTTTATTTAAAAATATATCTCCCTTTGTCGGTGTATCTATCAAAGCCAGTTGATGAAGTAGTGTGGATTTTCCTGAACCACTACGGCCCATTATGGCAACAAAATCACCTGGGGCAACCTCAAACGTCACACCTCTGAGTGCGTATGTTGGAACTTTACCTTCGTATGTTTTTGTAAGATTTTTAACTTTTATCATATAATTATTTATCCCCAAATTGTGAGCCGGATTCCCTGACGAACAACTATTCGTGATGGGACATATCCAGCAAGATAACCAGCGACAATAAATGATATCACGCTGATGAAAATTCCAAATGGAGTGTAGCTTAATTCCAAATTCATTAACCCTTCAATAATCGGTATAGGATGAGATATAAAAAGTGGACGAATAATTCCAAACACCGCTAAGCTTCCCGTAATAAGACCACAGAAGGTGTAAAACAGCGATTGTATTACGTATGCGTTTACAATAATTTTTTCCTTTAAACCAATCGCTCTTAAAATACCAATTTGTCTACGTCTATTAATTGCATTAACATAAATCAGAACGAAAATAGTAACTGCTGCAACTATAACACTTATAACGCTCACAATGTCAGATATTAAACTAAGAGCACGTTCAAAAGAAACAAAACTTCCAAGTAAATCATTATAGTTTTGAATTTTAAGATTAGGTACGATTTTTTTTATTTTATTTTGATAATATTCAAGACTGTTTTTTGTGAGATCAGACTTTACCAAAATCTGCGAAGCAGAATTATAAACCGAGGCTACTGATTCAGCTTCTTTTGTTGTTATAAATGTTTCGTAAATACCCATTATGTCGTTATATATTCCTTTAACGGTATATATTCGCATTATTCCATTTGAATAAGTTATTTGTACTTTATCCCCGACTTTTACACCACCTAAATCGTTTACGCTTGGCGTACCATAACCACCAGCAAGAGCAGATGAAAATACTATCTGGTCTGTGTCGGTTTCGGACAATGATTCTCCGTACATCATCATCATTTCATCTAATTTAAGAACTTGTTTTTCTTCTATTGGATCAATGCCTACGATAGCGCCAGAAACGCTTTTGAACTGCCCATTTTTAATTTTGTCAAAAGAAATTGAACCCGCAAGAGTATAGTGTCTTGCTGTTGCTGTTATGCCAGGTATTGTTTTTATTTTCGCGCGTAATTCTTTTTGATTAGAAATATATTCTTTTACTTCTGGATATTGCTGAGGCCCTACTGTGATATCGGCGGATAAAATGTCAATTATTATTTGCACCTCCCTTTTCCAGAGACCTGATAACACTCCAGAAATAAACATCATGTTAATGAAGCTAAGTGAGAGAATGAAAATCATCAAAAAAAGCATAGACTTACTGCTTCGCAATATAGATTTGTAAGCTATAAAAAAAGCAGTTGTTAAGTCTTGCATATTTTATTGAGTTCCAATAACTACATTTTCACCTTCAGATAACCCGGAAATAATCTCAACCATACCTTCTTGGCTCTTAAGCCCTGTAGTTACATCTTTATTTATGACCTCTTCGTTTTGATAAAGTTGCACAGAGGTTTTTATATCATTAGCCTGTAAAGCGCTTGCTGGCACAATAAGAGTACTTGTTGCAACCCCAGTTTGTATTAAAACATTTGCAGTCATGCCAGACTTTATACGTTCGTCTGATTCATTAAATACTACCTTTGTTTTGTAATATATCGCACCTCCGATAATTGTTTGTGCTGGGTCTATTTGAGCAACTATTCCCGTCCATTTCATTGATGGAAAAGAATTTAAATTGATACTAACTGGATTACCAATCTTAACATTTCCAACATTCTCTTCGGATAAATTAACATCTATCTGAAGTTTTATTGTTGGAATAATTGACACAGCAATAACATTTGGAGAAATTACTTCGCCGACATTTCCATTTATATGTGTGATAGTTCCACTAACAGGTGCAATTAATTCCATTTGTTTTATTTGTGCTTCTATTGCTGATACGTTGGCTTTTGCTTGTGCCACCTGCGCTTCTTGTGCTGTTATAGATGATTTTGTTGACCCAGCTTGTTCAAGGGCTAGATTTTTCTGGTCCTTATCAAGTGTGGCAAGATTATTCTTCAGAGTTGTGATTGCTGTATTTAAAGAAGACACAGAACTGTCCACATTTGTACGAGCGGTTGCAACATTACTAATCCAACTATTTATACTCGTTTGACTTTCTGTGGCTGTCGGCACTGCGCCATTTAAAACTAAATTAACATTTGAAAGAAATTGTGAGATTAGGGATAGATTCTTTTGGGCTTCAACTCCTAGGGTTAATAAATTACTACCAGAACTAGAAAGGTTTGAAACATTACTCTTCCACATGGTTAATATATTCTCAGTTGACACTCGTTCTGAAAGGACTTTATTTGCAGCTTCTGAGTTATTGGTTGTAACCACAAGTGCCGGAGTTGTGCTTTTTGGGTTGGTTATAATTTGGTCAACTTTATTGTGCACAGAATCATCAGAAACTGTGTATGCGCTTTGAATCGCATATATAATATTTTGGTTAGCTTGTGACACGGCTATTTGGTCACTTTTAACCTGTGCTTCGGTTACGGCTATTTGCTCCTGACGTGTACCTTCTTCTAGAGATACAAGTTGCGCGTTTTGACTATCTACTAACGCTTGTGCTTGCCGTAGTTGAGCTTTCAAAACTGTTGTATCCTGACGCGCAATAACATCTCCGGCTTTTACCTTGTCTCCGACTTTCACACCAAAAAACGTGAGCTTGCCGCTATTTTGAAATTGAAGATTTATAGTTGTTGGCGAAGCAACATTTCCTCTTGCAGAAACTTCTTCTATTATTTGTCCTCTTTTTACACTAGCGGTTATGTATGACGGGGCCTTAGATAAGGTAAACCAATAGTATCCTGCGCCACCAATAATGACGAGTGATATTATTCCAGCAATAATGTATCCTTTCATGTAATTTATTTATAACGAAAGATATCGTTTAGTACTTAAGTTAACTTTAACATGTAAGTACATAAGCGAGAACGAAGTTATGTACACAATTAAAAAAAACACCAACAAGTGTGGTATAAAAAATAATAACTATTACAAGTAAATTAATACAGTAGCGAGCGGTAAAGTTTTACCTATAAAACAATTAATACAAGCACCTCCTACTCTTTAGGTAGTCCGAGCTTATCCATTACAATTGCACCCAAACAATATCCTGTAATTGCAAAAAGTATTTGCATTAGTGCCACTATTAAACCAAGAAAAATCCAAGCGAGTACACCAGTAAATAACACCAATAGTCCTGATATAAGTGTTATGAGTCCAGCAAGAAGATAAGTAACTCTTCCTATATACCAATGAGTTGTTTTAATTTTAAATATAGCCATAATATATTTATTTTGTGCGCCGGGCTGGATTTGAACCAGCGAAGCCCGAAGGGCGACAGATTTACAGTCTGTTGTGATTGACCACTCCACCACCGACGCAAGTTAAAAAATAATAACATAAATAACGTAAAAAAGCGAGTCCACAGACTCGCTTTTTTACGTTATTTATTTATTTCTTTGCCATGACTTCATTTTTTGAAAGTGGGCTTGGAATCTTTTTGGGTTTTTGGACCGCAACTTCTAGTTCACCTTTTTTATTAAGGGAAACGTGGGCAATGCCTCCTTTAGAAAACTTTCTTGAAAGAATGAGCACTGCTATATTATTTAAGATATTTGTTTGTATAAATCTCTTAATTGGTCGAGCTCCATAATGAGGGTCATAAGACTTCTCCGCAATATGTTCAACTGCCTCTTCGGTAACTTCTAAATTAATTTCCTTTTCAAGAAGTCTTTTTGCAACAGAAGCAATTTGTAATCCTACTATTTGTTTTATTTCTTCTTTTGAAAGTACATCAAAGATGATGGTTTCATCGAGTCGATTCAAAAACTCTGGCTTAAAGAATTCTTTAACTGCTCCCATAACACGCTCTTTAACTTGAACATATTCAGTGCCAACTTCATTATTTCCAAAACCAATCTGCTCCATTTTTTGAATGTACTGACTACCGATATTTGATGTCATAACGATAATGGTATTTTTAAAGTTAACAACTCTTCCTTTACTGTCTGTTAATCTTCCTTCGTCAAGAACTTGGAGAAGTATATTAAACACTTCAGGGTGTGCCTTTTCAACTTCATCAAACAAAATAACAGCATATGGTCTGTGGCGCACAGCTTCAGTTAATTGTCCTGACTCATCATAACCAACATATCCTGGTGGTGAACCAATTAATTTACTTGTGCTGTGCTTTTCCATGTATTCACTCATGTCTACCTTGATGAGCGCTTTTTCATCATTAAACATAAACTCGGCGAGAGCTTTTGTAAGCTCTGTTTTACCAACACCAGTTGGCCCAAGGAACATAAATGAGCCAATCGGTCGTGACGGGTCATTAATTCCAGCACGTGAACGACGCACTGCACCACTTATCTTTGTAATCGCGTCACGTTGACCAATTACTCTTTTACCGAGCTCTTCTTCCATTCTAGATAACTTTTCCTCTTCTTCTTCAAGCATTCTAACAACTGGAATACCTGTCCAACGAGCTACAACTGAGGCTATATCTTCTTCTGTAACTTCTTCCTTCAAAATCCTACGAGTCTTTTGAAGTTTTTTTAGTTTTTCTAAACGCTCGTTTAATTCTTTAGTTAATTCTGGAATCTGTCCATAGCGAATTTCCGCCACGCGTGTTAAATCTGCGCGTAGTTCAGCATTTTCTGCTTCTGTACGAAGAGACTCCAATGACTTTTTAATCTCACCTATTTCACTTAAAGTTTTCTTTTCATTTTTCCATTTAAGTTCTAGTTCTCGAGTTTTTTCTTTAACATTGGCGATTTCTTCTTCAATGTCTTTTATGCGCTTCTTGGTAGAGGTAACATCGTCATTACCATAAGCTATAACTTCTTTATTAAGAGCCTCCTTTTCAATTTCAAGACGCACTATTTTACGGTGTGCTTCATCAAGGACTGGTGGTTTATTTTCAAGCGCAATACGAAGTGAAGAAGCAGCTTCGTCAATTAAGTCAATTGCTTTATCTGGTAGAAAACGATTAGTGATATATCTTGTTGAAAGATTAACAGCTGAAACGAGTGCGTCGTCTATGATACGTACACCGTGGAACAGTTCATATTTTTCTTTCAGACCACGTAAAATAGCAAGCGCATCTGCTTCTGTTGGCTCTTCAACAAATACCGGCTGAAAACGTCGTGCGAGCGCTGGGTCTTTTTCGATATGCTTCTGATATTCTTTCAAGGTTGTTGCACCAATGGCGCGAAGTTCTCCGCGAGAAAGCGCGGGCTTTAGTAAGTTCGCAGCATCTGCTGAACCTTCTGTTGCTCCAGCTCCTACAATTGTATGTATTTCATCAATGAAAAGAATTATGCCACCCTCTGAGCGCTCTATTTCTTTCATAATAGCTTTCAAGCGCTCTTCAAATTCTCCTCGGAATTTTGTTCCTGCAATAAGCGTTCCCAAGTCAAGAGAAACAAGTTCTTTATCTTTCAAACTCTCTGGTACGTCCCCTTTTGCCATACGAATAGCAAGACCTTCAACAACGGCAGTCTTTCCAGTTCCTGCTTCACCAATTAAAATCGGATTATTTTTTGTACGACGAGAAAGAATTTGCATTAAACGCATGATTTCTGTGTCACGTCCAATCACTGGGTCCAGTTTGTCAGCGCGTGCCATATCAGTAAAATTACGCGTGTATTTTGCAAGAGCTTTATTTTTCTTTGGACTTGTTGCTTCAGTAATATTTTGTGTGCGAAGCTCTTCTAATATATGATATGCGGCGTCTTTATCAATTCTAAAACGCGCAAGTAGCTCACGCACTTGTCCTGTTGTTTCTAATAGCGCAAGAAATAGGTGTTCTGTTGATACAAATTCATCACCCAAAGACTGTGCAACTTTAAGAGATATTTCAAGGGTTTGAGCAAGTTCTGGTGTAAGGTACATTTGATACGACTGACTCATGGTAGCCGAAGATCCTGGAACCTCTATAGCGTCAACAATACTATCCGTTAAATGAATAACATCTACTTCAAGTTTTTCCAAAATAGCATGAACAAGAGACTCTTCTTGTGTAAGAAGAGCCCCCATAAGGTGTAGCGGACTGACCTGATTTTGTCCTCGCTCAATAGCCAGCTCATGTGCGTGGCGTATAACCTCTTTAGCTTTTGTTGTGAAATTATTAAATGATGGAGGCATAGTTATTAATTTTTCAATTTCAATTCACAATTTTCAATAAAAATAAACATGGGTGCAGATACAAATCAATAATCAATCATTCAGTGTATATACAGTATAGCAGGATAAATGCGTCAGAATATCTGAATAAGCAGTCATAGCGGTATACCTTTTTTCTACAGGAATTTTGTATATAAGTCAAATAATAGCACTTGACAAAATGTAAATATAATATAGTATTTTTATTAGTAAATCTATTTAGCTCGTTTTTAAAAAGGACAACACATGAATAATAGGAATGACCGCAAAATTACGCCAAAAACCTATAAAGGACCTTGGATTATATGCCTGGCGTGTAATTCTTTTATAAAGACTGGCATGATAAAACCCATTAAGTTGGACGAAAACGTCTATCATTTCCAGTGTCTACCAAAAAAGATTAGTGCGTGGAAACTAACAAGTAAAAGTAGTCCCTAAAATCAACAATCAATTAATCAAAAAAAAAACAGACTCGATCATAATGACCAACGTCTGTTTTTTATTTTGTAAATTATATATTTAGATACTAAATCCTACCCTCAACTGTATGCCAATCAACCGCTGACATAAATGATGTAATATAATCAACGCGTTTTAGTCCATAATCAAGCATAAAAGCATGTTCAAACACATCCATAACAAGAAGTGGGGTTAATCCTGCTAAAAGACCTCCGTCATGTTCATTGATCCAGACATTAAATAATTTGCCATCTTTTTTATCAAGACAAAGAATAACCCATCCGATACCACGCATAGAAGCAATGCCGACAAATTCTTTCTGCCAATTCTCAACTGATCCCCATGTCGCATCAATCTTCTGTTTCAGGACTCGGTCACTAAGAGATACTCCACCCTTTGTCATATTTTCAAAATAAAGCTCATGTAATCTCATTCCGTTCCACTCCCAACCGAAACGACGATGAAGTTCGGCAAATTCTGGAGTCCCAACTTCTTTTGTCTTCATCAAATCAACCAACTTGTTTGTGTTGGTTACATACCCTTGATACAAAGTGAAGTGATTGTTAAGTAATGCATCACTCATACCTGAAAGACCAAGGATATGAGAAAAATCTTTTGCTGTGTACATATTTATTTAATGATAGTTTTTATATAAATTAAGTATACAACTACTTCGCATATTTCATAGAAATAGTTTTCATTGCCTCAACTAATCTTTGTATGTCTTGTTTAGATGTTTGTCTTCCCATTGTGATTCTTATATTCTCCATTGCCTCTTCTTCATTTGCACCGAGTGCCATCACCACATAACTTCCGTCTGTTTCTTGTGACGCGCAGGCACTTTTATGTGAGACAGCAAACCCAAGAGCGTCTAATCTAAGAATCATTTCTTCACTTGATATACCAGAAACTCTACAGTTAATATTATTTGGCAAACGAAGTTCAGTTTTTACTTTACGTTCTTTTTTGTCGTGTGTTTGATATAAATCAAAAGCCCCATAAAAAGTAATATTTGTAATTTCTTTTGTTAATTCTTCTTTACAAAAATCACGAAGCTCGCGCAATCTCGCGGATTCCTTTTCTTTCATATTTTCTGCCTCATTAAGAGCAACGCCGAAGGCATAGGCTTGTGCAACGGATTCTGTTCCGCTACGAAGAACTCTTTCTTGTCCACCACCATAAACAATGGGTTCCATAATAATACCTTCACGTTTATATAAAAGTGCCACCCCTTTTGGCCCGTAAACTTTACTACTGTTTACTGTCATTAAGTGTGCGCGCAACCTCACCACGTCAAGATTACAGTAGTTTGCCGCCTGGCATGCATCCACGTGAAAATATGGGTAGGCAGTATATGTTTTATTATTTTCTTGTTTCCATTCTTCGATAATCCGACCAATTTCTTTCACAGGTTGAAGTGTTCCTATTTCATTATTTGCATACATTACACTTACAAGTACAGTGTCTTCTGTTAATGCTTCACGAATATCCAACGCGCGAATAATTCCACCCTCGTTTACTTTTATATATGTAACTTTTACTTTACCTTTTCCTTCTAGGCGGCGGATTGGTTCGAGTACGGCTGGGTGCTCAATATTTGTAGTAATTATATGTGGAACTTTATCTTTATTATTTTTCTTAAATCCATAGTAAGTTCCTGTGATGGCCAAGTTGCACGACTCAGTACCCGTTCCTGCAAAATATATTTCATACGAGTGCGCATTCAAAACTTTTGCACAAAGTGCGCGTGCTTTGTCTAGTAATTGACCAGCTTCACGTCCTTCATTATGAATACCTGAAGGATTTCCATAAAAAGAAAGCGCTTCTATTAAAGCTGAGGAAGACACTGAAGAAACTGGTGTTGACCCAGCATTATCCAAATATACTCGTTTGTTTTTATTAAATATATTAAACATAAATTAATTATACCAGTACTCTATCATAAAAAATAAAACGCTTTCGATTTATGAACTAGGTAGTTCACAAAAAGAAAGCGTTTGTTTTCGGCCCAAGCTTCAGATTGAAACTGGATTAGAGCAATCAGGGATTTTTTCATGTCCATATCCTTGTTACACATTTTCGGATATTTATTTGTAAATAATGAAGGTAATCCGAATTAACCACCATCTCTTATGGCTCTAACATTTAGCAAAAAAGAAAGCAGAGGTTATACACATCTGCATGGATAGATAATTTTCTGATACACTCAACTACACATGGATATCTCTTCAGTAATTTTTTATATAAAAACATTTCCAAGCATTCCTCTTGCTGTAGCTCTTATTATTGTTCTAATTTATGTAATTTACCTTCACCATAAAATCCACCGATTCACTCGGGGAGAAACTGGAACATCTCTTGAGTCTATAATCAAAAAATGCGTAGATTCTGTGGCTGAAATAGAAAAAAGAAATGAATTAATTTCAGAGCACGCTCTCTCATTGGATAATCGTGTGTCGCACGCACTTCGTAACGCTCAAACTATTCGCTACAAAGCATTCGAATCTAATGGTTCAAACCAAAGTTTTTCTATTGCACTTCTAAACGAAAAAGGTAATGGCGTTGTTATATCATCCCTTCATTCACGCGACCGTATAAGTACATTTGCAAAACCAGTAGAAAAATATTCTTCTACTCACGACCTAACGGAAGAAGAAATGTCCGTCATAGTAGAAGCAAAAAAAGAACACAGAGGGTAATAATTGATAATTTATATAATAACAAATCGCTGTCTTTTATTGACATTCTGTGTTAGAATTGTTTTCACATTATGTCAAAAACCCCTACACAAACTGGAGTAGTTTCTCGTCAGCCTGTAATAGCCGTATTAGGGCATGTTGACCATGGAAAATCATCTCTTCTAGACTACATCCGCAAATCAAACATCGTCGAAGGTGAGGCTGGTGGTATCACTCAACGTATTTCAGCTTATGAAGTACAACATAAACAAACAGACGGAACCCTTAAGCCAATAACTTTCCTAGACACGCCAGGGCACGCCGCATTTCAAAGTATGCGTGAACGCGGAGTAGAAATAGCAGATATTGCTATTTTAGTTGTTTCTGCAGAAGACGGGGTTAAGGCTCAAACCGTTGAAGCTTGGAAAACTATCGATGCTCGTAAACTTCCATATGTGGTAGCGATTAATAAAATTGATAAACCTGGCGCCGATATACAAAAAACAAAAAACTCTCTTGTTGAAAACGGAATCTATATTGAAGGATATGGAGGAGACGTACCTTGTGTAGAAATCTCTGCAAAAACGGGTCAGGGAGTTGATTTCCTTCTTGAGACACTTCTTCTTCTTGTAGAAATGAATGAACTAAAAGCCGACCTATCGACTGACGCAACAGGAATCGTTCTAGAGAGTTTTGTTGACCCGAAGCGTGGAGTATCTGCAACTCTTATTATTAAAGACGGAATACTTCCAGCCTCTGGAGCAATAGTTGCTGGTAAAGCGCTTTCCCCTATTCGTATTATTGAAGACTTTACAGGAAAAGTAATAAAAAACCCACACGCCGGCCAACCAATCAAAGTTACAGGTTTTGACGAAGTACCAGTTACGGGAGCAATATTCGTGTCATCATCTGACAAGAAATCAATGGAAGCTCTTCAGTCAGAAACTAAATCAAATGCCGTTCACACTGTTCTTGACCCACGCACTTATCGTAATGCAAAGGTAGTTATTCCTGTTGTTATCAAAGCAGACTCTCTTGGAACACTAGACGCTGTAAAACGTGAACTCAAAAAACGTGAGACTGATGACGTAAAAATTAAAATTATCGCCGAGGGTGTTGGAGCAATTTCTGAAGGAGACATCATGCTCGCATCATCAGATGAAAAAACAGTTATCATTGGATTCACTGTAAAAATGGAAGCAAAAGCACGCGACCAAGCAGACCGTTTCAAGATTGAACCACATCTTTTTGATATTATTTATAAACTATCTGAGTGGTTTGATACTGTTGTCGAAAACCGTCTTCCATATGAAGAGAAAGAAACAGTGCTTGGTACACTCAAAATAATTCGTACGTTTAGCTCACAAAAAGACAAGCATGTTATTGGAGGAAAAGTTGAAACAGGAAAAATTCAAAATAATGGTACCGTAAAAATTCTTCGTCGTGGAGTGGAACTTGGTCGTGGTCGCATTGTTGAACTTCAATCACAAAAAATAAAAACTGACGTAGTAAACGAAGGAAATGAATGTGGTCTCATGGTTGAAAGTAAAATTGAAATGATTCCATCTGATGTACTTGAAGCGGTGCTTGTAGAAAAATTACGTATTTAAAAATATGATTCTTGATCCAAACAAAGCTCCATCAAAAAGACAGACTCAAATTTCGCTTGAGATTCTTGCCATTGCACAAGACTTTTTTCAACGTGAATCTTCTGGCGCATCTTTGATTACCGTTACTCGCGCAGAAGTATCAGCTGATATGAAGCACGCAACCATTTTCATAACGGTACTTCCAGAAAGTAAAGAAGCTGCTGCGCTTGATTTTGCTAAGCGTATGAGAAGCGAATTACGCCATAAAGTTATGAAAAGACTTCCTGTAAAAGTAATTCCATTTTTTGAAGTTGAACTTGATTATGGAGAAAAAAATAGATTACATGTAGAAGAACTTTTAAGAAAAGATAAACTAGAGTCAGAAAAATCAAATAAACCCGAAAATGATTAAAACAAATAAAACAGCAAACTAAAAAGCTGTTTTATTTTCGTCACTTAACACTTGACAAAATGCTTATTTCGTGTATAATATACAATAGCCTTTTCGGTGTTATACACCCTAAAGATTTTGTAAAACCCTCATTGAAAAGAAGGAAATATCATGTCCAAGAAACCCAACGGCCGTAAATCCCAAGGTGGCAAATCAGGCGAACAAAATGAAAAGAAAGTTCATCCGAAAAAACCCACTGTGGTCAAAGCCCATGGACCCAAACCCGACTTTACTCCCCGTTCGTCTCGTGTGACTTACGCAGAACACGTGGAGCAGATCTACATGCAGAGCAGTACTTTGCTCGGCAAACTCGCCGACGGCTTGATTGATATCTACGGTCATAAATCCGACGCTGGAATTATCATTCTGGAGGTCAAAGAAGTGAATCTCAAGTCTGCGATTTTCGTGCTTGAGTCCACTGTGCCGGGAATTATTCCCAACAAAGAAGCCTTCATTCCAGTTTCGACTTTACGCTTTAGCGAACTACGCCAAGTCACAGGTGACAGCTTGTTCGCGTGGCAAGAGAAACTTCACGGCTTCCTGCGTCCGCTCATCGCTCCTTTCTACGTGACGATGGTGAAAAAATCTGAAGAGTCTGCTAAGGTTGCAAGTTCAAACCTGACCGAACTCGACCGGATTGCAATTGCCGCAGCAGAAGAGCGCCGTATTAAAAAAGCTCAGGATAATTTCGCCCAGAAAAAAGCCAAACAGAACCAAGAAATGATTCTTAGGCACATGCGTAAAAGCTGTATGTCAGTTATGAAAATTGTGTCTGGCAACATCGGCTATTGCGACTTGTCTTCATCTTCTGGGGACTTGATTGTCAATTTCTACTTTGATGGAGCAGACCGCAAGGTTCGTATCGAGTACATCAATGAAAACCACATGTTGGTTCTTACTGGTCTTAAAATCAATGATACGGTCTTCGCAAGCAACATTTTGCAAGGCAAAGTTGACCGCACGAACATGAATGATGCCGACTTCAACAAGCGTTCCATTCTGATGAATCACATTCGTCAGCAAATGGAAGCGCGAGGCATTCGCTTCATTCAAAAAGCAAACGCTTAGCCACTGTCTACGTAATATAGGCAACAACCCCGTCAAACGTTAAATCGTTTCGGGGTTTAATTTTTTGTAAGATTGACAAAATCTATATTTCTATGTATAATAAGCATTAGATGTTTGTCGTTCACACGCCCTTCATCTGTTCTTCGTAAATGTGTAACCTATTTTTTCAACCTCAAGCCTTCAATGGCTTACTTCAGGAGAAAATCAATGAGTAACGGGAAAACTTTTCGTCGTGACGCTAGTGTGCGAGCTGACCCGCAAGCCATTATATCTCGTCGCGCAAGCGCCGAAGGTCACAGCTATCGTCATGACGCAAATATTCCACCACCAGTTAAATGGCAGTGGATTACTGAACGTGACGCACTTGTGAAAGCGTGTCTGGATATTCTTAACAACAAGCCGAAGCTGTACCCAATTTTTGGCATTCAACTCCACGTTGAAATGCGCAAAGGCAATGACGCCGACTATCCCGTTTTGGTGTATACCGACGCTTTGTTTGGCGAAGAAGGTCAATACCTGTTCGGGCAATTGAAATCTGGTTTTGCCATGAGTCCTTCGCATCTTGCGTGGATAATCAATGAGGGCACGACATTCAAAACGCCAGACCATGAACTATTGACCCTCACTCTTTTATCTCAACCCGAAATGCAGGAGGCTCGCGATATTTATTTCGAGAAGCAAGAAGAAGATCGCAGAAATGCTGAGATCGAAAAAATTGACCGCATTCAACAACTGCGCAATCAGGTCGGCTTGAAGCCCTTGGCAAACCAACCACCAACAGTCGTCGGCGCCAATTATCAGAAAAAAACTCTGGAGTATGCAGAATTCAAAACCATTAACCAAGTCCTTGGTAATGAAATCGGAATCTTCCGTTTTGATTCTGGTGAAGTTCTAAAACTTTGTCCAGTGGCTCATGGGAATATGGTTATCCGAATCCAACAGGTGAAAGATGAAAGACATCCGATGTTTGAAGTTGCGCGGCGAAACGTTTGCATCTGGCCATCACATCTCGCCATGAAAGAAACTGGTGAGGTGCTTGAGGGGATGAAACTACTTGAGCGTGAAGCACGTGTGTGGTTGCGGGAACAATTTCGCATCGCAGGTATCGCGCTTACACAGCAACTCCAGCAGACTCAGGTGAACACAACCATGGGCACGGGCGGCGAATTGGGAAAAGCATCGCGCGTCATGGAATTGGAACAAAGCTGAAAAGCTTATTTCACTCTCTGACGCGGACAAAACCGACTTAGTTTTAACTGTCCACTTAAAGGTGATACAAACGTATGCTTAATTGCATTTCGATGTATCACCTTTTTATTTTTGTATTTGTATCTAGGAATATATAAAAGGGAGACTGTGTGATTCCTGTTAAAGGATTTACATGGTGCATGACTTGGTCACCTCGTCTCGTTTTATTAGTACATAAAATAGGAGACTCCGCGACCCATATTCAAGTCCTATTATTTTCAGGACTTGGTCACCAAACATATATTTTTCTTTTCGTCCTGCGGACTCGATAAAAATATTGTTTCGCGACCCCGCTTCGTCCTCACAATTTTGATTACAAAATTGACTTCGCATCGGACTCAGTTCAAGACCTTTCCCTGGCAAAAAATAAATCAACCGAAGCTCTCGCTTCGGTTTCATTATTTTTTGTGCCCGGGAAAGGACTTGAACCTTCATGGGTTGCCCCGCTTGCTCCTAAGGCAAGTGCGTCTACCAATTTCGCCACCCGGGCTTGTAATTTTTATATTATATCATAAAAATATGATAGATTGCTACTATGAGTATAGATATAATTTACGAAGACGAAAATATTCTCGTCATCAATAAATCCTCTGGTGTTGTAATTCACCCTTTTGATTATTCTAATGAATCAACTATTTTAGATTTCTTATCTGAATACTGTTTGGAAATATTTTCTTTTGAAAATAATAAAGTACTTCAAGATGACAGAATAATTAATTTGGGTGGTATAGTTCACAAATTAGACCGGGACACTTCTGGTATTTTAGTTGTTGCAAAAAATGAAAAAACTTACCACAAACTAAAAGAGCAATTTAAAAATCACACAATCAAGAAAACATATGTTGCGCTTGTTGAAGGAATAATTGAAAAGGATTCTTTTACAATAGATGCCCCACTTGGTCGCAGTAAAAAAGATTACAAGCAATCGACTAATCCAATGAACCCACGAGGAGAACTTCGTGATGCTGTAACTGATGTAGAAGTGATAACGCGTGGTACAAATACAACTCTAGTGAAACTTTACCCAAAGACTGGTCGTACTCATCAACTACGTGCACACATGGCTTCTATTGGTCATCCTATCGTTGGTGATAAAGCATACGGCAGTAAAATTGATTCATCAAGAATAATGTTACATGCAAAAGAAATAACTTTTATTTTGAATAATAAAGAATTAACTTTTGAAGCAGAGACTCCGAAAGAGTTTTTTAAAAATTAGTAGGGATCGGTCACAAATCTGCCTCGCTACACTCGAAGCAGATTCGCGGTCAAAAATATTTTTCTGTTGAAAAATTTTTCGACCCTGACTCGGCTCGTCAGCCTCCGTCCTTGCGAAGTGAGATTGGCTCACTTCTCACCCTATTAGATCCCTAACGCATGTGAAGCAGTTCACATGCTCTGGGGGCACAAAAAGAAATCGCCTAAACGGCGAATCTTTCTTTTTGTGCCCCCAGTAGGGATCGAACCTACGACCTGCGGATTAAGAGTCCGATGCTCTACCAGCTGAGCTATAGGGGCGTTTGATTGAGACATACTATACCACGATTACATTTTTTTTTCTAGAGTCTTGAAAAGAAATATGCTAGAATGAAAAAACTTTTCAAAGAGAAAAGATAAGATGCAGTGGCGAAGTGGCCTAACGCTGCGGTTTGCAAAACCGCCATTCGCGGGTTCGACTCCCGCCTGCATCTCACGTAACAGTAAATGTTGCGGGACGTCCCCTGCCCGGGTGATGGAATGGTAGACATAGAGGACTTAAAATCCTCAGCTGGTTACAGCGTGCGGGTTCGAGTCCCGCCCTGGGCACAACATAAAAATTAGATAGCGGAAGCTATCTAATTTTTAGTTGTGCCCAGGTAGAAATCCAACTGCTTGGCTTTCGTCGGGACTCGAATACGTGTCGGAAAATCATCTGTTCTAAGTTAAGAGAAGAACTGATTTTGTTACCGATTCCCGCCCCCACTTTTTAGACATATATAATGTTTTACCAAAAACATTTCTACAAACTAGGCATATACTAATTTGTATTTATATTTAACTTTAATAACATTGACATAACCAAAATAGTAATGTAAAATATAATACAGTAGTTATTTAAACAACGGTTTTAAATTTCATTTTACTGAGGAACTGCAATGAATCCCAAAGATGAATACAGCGAGAAAATTGATACCTCCACAACAGAAATACTTAATAAAATTTTGAAAGATTCAGAGGAGACATTCAAATTAAAAAAGAAAGAGATAGTCTTTCAAAAGGAGACAATTACCTCCATTTCTCAATCAGAGATTAACAATGAAAAGGATTTATTAAACGGATTAGGCCTTTTTTATTTCATTATTTTTTTGATGATTTTATTTTTTGGGAGCCTTTTCATTAATTAGACACTGCCCTGCGTAAGTCACGAAAACAACGGAGAGTTATTGCCACAACAAATATTGCATACGGTACATTCTAATGAATACCTAAACCACTCTCTGGGGGTGGTTTTTTATTTTTTAACATCCACACTTAATTAAACTGATTAATGTATATACTGTTTAAATGTCCTTTTCACTTTCAATCATTACTCGTGAAGAATATTCATCTCACCCACTACTTTCCAGATTACTTGAGTTACATGACATACCTGACAAACTTTACATAGCCGGTAACCTTCCAGAAGTAACTATTGACGAATACGGCAGGGCAACCCCCAGAATTCTCGCAGTTATTGGTCCACGCAAACACACAACCTATGGTAAAAATGCTACTGAAAAATTAATATCATCCCTAGCTGGCGAAGATGTAATAATCCTATCTGGTTTAGCTATTGGTATAGACGGGTTGGCTCATACTTCTGCGCTAAAAAATAAATTAACAACTATTGCAATTCCTGGTAGCGGACTTGATTCAAAAGTAGTCTATCCGCGTACTCATTTACATTTGGCAGAAGAAATAGTGAAAGCTGGTGGTCTTTTGATTTCAGAACTTCCCCCTGAAACAGGGGCAGCTCAGTGGACTTTCCCTTCACGCAATAGACTGGTTGCAGCACTTTCAGACGCTGTACTTGTTATAGAAGCTGGTGACAAATCTGGCGCGCTTATAACTTCGCGACAAGCATTAGAGTTAGGTCGAGATATTGGCGCTGTTCCTGGAGAAATATTTTCACAAACTTCCGTTGGAACAAACATGCTCATACGTGATGGGTCGTATATCGTAGCAGATGAAAGTGATTTATATGCATTGCTTCATTTGTCAAAAAAAGAGACGAAAGAGACGGTTTATGACTACTCAAAAAATGAACAATTATTGATTGATATACTTATTGAACCATTAGAAAAAGATATTCTTCTAATCAAAAGTAAGCTCTCTCCAGAAATATTTCTTATCACTCTTTCATCTCTTGAAATGAAGGGTGTTATTGAAGAAATATTTGGCGAAGTGAGACGTTTGGTGTAAAGTAGGTTCTATTGTCCATATGAAACTATTAATTGTAGAAAGTCCTTCAAAGGCAAAAACCATTGCAAAATATCTAGACGGCGCATATGAAGTGCGTGCGTCTATTGGTCATGTTCGTGACCTTCCAAAGAGCAACAAAAAGGCTGTAGACATTGAAGGTGGTTTCATTCCTCACTATGAAATAAGTCCTGGGAAAGAAAAAGTTATTTCTGAAATAAAATCTCTGGCCAAAAAATCAAACGAAGTAATTCTCGCAACCGACCCCGACCGTGAAGGAGAGGCTATTGCTTGGCATATACAAGATGCTTGTGACTTGAAAGGAGCAAAACGTGTAGCTTTCCACGAAATCACAGAAGAGGCTATCAAGGAAGCCCTCAAGCACCCACGTGAGATTGACATGAATCTAAAGGAGGCTCAGGAAGCGCGCCGTGTTCTTGACCGTTTGGTGGGGTATGACTTGTCGGGAATTATTTGGAAAAAAGTTCGTTATGGATTGTCTGCTGGTCGAGTACAGTCCCCTGCACTTCGCATAATAATGGAAAGGGAGCGCGAAATCCGCGCATTTGTTCCTGTTACATATTATGTAATAGCTGGGGAATTCCAAACTGTCGGACGTATGAAGGAAAGCAAAACATATAGTTTGATTTTGGAATGTGAAACACAACCTAAAGAAAAAACAGAAGCGGACAGAATCGTTAAAGAAGGGAAAAACTCAAATTGGGAAGTTGTATCTGTGGAAAGCACGGAAGTATCACGTTCTCCAAAAGCCCCTTTTACAACCTCTACACTTCAGCAAGCTGCGTCATCGCGACTTGGATACGCACCATCTCGCACAATGGGTATCGCACAAAAGTTATATGAAAAAGGACTCATCACTTACATGCGTACAGATAGTACAAACCTTGGTGATCAGGCTGTCGCCGAAATTGCATCTGTAATTGAAAAGAATTACGGAAAGGAAAATGTAGAAATTCGCAAATATAAAACCAAATCAAAAAACGCTCAGGAGGCCCATGAAGCGATACGCCCAACTCACGCAACACAAAGAAGTGGTGGCACAACCGACGATGAGAAACGCCTCTATTCACTTATCTGGGAACGAACTGTTGCGAGTCAAATGAAAGACGCAAAACTAAAGCGTAGTAAAGTTATTGCAAATATTCCATCAAAAAGTATCCCAAACTTTTCTGTAACTGGTTCAGTTCTGCTTTCACCAGGATGGATTGCTGTTGATCAGGATGCGCGAGGTGATGACGTTATCTTACCGGAATTAAAAATTGGTGATGACCTTAACCTTAAAACTCTTCAAGCAATTGAAAAGGCAACCGAACCGCCAAACAGATACTCAGAAGCTGGACTCATTAAAGAACTTGAAAAACGTGGCATTGGACGCCCTTCTACTTATGCGTCTATTCTTTCAACTATTGAAGCACGTGGTTATGTCGAAAAAATTAACAAGGCACTTTTCCCAACAGATACAGGTGAAGTTGTTATTTCATTCCTTGAAGAACATTTTTCACCGTACATTAGTGATACTTTTACGGCTAACATGGAGGACAAGTTAGACTTAATCGCTGAAGGTAAAGCCACATATCTAAAAACTTTAACTGATTTCTATGGGCCGTTCATTAAAGATGTTAAGTCTAAAGAAAAATTAGAAAAAGCAACAAACATGGGTGAAGCCCCTAAAGATATGCTCTGCCCTCTTTGTAATTCATCTATGGTTATTAAACTCGCAAAGAACGGAAAGTTTTATTCTTGTTCAAAATACCCAGAATGTATGGGTGCTCGTAAAATAGATGGAAGCGTCATGGAAGGTCCAAAATTACTTGGTAAGAAATGTCCTAAGTGTGAGAAAGGAGATTTAATGGAGCGCGAAGGACGTTATGGAAAGTTTATTGCTTGTTCAAATTATCCAAAGTGTAAATACATTGAACAAGATGAGGAAATGCGTAAAGCAAATTCGACTGGTGTAAGTTGTAACAAATGTAAAGATGGTTATATGGAGGAAAGAAAAGGACGTTTCGGAGTTTTTTATTCATGTTCAAACTATCCAGACTGTAAGCACATTATAAAAACTCGCCCAACAGGCAATCGTTGTAAATACATAAAAGCCGATGGAACAGAATGTGGCGAACTCATGATGGAAGGGACAAAGACCATCCCTGAGAGATGCTCTGACAAGTTGTGTCCAAATCACAACCCTCACAAATTAAATACTGAGAAAAAATAAAACGCCGTTGATATCGGCGTTTGTATTAACTTGTACAAAGTAAACTTCACATTTGATATTGCACAACTTCAAAAGAAAATAAACATGAGCAAGACACCAGAGATACAGGAAGAAGAAGTGACTTTATGTATTTCTCTTCTCCGAATTTTAAAATTTGTGGTTTTTCCGTTATGAACAATATCTCAAACTGTGACAAAATTTTTTGTAACGGTTCATCAATAATAGACTGCAATGTGAAGAAATTTTTATCACCCATGCACTCAAGTAATTCTGGGTTACATAGCTTAGATTTAGGTTTTAGTCTAATAAGCAAAACCCATCGTTCTTTCGTTTTGTTTTTAATTTCCAATTTGGTTCCACTGTTAACGGCTGTGTACAACCTATCTTCAACATTTGAAAACATGGTAAACCCTTTCACTTTAAAAGAATCTTGTCACGATGGTTTCGTAACATTTACATAACAATAATACATAATAAATAATACGTCAATTTAAATATTTTAGAGAATATATTTATTCTAATCTCTTTAAGTTGGGTCCTTGGTACAAGTTGTTTTTCTTTCCATCTATCCTCTTTTTTGGTATTGTAGATAAATGGAACTGCAATCTTTTTCTAACACTAACCCTAACCGCATTTTTGCGCTTCTTCCTGATATATCAGAACATGACAAGGCTCTTATTATACGTGCGTGTAACTTTGCGCAAAAAGCTCACGAAGGGCAACTTCGTAAATCTGGCGAACCATATTACAATCACGTTTTTGCCACTGGAATAAATTTGGCAACTCTTAAAATGGATGCAGATACAATTGCTGCAGGAATAATGCATGATGTACTTGAAGATACATCTGTTACGGAGGATGACATGAGGAAAGAATTTGGCGATCAGATAGTCTCTTTAGTCCAAGGTGTGACAAAGCTCGGTAAGCTACGCTATACAGGCGCTGAGCGTCACGTGGAGTCATTGCGCAAGTTTTTTGTGGCGATGGCAGACGATATTCGCGTGGTGGTTATAAAACTCTGTGATAGATTACACAACGTTCAAACGCTTCAGTATGTTTCCCCAGAAAAACAAAAGCGTATAGCCATTGAAACTCTTGAGATTCATGCGCGTCTTGCAGATCGTCTTGGTATGGGACGACTAAAGGCACAACTAGAAGATGCTGCTTTCCCATATGTTTACCCAGAAGATTACAAAAAAACCATTGAACTATTTAAAAGCATGAACCCTATTTCTGACGAACAGTTGGAAAAAGTTGTAGAAAAATTAGAAGAGGAACTAATAACATTTGATGTTGAGATAGAACGAATAGACCACCGTGTAAAACATCTTTATAGTCTTTGGCAAAAACTAAAACGCTATAAAATGGACACTAGCAAGGTGCACGATGTCGTTGCTCTTAGAATAATAGTTCCTACTGTTGGAGATTGCTATCAAGCTCTTGGTGTTATACACGGCCTATATCGTCCCGTACCTGGGCGTTTTAAGGATTATATAGCAGTACCTAAACCAAATGGTTACAAGTCCCTACACACAACTATTTTTTCTGGTGACGGAAGCACTCTTGAAATACAAATACGTACCCAAGAAATGCACAGCGAAGCAGAGTATGGTATCGCTAGTCATCTTTCATACAAAGAACTCGGTAAACGCGCAAGCAAAGAAGAAGTGGTTAAAAAAACTGGGTGGACAAAAGATTTACTTGAATGGCAAAAAGACGTAGAGCATCATAAAGAATTTATAACGAACTTGAAGACTGATTTTTTTGAGAATCGTGTTTTTGTTTTCACTCCACAAGGAGACGTAATTGATTTACCTGAGGGATCAACCCCGATAGATTTTGCATATGCGGTTCACTCAGATATTGGAGATCATACAGCTGGTGCAAAAGTAAATGGAAAACTCGTACCACTTGAAACTATTTTACAAAACCGTGATGTGGTAGAAGTAGATGTAAAGGAAAGCGCTTCTCCAAAACGTAAATGGATAGACATGACACGCACAACCTTGGCAAAACGAAAAATTCGTCAACATATTAGAGAGCACGGCGGATTATTGGATAAGTTTTTGACTAGATAATTAATAAAGCGCGACCTAAGGTCGCGCTTTATTAAATTGCAAAATTCTTTACATTGTATAAATCTTCATTCTGTTCCTCTTCCTTAACTTCATCTATAGAACGATCATCAAGTAAAGTATTTGGGTGTTCAGACGCATCTACAATGTCCTGTTCTATTGCTTCACTGGAAGTCTGAGTTACTTCATTTTCCAAAACTTCATTAATCAATTCTGGCACTACTTCGTGAACAGTTTCTGTTTGTCCAAGATGTGTAAATTCTGTCACGGGTTTAATGTATCTTTCTGTGTCTGGTGACGCTTTCAAGGTTTCCATGTCCTCTTCCTTTAGCTTATCAAACATTCCCTTATGGGTTTTTTCTTCACCTGCTTTACGAATAGCGACAGACAGAGCTAATAGTTCTTCATGAGAAAAATAATCAATCCAAATACGACCTCCGCGTTCACGAGGTTCTATTTGTACGCGTGTACCTAAAGTCTCTGCAAGTCTCTCCTCCATATCTACAACCTCTGGTGTCATAAATAAATCCTTCTTACGAACTTTTTCAAAAGCGATACGACGAGCAATTTGCTCTGCTTCACGTACAGTCATTTTACGAACCATCATTTCTTTGAAAAGAGTCATTTGTTCTTGTCCTCTGTCTATAAGCATAAGTAGTGGTCTAGTGTGACCTTCACTTATTTGACGTTTTGAAAGCGCGTCCAAAATATCTTGAGGAAGCATTAGTATACGTACCGTGTTAGAGACGTATTCACGACTCTTTCCAACCTTTCGTCCAACGTCTGCCCATGTAAGTTTGAATTCCTCTGCTAGTCTTTGGAATGATTGTGCGCGTTCAACGGAGTTCAAATCTTCACGTTGAAGATTTTCTATAATTGCGAGCTCTAACTTGGCGCGACTGTCATCTCCCGTACGAACAACAACAGGCACCTGGGTGAGTCCAGCTAGCTTTGAAGCCCGCAAACGACGCTCTCCTGCGATTAGTTCATACTCAACTTTTACACCACCATCTTCAAGGATTGTTTCTTGACGTGAAACAACAAGAGGTTGAAGTACGCCGTATTGACGAATACTATCTGAAAGTTCTTTTAGTCTATCTTGGTCAAATTCCCGTCGTGGTTGATACGGGTTTGGTACGATTTTTTCTATTTCTATCCAAAAAATTGATGATTCGGTTTGTCCCATAAAGTGTGTTTATGAGATTAGTATATCATGGGTAGAATAATGGGGTGTAGATAGAAAGAATTAATATAATATAAAAAGAAAAACCACCCTAACAGAGTGCTAAGGCAGCTTTTCTGTTGAGTGGAATGCGTCAGGCTGTTTTTTGTTGTGCCTCATGTCGAGCGAGATGTGCCTTCCCAGACTGGGTTACAAGGTACTCGCTATTAGGGCCGACAAACGTAATGAGACTAGATTGACCTTTGATGGCTATATACCCCCGTGACCACAGATCTTCAAAGGTGCTTCCTTGTGTTTCGCGTCCAAGTTCGGTGTGCGTGATGGGTTTACTGACTCGTTCCGCAACAAGGAGTCTTTGTAGCATTGCTATTTCAAGATGAGCAAACATGTATTTTTACCTCCAGTCAATTGTTTTAAAGTGCTAAAATTATTATATCATATATGCTTATTTAGTCAATAGTAATGGAGGTGGGACTCGGTCACAAAACTACCTCGCTTCGCTCGAAGTGTTTTCGCGGTCAAAAATATTTTTCTGCTGAAAAATTTTCTGACCACGCCTCGAGCCGTCGCTCTCCGGACTTGCGAAGTGAGATTTGCTCACTTCTCACCCTATTCGAGTCTCCGCAAGCCAAGCAGTTGGCTTGCTCTCATACCCGATACAGTTAATATAAAAACACTGACAAATGAAGTCCGTGTTTTTATATTCATGTGCCGGAGGAGAGACTAGGTCACAAGACTTCTCCTCGCGAGCTCGTCGATAAAGTCTCGCGACCCCTATTCGAGTCTCCCGTAAGTGACGCAGGTCACTTACTTCTTATAGACACACTAACCACAAAAAATACCCAGAAAGCTTTCTGGGTATTTTTTGTGGTCATGTGCCGGAGGAGAGACTCGAACTCTCACACCTTGCGATACACGATTTTGAGTCGTGCGCGTCTACCATTCCGCCACTCCGGCTTTATTTATTTATAATACAAATGAGATTATACCACATCTTTACAAAACACGCTTTTTGTATTAGTGTAAAAAAGGATATCTGAACTTTAACCTAAACATAAGGATTTAGACATGAAAAATGCAGCAGTAATTGAGTCCTCAAATACGGACGACTCAATGTTGAGCTTGTTAGCAAGACTTGTGCTTGCGTGCGTAAACGATGCCAAAGAAATGAACTGTCGCCCGACAATATTTGATATTCATAAAAAAATTCTTGAAGAGTCTAAAGGTGACCCCTTTTTTACTCTTGATGAGGTAGTTGATGAGGTTAATAAACTACACCATGCCGGGAGATTATTTTTTGAACATGGCTCAAATGGTTGGGATACGGAAAAACCTTCTTTTAAAGGATGAAAGATGTTTATCTCAACACCTAAGCCTATAAAAGACTTAAATTTGAAATGTCTGCCGCAGATCAAACAGGATCAAAAATTGGTTCTTGATTCTCTAAAAGGAAATGAAAGAGATATAGTGTCCATAAGGTCGCATATTTCTTCAACTTCCAGAAGAAATATTTTTGATGTTTCAGCCTTCGAAATTTTGCTAGAACTAAAAAATAAAGGTTTAGTAAAATCTAGCGGGGCGTTTTGGAAAATAACACCAAAAGGTAAAACACTTTTGAGTGACGCGCAGATAGGTAAAATAAGTAAAAGCTAAATTGTTTTCGAAAAGTAATTTACATTTAGAAGTAAATATTTTACAAAAAACCATAACACCCATTTTTAGTTGGGTGTTATTTTTTATATTGAATATAATCAATATTTATGATAGATTGTTATTCTCTAGTTCGGTGTTCGAAAAAGAGAAAACAAGGAGTTCTTTATGGTTAAAAAATTAACGAAAGTGGATCCGGAAAAATACGACAAGATCGACAAAGCAGTAGCTCTTGCCGTAATGACAAGCAGTGCTGCCGACAAAAAAGAAACTGTCGGTGTGACTATTCAGTCCTTGCTCGAGGACGTCATATCTTGCCTGGATAATATCATTGTTACCCTGCAAGAACTGCGACACCGGCTTGAAAGCTGGGTAAAACATGGCTGGGGAACAATGACAAACAACATATTCCTGCCAAACAAGACCGGGCGATACCATATTGGAAAAATGGCAGAGGTTGCCTAAATCACCCAATAAACCAAATCAAAAAGCCTCCTTCTTAAGGAGGCTTTTAAATTTTCTTAAAACTAAAAGGCATATTCACTTACGTAATCAATTATTTCATCTGATTCCCCTATTGCAACATTTGCCTGGGTATCCACCAAAAAAGGCACAGTTTTTGCATGGTGTAATTTTATCTCCTTTAAAAATTCTGGATTTTTAATATCTCTTTCTTCATACGAAACAGATTGTTCAAGAAAAACATTTTTGACCTTGTCACAATATGGGCAATTATTTTTGGTATATAGAATAAGCATAGACAGTTGATAGTTATTAATTACTAGTCTATAGTAAAGACACAAATAATGAAACAAAACCCTAAAATCATTGTAGTCGCAGGACCTACCGCAAGCGGTAAAAGTGATTTTGCTGTGGAATTAGCTTTAAAAAATAATGGGGAAATTATCAGCGCGGACTCTCGCCAGTTATACAAAGGACTAGATATTGGGACTGGGAAAATCACAGAGGAAGAAATGAAAGGTGTAAAACATCACATGCTTTCAGTTTATGAATTAGGTGAAGATGTAAGCGTCGCGCGCTTCGCGCGCGACGCTTACATTATTTTAGAAGACATTTTATCCCGTGGGAAAACTCCAATCATTTGTGGAGGTACGGGACAATACATTGATGCGCTGATTTACGATACATCTATCCCACACGTAGAACCGAATCAAAAACTACGGGCTGAATTAGAAAAGAAAACTACCGAAGAACTTTTTAATGAGCTTATAACCAAAGACCCTAAGCGCGCAGAAAAAATAGACAAGCATAATCGTGTGCGAGTAATCCGTGCTCTTGAAATAATAAACTTACTTGGTCATGTCCCAATACAAAGCGAACCAAAACTTATTTATGATACAAAAATATATTTAATGAATCCAACACGTGAATTACTTAGGGAAAGAATCACTAAGCGTTTAGAAAAAAGATTAGCTCACGGAATGACAGATGAAGTAAAATCTGTTATGGAAAAAGGATATACGAGTGACACAATGAAAAAGTTTGGGCTTGAATATGTGACCATCGCTAGATATCTTGAAAATAAAATTGATGAAGAAGAAATGAAAAAGGAACTTATAACTAAGTCCATGCAGTATGCCAAAAGACAACAAACTTGGAACAAAAAATATCTCCCGACTGCAGAAATTGTTTCCCTTTAGTTTCAAGTACTTTTTTGTTATAATTTACTTATGTCTAACGAAACATCTCCATACATCACCACTATTGGCCTTGAGGTACATGCGGAACTACACACAAACTCAAAAATGTGGTGCGGTTGTAAAAATGACCCAACAGAAAAACGTCCAAACCAAAATATCTGTGAAATTTGTATGGCTCACCCTGGAACACTCCCTGTTGCCAACAAAGAAGCCATTAAGAAGGTTATAACTGTAGGTTTGGCTACTGGTAGTAATATTGCAGATTTCACTGAATTTGACCGTAAGAACTACTTCTACCCAGATATCCCAAAAGGGTACCAGATCACCCAATACAAGCTCCCTATTGTGTCTGGTGGCTCCATAAACGACGTAGAGCTGACCCGTATTCACCTTGAGGAAGATACTGCGAAATCATCCCATGAAAATGGCATGACTCTTGTTGATTATAACCGCGCAGGTGTTCCTCTTATGGAACTTGTAACGGAACCAGTTATTCATTCTGCTGAACAAGCTGTAGCTTTTGCACGAGAACTTCAAAGGATACTTCGTTATGTTGGCGCTTCAGAAGCAAACATGGAGATGGGACAAATGCGCATAGAAGCAAATATCTCTGTTTCCAAAGACCCAAACAAGTTCGGCACTAAATGCGAAGTAAAAAACATCAACTCATTCGCATCTGTTTTTGGAGCAATTAATTATGAAGTGGCTCGCCATATTGAACTCATTGAAAAAGGAGAATTAGTTGTGCAGGAAACTCGTGGATGGGACGAAGCAAAACAAATTACATTCAGTCAGCGTAAAAAAGAAAACGCTCATGACTACCGTTACTTCCCTGACCCTGATTTACCAAAATTATATTTAAATAAATTATTTAATATTGAAGAAATCAGAATTTCACTTCCAGAACTTCCAAAAGAAAAACAAAAGCGTTTTGCAACCGATTTTGAAATAAAATCCGATATAATCGAAATACTTATCGACTCACCAGTTCTTGCACATTTCTTTGATGTGGTTGTTGAAGGTAAAAATAAAATATTTGCACAACTTACTTCAAATTATCTTGCCTCTGATGTTATTGGTTTATTGAAAAAAGAAGGAAAAGAAATATCAACCGACACATTGCCAAATGCAACATCCTTTCGTTCACTGATTGAAATGGTTATAACAAATGAACTATCTTCCCGCGGAGCAAAAGACATTCTCCCAGAGATGTTAGATAATAAAAACATAGACGTCAAAAAACTAGCCGAAGAAAAAGGCCTCATTCAAAAAAATGACCCAGAACTTTTGAAAAAAATTGTTGATGAGGTTGTTTCAGAAAATCCAACACAAGTAGCTGACTATAAGTCTGGAAAAGAAAGCATGTTTATGTTCTTCGTTGGTCAATGCATGAAAAAAAGTAAAGGCGCAGGAAACCCTAGTTTGTTTCAAGAGTTGCTAAAAGATGTTCTAAAGTAGATATTTGGCTATGAATTTTTTTACTAATAAAATTGTAAAAGACTTTTACTGGAGTTTGGTTTTTATTTTGTCTATGTATGCGATTATAAACAATCCCATTACACACCCTAAACCTCAGCAAACCCCTGGGGATTGGAGTATTCAGTTAATACAACACCCTCTTCTTTTGGGATTAGCAGGGCATAATTATTTAGTTCTTAGCGATCAAGATGGGGAAATCGTTAGTGAGCTACACGGACTGGCAACAGACTCAGAAACTGGTAAATGGAAATACATAGGTGCAGATAAAACAGACAAACTACAAGTGTGGAAATTTGACGGTGCACGCTCTTATCTAAGAGAGAAAAATTATCCTGGAATAATATTAAATCAAGGAAATTATAGTCAAGTTATTGATTTGTGGAATAAAGCACTAAGCTGTAAAAATGAGATAAACCAAAAATATATTCCATACCCTCCTCTTGGTTTAAGTTTTAATGGAGATACTGAAAATTCAAACTCGGCTGCTTACACTCTCGCTCTTTGTATAGGCCTTGATGTTAAACATATTGGACTATTTACACCTGGTTCAAAAAACAATCTTTTGGATAGTAATTAGCCACTAGTGGAATACAAAAGCGCGACCGAAGGTCGCGCTTTTGTATTTTCTAAACCCTAGTGGCTAGTGGCTAAAAGCTGTATTAAATAATCTCCGAAAGATTTTATGGTCTCGTCTTGATATAGAGAAAGAGTAATTATATTTTTAGACTTTGATACTTTTTCCAATGACTTTATTTTTTCTTTTATAATTTTTTCATCAACTGTATCTATTTTTGAAAGAACTATAACTTCTTCACGTTTCAAAAGTTCTGGGTCAAATTTACCAAGTTCTTCACGTATGGTTGTATAAACTTTAGCAACATCTTCATTCTCAGAAGATACCAAATGAACCAATACACGTGTACGAGTTATGTGACGCAAGAATTTATGACCAAGACCTTTACCTTCACTTGCTCCTTCAATAAGCCCAGGAATATCTGCAAGGACGTATCCAAAATATGCTCCTAAGTTTGGTTCTAGTGTTGTAAATGGGTAGTCTCCAATCTTTGCTCCAGCGCGAGTGAGTGCGTTTAGAAGTGATGACTTGCCGGCATTCGGAAGACCTATTAAACCAACATCAGCGATCAGCTTAAGCTCAATATCAAATGTTGCAAACTCCCCAGGTTCACCTTTAGTGAATTCTTCTGGTGCACGGTTGGTAGATGATTTAAAGTTTTCATTTCCTAGTCCACCTTTTCCACCACGAAGAACCAAGAAGTCTCCTTCTTCCATAAACTCATATTTCTTGTCATATTCACGATTGTAAATTACAGAACCCAATGGAACTTGTAGGTACAAATCTTCTGCACTACTTCCGTGCATACTTCTTTTTTGACCAGCTTCTCCTTCTGGAGCGTCCCATTCTTTTTTGTGTTTATAAACAGATAAAGCTTGGATATCACGAACAACATGGAAATAAACATCTCCACCTTTTCCTCCGTCTCCACCAGCAGGTCCTCCAAAAGGAATACCTTTTTCACGGCGCCAACGAACAACTCCGTCGCCTCCTTTGCCGGCTTTTACTTGTAGTGTTACGTGATCGATTAACATATTCGTATAATACCACATTTCTCTTTATTTTGCAAGGGTTTTAAAGAGTTTAAAATAATAAAGAGCGATGCACTAGGCATCGCTCTTTATTATTTATTAAAACTTTTAGTAGTTTCTCAACCTCTCAGATTTTTCATGTCCTCTTATTTTTTCGTGCACTTTGGCTTCAATCTGACGAATACGTTCACGAGTAACACCAAACTCTGCTCCCACTTCTTCAAGTGTATGCATTACTCCATCGTACTCACCTAAACCATTTCGCATTTCAACAATCTTTCTTTCTTTTGGAGAAAGGTCGTCGAGAATCTCGTTGATTTGGTCAGCGAGTATTCTATGTGAAGCCTCAGCATCTGGTGAAAGAATTTTATCATCTGCAATAAACTCACCAAGTGTTGATTTGTCATCATCATCTCCGATTGGTTTTTCAAGTGATACTGTGTCTTGGTTAATATTTTCAATGATGTGAATTTTTTCAACATCGACACCCATTTCAACAGCAATTTCTTCTGCTAGTGGGTCACGTCCCAAATCTTGTGACAAGCGACGCACAACTTGCTTGTACTTTGCGATTGTTTCTACCATGTGAACAGGAATACGAATTGTACGTGATTGATCAGCAAGCGCGCGAGTGATAGCCTGACGAATCCACCAAGTTGCATAAGTTGAAAACTTATATCCCTTATTCCAATCAAACTTCTCAACAGCCTTAAATAGTCCAATGTTTCCTTCTTGAATCAAATCCAAAAGCGTTAAGTCAGATGAACGACCAACATATTTCTTTGCAATAGAAACCACAAGTCTGAGGTTCGCTTTTGCTAAAAGTGTTCCTGCTTCTTGGTCTCCCTTTTCAATACGTTGAGCTAGTTCACGTTCATTATCCCCCGAAATAAGTGGATACTGTCCAATCTCACGCAAGTACATTTGAATACTGTCATGAGTACTGTCACGACCTTCTAATCTTGCAAGATCATCATCCATATCAAGAAGATTTCCACCCTCAAGAACATCGATTCCTGCAGCGGACATTTTTTCATACAGCTCTTCAAGATATAAAATATCTGTTTCTATCGTTGGGAAATATCTGATAATTTCATCATATGTGATGAAACCGCGTTCCTTTCCTTTCGTAAGAAGCTCTAATTCATTTCCCTCTCGAGTTGTTACTTTCTTTGGCTTCTCGGCAACTTTTGGTTTTGATGGACCAGTCTTGATAGTAAATGCCTTTGGTTTATATTTTGCTTTTACTTCTGCTTTTGGTGCAACTTTTTTTGTAGCCGTTTTTTTAACTGTAGCAACTTTCTTAGTTGCTTTAACAGGTTTTTTAGATATGACTTTCTTCGCTTGTTTCTTTACAGATGTCTTTTTGACAGGTGCCTTTGCTTTGACAACCTTTTTAGCTTTCGCATTTTTGGCTACGGTTTTAGTCGTAGTTTTTTTCTGTACACTTTTCTTTTGTGAAGATACTTTTTTCGCCATATGACGTGTATCGATTACTCTATCACATTTTATCCACTTTGTGTAGTGCAGATTATGTGCTAGTTGTGGAAAGCGGTGAGTTTATATTTAATAACCGCTCTTTGCGTGTTCATAAATCTCTTTCAAAACAGCTTCTTGGTCTTCACCTTCTTCGCGTAATTTTGACTGTAAATCTGTAAGCTTTTCTTTATGTTCTACTTTTTTATAAGTCTTAATTAAATCATAAAAATACGATTCTTTATCCCCTGTTACTTTTTCTTCAAGTTTGAACATTTCTTCCTGAATAATCGCTTCTGGGAATTGAGTAACATCAAGTGAAAGTGTTAGAAAATTTTCGTCGGTCAATTTACCAGTTAGTGTAGCGTAAGCAATAAGTTCGCGGGTAAGACGTTCCTTACTTGGGAGTGTTGCGATTACTTCTTGAATAATTTCTGGTTGTGCAATTACTCCACGAGAAAGTTCTTCAGTTAATGTCGCTTCTGGTATATGAGCTTTTCCTGAAATAACTTTTATAAAATGTGCGCGGTCAATTGGGGACTGTATCGCGCGAAGAAATGGTAACACTTCAGACACAATTCTCTGCCCTTGTTTTCTGTCATCTTTTTCAGCTTCCATAATATGTGCAAGCATGACCTCTACCACATGTCTTTTTTTCTCAACTGCTTCTAGCCACGCTTTAGGATTTTCTCTAATTAAATCTGCTGGATCCTTCATTCCAATGTCACCAACTACATATACATCAAGACCTCCGAGTAAACAAAGTAGTGCGGTTTTTTTGAGAGCGTTTTGTCCTGCGGTGTCTGTATCAAAAGAAAGAATTGCAGTGTCACAAAATCGTTTTATCAAATGAATGTGTTCATCTGTAAAAGCAGTTCCAGATACAGCGACAGTATTATGGATTCCAGCTTGATAACTCATACACAAGTCCATTTGACCTTCTACAACTACAACATTTTTTACTTCTGACATTTTCTTTTTTGCGGTATCGTAGCCAAATAAAATTTTAGACTTATGGTATAGCACCGTCTCTGGAGTATTTACATATTTACCTTGAGCAACTGAAGGGTCGACAAGTGACGGCAGTATTCGCCCAGAATATCCAACGGTTGCTCCAGAAACATTTCGTATAGGAAACATTATTCGTCCGCGAAAACGGTCATACCAACCTTTAAGGTTTCCGTTTTCATCTTGAGCTTTTATCATCAATCCCGCTTGTTCCATTTCTTCTGGTTGATAACCACGTGATGCAAGATAAATAAATAAATCACGCCATTCATTTTTTGCATATCCAATATGAAAAGTTTTTATTGTTTCTTCAGATAATCCACGCTCAATCAAATACTGCATTGCCTCAGGACTCTTTTTTAGATTTTGCTCAAAGTGTTCTGTTGCGTCTTTTAGAAGAGTGATGAGACGGGTGTCTTCTTTATTTTTTTGTGAATCAGTAAGTTGTATGCCAGCGCGGTCAGCTAAAATTTTCAAAGCTTCGTAGAATGGTATGTTTTCAATTTTTTCTACGAATGTAAAAATGTCTCCGTGAGCTTGGCAACCAAAACAGTGAAATGATTTTCTTTCTGGTGAAACATAAAAACTTGGTGTGCGCTCATTGTGGAACGGACAGCGTGCGCGAAATTGACTCCCTGACTTTTCTAGTCGGATATATGTAGAAACCACTTCTGTTATTGAAAGATTTTCTTTTACTTGATCTTTGGGGTTCATGGGTCTATTTTAGCATGTTTGCGAATTTAGAAGGAAAATAAAAAACCACTGCTTTTGGGCAATGGTTGTTGACATTAAATGTCTGTGAATATTTTGGGCTGAGCACCCCGCCACGTGAAAAATGAGGAAAAACACATGGCGGGGATTTGCTCTACAAAGCCTTGCAAGGCTCTTAGCAGGAAGTATCCTGTGCAAGTGACGTTGGCGCTGGTGAAATTTGCCAGCATTCACGTTTGTAATTGCACACGCAGTGGCAGGTCGCTCATGCGGCAACGCCAATGGCGTTCAAATGACATCCATAGCCATTATATCATGATGAAACATTATGTCAAGTTGGAATTCGTGAAAGTTTACCGTGTAAAAACCTCGCCGTAGCGAGGTTGATTAGTGGACATATTTAAGACAGCTGGTACGTGCTCTCAATCGTGCTGAGTACCCGTGGCACGTTATTGAGAACTAAGGGTCCCTTTTTTATGGAGTACATAATCGCCAACTTGTCCCTGTTGCGAAATAGAAAGCCAGGTAACTCTTCTTTCGTGAGATTGCGATTCTTCGCCTCTTCATGCACGTAGGAAACAAAATCTTTTTCTTGTTTGGAAAGCCTGAATCTGGTAAACCATAAACCGAGGCCAATAAAAAGAAACAGTGTAGCAAGCACGGTAGGACCAATCCAATTCATATCTTTCCCCTCACACACTGTGAAAAGTCACAGTTTCTGACAACTATTCTACACTAAATCAGAAATAACAAAAGCGCGACCTTCGGTCGCGCTTTTGTTATTTACTAATTTTATCAAACGTTAACTGGCTATAAAAAGTCAGAATTTGATTCATATGCGAGGCGGAAGAAATTTTTACGACCAAGACGTACGAATAGTACGTTGCGTGGAGGAAAAATTTCTTCCAACAAAGCAGATGAACAAATTATGCCTTTTTACCGCGAAGACCGGTGCCGGCAGGAATAAGACGTCCAATAATAACATTCTCCTTAAGTCCACGTAGTTCATCCATTTGTCCACGAGTAGACGCTGTAATGAGCACACGAGTAGTGTTTTGGAATGAAGCACTTGAAAGCCATGAGTCAGTAGACAACGCCACATCTGTAATACCAAGTACCAAACTGCGTCCCTTTGCCTCTGTCCCACCTTCTTCTTTCACACGGTAATTTTCTGCGCGGAAAGTAGAAACTTCAACAACATCACTTTGAGTAAAGTATGAGTCGCCTGGGTTTGTAATTTTTACACGACCAAACATTTGCTTGATTATAACTTCCACGTGCTTACGTGAGATAGAAGCTCCTTGTAGTTCATAAACTTTGTTTATTTCACTAACGATGTATTCCGCAGCGACTTCTTTGCTTGCGTAAGTGAACAACTCTTCGATATCACATGAACCATCCGTAAGCATTTGACCTTTCTTTATTTGATCACCAACTTTTACAATTGACTGTCGACGGAACGGTACTGTGTATTCAATTTGCTTTCCACTCTTGTTTCCTTTGGCTCCATCGTCATCTGCCAAAACAAGAATAATTTTCTCCTTTCCTTCATCACGCATACCAATAACTTCACCTGATTCGTGTGCAATGATAGCAGGATTCTTTGGAGTACGTCTTTCGAAGATTTCTTCAACACGAGGAAGACCTTGTGTGATGTCGACTCCAGACACACCTCCAGCGTGGAATGTACGCATAGTAAGCTGTGTTCCTGGTTCACCGATAGCTTGAGCAGCAACGATACCAACTGCTTCACCTAAGTCCACTTTCTTGTTACGCCCCATATCGAGTCCATAACACTTCTGACAAAGACCATGTAATGACTGACATGCTAGTGGTGAAAATACTGACACTTCTTCTACTCCAGTATTTTCTATTGTAATAGCATCATCTTTTGAAACAAGGTGATTCTTTTTGAAAACAACAGCACCATCTACAACAACATCCTCCGCAAGGACTCTTCCGCGAATGTTCTTTGAAATTGGAACTTCAATTCCGAGAGCGTTTTCTTTGCGAACAATTTTACTTTCTTTTGTTCCACAATCAATTTCGGTAATGATAGCATCCTGTGCCACATCCACTAGACGACGTGTAAGATATCCAGCTTGAGCAGTCTTAAGAGCCGTATCTGAGTTACCTTTACGTGCACCGTAAGTTGTAATGAAGTACTCAAGTGGTGTTAGACCTTCCTTGTATGATGAGATAACCGGGAAGTCGATGTTGCGTCCTGAGTTGTTCACAATAATACCCTTCATACCTGCCATCTGAATAACCTGAGCAATAGAACCTCTGGCACCTGAAGTAATCAAGTCGTACACTGAGCCATTCTTTTCGATTGAGTCTGGCATAAGCTTTTCAATCTTTAAACGAACACCTTGCCATACTTCAATAGTTTTTTCATAACGCTCTTCTGCTGAAAGGAGACCTTCCTCATAATCAGCCTCTACACGAGCAGCACTATCCCATCCTTCTTGAACAAGAGTAGGTTTTTCCTTAGGAACCTTAACGGCGTCAATACTCCATGTTGTACCGGAGATTGTTGCATATTTGTAACCGAAGGCTTTTATCTTATCGATAACAGCTGGAGCTTTATCAAGACCGTAAGTAAGGATAACTTCATCAACAATAGCGTTCATTTTCTTTGCAGTTACTTCGTCGTTCATGTAAGCAAAGTCATTTGGGAATACTGAGTTAAATAGTAGGCGTCCAATCGTTGTTTCAAACCTCTTTCCTTCAAACTTAGAATATTTTTCTTTGTCTGATGGCATAACCCAAATCTTGGCGCGGAATGATACGATACCAAAATCGTAAGCAGTAATAGCTTCATTAGGTGAGGCAAAGTATTTTCCTTCACCTATTTCTCCTTCAATAACTTTTGTCATCCAGTAGGCTCCAAGAACCATATCCATACGTGGGTTTACAATAGAATCTCCAGAACCAGGTTTGAGCAAGTTACGGTTCGCAGCCATGAGTGTGCGAGCTTCTTCTTGAGCAGCAACTGAAAGTGGCAAGTGAACAGCCATCTGGTCACCGTCGAAGTCGGCGTTAAAGGCCTGACACACTAGAGGGTGAAGCTGAATAGCATTACCTTCAATTAGCTTAGGGTTGAAAGCCTGAATACCAAGTCTGTGAAGTGTAGGCGCGCGGTTAAGCAACACATACTTTCCTTCAATAACTTCTTCGAGGATTGCCCACACTTCTGGAATACTGTCTTCTATTAATTTATTCGCACCACGAATGTTAAATGCGAGTTCACGTTCAAGAATTTTTGAAATAATAAATGGTTTGAAAAGTTCAAGAGCCATGTGCTTTGGAAGACCACATTCATTTAATGAAAGTGAAGGACCAACCACAATAACAGAACGAGCTGAGTAGTCCACACGCTTACCTAGAAGGTTTCCACGTAGAAGACCTTGTTTACCTTTTAGGTTATCAGAAAGTGACTTTAGTTGACGCTTCTGTGACTGACTCATAACAGCATCTTGTCCGTGACGAGCTGAGTTATCGATGAGCGCATCAACAGCTTCTTGAAGAATACGCTTCTCGTTACGCAAAATAACATCTGGAGCACCGATTTCCATCAACTTCTTCAAACGATTGTTACGGTTGATTACACGACGGTATAGGTCGTTCACATCTGAAGCAGCATAACGCCCACCTTCAAGTGCAACCATAGGACGAATTCCTGGTGGTATGACTGGAATAACAGTCATGAACATCCATTCTGGGCGAATTCCTGCATTTTGGAATGCACGAATAAGAGAAAGACGCTTTTCTGCTTTCTCACGCTCTAGAGCTCCACACTTTTCAAGTTGCTTAACGATTTGCCCTTCAATTTCTTTTAGGTCCATCTTCTTGAAGATTTCGTAAAGAGCATCTGCTCCAATACCGGCCTCAAAACATGTTCCATACTTCATCGCGTAACGGTGATATGTTAGTTCGTCAAAGATTTTGTTTGGTTTAATTTCTTCAATTTCTTTTTTTGTTGCAGTTAAAAGTTCACGAAGTTTATCTTGTGTCTTTTCATCACTAGCTGATTTAACTTTCGCCTTAAATTCAGAATCAAGATTTGATAGAATTTCATCCTTTGCCGCCTGATTAACTGATTTAACAACATAGCCAGCAAAATACACAACCTTTTCAACATCACCTACTGGCTGAGCCAATATAAGAGCGATACGTGAAGGAACTGTGCGCAAGAACCAAATGTGAGCAACTGGTGAAGCAAGTTCAATATGCCCCATACGTTCACGACGAACAATGGACTTTGTTACTTCAACTCCACACTTCTCACAAACGATATCCTTAAAACGAATACGTCGGTATTTTCCGCAATAACATTCATAATCCTTTTCTGGACCGAATATTCTCTCATCGAAGAGTCCGTAGCGTTCACTGCGTCCTGTACGATAGTTGATTGTCTCTGGCTTTGTAACCTCACCAAATGACCAAGAACGTACTGCTTCAGGAGAAGCAATTTTGATTCCTAGTCCATCGAAATTATTTGTGTCGATTGTTTTCATAGTAGTTATTTAGTTACGAAATTATAGAGACGATTCGCCAATAAGTTTTGCTTCAGTTGATTTAATCTGACGCGGTTCAACATCAAGTGAAAGACCTCGGAGTGTATTCAACATAACAGTAAATGATGCTGGGGTACCTGGTTCCTTAACGTCTTCTCCCTTGATAATACTATCGAACGCTTGTGAACGACCAGTGATATCATCAGACTTAACTGTTAACATTTCACGGAGTATGTGAGCTGCTCCATAACCTTCGAGTGCCCACACTTCCATTTCCCCGAATCTCTGACCTCCACCTTGTGCCTTTCCACCGAGTGGCTGTTGAGTGATAAGAGAGTAAGGACCGATAGAACGCATGTGAATCTTATCTTCAACCATATGGTGAAGTTTCATAATATACATAACACCAACGGCAGTTTCCTGATTGAAAGCTTCACCTGTACGTCCATCATAAAGCTGTAATGTACCAGTTTCCTTAAATCCTGCCTTTACTAATTCTTCTTTTATTTCTGCATCAGATGCTCCTTGGAATGATGGGACAATAGCTTGATAACCTAAAGAGTCCGCAGCAAGTCCTAAGTGCATTTCAAGAATCTGTCCAAGGTTCATACGTGAAGGCACACCAAGTGGCGTAAGTATGATATCGATTGGATTTCCATCAGCATCAAATGGCATTTCTTCTACTGGGAGAATTGTTGATATAACACCCTTGTTACCGTGACGTCCGGCAAGCTTGTCTCCAACAGAGATGTTACGAACTTGCGCAACTTCAATGTGAATACGCTTAATGATTCCACTTTCAAGATGGTCTCCTCTTTCACGTGAGAACACTTTTACACCAATAATACGTCCACGCTTTCCGTGATCAAGACGAAGTGATGAGTCTTTCACATCACGTACCTTTTCACCAAAAATAGAGCGAAGAAGTCTCTCTTCTGGAGTAAGTTCTGTCTCACCCTTTGGAGTAATTTTACCAACCAAGATATCTCCTGGGCGAACTTCAGCACCGATACGAATGATTCCATCTTCATCAAGATTCTTTAGTTTATTTTCACCAACGTTTGGAATGTCGTGAGTTGTAACTTCAGCTCCTAATTTTGTATCACGCACGTTACAAACGAATTCTTCAATGTGGATTGATGAGAACTTACTTTCTTTAACTAATTTTTCTGAAAGAATGATAGCATCTTCGTAGTTCGCGCCGTTCCAAGCCATGAAAGCTACGCGAATGTTATGCCCAAGAGCGATTTGACCATTATCTGATGTTGCTGCATCTGCCAGAACTTGTCCCTTCTTTACTTTGTCCCCTAATGAGACTGTTGGTCTCTGGTGGAAAAGGTTAAAGGCGTTTGTACGAGCGAAGTTAATCAAATTATATTCATATTCCTTCTTTTCTGACTTGATTACAATTTTCTTTGCATCAACATACTTAACCTCACCTGCTTCTTCTGCAATAATAAGACGTCCAATGTGCTTTGCAGCTTCACCTTCCATACCTGTCGCAACCAAAGGAGCTTCAGGACACATAAGTGGCACAGCTTGCTTCTGCATGTTTGAACCCATCAGTGCACGTGACGCATCGTCGTGTTCTAGGAAGGGAATCATAGATGTCGCAACAGAAAACGCTTGGTTTGTTGCTACGTCAATGAATTCAACCTCTTCACGGAGCGCAAGACCTGGTTGACCAGCTTTACGAACTTCTGTTTCTGCTTTTACAAGCTTTCCATCTTTGTCAAAATCATTTCCAGCATGCGCAATGATGTATCGTTCTTCTTCAAGAGCGTTCATGTATACGATTTCTTTTGTAATCTTTCCATCTTTAACTTTTACATATGGTGTTTCGATAATACCAAAATCATTGATACGCGCGTAGTTAGAAAGGCGAAGAATAAGACCGATGTTCGGACCTTCTGGAGTGTGGATTGGACAAACACGACCGTAATGAGATGTGTGAACGTCACGAACTTCAAAACCTGCACGTTCACGTGTAAGGCCGCCGGGACCGAGGGCAGAAAGAGTACGCAAGTGTTCTACTTCTGCAAGTAGGTTTTCTTGGTTCATAAACTGTGAAAGCTGGTTTGTCGTAAAGAATTCCTTAATACGAGCCTGAAGTGGGCGCTGGTTGATGATAGAAATAGGAAGAGTCGTATCAGTATCAATAACTGACATCTTATCTTGAATGTTACGCTTCATCTGCATCATACCTGTACGAATCTTTTGTGCCATCATTTCTCCCACGTAACGAACACGACGTGAACCAAGGTGGTCAATATCGTCTTCTTGCGCATTAGGATTATTGTTTAGTTCAACAATGTGATTGATGATATCCACCATATCCTCCTTTGAAAGAGTGCGGCGTTGAGCTTCTTTATCCTTTGCATCAATAGACTTTCCAAAACGCTTGTTGAAACGAAAACGTCCAACAGGAGAAAGATCGTAACGTTCAGGAGAAACAATAGAATCAATATGCTCCTTTGCGTTTTCTGGAGTTGCTAGGTCACCATCACGGAGACGCTTGTAGATTTCGATATATGCATCATGAACCGTTTTGATTTCATCACGTTCAACGAGTATGTTCATAAGTGGTCCAGAAACTGGGTGACCTTCAAAAGCCTTCTTGATTTGCTCATCAGATGTAAGTCCGAGAACACGTAGAAGTGCTATAACAGAAAACTTACGCTTCTTGTCGATACGTACATAAATACTACCATCTGCTTCTGTGCCTAATTCAATCCAAACACCACGTGAAGGTATTATTTTTGCTCCGAAGTAACGCTTGCCTTTTGTTTCTTCTGAGTCAAAGAAAACACCGAACGAACGAGCTAGCTGTGGAACAACTACACGTTCAACACCGTTGATAATGAAAGTCCCGTGGACAGTCATCAAAGGGAAATCCGCCATGAAAATCTCCTGTTCTTTAGAGGTGTTCAAAATTTTATTAGTCAACTTAACACGAGCCCGAAGTGGCGCTTCGTATGTTAATTTATTTTCCTTAGCATATACTTCATCGTATTTTGCTGGTGAGAGTTCAAAAGAAATGAACTCAAGGTCAAACTTCTTCTCTGAATAGTCACGTAGTGGTGAGAACTCACGGAAGATTTCGACAATACCTTTTTCGGTAAGGTCTTTGTATGAAAGAATCTGATTTTCGACGAGATTCGGTAATTTAGTGAGTGGCTCACGATATTTCCCAAAAGTTTTCTGTGGACGAGAACCTGCTGACAAGTGTGTTTTTGGCATAACGACAAATTTGACTAAACCAGCTTTCGCCGATTTAGCTTACTTTATAAAATAGATAAACCCTGATAATTTCTAACGTTTCCTAGGTAATTCACTATTTATTGTCCTCGCTCGTTACTCAATCAGTGGTCAATAGTCCGCGCATTATAACAGGATATTTGGTAAATAGCAACAGATAATATAAGAAAAAATGGGGATAAAAACAATCAAAAAAAGTGACTAAAATGCATTTTTATGTTGAATCTCTGTTGAATCTCTTTGGGGAGTAAAAGATATAACAATAATTTATAAACCTTTTAGATTTTTGAAATCTTCAAACAGTGTTCCTCTTAATTTCTGATTGTATATTGCAGCAGCTGGATGATATAGAGGTAATAATTTAACTTTCAAACCATCAATCTCACCTTCAAACATTTTTCCATGCATCTGCCCTATCATTTGTAATTTTTCTTTGACCCCTGCTCTTTCAAAGAGATAATTCATACTAAGTCTACCTAACATGACAATCACTTTTGGTTTGATAATTTTTATTTGTTCATCTAAAAATGGGGAATATAAAATAATCTCTTCTTTGTTTGGGTCACGATTATCATGCGGTCTATCATTTACAAGGTTTGTAATATAAATATCTAAGCGAGACAACCCTATAGACAAAAGCATCTCGTCGAGTAACTTCCCTGAACGTCCACAAAAAGGTTTACCTGTTGCAGCTTCATTTTTACCAGGTGCTTCACCCACAAACATTATGTGAGCATCTAGTGATCCTTCCCCAATAACTGGAATATAATTGTTTTCTTTACGATAATTATATAGCGGCGACTTTTTGAGATTATCTATTTTCTTTTTTACTCCTGCAATCATTTCAGATTTGTTCATATGTACATTATAGCAAAAAGCGCGAAACCTTTGGTTTCGCGCTTTTTGCTACTTTATATTTATTTCCAATTATTTAATAAATCATTCATCATTTTTATTTCAGATGTCTGAGTATTGATTATATCCTCCGCAAGTTTCTTTATTGCTTCGCGTGGACTAAGTTTTAGTACCTTTTGGGACATAAATACTGCTGCATTATGATGTTTTACCATATCTTCGACAAATTCCTTTTCTGAAGTTATTTCTCCTGAAAAATATGAGTTAGGTCCGCCCATCTGATTTATGTTTACTGTATCATCCATCATGTTTCTGTATCTTTTCATGTTATAAGCACGAATCATTTCAGGTCCACTTGGAACAAGAGCTGAGAAAATGAACATACTAATAAATGCGCCGAAAATACCTCCGACTATAAGACTCTTTACGTTGTAGCTTTCAATAATTTTTTTCATATACACAAAGTCTAACACATAAAAATCACACGTTATGTGTGATTTTTATGTGTTATCAACATTATTGATAATATTTAACTTTTTCTAGAAACCTCAAGATAATTAAGCATTGTGAAAGCATCACTGGCTTCGAACGGATCATTAGGACAATTATCAGAAAAACCAGGCTCAACAAACATCTTCTTTATTATTCCATCTTCCACCAACATTGAGTATCTCCATGAACGATTTCCGAATCCTAAGTTTTCTTTCTTTACAAGCATACCCATTCCTCGTGTAAAATCTCCATTTCCATCTGGAAGCATAAACACCTTTTCTAGACCAAGATGTTTCTTCCATTGAAACATAACAAAAGCATCGTTAACAGAAAGACAAATAACTTCATCTACTCCGAGCGCTTTTATTTCATCATATTTTTCCTCATACCCAGGAGCATGAGTTGATGAACATGTCGGTGTAAAAGCACCAGGTAGAGCAAATACTACAATTTTCTTACCTTTAAAAATCTCATCTGTTGAAAGATCTTTCCAAAGATAAGGATTTTCTCCCCCAAAAGAAGCATCTCGAACACGGGTCTTGAAGACTACTTGTGGGACTGAAGCGCCTTCTGTTAATTGATTCATAATTTTAATTTTAATTTTTAATTTTTATAAAACACTTTATTTAAAACACGATTCATCACTTCAATCATTACAGGCTTTCTATGTGTTTTTTCTACTTGTAGAGTACCACATTTCTTAAAATATTTAAAATAAAAAACAGAAACATTAAATTGTTTCTGTAGGAGTACTGAAGATTGTTATTGCTGACCTTATCAACTTTGTTTCAGCTTAACCAGGCTTACTAAGCGTCGGACCAGACAGTTTCCTGGCTGGGGATTGATCATAAAGGCGCATTAGCTGATCAGACTAACTTCTCACCGGTTCACGCCACAATAACAACTTCAATACATAAAAGATGTTATACAAAATTAAATATTTTGTCAAAACAAAAGCGGCGCTGGAGGCGCCGCTTTTGTGTTTATAATTATCGTCTAGGAACAAATGTCAATGCATGTCCCAATTTTTTTGCTCTACCTGTACGACCAATACGGTGAATATAAGTCTCGTAGTTATTTGGAATATCATAGTTCACTACAAGTGAAATATCTGAAATATCCAAACCACGAGCAGCAACGTCTGTCGCAATAACAACTTGAACCTTTCCAGCTTCAAGAGCCTTAACAGCACGCTCACGCTCACGGTTATGCATGTCACCATGTAAAGCTAGAGCTTTGAACCCACGCTTGTTAAGTTCTGCCGCAAGACCATCCACGTGTCTTTTCATTTCACGGAAAATAAGTACCTTAGAATACTCTGGCTTAAGAAGAATCTCGTGTAGAGCTTCAACTTTTTCAGCATCAGTATTCACACGTACTACATCCTGCATAACAGATGACGCTGTATCACGTGATTTAACAGAAACAGTGATTGGATTATTTAGGAAGTCAGAACATAGTCTCTTAATTTCTGGAGAGAACGTCGCAGAGAAGAATAGTCCCTGCTTTGTCTTTGGCATTGCACCAAGAATAGAACGCATATCATCAATGAATCCCATATCTAGCATACGGTCAGCTTCATCAAGTACGATACTGTCAAAATATTCCATTCTGATTTTACCTCTTTCGATAAGATCCTTTACACGTCCTGGTGTGCCAATAACGGCGTTAACACCAAGTTCTAATTCTTTAATCTGACGCATGATTGGAGAACCACCAACACAAGAAACAGAGAAAAGTTTCATACCACGAGTAAACGCTACGAACTCAGCCTCAACCTGTTGAGCAAGTTCACGTGTTGGACAAAGTACCATCATTTTGTGGTCTTTATCAGCAACAAGCTTGTTGATTAGAGGAATTAAGAACGCAGCAGTTTTACCTGTTCCAGTTGACGCAATACCAATAACATCTTTTCCTGAAAGTACTTCTGGAATTGATTGGTCTTGGATTGGTGAAGGTGTAACAAGTCCTTTTGCTGTTAGGTTAGCAGAAAGTTGTTCATTGATACCAAAATCTATAAATGCGTGCTTTGGTGTGTAGTGATCTACTTCTGTAACTCCAGCTTCTTTATTAATAAAAAGTTTTTCATCAATGTAGTCCTTCTTGAAACTTCTCTTTGCATTGAAAGCACGAGGAGCTCCTTGTGAACCACCACGTGAGAATCCTCCGCGTGATGGACCACGTGAAGAGTAACCTCCGCGTGATGATGATTGTCCACGAGAAAATCCACCTTGTGAAGAGTGAGGAGCTCTATCTCCACGAGATGATGAATAAGACGAACGAGAACGAGATTGTGAGTCAGAAGACCCACCTGTTGTAATGGTGTACATAATTTTATATGAGGAACTCAAAAAATAAGAGTCCTGTTTAGGTTAATATTTGATTATTTGCGCTCTGCTTCCTTTTGTTGAAAGACTCGTCTACCTAGGGGGTAGATTTATGGTTAGCCACAACGCGTCAAATAAAAACTGACTACACATGGATATCCATAAGGAAATAATATGTACAGTATAGCAAACTATTTCTTATTTGTCAACTATTTATGTAAAACCACCACAAACTCGTGCTCGTATGGATCTCGAATAAAAGAGTAATTTGTCCAACCATTTTCTATGGCGAGTTGTTCGATTTGTTCGCGTTGAGTGATATCAAACTCTAAATATAAAGTTCCGCCTTCTTTCAAGAATTCTTTGGCGTGACTGAGTACTTGCTTATGATAATAATAACCATCTTCCTTATCAAAAAACGAAAGAGGCGATTCAGCAGACAGCTCTTTCATTACTTCTTCTTTCATTTGTGGTGGAACATACGGTGGAACTGCAAAAATATAATCATATAATCCTACTGCGCCTTCGAATCCATCCCCTGTTAATACACGCGTGCGGGTCTTCTTTATGTTGTTTCTTAATATAGATATCTCAATCTGTTCGTTTAACTTCGGATCAAGTTCAATCATGTCCACTGTTGATTCCGGAATATTTTTTAGAATTGCGAGACCAATATTTCCTGAACCAGAAAACAAATCCAGCACTCGAAGTGTATAAAAACTTTTACCGTTTTGAATTTCTTCTATTGCTTGCTTGACCCAGTGTTCTGTCTCGGGACGTGGAATCATGGGACGAAGTGAGAGGTTGATTTTTGCACCGCAAAAATCAACCTCACCTAACAGGTATTCAAAGGCTTCCCCTTTTGCAATTTTGATTACATCTTCCAAGAACTCTGGAGTTTCTCGCCCGCTGTATTTTTGTATACGAAGTATTTCTACTTTTTTTTCAAATTTCATACTAATTACCCCCTGACTCTTTGAACTACCCGCACAGTAGATTTTTCACATTTTTCACTACAAAATCCAGAGCCTTCAGTTGACATACAATTATTACAAATCAAAAACAACATATTACATTCGGCATTTGCGCAGTTTTGGTACTGTTCATTTGGTGCATCGCAACGTTTACATTTTCCTATAACTTCTCTATCTCCACCAAAATCCATAACTAGTCTGTCGTCAAAAGTAAAAAGTGTTCCCAAGAAATCCTTTCCTGGATATTTTTCCATATAAGAATGCATTCCTCCGTCTAGTTGATACACATTTTCTTTATCAAAACCCTCATGGAGGAGATAAGCTGACATTTTTTCACAACGTACACCACCAGTACATACAGTAAGGATTGTTTTACCTTCTGTCTCTTTTTTTATTTTCTCAATCAAATCTGGCAATTCACGTGAAGCTATCATACCTGGGTCAATTGATTTCTGAAAATGTCCAGATTCAAATTCATATGAGTTACGCATATCAACTACCACAAAATCTTTGTCTTCTTTATACCATCTACGGAGTTCTTCTGGTTTTAAGTATTTACCTGTTTGTTTTGTTGGATCAACTTCTTTTGGAAAACGTGTAGCTACTATCTCATTACGGACTTTAATGGAAAGACGTGGGAAAGAGGCTCCAGTCCCTTCACTTCGTTTAATTTGTACATCGGCAAATCTTTCATCTTTTAAAAATTCTTTCAAAAAGTTTTCTGTATCTTCAACTGCTCCTTCGGCAGTAAAGTTTAGTCCTTCTTCTGCCACAATAATTCTTCCATTTAAATTAAAGTGCGTGCATAGCGAAATAAGTACGTTTTTTAATTGTAACGGATCAGCAACAGTAACATATTTATAAAAAAGAAGTACTTGATATTTCATATTTTGATTCTAACAGAAATACTTATAACACAAAAGAAACTAGCTAATTAAAATATTTAGGCATTACACTTCTTAAAATATCTGTAACTCTTTTAAGTTCTTCATCTGACGCAGTCTGAGTAAGTTCTGGGTTAGTATCAGATTTCCATACTCCACCTTTTTCTCTCCAAATAGGCATGATATGCATGTGAACGTGGTCAATTTGAAAACCATCAATTGCTACTCCTACACGTTCTGGACTATAAATATCTTCAAGAACTTTCGCATACTTTTGTGCAATAACTGCCATGTGAGAAAAAATATCGTGATCCAATTCTTCAAATCTACTAACTTCTTTAATTGGAACAATTAAAGAATGTCCTTCTGTGTGAGGGTTTCTTGCAAGAAAAATAAAAACTTTATCGTCTTCATAAAAAACCTCTTGGCCTGGAATTTCTTTTCTGAGTATTTGTGTGAAAGTTGATGACATATTATTAGATTATAACATTTTCCTTAAAATAAAATGGGTAGACCTTAAAAAGGTCCACCCAACACTCTACCTTTTGGTATATGGGAACTCACTTCCAATACCTCCCACCTCTCTCACGAAAAGGCGCTCACAGGTTTATGGAACGGTTACCACAGGTTCGTGTGTAAGTATTATACAACAATTTAACTACTTGAAAGATACTGTATATGTGGTAAAATGTTTAGGTTCAGAAAAATAAATATGCAGTCGTAGCTCAGCTCAAGTTAGAATATAGCGAGCCTGCCAAAATGCAGTGCTAAATTCTAAAGATAAGAGAAACGTTTGTAAGTGTTAAAAAAATAAATATGCAGTCGTAGCTCAGCTGGTTAGAGCACTGCCCTGTCACGGCAGGGGTCGTGGGTTCAAATCCCATCGACTGCGCAAAACTAAAAATACCCTCAACTTTCTAGTTGAGGGTATTTTTAGTTTCTGCATCAGAGAGAAGAAAGTGACCTGCGTCACTTTCATTGGGATTTGAATACGAGGCTACAAAACTTTATCGACGAGCTTGCGAGGAGAAGTTTTGTAGCCAAATCCCAGTGCTTCAATGTTCATGGTACACTATAAAAATTATTTTCAATTTTATATTTAACCCGCATGGCTTCATCATTTTCCGTAAAAAATTATTTTAAAAAAATATACACCCCTGAACTAATTACAAAACTATACTCAAGTCATTCGATTGTAGCCATCTTTGAAATTACAGATAATACTCCGAGAAAAACTGCTGTCGATATAATGATGGATTTTTATAAATCACTTTCTCCTTCAGAAAAAATTGATATAGAAAAAGAGCTAGCTATTATAAGTACCTTATCTACAAAATATGCTGTTAGTTTATTTAAATCACTTTTAAAGGAAAAGAAATTAGCTTACGAAGAAACACAGATAGAGTGCGTTTCTGACCATGACAAAGTTCTTTATTACTATCTTTTCAATAAAGATGTTTTTGATGAAGTAATGTTTTTCCATGATTTCTATGTGGCGAGAGGTTACATGCTCTATGAGGCCAAAGAAGTGGCATTAGACGTTGCTGAGATGAATACTGGGGAGTTAACACGAGAATTCATTCGCATCGCAAACAAAGACGATAGAGCCACTGAGTGTGATGTTGAAGTAAAGAGTTTAGATGGCTTACTTTATATCAGTGCGACTTTTGAAGGATCTCCTCAAATAACCCCTACACGCAATAAAGAAACTGGAGAGATAGACAGAACCCGTACGCAACGTAAGTTAGAACAAGTACGCATTGTATATTTACCATCTGATAAAGAAGTTCTTATTTCTTATACTGGAAACAAACAGGAAAAAATTATTTTCCTTGATACATTCCTAAGAGTTATCTGCGCTTCTGGATATGAAGATAAAGTAGAATCATTTGATTTATCGCTCTGCAAATCCCCTACTTTTGATTTCTCTCAAACAAATAAAGGTCTTCCGCTTCTCACTTGGAAAATTAAAAATGTCGCTCTTTCTTTTGGTGGAGATGAAGGGACGAAAAAGAAAATAAGATTATCATTGCCAAGTTCGGTCCAAGAAAATGGTCTTTCTCCATTTTTTACAACTCTTGATGAATTAGGGTTAGATGCTCAATTAAAAAACTTTACCATAGAAAACGTTTCACTCAGTTTTTCATTCACTGACAAAGAAAAAGCAGATAAAAATGTCAATGTTTCTTGTTCTGTGTCTCTTGTTAAATCTTCATTGTCACCCCTATTTCCTTACGAAAGATATGCGAGGACTTTACTAAAACAGTCCGGTATTGATAAAGGGTTTATTGAACAAGTAAAGAAAGAAAAAGATGAGAGAGTTAAGAAGTGGGAGGTGTAAAATATATTGGTTATTTTTATAGTATAAGAGTTAGTTAATTACAGATCGATTTAATATAAAAAAACCTCTAGGCTAGATGCCTAGAGGTTTTTTAAATACCGTAAGGTTTACTCATGAGTTTTTGAAACTCTTCTTCACCAAAACTAGGAACATTTGGGGCATTTAAATATTTTGTGCCACATTTATTACATTCTGGTATTGTATATATATACCCATACGGACCATAGCCAGATACAGTCTTGCTAACTGCTCCACTGCAACCTTCTGTTTTGCAAGAATTATCTGGATTTGGTGTATTTCTTTCAACAAATGAACTAAATACGTTAATGTTTTTTGCAGAATTGCACATATCTGATTCTCCTAAAAATGAACTACGAACAAAAAGAAGGTGAATTTTTAATTAAAAAATCTGTCTTTCCCATTCTGAAGCAAAACATCTTACTTTATTCACAGACACAGAAACACAAAAAGATACACCTAAGATATAGTTTTTTGTATTTCTGTGTCGGCGGGTGGGAACGATCCACCGACCTTGGGCTTATGAGTCCCACGCTCTAACCAACTGAGCTACGCCGACATATATTTATCAATGTATACTACTACAAAAATAATATATTTTCAACGTCTAATTAGTTAAGAGTATTGTGTAAATTGAATAATTGTGGTAGAATATTACTTATATAGCGGGGTAGAGTAGAGGTAACTCACGAGGCTCATAACCTCGGGACACAGGTTCGATTCCTGTCCCCGCAACAAGAATAATAAAAATAGATACTGTAATCGGTGTCTATTTTTATTATTCTTGTTGCGATAGTAATACATGACCTGCGTCATGTATTCTAGGAATCGAATACGGGGTCGCGAATCTGCTTCGAGCGAAGCGAGGCAGATTTGTGACCGATTCCTGTCCCCGCAACAAGAATAATAAAAAGGGCGATGCTTACAGCATCGCCCTTTTTATTATTCATTATTCTTAAAACTTTTATATATGCCACCATTTACTAATTTGCTTTAGATATGACGCGGTAGATGAAGCAAATTTTAGTGAATAGCTTTCAGTTCACGAAATACAGATTCAAATAAGTTAAACGCTCTTTTCGCTTCGCGTTCAGTCAGAACAAAATCAGAACCTTCATGTGCAATTCTATTTCGTAAATTATGAGCATCCCACGCCATTTGAATGGTTTTGAAACTGGCAGTTTTTAACATTTCTCCAACCCCTTCTCCTTTGTATCCTTTTTCACGCAAAACTTCCTGCAACATATTATCTGCTTCCATAATTCCAATCCTCCAGAGAGCCTCACTATTACTACTCATATATCCTTGTATGATTGCAAAACGTGGATGTTCCTTAAAATCGTTCACCGTTGGTGGTACTGAAGGTGCATTTTCATAAACAGGTAAGTTAGCAATCCCCGCTGGCATTAACTCAGTTTCAATTTCTTCTACATGTTTTATCGTATGATACCCATGACCATCTCCTTTGTGTTCAAAATGGTGTTCGTAATGATTAAGTGATTTCAAAAAAGCAATAAACCATCTCATTGAAGCATAAACAATTACAAGAAGTACCCCTATTGCGATTATTGAAACAAGGTCAGAAATAAATCCAAGAACTGGATTTTGTATTGAAAGATGTAAACCCTCTGCATGTTTAGAAAGATCAAAAGCTGGTGTTTGACTTAAATTGTTAGGGTCAAGAGGATACGTGTCCATTCCGTCAGGAATACCATCACCGTCAGAGTCTTTATTGTGTGTATCAGTGCCTAGTACTTTTTCCGTTTTATCGCTCACGCCATCACCGTCAGAGTCGGTACCTATTGATGATACACCACTATCAAGTGTGGCTTCATCCCTACCGTCAATAATGCCGTCACGGTCAGTGTCATTATTAAGTGGATCAATACCGTGTGCAAGCTCTTGCCCATCTGAGATACCATCCCTATCGGAGTCTGGGTTATTTGGATCCATGCCGTGAGAAATCTCATAACTATCTGGTACACCGTCACCATCAGAATCTTTTGGTCCAATGCCAAAAATATCACGCGCGTGATCAGAAAATGTATAGTCTTGTTGGTAGCGTTCTTTTAACTGTGCAGCTGTTAGGTTTTGCGGATCGTATGGACTTGAGTCAAAAGCATCTGCTATGCCGTCACCATCAGAATCAGGCAATTTATATCCCAACTTTTCTAACATTTTTTGCCATAATGAAATATGCACATCCGATGGTGGTACATCAGAATTTTTGTTTGCAAAATAACTATCAAACCAACCACGGTCACGAAGCCCATCCCAAGAAACATTTTTACGTGCCTCCAGATACACTTCTGGGTCGTTACGAAATATATCAAAAAGCCACACATACTTTACCCAAAGTAGTGCATCATAGACCCTATTAAATAAATAATCTAAAGAAAGAGAATACATTTAGGCAATTACTAGGTTGTGGTTACTATTTAATAGTAACACAAAGACACTTTGTATTTTTGTGTATATTAGAAACTATTGATTATAAGCTAAGAACCAGAAACTATTTCAAAATCACGACCAATGGTAAATAAAGCATCTTCACGCATATGCGGTGCAATAAATTGTATTCCAAGGGGTAAACCTTCTTTAGTTTTTCCAGATGGTATAGAAATAGCTGGTACACCCACAATGTTTACTGGTACGGTAAATATATCAGCTAGGTACATCGAAAGTGGGTCATGAGACTTTTCACCAATCTTAAAAGCTGGTATTGGAGATATTGGGGTAGCAATTACATCCACATCAAGGAACACTCTAGCAAACTCTTTCTTCAACATATCACGCACCAAATTTGCCTTATTATAATAAGCGTCATAATAACCAGATGAAAGCACGTAAGTCCCTAGAAGTATGCGACGACGCACTTCGGGTCCAAAACCTGCTGTACGACTTTCAAAATAGCTTCTGATACTTGTCTCTCCTGGATGAGATAGTCCATATCTAATACCATCATATCTAGCCAAATTACTAGAAACTTCTGCGAACATCAAAATGTAATAAACTGATAGCGCTTTTTCGAGATGTGAAATAGAAATATCCTTAATTGCATATCCAGATGTTTCTAATTTTTTAATTGATTCATTGAAATTAGCCAACACCTCAGAATCAATACCTTCACGAGAAATAAAAGACACCGGTACGCCAATAATCTTTTTCATGCTTTCAACTTTTATATTTCGTTTATCGTTTGGTATTGAAGTACTATCTTTCTCATCGTACTGACTTATAACTTTAAAAACTTCTTCCACGTCTTCTACACTATTACCAAATGGACCTATCTGATCAAGCGAAGAACCCATAGCCATAAGACCAAAACGGGAAACGCTACCATACGTAGTTTTTAATCCAACTATTCCACAAAAACTAGCTGGCTGGCGAATAGAGCCTCCAGTATCAGAACCGAGAGAAACTGGCACACCACCGTAAGCAACAACTGCAGCCGAACCACCTGACGAACCACCAGCAACACGAGATGTATCGTTAGGGTTCTTTGTTACGCCGTATGCGGAATTTTCAGTACTACCTCCCATGGCAAATTCGTCCATATTTGAACGACCGATTAGTATGGCACCGGCTTCTTTTAATTTTCTAACGACTGTCGCATCGTAAGTTCCAACATAATTTTCTAATATCTTTGAGCCACCAGATGAATTTTCCCCTTTGACTAAAATATTATCTTTAAGAACTATTGGGATTCCTGTAAGGACAGTGGCTGTTTTATTTGCAAACATTTCTTTTGCTCTACTAATCTGTGATAACACAAAAGAACCGGAATACATGCCCAGAATAGCGTGAATATCTCCGTCTTTTTCGTTAATCTTTTTTTTACTAGCTTCAACAAGAGATTCAACTGTCGTTGTTCCATTTTTTAGCTCTTCATGTAATTGTTTCAGTGTTTTATTCATGTATTTGTGTTTGCTAAAATCTAAGTGGTGATAACTATTTAAGTACCTGTTCTACTTTTACATATCCATCAACCACAGCTGGCGACTCACTCAAGAGAGTTTCTGTATTAGATCCAGTTTCGTTTGTGACAGCATCATTTCTAACTACATTAAAAATGTCCCCCTCTCCGCGAACAAGCTCTCCTTGTACTTCGTTTATTTCGGAAACATAACCAATAATAGCCTGCATATCTGCAAGCATTTTCTGTTTTTCCTCTGGAGCAATATTAATACGCGCAAGGGCTGATAGGTTATCTAAATCAAGTTCTGTAAATGACATAATGATATTCTAGCACAAATAAACTATAGTATAAAAACAAAAAACCCTCTGCATTATTTATTTCTAAAAAATGCAGAAGGGTCAATAATTTCTAGGTTAAACAACGCAATAACCAATAACCATAAACAAAACTATTTTGTGTGTTTTAAATCAACTTACTCCCAAACAAAACCCTAACCCATTCCAGAATACGCTAACATTCTGGACCACACCACCACCAGATTGGATAACAAATGTTTTTAAAAGCCCCCTCTTTTTCAAAGAGTGTCCGTCGCAATTGTTCTGCCTCAGAAGCCAATCATACAGCTTTGATAATTCTCCTGGGGGAGATTCTACTACGTTTATGAAAGAAGAAATAAAATATTCTCCCAAGTGGGATATTTTTACATGTAAATCTTTACCCTTCATAGCGACAACAAAATGATCACGCGCAACAAATGAATTATTGGTTTCAGTCATGATAAACACCTTATATATTTAAAAACAAAAAGGACAGTTTTTTAACACATCCATATCTATATTCGGCTATTTAATTAACTTTGTCAATTCTTCTTCGTTTATTATTTTTATACCCAATTTTACAGCCTCACTGTATTTGCTTCCTCCATTTTCACCAGCCAAAAGATAAGAAGTTTTACTTGAAACACTACCAGACACCTTCCCGCCGTTACCCTCTATTAGTTTTTTTGCTTGGTCGCGAGAAAGTGTTGGGAGTGTACCTGTAATAACAAATACATGTCCTGACAATTTGTTACTTAAGTACTTTTTTTGTTTGAGAATATCAACCTCTTCCAAAAGTTTATCTATGAGTTTGGAGTTTTTGTCTGAAGAAAAAAACTCAACCACAGATTCAGCAACTTTTTCTCCAACCCCTTCTATACCGGACAATTCTTCATACGTAGCATTTCTGATTTTTTTAAGAGTAACAAAATATTTAGCTATGTCTTTTGCTGTCTGCTCACCAACATGTCTTATGCCTAATGCATAAATAAATCTAGCGAGTTCTACTTTGCGTGATTTATTAATTGATGCAATTATATTCTCTGCAGATTTTTTTCCAAAACCCTCAAGTCCTTCTATATCTTCTTTTTTAAGTTTATATATGGACGGCGCGTCAGTTATTAGACCGATATCATGTAAAGTTTCAACTATTTTATCGCCGAACCCTTCTATGTTCATACCCTTCTTACTAGCAAAATAAATTAACCCCTCCAAATGTTTTGCGGGACAACTTTTGTTTTTGCAATACCAAGCCGAAGAAACCTCTTTACCTATAATTTCTTTCACGAGAGTACTATTACATTCTGGACATTTTGTGGGCATATTCCACGGTTTGGAATTTTTTGGACGAAGCTCTTTAAACACGTCAAAGATTTCTGGTATAACATCTCCGGCTTTACGCAGGGCTACAGTATCGCCAACGCGCACATCTAATCTTTTTATTTCATCTTCATTGTGAAGTGTCGCACGAGATACTCTAGAACCAGCAAGAGATACTGGTTCTAATTCCGCAACTGGGGTCATGGCACCAGTACGTCCAACTTGTACTGTTATGGAATGTAATTTGGTTGCCACTTCTTCTGCAGGGAATTTATATGCTATTCCAGCGCGAGGAGATTTTGCTGTGTACCCGAGAAGGTCCCATAGTTTCCTTTCATTTATTTTTATAACAAGTCCATCTATGCCGTAATCTTCTGCATTTCTTTTGTTAATCCATTTATCATAAAAGGATTGAGCTTCTTCTATGGTTTTACAAATTTTTCTATCTATATTTACCAAAAAGCCATAGCGGGTTAATGCTTTAAGTTCCTCTTCTTGGGAAGAAAAATTACCTTGTTCTATATCATATGCAAAAATCTGAATATTCCTTGAGGCCACAATTTTTGGATCAAGTTGGCGAAGTGTGCCCGCTGCCAAATTACGAGTGTTCGCATATAATTGAAAACCTTTCTTTTCACGTTCTTTATTTATGCGATCCAAATCATGTTTACGCATCCAAGCTTCGCCAATTACTGTTATAGAAACTTTTTCTGGAAGAATAAGTGGGATGGAGCGAACGGTTTTTATATTTTCAGTTATGTCTTCTCCAACCTCTCCATTACCGCGAGTTGCCGCGCGAAAAAGTTCTCCATTAACATAAGTAAGAACAACTTTAAGCCCGTCTATTTTTATTTCAGCAATATACGTAGGTTTTTCTTTTATATTATCTTTTGCTAACAATGTGTTATTACGCTCCTCCCAAGCCAGTAATTCTTCATAACTAAAGACGTTATCAAAGCTCCATTGTTTTACTTTGTGTACCACTTTTTCAAACTTAGACAATGGCTCTCCGCCAACACGATGAGTTGGAGACAAAGGAGAATCTAATTCTGGAAATTTATGTTCAAGTAACTCTAACTCGCGCATCAAACTGTCATACACCTCATCACCAATTTCTGGAGTGTCATGCACATGATAAAGCACCCTATGACGCTCAAGAAGAACTCTAAGTTCTTTAATTCTTTTTCCTGCTTCGCGCTTATTCATAACACAATTATACCATAAAAACGCTTGTAAATACTCACGAAATTAAACTAACGTACTTCGGTCGTACTCACAACAGCCCTCTCTATTGAACGTGCAGCACTATCTCCGCATGATGAAAAACCTCTTGATATAATCTGGCGATATGTTGATGTTTTATAAACCAACACATTTGCACATCTAAATGATCCACCCCCTAAATCCATGCGCATTGAAAATGTAGATTTTTGACCATTTTCAGTGACTCCAGATGAGTTAACCCGTGAGAACGGGGAAGTTGTAAATGAAGAAACTAGGGGGTTTAGGACGGCTACCGTTGCGCACTTAATATCATTTAATGTGATAGTTGAAAAACCTCGAGATTGTCGAATTTGATTAACTTGATCAAGTGTGGCCTGCATATCAGCTGTTGTGTTTGTGCTTAGTCCGTTATACGGAAATATTCCCAAGCCTGTAGTGGGGTCTAGATATTTATCATCTACAACAATTGCACACATTAACGCCTCATCTGCAGAATAGTATGCGAGCTGACTCTCACGAGAAACTTTTGAAAAATAAAGTTCTTTAGATAAGATGACTGATATCCCTGTTGAAATCATGAGAATGATTAAACATACCAGAAGCGTAAGCGGTAAAATAAAACCTTGTATATTTTTTATTTGTTTTTGAGTTATTAATTTCATATATTAGGCGCGAGCATGCATAAAATCTATTACTTTAATTTGACGAATATATCCTGTTGCTCGTTTAAAAGTTACAGTGACAGTAACACGTAAGTCATCATTATAATTCTCGTCAGCACCTGTTAATGTTGGAATTGAGGTTATAAAAACTGACCTAGAGAAAGGTGTAATAGTATAATCACTTTGCGCATGAGCTCCGGTACACACATAAAAGTGTCCTGGGCTTAGCGAAAGAGTGTTACACATATTGCTAGAGATGTCATATTTTGATGGATTAAAATCTTCATCTTTTGTCATGTCAATAAAATCATAAGCACACCCTGTAGTATTGTTTGTTCCGTAGCAAGTTGCACCTTGTACGTTATTTGAAAGACGCTCACGAAAAATTCTCCAAGCAGCCTCACTTTGAGTTTCATTATCTTGTGGGATGCACGTCAAGTTTGATTGCCCAATACAACGAAGATATAAAGAATCTTGCTGATGATGAAGAAGCTCTACAGCTTCTTGTGCCAAATAAAGAGCTATCATTGAATCTTTAGTTTGACGCGCATAAGCTGAAGCGTTACTAGCAACCATAAGTGGACCCAAAATGACTGTTGTAATTATGATGATTGATACCAATGTTTCAATAAGAGTAAATGCTCTTATTGGTCCTTTTATTTTTTTGTTAAATAGAGATATCATATAAGTTAATTATCAAGACCACGAGCAGACACACTTGTCTGTACACTAAATGGCACAGAATTTATTTCTGCGTTATAAGATAAAGTTGTTCCTGAAACAATCATGGTAATAATCGGTTGGTTTAAATCTGGTGTACTTGCCTGGGAACTTTCTGCGCCTATTACAAAAAATGTAAGAGCTTTAATAAGCACATCTGATGAAGTTATTTGATATGTTTTTTTATTATTAACATTTCCTTCTACGTATTCATCTTTATAAATAATTCCATTTGAAAGGTAATAAGCCGTTCTGTCTAATGATGCATTGGTTGTAGAAGGAAAACCCACTACTGGTTTAAATATAAGAACACTTCCCCCAGAACTTGTTGAATAAGGACAACTCTTGCGAGAAATTAAAAGCGATCCCGGTATAGATACATCACAATAAAATGATGACCCATACCACATATCGCGCGCCATAACTTCAACAGCTAGATTTACACCATCTAAAATAACCTGGGATTGTTCAAGTCTCACGTTTATTGCTTGAGCGGAAAAAAGTGACCCTGTCGCTATGGTTATAACGGTTGTGAATAACGCTAGACTTACTAAAAGCTCAACCAGAGTAAACCCTCTAGTATGCCCATTATAATTTGTAAAATTAAAATATTTCATCATGGATTATTATCACACGCTGTAGTAAGTGTACGTATCATACCGGAATTAAAAAACTGCACTGACCTAACATGACCCCCTAATGGAGCAAGTGGTGAATGAAGCTCTACACAACCTGTAGAATAATTTGTTGCTTTTGAATCATTAACGTAAATATTCGGTTGAGGATTCGGTCTAGTAAAAGAAACTGTTAAAGTTGTAATTGGCGGAGTATTATCAGTATTACAAATAAACGGAAATCCACTTCCTACACATAATTTGGTAACATTATAACCTTTTGGAAAAAAAGTAACTGTTTTGGTTTCATCGACTGGATTTTCGTTTTGGAATAACCCGTCTCCCACTAAAATTTGGTAAGTTGATAAAGTTCCATCAACAACATCTCCAAATAATATTAATTTATTTGGATTCGCAAGTGCCATATATACCCCATACCCACCAATAGAACTATTAAATGAGTCTACCGCGCTTCCTCTTACTTGAGCCTCGCGAATAAGTAGAGCTGTTGTATGCGTCATATTTGCAAGAGTAAGACGCTTTACAGTTTCTGGGTATCTCATAAATAAGACGCCAGTCATTATAAGCATAATACTCAAACTTACCAAAAGCTCAAGAAGAGTAAAACCCTTCAAATGAAAATTATTAACCGAAGATACTTTCATATAACCATAGTACCATCAAGCAAAGATATGGGCGATAGAAAATATATCTATATCTGTGAACAACACAAATAAGAAAGCAATCATTATAAACGGTACAAATGGCATCGCGGTATTTTTAATTTCTTTTTTGCGTCTCATTAGATAAATAACAACACCAACAATAGCCCCAATCCAAACAGAAATGAAAAGAACAGCTAGACCTTGAGCAACACCGAAGAAAGCGCCAACCCCCAAAAACAGCAACACGTCACCAAACCCTAACCCTTTGCCTTTTGTAATAATCCACATAATTAAAAATGGTAAAGCCACAATAACAGGGGAAAGCAAAGTCAAACTTGATGGTTCGTTAATAAATCTTATAATGAGCATTATAAGAGTAAGAAGACAATAAGAAAACAGATATGCTACAGGAATATATGTATGAAGTCTGTCATATAGAGAAATAACCCCGAGCGTTATAAATAGCAATGAGTAATATAGAAGCCATAAAGAAGATACGAAGACCGAGCCCTGTCCAGACAAAATAAAATGGTAGAGAGCAACATAAATCAATCCATAAAATACTTCAATGATTAATGCTGATATCCCATACTTAGATGTACAATAACGACATTTACCTCGCAAAAACAAATACGATAATACAGGAATAAGGTCATACGCACGAAGTGCCTCTCCGCAAGAGAGGCACTTACTACGTGATTTTATTATTGGAGCTACATGTAATCGTGTAGCAACAACCTGCACAAAACTTCCGATTGACGCGCCAAAGAAGAAAGATAAAAAATAGAACACAGAATGTAATTATTGCTGAGTGGTAGTATCGTACACGCAATCAGATGTTAACTGACATGTGGTTGTACCTGTATCAGCTCCGTTAAAATCGGCATTTGTGGCAGTACCAATCATACCAGAAACCCATGATGAGTATGTTGATGTAATAGGTGTTGATGTGTTAAACCACACACAATTTCCAGGAGCAATATTTACGCCGGCAGTTGCACCAGTACAGTCCCGGTCATTATTCAAAGCTTCAGCAAATACATCCATATGAACGCCTAGGTGATAACCGAAATATTGAGACGCCCCACCAAGAGGAGCGGCACTATATACTACGTACGCAAATCTATCGCGCACTGGAGCCTGAGTTGTTGCATAAGATGGAAGTACCGGCATGTACTGTGGGGAAAGTTGACTAAGACTAGCTGGATAATCTCCATTATTCCCCTCTGCATATTGATCAAGAGCAAGACGCATAGCATCAAGTTCGGCTAGTTTCTTTGCATCCTTTGCCTTTTTACGAGCGTTTTGAATCGGAGCTGCAATAACTGTTGATAAAAGACCGATAATAGCAATAACCACTAGAAGTTCAATAAGTGTAAATCCCCGTAAACCTTTTTTTGTAAATATTTGTGACATAATTTTCTATCTTTTAGTAGATATTAATAAGTATAGTACCACATGAAAAAAGCGCAAGGGATAGTGGGGATAAGTATTTTTGGTAAATTTTTGACGGATTAAAATTGGAGAAATATAAGAGCAACTACTTCGTAGTTGCTCTTATATTTATATCTATTAAAACCGACAATTATTATCCATTACTTGACTTAAGTTATCGCAGATGAAAGTGAGTACATAGGTAGAAGTACAGATGAAACAAGAACACCCACAGCAAGACCAAGCCCAACTATCATAGCAGGTTCAATCAATCCGATAACATTATCAATAGCTGTATCTAATTCACGTCTATAAAATGTCGCCAAATTTTTCAAAATATAACCTAGTTCACCTGTTTCTTCTCCGATGTGCACCATCTGCACGAGAATGTTTGGTACAAGAGGTTCTTCGTATAAAGCTTTTGAGAAAGCTGTTCCTGTTTGTACTTTATTTGAGACACGAATTAACAAATCTTTATAGACAGCATTTTCTACAACTTCTGATGTTATTTCTATAGATCTTACTATAGGTACACCACTGGAGAGCATTGTATTCATGTTATCTGCAAGGCGTTGAAGAAATATTCTTTGAAATAAAGTCTTAAAAACTGGCGCTTTAGTTTTTATTTCATCAATTTTTCTAGAACCAGTTTCTGTTTGAGCCCATCTATAGAAAAACCAACCAGCGACAACAATTACAGGAAATGACACCATTCCATACTTCACAAAAATATCAGAGACAGACAAAACAATTTTTGTAATCATTGGGAGTTCTGCTCCTTGGTCGGCAAACATAGCTGCCATTTTAGGAATAACAAAGGTAAACATTGCAATCATTATAATGATAAAAGTTGCCACCACAAAGGTTGGGTACGTTAGAGCCTTTTTAACTTTTTGTCGCAATTCATAATCTCTATCCATATAATCGGCCAGGTACAAGAATGACTCATTTAATTTTCCACTTTCCTCACCTGCTTTTACCATGTTCACATAAAACGGAGAAAAGAGAGTCGGTCGTCTAGATAAAGCGTCTGAAAGGGAAACACCAGACTCTATGTCATCAGCTACGTGCGTTAATTCTAATGTCAGAGCTTTGTTTTCATTTTCAGAAGCTAATAGACGGAAAGCTTTAAGTGCAGAAACGCCAGCTTCAAAAAGAGTTGCTATTTGGCGTGAAAAAATAACAATGTCTTTCAGTTGTATTTTTTGTTTAAAAATATTAATGTTCGCCAAAGACTCTAGCCCTCTAGGCTCAACCTTTTCTTTAATATCAACAATAGTGAGTCCGCGTTTTTGAAGAAGCGATACTGCATCGTCAATTGATGAACTCTCTATATCCGCTTCACCTTTTGTGCCATCCCCGCTAATTGCTATATAGTGAAAAATCATAGGTTAAATTAATTAAATAAGACGTTCAAACATATTCTGACGTCTAGCAAATGACATAGCATCATCTTTTGTAATTTCACCGCGGCGTACAAGTTCTGCTAAGTTTCTATCGAAATCTATCATTCCTTCTTGTGAACCTGTTTCAATTATCACATCTATTTCATGTGTACGTTTTTCACGTATAATATTTGCCACTGCAGGATTATTTAAAAGAAGCTCAAATACTGGGATGAGTCCGCCAGATATACGCGGAACAAGGCGTTGAGATAAAATACCCAGAAGAGAAGATGCAAGTTGCACACGAATTTGATCTTGTTGATCACCTGGAAAACTATCTATAATGCGGTCGACTGTTTGAGCGGCACTGTTTGCGTGCAAAGTAGACAAAACAAGGTGTCCTGTTTCAGCAGCTGTAACAGCGGCCGAAATAGTTTCCTTATCACGCATTTCACCAACCATTATAACGTCTGCATCCTGACGAAAAACATGGGTAAGAGCAGTGTTGAAATCTGACGTATCAACACCAACCTCTCGTTGTTCAATAAGTGATTTATCTTGGTCAAAACGAAACTCAATCGGGTCTTCAATTGTAACAATGTGCCGTTTGGCTTCGCTATTAATAAGACCTATCATGGCCGACAATGTTGTGGACTTCCCCTGTCCTACTGGACCAACCACAAGAAAAAAACCTTGTCTTGCGCGAGCTATCTGTATTATCTGTTCAGGTAAACCAAGTTCTGAGACAGTTCTAACTTTTGGAATAAGACGTAATGCAATAGAAATATATCCACGTTGAAATGAAGCGTTACCTCTGAGACGATATTCTTTACGATGTTCATAAGAGAAATCTAGTTCTTGTTTTACAACAAAATTGGTGAGAGATTTTTCTCCAACCATGACACGCAAAAACCCTAGTGTATCCTCTGCGGATAATTCTTTTTTTCTTGTAAGAGGGATAAGGTCACGATTCACACGAAGAGTTGGAAATGACCCAACAGTAAAGTGAAGGTCAGAGCCAGCCTCTTTTACAAGGGACATAATTAAATCGTCGAGCTCAGTTTCGTAGTTCATAAATTAAGTATACCAGTCGAAAGTATAAAGTTGAAAGTTAAAAGTGGTGACAACTTATTTATTACAATTCATTTATTTCTGTGAATGGTACGAGGCCATTTATACATTTTATAATTGCGTCTTCTTTCATTGTAATCATGCCAGTAGCGCGTGCTAATTTCCAAATCGCCTCTTCCCCTTCACTGTGAAGTACTGAAGCTTGTATTGCATCTGTAAAAGTAAGCACTTCAAACACAGGGACTCGACCTTTCATACCAGTTGCAAACTCTTTACTTGGTTTCGCTTCATGAAGTGGCTTATCAAGAGGCATTTTTGATTTGAATTCATCCGGTAAGTCTTTAAACTGCTCTTGAATCATTTGTGTTAAACCTTCATTCATAACCATAGGAACACCACAACCTTCTGCTATTCTTCTTGAAAGTCTCTGACCTATTGTTGCAATAAGTGTTGGTGCAATAAGGTATGGTTCTATACCCATATCAAGTAAACGTGTCACCACACCTATAGCTGTGTTGGTGTGAATTGTAGAAAACACCAAGTGACCAGTAAGCGCAGCTTGAATGGCTAGCTGAGCTGTTTCTGCATCACGAATTTCTCCCACCATAATAACGTCTGGATCTTGTCGAAGTATAGAACGAAGCCCAGACGCGAAAGTGTAACCAATTTCTGGAAAAACTTGGGACTGGTTCATGCCAGCAACGTTATATTCAATCGGATCCTCAAGAGAGACCACGTTACGATGCTCGCGGTCTATTTCATTTAACATGGCGTACAGCGTTGTTGTTTTTCCACTTCCTGTAGGTCCACAAATAAGAATCATTCCATAAGGTCTTCCGAGAGCATTTCGTATCTCTTTCATTTGCTGTTCTGAAAAACCAAGAGTATCTATTGGTCTAACACCTTTATAGCTATCCAAAATACGGATAACCACTTTTTCTCCGTAATAACCAGGGAATGTTGAAACGCGATAATCAATTGTATGGTCAGCAAATTTTGTACTAAAGCGACCATCTTGAGGCTTGCGTTTTTCATCAAGCTTCATCAAACAGAGAATCTTCACACGGGCAATGACCATTGGGTGCATCTTTATTGGTAAAGTGGTTATTGTTTCAAGCTGTCCATCTAATCTAATACGCACCCGAACCGAGGTTCCGATATGTTCAATGTGTATATCACTGGCACCGTTATCAATAGCGTAACGCAATATAATACTAAAAATTTCTGGAATTGGTAGCTTTGCCAAATCCTCATCTATTCCACCAGCAATATCCGTAAGATCTATATTTTCACCCGATACCTCTTTATCTTTTTCTCCTGCATCTTTTGAAACATATGAAAGAAGAGAGTCATCAACTTTCGCCGTTAAACTAGCTTTTTCTACTGGGGCAGCCACCGCCATGCCAAAATGTTTCTTATAAGCATCGTATGTAATCAAATAAACCTTATAAGGTTGATGACTAGCACCGAAAAGAAACTGAAGGCTATCTAGGACGTTAGCATGTTCTGGGTCAACAACCCCAACCAACAAAATACCATCCCTAACTTCCAAAGGAATAGCAAGTAATTGTTTTGATTGTGCAATACTAATATATTTCGTTAGCTCTTTATCTTCCGAAATTTCTTCTTTAAAAATAGGCAGTCCGTATAAAACACTTCTTACCTCAACAACATCTTCTGTTTTGACCCCTTTTTGAGCAAGGGCATCATCAATAAGAATATCGTCACGAAGAGAAAGATCAGATAAAATATCCTTTGCTTCAAGTTCAGTTAATTTATTTTGGCTAACGAATAGATCTAGTAGAAGCATATGGTATGAATGGGTCTAAACGTCCACGGGAATCCGTAGGACCAATTGTCACAGAAAAATCTTGCAGTTGTTTTACGAGCTGAGAGTTCATAAGTGACGACTCCTTAAACGAAAGTTTATCCTGGTTAACGGCTTTTAGAAAAACAATAAAATTAGTACCGAGTAATTGTTGATTAATGGAGTTTTGTGTTGTTGTAGAAGTTGGCTCACTAAATGCTGTATAAAGATAATAAATACCACCCAAAAATAGAACTAAAACTACTATTTCTGTAATCAGGGTTTTCTTTTGTAAAAAAAATGTTGGTACTTGCATATTATTTCATGTAATAGGTTTCAAGTTTAACTTGAAAATCAATTAAGGAAGAATCCTTAGCGGAAACATTGAACGTAACGTTTTTAATTGTGAATAACCGTAAACTTGTTTCATAATTATGCATCAATTCTTTAAATTTTGAATATGTAGTTGTAACAGAAAATGATACTGAATATATTCCGTAATTACCCATTACTAACGGGTTAGATATATAATTCAAATCACTTAAAGCCACACCTGTTTGTCCGGCAATATTACTAACTTCATTCAAAAGTCGAATTGGGTCAACACTATCTGGAACCATAAGCTTTGTTTTTTGTTTTGTGTCATCCGACACAGAATTATATTGAGAGCTTAATGATTGAGCTTGTGTATATAAAACATCAGCTTGATTTAGTGTTTCAGTATATTGTGTATTTAAATCACGCAATGATTTAACTGACTGTGTAGGCTGCCACACACCACCAATACCTGTGTAAAGAGGATTTATAAACACATAATAAATAGCAAACGATCCAACGGCAAGCAAAAGTTTTAAAATATTTTTTGACATATTTTTATGGGTTTTTGTTCATACTAGATGTGGCAGTGCTTGTTGATGTGGTTGGTATCTGTGGTGCACCGTTAGCGGTTTGTAATTCAGGGGTAATCTCCGTTGAGGTTGAAACCATTGATTGAGTAGCGATATCGCTTTGGAGTAGTAACCCTTCAGGTAGAACATCTACAATTCCTATAGGCATTTTAAGTGTAAAAGAAACAGCGCCAGTTTCATCTGGATGAACATCTCCAATACTTATACTTGGAATATAAGTATTGTATGGTTTACGTCTAAGTGTATCCATTTGTTCTGCTATAGAACGGTAATTTGGAGCAACAGCACCTAGCTGAAGTTCATACGTACGAAGACTTTCAGAAAAATGTAAGTCAAAACGTTTATATGTAACTGGATTTTCAACACTCTCTTCAATAATACGAAATGCCGCATTTACTGAAGGGTGTTCCTTTACAAGTTGATTAACGGCCTTAAGTCGGTTAGATAATTTTCGCATATCATTTAACGGTAGTGAGTCTAATTTTCCTTCATAGGAATCAATCTGGACTTTTCCTGATTCGACTTTAGATAAAAGATAATAATGATAACCAAAAAGAAAAGCGAGAGTGAGTATTGCTATGCCAAATATCCCTAAAAGTAATGTTTCTGTTAAATCCCTACCTTCACCAGTGTTACGAAAACCGAATGACATCGGTGTAGATGGTGTAGCAAGCTGAGGGGTTGATGTTACAGAAGTCTGCGAAGGTGAAGCTTCTTGTGTCTCTGTGCTTGTTGTTGGTTTGAATGAAAATGGCATGCTTTAAGATTGAGGAATTAATTTCTTCAGTGCGCAACCAATTGCAACTGCATATGTCGGTCCGACGCGTTCTATCATTTCATGAAGAAATGCAGGCACCTCGACTTGTTCAAACGGCGTTGCGATTCTTCCTGCAATGTGTACTGTATTATTATATACATCAAGTACACCAGGAACACGCGCACCACCTCCTGATAAAATTATTCCCTCTATGCTTTGATTATACTTTCTTTCGTACATAAGTGATAGACGTGCGACCTCACCAAACAGTGGATAACTAGAAAGTTGCATCACATCTTTAATATATAAATTTGAAGCATCACCTAAATATCCGAAAGTACGTTTTGTTTCCTCTGCTGTTTCGATGGGAACCGAAAGTGCTTTCGAAAGTTGCACGGTACTATCTTGTGAGCCGCGACTAATTACGTGCATATCAAGAACTGTTTGTTGGTGAATAAGAGACAATGTAGTGTATTGCGCTCCAATGTCTACGTACAAGACCATTCCCTGTGTTTTAGGAGCACAACTACGAAGTAGACTGTATCCGTGGATTTCATATTCAACATTGGTAAGCTCAAGTTTATTAACTATGCGATCGTATGTAGTCAAAGTTTCATTATTTACCGCTGCAAGTACTACGTTTATCATACGCTCTTCCGCTCCAATATTAATAGTTGTTGGTATATGCCACCAATCCATTTGAACCTCAGCAAGTGGCACTGGTATATATTTACGAGCCTCAAGTGGCATCATTGTTCGTAATTGCGAATCATCAACTTTTGGAACTTTAATTAAGGCAACATATGCGGATGAAGGGTCAATTGCGACCACTGTGTCTCGTGCGGTTATCTTCGCTTCTTTAATAAGATCCTTAAGCGCTTCAATTGTTTTTTCTTCCCCTAAATGGACAGCTTGTCCGGCTTGCATCCCAGCATACGGTCCGAGTTCTATCTCTCCATAAGTGTCGAGAATTATTTTTTCTTTTTCACGACGAAGTTGCACAATTTTAATTGATGAAGATCCTATATCAAGACCTATAGCTTGCCCAGCTTCTTCTTTCTTAAAAAGATTAAACATATAGATAAGTATAACGCAATAAAACAAAAATGCCTGTGTGTTATGTTTAGTTTCTAATTTTTAATTTTCAGTAATTGATAACTCATTGTTAGCTCTCATCTATTTCCAAGATATAATATATGATATGCCAATATTGCGTTTATATTTTTCAAACATATTAAATATAATATTTCCTCCTGCATGTTATATTTGTCGTAAAAAGAATACTTCGCTATGTGATAGTTGTCTAAAAAATTTTGCAAAGTCTTTTGATAACCCTTTTATATATTCCGACAGTGTCTATAGTTTTAAAGACTTAAACATAAAACGCATTATTCATGCGATAAAGTATTATCACAGAAGTGATCTTGTAGAGCCAATTACTAGGGAACTCACGAAGCTGCTAATGGACTCAAAATACAATACACAAGAAATAAAATGGTGTATTGTTCCGATTCCAATGCCCAAAATACGAAAATACATTCGTGGGTACAATCAAGCTGAACTTATAGCTAAAGAGTTATCACAAAAAACCTCCATCCCAATAAAAAATAATGTTCTCACGCGAACTTACAGTCCAAAACGTCAAGTTAAATCTCACACACGTAATGAACGTCTAAAAAACCAACACAATAGTTTTCAAACAACCTCCAGTGTGAATGGATTAAACATAATTCTCGTAGATGATGTCATAACAACCGGCGCAACAATTTTTGAGGCACGTAATATTCTACAAAAATCTGGAGCAAATAAAGTTGTCGCTATTTCTCTTGCTCATTAAAAATGAAAAAAACGATGACGCTTATAGCATCATCGTTTTGTTTTCAGTCTAATTATCTATTGATTCCCTCTTCCAAAAAATCCACGTAAAAAATTAATAAAATTTGGTAAACCAATCTGTGTTCCTATTTGAAGACCATCTTGTTGTCTGTTTTGTTGTGGTCGCTCTACGTCATCATCTTCCATCATTGGACGAGTGCTTGTACTATCATCAAAAGGAACGCCCATTTTCCTTCCCTCGTCCATTCCACGCTTTTCACCACGCACCATACCTAATGGAGTTGTCGTTGATGCAGGGCGGTTTACTTTAGCTGCTTCGAGCGCATTTTTTATTTTAATCATGTACTCATCGCGAATTGCTTGTATTCTACTTTCCATTTCCCTATTAAGGGCTTTAATCTGTTCTCCAACAGGACCACTTAGTGTTGTTACTTGTGGTCTATTTTCTCGTTCTTGGTTCACTCCACCCATTTGCGCGCTAGCGAAAGTAACGCTTGCGAGTGCTATAGCTGTTGTTATATATAATTTATTCATGTTTGTTTTAATTTAAGACCATTAAAGAAAACTAGCTAGTCTTTAACCTAAGTATAGTTTATTAAAAAACTATCAGGTGTGGACAGAAAAAGGTTTATATATTAAGCAAATCCTGGGAAAAAATCCGTTTTAATTTGTTTTTTAGGAATTCCCATTTCTGCTAACGTTTTTTCAAAAATACTAACCATGGTGTGCGGTCCAGAAATATAAAATATTCTATCTTTATAATTAGGAATTTCTTTTTGAATAAAAGTTGAGTCTATAAATCCAGTCCTCATATTTTCTTCTTTTAAAACTTGCCCCTGATCGGTCACCGCATAAATAGTTTTTATTCCAAGTTTTTCTTCGGCTTCATCAAAGATATTTTTATAAGCAATATCGTCTACTGTCTTGTTTGAATATAATAATACTATGTCGCGTTTTTCATTTTTATCAATACAATATTTAATCATGCTTCTAAACGGTGTAACACCAATACCTCCGGCAATAAAAACTAACTTCTTATTTACATCCTTAGGTAAAATAAACTCACCAGCACACTGTGATGCGACTATTGTATCTCCTTGTTTCAAAAAAAGTAATTTATTTTTGAAACTACTTAACTCTGGGTAAAATTTAATGCCCAATTTAATTGTATCTTCTGTTGGTGATGAGGCTATCGTAAAATACCTTCGATTTCCTCTACTGTCCGGGTCACGATGTTTTAAGGTCCACTCCAAATACTGCCCAGGAAGGTAAGATATTTTTTTGTCTCCAGTAAAACTAAACTCGTAAGTGTCTGTAGCTATATTTAATTTTTCCTTTAGTGTTAAAAACAGCTTTTCCTTTGGACTTATAAGATATGCAAAAATATTACCTAACACTAGAGCAATTTCTGGGGTTGGATATATTGACCCAATGTGAATATCCGGAATAAAAAATAATCCAACAATAACGCCGTACATTATACGCATTATTCGCGTCGGGGGTGTTGTTAGTGGTTCAGTCAACATGAACACTGCCAAAAACAATACTGGGGATTGAAACAAAATCCTGTATATGTTTGTAATAGGTGAAATTGAGCTACCTTTAATAATGCCAGAAATTACAATTGCCAAAATTGCCGTTATCAAAAAACTTAAAACTAAATCCGTGCGGCGTATTTTTCTAACAACCAAAAAACCAGCGACAGCAACAAATGGCGCCATGTAAGAGGTTCCGACCCACCAACTAGGTGACTCGTTTATTGCAAAAGCAGCTATAACCAACGCGATGGCTACTGGATTAAATATATGTTTCTTTCCTATAGCCAAAATATATTTAGAGGCCATTGTAAGAGCCGAAACCCAACATATAAAAGATAAGTAAGAGGCTGGGTCGCTGGTTGTTGATGGAGTGATAATAAGAACCAAAATAAGTGACGATATGTAAACCGATTCCACGTTTGTTGGAGCGTTAAATGCCCAAGCAAAAATTTTATTAGTTACAAAAGAAACGGTAAATATTGCAATGATGGAGTATATAAGATCGGTAACTGAAAAAGGTGCTTTATCTAAAAGACTAAGAGGTGCGGCCAATAACGCTAAAAAAGTAAGCGCGTACAGTATCAAACGATACATTGTTATTTTGTTCAAGAAACCATCAATCGCCTGCATCATATTTAGTTAGTATACACACTAAACCCACTAGTCATGGTAGCTATACCTTTTTCATCAATCATATACCCTTCAAAACCTTCCAAACTTTCAATAAAATGAATCCCCTCCTTACCCATAGCAAATGAAGCTGTTGCAAACCTATCCGCCTCATAGATATTCGGACCAATCACAGTCATGCTTACTATGTCATTCGCAGTTGAATCATTATTCTTTGGATTATAAATATGGTCACCTCTCACATAAGTTCCAGATGTTGCAACTCCTCCGTTTTGTATATGTAAAGTCTTAACAGATTCTTGTTTTTTATTAAAAGGATTTTGTATTCCTATCTTCCAACTCTCTCCTTGACTATTATGCCCTGAGACTTGAATGTCTCCAGCCACTTCCACGTAAAAATTTTCTAGACCTCGATTTGTTAATATTTTTGCAGCATTAAAAATAGCCCAACCCTTAACCATTCCAGACGTGTCGTAGCTTCCATCTTTTTTATGAATATCAAAATATCCTGAAGTAACTTTTTTTGTTTCTTCAGATAAATCAAAAATAATTTTCATGTCTTCACTGTAACCGTCAGCATTTATCTCACCTCTATTAATTGCACTTATTTCACTAGTATCTTTATAAGTGCTAAACTTTTCATCCACGTAATTAAAATACTCAAATACTTCATCTAGTATTTCTTGGTTTATCTTTTTATCAACAACGTCCAGGGTAACTGGCATACCCATAATAATTCTTGTTTCTTTCATATTTATCTATAGAGCTTGAGCGAGTGCACTCCCTAAAGATTCAACAAAAGCTGCGCTGGTATATGACGCGCCAGATACTACGTCAACATTTTCGCTTTGAGCCGCTATAGCCTCCTGTCGCAAGATTGGCATAGAATAATTACTTACCTCAACAGAGTGTGGCCTGTCATTTGGATAACTCAAAAACTTAATACCCGAAATTTTTCCATTGGTTATAGTTGCTTTTACTTGAATAATTCCATAACCGGCATCCGCCTCATTTCCTGTATATATACCGTCGCGATATTTTCCTTTTGAAGTGATTGGTGTCGGAGAAGTGTTTGTCGGTGTTGGCGCCTTGGCTTTAACAACTACTGAGGTTGCTGGACTTGAAATTGTTTTCACTTGTTGTGACACAGGTGTTGTAGCCTCCTCAATATTAATGTTTTCAAAATAATTTCTAGTAAGAACATCTTCAGTTCCTCTGGCGGCTTGTTCTATTGTTGCCAAAGAAGAAACTTTATTTGAATAAATACTACGCTGGTAAAGAGCGTTTAAAAAGAAAGCTAGGATAAAAAAGGTTGAGACGAAAAATTTCTTCATTAGATGTATACGGGTAATTATATCACGACCGTTTTAGGTTTATGGGTATGTCTCTATACGAAAAAGGTTTGGTTTTTATTTCAAAAATTATGCTCGCAGTTCTTATGTCCGACAGGCAAGTTAAAAAACACACCAGTAGAACTGGTGTGTTTTTTAACTTGTGCGGAGGATGTGAGATTAGGTCACAAAACTACCTCGCTTTGCTCGAAGTAGTTTCGCGACCCCTATTCGAATCTCCGCAAGTGACGCAGGTCACTTGCTTTCTTTACCTTCGCGGTCAAAAGAAAAATCTAGAGTATGAAACTCTAGCTTTTTCTTTTGATGCGGGCATCCTCGAGTTAGGACCTTTTGAGGACAAGACCTGTAAGGTTATTTATATCATTTTAATTTTTCAAAATCAACGCTCCTCGAGCGTCTAGAAAAAGTGACAAAAGTGACACAGGATAGACTAGTAAAAGTTACAGTTAATTGTAACTATTTTCTTACTTTTTCCTATTTAATTCCTCTTGTGCCCTTTTTGGATTTGTAGCAAAAACAGTTACACCACGCTTATCTGGATACTCCTCAATTATCATTATTCCACCTTCAAGATCAAATTTTTCACATATAGGTTTTAGTGCTTCAAGTGTATATGCAAGAAGATCTTTGAATACAAGTTTTCTTAAGTAGTCGTTATATGGTCTTTCCATAGCTAAATCTCTAGTACCCCTGAACTTTGAGTGCAAATAGGTTGATAAGTGGCTGTAACTGTCGTACACGGAACTTGAACCAATTTCATTAGATTCCTCTCTAATACTTTTACCGTCCCAATGATTCTTATTATTACCAGACGGAGAATAATCTTCAGTCATCTTTTTAAGATACTCTAGTAACTCTTTTCCTTTTGGAGGAATATCACTCATCTTATCTGCACGCTTCAAATATTCTTTTGTTGAAAAATATTTATAGTTTGAAGCTCTTTTCTCAGTGTCGTCTTTGTATATGTATCTAAGATTAATAGTAGTCTCTAAAATACTACGAGCCATAATAATACAGCTCCTAAAATGACCCTCTTTATAGAGAATCCTCATAGATTCATACATATCAATAATTTCTTTAAGCAGGAAATCGGTAACATCAAAAAGATTATCTGATACTGTGTCTCCTTTTTCTTGAAATTGTTCAAGGTGTGTTTTTAAGAAATGATTGATTCGTTCAAGATCTTTTACTTGTTCAGGTTCTTTTCTCCAAAAGTTGAATATATTCATTTCTTCACATTATCATCTAAAGGGACTACTTTCAAATAATCCATAATCTTGTAACCTTTTAGATGTTCGTGTGGATCAACAAATTTATACCAAGGTTCCATATGATGATAAGTCTCACCGTCTTTTATCTCACTTAAAGAACGAGACTGCACAAGTTTCTTCGGTGGCAAGAAATCCTTATTATCTTTTATAAGAAAAAGTTGAGTATGAACACCTTTACCATAACAACTAACATTACGAGCCTTTAAAACACCATCTTTAACCCATTTTCGTATTGTAGGACTTTTGAGATTAAAACTGCTTTCAATATCATATTTTGAATACCAGCTATCTTTAAGTTTTGCCAAAGATGCAGGTATTTCTTTTTTATCAATTGCATTCTGACAGATAAGACATTTGATACCCCATCTGTCATACCAATTATCACCTTTATCATGTGTACTATGTCCACATATAAAACATGTATAACCAACGCCATCTAAATGAAAACCATTAGGATTTTCTTTTAATTTTTCTTCTCTTGCTTTTTCTTTTTCTTTCCATTCTTCTGAGAATTTTGCCATTTGTTGCAAACCCCACTTTTCTTCCTGATACTTTTTGCCAGCCTCATGAGTTAAGCAAAAACGGTCACGGTCTATAGCAAAGTTTTCATCTATATCCTCAGCTTCTTTTTTAGTCCATATATAATCTTCAGTTTTAGAATATTTACACTTTGAACAAGTAAAAGTTGTAACAAGTTTTTCACTGGTATTTTTCTCACTGCGTTTAAGTAGACTATTACAATGTGGGCAAAGGTCTGGCTTTACTCTCCACTCTTCACCATCAGAGAAGAAAGCTCTTCTAGGAAGACATTGATTAGGACAATCATACATAAATAAAACACGATCTTCTTTGTTTAACTCAGACCACAACTCTTTAAAAGTTGGTTTCAAACGATTACGACAAGTAAGACACCTCATATCTTCAGGAGCTTGTGCAGATTCATACAACTCATCTCTTTTTCTATCAGAATCCATCCACTCTTGGATAGTCTTTTCTTTATTGAGATACATTTCGCCAGTTTCAAAATGAAGGAATAGATCTGCAACAACTTTTCTCATATGTTCTGCCTGTTTCTTACTAACACCCTTAACTTTTGGAAGGCTTGTATCTTTTTCATTGTAAGACTTTTCAAGTCTACGACAACGCCCAACAGTCATCCGATCATAACGGTCTATGTATTCTTGTCGATCTTTAAGATAGGGTGACTTTTCCATACCTAATTTTGTAATTATACCACTTTAACCAAAGCTTACATTTGGGTCTTTTATTGCATTAATTATCTCCATTCTATTTTTAAAATCTGAAATATCTGAATGACAATCTTCGATTTCATCAATTATAGAAGATGAAAAGTCGGTTCTCTTTTTAAGCAGGAACTGTAGGTACTCAGAATCAAGAGCTGGGTCAAGAGGTAACGGTTCAATATCTTTGATAACTTTCATTAAAGTAGATTCTTTTGTTTTCATTAAAAATGCGAGAACTTCTATCATTGCAGTTTCTTCATAATCAAAAAGGATGTCATCGCCACCACAGAGTATTTTTGCAGCCTTAGAGCTACTGCTAGAAATCTCATCTGTATACAAGTTTTTTGCGTGTGCTGATTCTTTTATTATGAGATAAATATCTTTAGTAATTTTCTTTACGGTTTTTCCAATAAACTTTTTAACTCTTAATGAATTATCCACACCAAACATGTCGTCTGTAATATCGATTTGAAGATACTTATTTAAAAACAAATGTAATGCTTTTTTATCTTTCGATATATTTGTTACTGATTGTAAACTGAAACGATCATATCTATGAGTTTTATAGAAAATTGAAAGAAGATTTAATAGAGCAATATGAGAATCACCCAAGTTGATATTAGTACTCTTTTTTATTCTGTTAAGTAAATCAAGATGATTGTGTGTGATTAATGATTTTTCAAAGATATTAATATCAGTTTTGTCATTAAACTCCAAAAGGACAATAGCGACTTTAAACAATCGCTCAAGTCCAACTGAAAGATTATAAAGAACTGGGAACACTTCTGTTTCCATACTTAAGGTTTCCATTTCATGTAGATTCCTTAATCCGTCGTAAATAAAATTACAAGCAATTTCTTGTTCCTCACCAAGTTTAAAGTTTTGCCAGAATTGTGTAGGATTCATATTGTGTGATCTTTAACTTTTGATAACATTTCATCAGAAGTTTTAGCAATTAACTCCTCTGTAATTCCATATTTTTTTAGCACTGGGTCCAGAGTTATTGAAAGTTGTTCATCTGCTTCGTTTATTATACTAATAGCATCTTCAAGTTCCTTAATCATACTTTTACGACCGTCAGAAAATAAAAATTCTTTTGCACGCTCCCTAAAATAGTTATGAGCTAACCAGTTTCGAAGTGTTAATGCTTTTGCTAATTTATCAGAAAGATTTAGTGGTACATTGGTTACTTTTTCAAGATCCTTAATCATCCGACCTAGAGTATGTTCAAAGTGTCTTGAAGTAAAAGAATCAACACTATCTTCCCAATCTTTTGAATGTGACACTGGCATTTTTGAAGGGATGAGATCGAGATAAATAAGAGCATTAACTAAACCGTGCTCAAGACATTGGGCACTGTAGATAGCAAGTCCAAAATATGCATAAACTTCTTTTACTTCTTCATTTTTTGATGATGTATCAATAATCATATATTTACTATTTCAAATCCTTCAAAACAGGTTTTGTCTTGCATTGCATCAAATATGGTTTTTTGTATCGCGAAAGCAAAAAGATCTTGAGGTCGTGAAGACGCAACATAAATTAATTTTTTATATTTTTTAGTTAACTTATTCTGATTATTTTGCATTCCATGTTCAATATCATATTTACCGTATGGTGATTTGGTACTTGATATAAATAAAGTTGCATTATGGGTTTGACCTTTAACACTATGAATAGTGCCTATCCTAACATTAACCCCTTGAGAACTTTTATAGGAATTTGTCCTCTCTTTTATTTCAGTAGAAGTAATTTTCTTCATATTAAATTTAATAAGATCTTCTCCTAAAATAATATTCAATTTTTCCTGTAATTCAGGAAAGTTTAATACTCCTCCATTAGTTAGGATTTCATTACTAATATCTAATACCATCTTTTTAAAATCACTATCTTCATTAAAAAGTTTTTCATGTAATTCAGTCCATGTTCCTTCATTCTTGAAATGCTTATAAAGAAGACGGTATAAAATATTGGATACATGATGAGTGCCATTTTTTCTGACTAAATCAGGTGTAAGTAAATTTATGTAATCAATATCATTGGAAAATTTTAAAGTTTTATTTTTCTTATTACTTACCGTTGATTCCCTGGAATAGGAGTCAGGGAAACTCTCAATTAATTGATCATGCTCATAGGCAATAGCAAAATAGCCTTTCTGGTTGTCATGTGGTATCTGTTTAGAAATTAAAATTTCTGAGAATTTTTCAAGGAGATCTTCATTACAACCATTTGAGTAAGTAATTAGAATCTTTTCAGAAGTATTAGTAGATCCTCTTATTGTATTTTCTCCAAAGGTGTTTAGACAAAAACCACTCACAAAGGTAATTAGATTTGAACCACAGCGAATTGATTGACCCAAAAATAAAGTAGGTTCAGGGGCACTCCAAGCATCTTCAGATATAGACTGATTTATGTCCCCAATTTGTTGGAAACATACTTGTGTATTTTTCCCGAACAAATCATCTAACAATTTAAGTTGAATTTCAGAACAATCTTGTGATTCATCAAGCAATACAAAATTAAACCTTTTACTAATAATCTTACTGAACACAGGGTGCTGTTTTAAATACTCCAATGCGTATATAAAACTTTCAATAAATAAAAAGTTACCCTTCTGATGTTGTTTATCTATTAAAGTTTTTATATGGGTATTTGATTGAGCCAATGGAAACGCTATAGTCTTTAAACTATTGTATTCTGTAAGTTTCTTTGAATCTACGACTTTATCTTGATAGAAACATAGCCTATGAAACTCATTCCAAAATCTAGCAACGGCATCATCTCCTCCGTGTCTTAATTGTGATAGCTTATTCGATATTCTTGTCTTTAAAGAAGTATCCCCGTCATTGTCATAGTCAAGATATCTACTTTCATCTTGAAATCTTATCTGCATATTTACACTTGCTAGATAAGGTATAAAAAGAAATTTATTTACAAATTCTTGTATAGTGCCTACAAAATTTGGATACTCCATTATTTCAGGATAATGATTTGCTACTCTACTTTTGATTTCATCAATAGCAATATTAGTATGGGAAATAACACAAATACCTTTTCCTGTTTCCCAAACTCTTTTTTGAGCAAGGATATGTAATTTACCAACCAAAGTACTAGTTTTCCCTGACCCTGCATACGATTGTAAAGAACAAGAATCTAAACATTTTAAAAAAGCTTTTTGTTCGTCTGAAAAAGACCCTTGTCCAAGGAAAATATCTTGTTCGGCTTTATTTATCTCTTCATCTGTGACAATAAAATTACACATACAATTTTATTCGTCATTCTTAGGTGGTAAAACAAAATTAATTGAATCAACAATATACGGTAAATTATCAGTGATTTCTGTTTTTATAATTTTTACTTTTTTATCTTTTAAATCAATTAACTCAGAAATTTTTTGTGCAACTTCTTGAGCAAGAACGGCTTTCTTTTTCTTCATTCTTGAATACAAGAAGCTTACAGGCATTTCATTTGTAAGCAGTGCTTTCTTTCGCAATATTTTTGAATTATAAGCATCAAGATATAATTGTTTAAGTTCTTTTGTTTTACTTAAGATTAAGGTTTCAAAGGTAGTGCCTTGGTCTTTTGATATCTGTAACGCAGAATTTAATTGCTCGCCAACAAAACAACCAATATTATTATTTGTATCAATTATTAAGCTCTTATATTTTTCCATCGATGAACTATTCCTCTTGTCGGCATCCGTCATAACAGCAATAGGAATTTTGTTGTAAGGTGCGGTTACACGTTTAAAAATATTTACAAAATGTTCAAACCCAAGACCATTGGTTGAGACAACAGATAATCCATAATCAGTAAGATCATAACCTAAAACTTTCGCAAACTCAGGTAATAATAATTGTTCTGTCGTACCCTCAACTAAAATTACACCTTGTGCAAAAAATAAGTTTGCTTTAGTTGCACTTAAAAATCTTCCTAAATAAGAGTAGTTATCATCAGTTAATTTAGTAGACCCTTTGGAAAGGGAGTAGAAATCTGCATTATTAATAGTACAAAGCCGTTCAATATCTACGACAGAAGCAAGATTAGGGCTATGGGTAGTTAATATCATTTGAATACCCTTTTTTGATTCATCTTGTAGAGCACGGATAATTTTGAGTTGTCTCTGTGGATGTAGATGGGCTTCAATCTCTTCCACTAAAAGCATATTAGGATTTTTATGTGTATTTAAGTGCAACAGTTCTGCCGCAATAAAAATCATATTAAGAGTACCCAATCCTGGCTTATTCAAATTCTCATAATACAAAGAGATTCTCTCTAATGCTTTTAAGTGATCAATTTTTTCCGTTGGTCCAAAATTTATATCTTTTTTACTGTAATGTGATTGTTCGTCAAATAAATCAAGAAGTCTCTTAACCTCTTCAGCAATTTCTCCTCCGTTGCCACCAGATGAAAAGAAGTTTTTTGATGAGCGTTCAAAATCTTCCAAGAAACTCTTAAGTTCAAATTCATTATTTTTTATGTCCTTATGCTCTTTCAATATTTTAGAAATTCTAGATCCTTGTTTTGCTCGTAATTCATTTTCTGCATCTCTTAGCGGTCTTAAATAAACAACTTTAAAATTTTCACGACAGTGTGGGTCCATGTCTATCGCAACATCCTTTGTTGGTCCAACTTTAAACGATGGGAATTTAATACCTTTCTCATCAGCTTTTGCTGTATACCAAATTTTCAACTCAGGAACATCACCTTCACCAAAAGATAAGTATTCTGCAAAGAGACTTGTATCCTCTACAATATCTTCTTCTGAAACACAATCATCGAAAGCAAAAACAAGGTCAATATTTATTTCTTTTGTAGTGTCTTTGAAATCATCAATTTGTAATTTTACATAGTCATCAACAACTTGTTTCAATACTAATCTTAAAGCATCTATGAGAGCTGTTTTCCCAGAATCGTTAGCACCAACAATAAGATTAAGCCCACAATTAAAAGTACACACTGCGTCATCAATCTTTCTAAAGTTTTTAATATGAGCATTTTTGAGATACATAAGACAATTATAACATTTTTGACTTGATTTTTATATATTATGTTGTATTTAAAATTTTGTTATAAATAAAGCTATGTTAAACTCAAAATAGTACATTCATAAATCACAATCTTGCTTTTTACTGGTCCCACACGGAGGGGCTGTCTGCGGTTTTACCGATGTAAGTTAAAAGCCACGGGACGTTTATTACCAGCACGAAAGTGTGTTAAGGTACGATCTTTTTTAACGGAAGCAATAATCACAACCATTATAGGTTGTTGTTATTGCGTCTGTAAAATTCATAAACGCAAAAAACACCAACCTAACAGGTTGGTGTTTTTTGCTTGTATAAATTAATAATAATTAACAAAAAAATAAACTTATGCAAAAACCCAATTGGCGAGCAGAAAAAAGACTACTGAAAGATCTCAAAACATGGCTTGCAAATCCACGCAAAATTACAAAAGATAATTTTGCAAAATTAATAAAAAGAATAACAGAACGTGGTTTCCATGATGTTATCAAAATTGATACTGATGGGACTGTACTCTCAGGAAATCAAAGGAGAAAAGCATTAATAGAGCTAGGTATAAAAGAAGTTATTGTTTTAATTCCCGACCGCAAACTCACAGAAGATGAACGTAACAAAATCGCACTCGAAAGTAATATTAATGATGGTGAGTGGGATTTCGAAGCTTTGAAGTTATTTGAACTAGATACACTTTCGGAAGTTGGTTTTAATGAAATAGATGTTAAAAACATTTGGGGTGAAAATCTAGAAGCTAAAAATGACGAATTCAATGAAACTGAAGAACTTAAAAAAATTAAGAACCCTAAAACTAAGAAAGGAGATCTCATAATTTTCGGTAAACATAAGTTACTATGTGCCAGTTCAACAGATAGTAACGCAGTGAAGGCATTGTTTGGAAATGATAAAGCATCTGTTATCTATAGCGACCCACCTTTTAACATTGGGCTCGACTATAACAAAGGAGTAGGTTTAAAAGCCAACTATGGTGGTAATGTCGATGATAGTAAGTCAGCAGAAGATTATAAAGAATTTATAAGAAAGACATTAGTAAACGCTCTAGCAGTATCTTATAAAGATGTTCACTGCTTCTATTGGTGTGATGAGGCTTGGGTGTGGGTATTTCAGACTCTGTACAACGAACTTGGTATTAAAAATAGAAGGCTTAACATTTGGTTAAAAAATAATTCATCACCTTGTCCTAATGTAGCTTTCAATAAAGCAATTGAAGTGTGTTGCTATGGAACTTTAGGAAGTCCACATATTTCTAACTCGTTAAAAAATCTCAATGAGATTATGAACAAGGAGTTAACAACTGGCAATGAATTATTTGATGATGTGACAAATGTACTTGCCGTTAAACGACTTCCATCTAATCAATATGAGCATCCGACAAGTAAGCCACCAAGTCTTCATGAAAAACCAATCAAGCGTTGTAGTCAGGTTGGAGATATAATTTTTGACTCTTTCTCTGGGTCTTCTAGCACAATGATCTGTGCAGAACAATTAAGCAGAAGGGTGTACTCACTAGAGATTTCGGAAGTCTTTTGTGATTTAGCTATCCGTCGTTGGGAGAAGTTAACAGGTAAGAAAGTAAAGGTAATTAAAAACTTCTATGAAGAAAACTAAACTCCAAAACCAATTCTTTATTGAATTGGAAAAAGTCCCCATCATTCAAGTTGCTTGTGAAAAAACTGGTATATCTCGTAATAGCGTATACCGTTGGCGTAAGGAAGACAAAGTATTCTGTAAGAATATGGATGAGTCAATTTCAAATGGTGTTGCACTCGTAAATGATATGAGCGAATCACAGTTACTTAGCCTTATTAAAGAAAAGAACTATTCGGCTATTTCTTTTTGGCTTCGACATAGAAATGACAATTACAAAGACAGAATAGAAGTAACTACTAAAGAAGAAAAAGGAGAACTTACGAAAGATCAACAAAAAGTTATAAAGCATGCTCTTAAGCTTGCTTCTCTCACAAAGCAGAAGTCTATTAAAAATATCAACAGATAAGTTATATGAAAAACAAACATATCTTTGATGTTTTAAGTAGAAATATCATCAACAAAATGATGAAAGATAAAGCTGTTAGGGTTGCAATTACTACAGAAAGCTTTTTGTATTTCTTTCACTTTTACTATGCACATTATGTGGGATACAAGACAGCAGATTTTCAGAAAGAAATTTTTCATTTACTTGAAAAGAGTAATACTGAAAATCTTTACATTGTTGCCTTTCGTGGGTCAGGTAAATCAACTCTTGTTACTACTGCTTACCCTATATGGGCAATATTAGGTAAACAAAAAAAGAAATTCTGTGTTATCTTTTGCCAAACAAGAAATCAAGCTAAGCAACACATGATGAACATTAAAAAAGAGCTCGAAAATGATAATCTTCTTAAAAGTGATCTCGGTCCTTTCCAAGAAGAATCAGATGAGTGGGGGTCGTATTCTTTAGTGTTTAAAAAACATGGGGCAAGAATTACTGTTGCTTCAACTGAGCAAAGTATCCGTGGTATTCGTCACAATGAACACAGGCCAGACTTAATTATTTGTGACGATGTGGAAGATGTTCAATCTGCTAAAACACGAGACGGTCGTGATAAAACATATAACTGGCTTAGAGGTGAGGTTATTCCTTGTGGTGATATAAATACTCGCTTAATTATTATAGGCAACTTACTTCATGAAGATTCGTTACTGATGAGAATTCAAGATGAGGTGAATAATAATAAAACAAGAGGAGTGTTTAAGAAGTATCCACTATTAAACGATAATGGTGAATGCTTGTGGACTGGTAAATATCCCGATGAAGAAGCAATCGAGGATGAAAGACTAAAAGTTGCAAGTGAAGTTTCTTGGTATAGAGAGTATTTACTTAAGATAATCTCTACCGACGGACAAATCGTAAATCCTGAATGGATACAATTTTATGATAAATTTCCAGCAACTGGTCTACATAGTATTTGTATAGGTATTGATCTTGCGGTAAGCGAAAGAGATTCCGCAGACTGTACAGCCATGTTAGTTGGGTATGTATATGGAACAGGTAAAAATATGAAAGTTTATCTAAAAGAGAATCCAATTAATGAAAGAATCTCATTTCCTGTACAAGCAGAATATGTAAAAGCATTAGTAGCTACTGAGAAATTAATACATCATAGAGTTAAACTGTTTGTGGAAGATGTTGGATATCAAAAAGCATTTATACAACTCTTTGAAAGTAAGAACTACAATATAGAGGGTGTTCCAACAGGAAGAAACGATAAAGCTACACGATTAAGAATGACTACTCCTTTTATTAAAGAAGGAAGAGTCCTTTTTCCTAAAAATGGCTGTGAGGAATTGATTCAACAATTACTAGGATTTGGAAAAGAAAAACATGACGATCTTGCGGATTCTTTTTCAATCTTAGTATTAAAAGTAATTGAAACTAATCCTAGTGGTGGAGGAATATTATTTGGGTAACCTTCCTCCACTGTTTAAACAATCATTTATTGAAGCAAAAGAAGTATATTTAAGAGTTGCGTTATAATACCTTGTCCCTTTAGCATGACAGATTCCTGTACTACTCTTTTTAACTTCAGTATTGCTAGTACTAACTGTTGTATTGACTATGCTGTTTTCTTTTGGAGCAAGTATGACACTTGTTACCACAGTAGTAGCAACAGGAACAACATTTGAAGTTGTAGTTTTTGGTTGTACGACTGTTTTAGTGGTAACACCCAATACTTCTATTTGATAGTAAGATAGCCAATCAGATGATATTTGTCTTTGTGCTTCTACAATATCCATCTTTCCACCACACACTTGTTTATGTAGATAGTTTTCAAACTTATCCTTTATACGAGCATTATCTTTGATTGTGTAAGATTCAGGATAAAGATTAGATATGTCATTACTTCCACCAAGCTCTAAACTAATGATATGGTCTACTTCGTAGTTACTTCTTTGAGAGTAAGGAATACCGTATTCTTTAAATACTTTCTTCTTAGTTGTTTCAGTTACATTTCTAACAGTTTTTGTATAACCTGTTTTACAGATTACTTTTATATCTGTTGTTAATACTGCCCCAGGAGAACAAGCAGAATCTGGCAGTGTTTGATTACCTACACAGTTACTCGTTTTAGTTTGAATCCCATAAGTAGCAAAAACTACATTACTTGAAATTAGAGCTAACGAAACGAAGAATATAGATATCTTTTTGTTCATAGTATTTACATACTACCTTATAACCATCTCGTTTGGAACCCAACCTGCTTGTCCTATATATTTACCTTCATTGATTCTAACTTCACTAGAAAAATAACTAGCATCAATCACTTTAACTGCTGTACTTTTATCTACCAATAAAATCTTTCCATCTAATGACATTTGAGCAAGTCCAGTTGTATCATTAGCTGCAACAAGCTTCATCATTTCATCGTAGTAACTTTTATTTATAGCAACTAAAACTGGATTATTACCTGAAATAGTTAAGTGAGCATTCTCTCCAATTTTTACAGATTCAACTACAGGCTGTGATGTGCTTGAACCATCTGAAAATGATGACCGTATAATACCTATTACAAAAAGAATTAAGATACTCTGATAGATTCTTTTCTTGATTACTGATGGTTGTTTTTTACCACAATGTTTACATACTGTGGCATCGTTTAAAATTTCTTCTTTACAGAAGTTACACTTTTTATTTGTATTCATAAATTATCTGATAGGACTTAATAATCTCTCGTGGAAAGCAAAAATCCCACCACGTGAGTAAGGTCTTGCGACCTTCATATCTGTTTCCAGATATGGCCTATCAGAGCAAAGCCCACATGATGGGGTTTTTACTCTGATAGGACTTTTTTCACCATATCAATATTGCTATTGGGTTAGGTTACTATTGAATTGTTCCTCTTAATACTCTTTGTATTAATCTATTGATTATATCGCAAATAATTGCTTTTGCTAAGGCATTTTTATCAACAAATAAATCTCTCACAATGTCGCCTTTTTTAATTCTGCATAGACTATGCAGGGATTATGGTTCTGTCATTAATATAATATGGAACAACAAGAAACATTTGGACTTATGGGCAATATGGTAGCTCTACCAGTTCAAAAAATGAAATACGTTTTGTATAGTAGAAAAAGTACTGAATCAGAAGAAAGACAAATTCTTTCAATTGATTCTCAAATTAAAGAAATGCTTAGATTAGCAGAAAGAGAAGGATTAGAAATAGTGGATATCAGACGAGAATCTCATTCAGCTAAAGATTCAGGACAACGACCAGTTTTTAAAGAAATATTAGAAGATATAAAAAGAGGAAGATTTAATGGAATACTTGCATGGGACGCTTCAAGAATTAGTAGAAATGCTGGTGACTTAGGTTCAATAGTAGATCTTATGGATCAACAGTTGCTTTTTCAAATACGAACATATGGGCAAACATTTTCTAACTCTCCAAATGAAAAGTTTTTGCTAATGATTTTATGTTCTCAAGCAAAACTAGAGAACGATAATAAAAGTGTAAATGTGAAGCGTGGACTAAGAACTAGAGTTGAGATGGGATTATGGCCATGCCCTGCCCCTACTGGATATTTGAAAGAAAATAGAATGGATAGAAAATGTCAGACATATATTGATCCAGATAGAGGTCATATCATTAAAGAAATGTTTGAGAAGATTGCTTATAATAAATGGAGTTGTTTAAAAGTCTACCATTGGCTTAAATTTGATCTTAATTTTAGAACTTCATACGGAAAGAAACATCTTAGTTTAGGGAACATTAACTTACTTTTAAAGAACACCTTTTACTATGGAGAATTTGAGTATCCAAGAAAAAGTGGTAACTGGTATAAAGGAAGTCATAAACCACTCATTACCAAAGAACTATACGATCAAGTACAAGCTCAACTGACAAGACAAATTACAAGAACAGAATTCAATAACAGAGAATTCGCTTTCACCAAACTAATGACTTGTGGGCTTTGCGGTTCTGGTATTACAGCTGATGAAAAGATAAAGAAACAACAGAATGGTAATATTCATCGATATGTCTATTATGCGTGTACTAAAGCAAAAGATAAAAACTGTAAATGTGGCTATACCAATGAAGACGAACTCATAAAACAGTTTCAAGAACTATTGGATAAAATTGACCTAGACGAGATAGGCATGAAAGAAAAGATACGAACTGAGGTTGAAAGGATTAAGAGCTTCCAAAGAAGCGTTTTAGGGGATACAAAGCAAATTAAGGTTAAGGATGTAGATATTCGTAACTATGCTAAGTACATCCTAAAAGAAGGAACTGACCTAGAAAAAAGAGAACTATTAGGATGTTTTAAAAGTAAGATTTTATTAAAAAATAAAATGATATCTATTACTTAGTCTTTGGTTTCTTTTCGCTTATAAACTCACTTATTTTATTTGGTCTATCTCTAAGAAGCCATCTTCGTATGACAGTATTCATATAAGAGTTCTTTAAACGAAAAGCTCTTATCTCTGCAGGTGTATCACTGAAAGGTTGTTTAGTTTTTGATTTTCTGTCACTTGGGTCTTTAAAAGTTCCTCCATGTTTAGGGCATAATGTAAGATTTGTGTGTTGGTGTTGATGTATATGATGAGCTTCTCCTTTTTTAATATAATCAAGAATCATTTTGTAATCATCGTTAATTTCATTAATTACCGTGCTATCCATTTCCCAAAGAAAAACATATTTAATTAAATACTCGGAACGGAGTTTATTTTTGTCATGTATATACCACACGAAAAGAACTTTTTTGTTCTTCTTATACAAAGACGACTCTGTTACATTTCCTTTTTTATACTCCTCGCTGTAGTTAATAATATTTAAAGACAAAGGTTCTTTAACCCTAAGCTTTCCATCTTTACCAAGAGATAAAGGGCTTGTTTTTAATTCAACCCCAAGATGAGGAATATCTGGACCTGCAGTATTGTTTTTACCAATCCCAAAATATCCTTCTTCAATAACATATCCAACTCCAGCTTTCGTGCTGACGCGGGTACTAGAATCACTCGCTGTAATAGAAGCCATTATTTGCTGTAAGGTTTTACCTTCAAGATCATGTTGTGCAATTTTTTCTAAATCTTGAGAAGTCTTTATTTCAGCTAAATTAAGAATTGACATGTAATCGCATTATAGAACAAAAACTTGATCTTCTCCACCTTTTGTGTTTTAATACTTAAAGCTTGATCGAAACAATCCAATGTGATAGAATTATCTTTGATATGAAAAGTGATAATAAAAAAATTAGAGTTGTTGAATTGTTCGCTGGTGTTGGTGGTTTCCATATAGGTTTAAAGAGAGCTTCAAAAGATTTTGAGGTGGTTTTAAGTAATCAATGGGAGCCAGCCACAAAGAAGCAACATGCTTCAGAAGTTTATATAGAACGATTCGGGTCTGATGGACATACTAATGTTGATATTAAAACACTTACTATCTCCGAAATTCCAGAACATGATTTGTTAGTAGGAGGATTTCCTTGCCAAGATTATTCTGTTGCAACTAGTCAAGCAAGTGGTCTTGATGGAAAAAAAGGAGTGTTGTGGTGGGAGATTCATAGAATTTTAAAAGAGAGTGGTAAAAAAGCACCTTCATATTTAATGTTAGAAAATGTTGACCGTCTACTGAAATCACCAACATCACAAAGAGGTAGAGATTTCGCAATCATGCTTTCTTCTCTTAATAGTCTTGGGTATGCTGTAGAATGGAGAATAATTAACGCGGCTGATTATGGTATGCCACAACGAAGAAGAAGAGTGTTTATTATGGGATATAAGAAGGGAACTGCTTTATACGAGAAAATTACAGAGAATAAAGATGTATCTGATTGGATAAAAAAAACTGGGACAATAGCAAAAGCTTTTCCTGTCAAAAAAGAAGTCTACTTAAATGATTTCAAAATTGAAGGAACTCTTGCAGAAATTACAAAAGAGTTTAATAAAGAAAATCCATCGAGAAGCCCATTTGGTACTGCTGGGGTATCTATTAATGGAAAAGTAACTACTGGTGATATTGAACCAGATTATTCTGGTAAGCGTATTAACCTTGGTGATATTGTATTAGACGAGAAAGATGTCCCTAAAGAATTTTTTATAGAGAAAAAAGATATAGAAAAATGGAAATATCTAAAAGGGGCAAAGAAGGAAGAGCGTAGTAAAGGTGATTTTACTTTCTTTTATGTTGAAGGTCCTATGGTATTTCCTGACTCACTCGATAAACCATCAAGAACAATCATTACAGCTGAAGGAGGGTCAACACCTTCTCGTTTTAAACATGTTATAAAAACAAAATCTGGAAAGCTAAGAAGACTAACTCCTTTGGAATTAGAAAGATTATGTATGTTCCCTGATAATCATACAGAAGGTCAAGCAGATACAAAAAGAGCTTTCTTTATGGGCAACGCTTTAGTTGTCGGTGTCATAGAAAGGTTAGGAAAACACCTTTCTAAAGAAGTGTCTAAAGATTAGTATTAGTTGAAATTCCTATTTTAGATAAGTTAATTAGCAGTTGCTTACTAGATTCCTCAAAACCGCCTTCAAAAAGAAAAGAATCTGAATGGTCAACCCATACAATTTCTGGAACTGTTTCTAAAATTAGTTCACTTATATTTTTATGAAGACTTTTTATTTCTTCTTTTGACAGTTTAGATTCTACTAAAGATTTCTCTATAGTCTCAAGCAGGGTTGGGAGTTCTTTGTTATCAGGCTTAAATTGTTCACTCCATTTAATTGTCATTATTATATACTACTCCTTTTTATCTAAGTTGAAAACCTTTAAATTCTATTTGTATCAACTGTTTCTTTAGATAAATTATCCAAATCTTCTACAACTGCAATAAATTCTCTTTCTTCTTTTTCAATTTTAGCTAACTCTTTATCTGAATATTCAGTTTTTAAACTTTCTTCTCTTGTTACCTTTTTTAAATATAAATATATTAACCACTCAACACCCACTGCGAATATAAACAATAAAATACTTAAAACTGGGTGATTAGTGTGCTTAAAACTATTTATAAAATTACTAAACATTCCCAATACAAGCCAAATGCCGACAAACTCTATCCAATAGTTCTTTATCCAAGATTTTAGGGATTTCATAAAAATTATTAGTTAAATTATATCACAAAAGCTACCTAATTAAGGTAGCTTTTGTTGTCATTTAATTCTATGCTCATCGAGCACCAGAACCTAAACGACTTGGCGGAGGATGTGAGATTCGAACTCACGGTCCGGTTGCCCAGACGACAGTTTAGTAAACTGTTGCTTTAGACCACTCAGCCAATCCTCCAATTTTAATACAATACACAAATGCACGGAATTTATTTTTACAAATAAAATGCGGAGACGGCGGGATCGGTCATCTCGTCTCGTTTTATGATTACATAAAACAGAAGACTCCGCGACCCCCATTCGAACCCCGACGAAAGCAAAGCAGTTTGCTTTCTCCGTCTCCGCAGATTTTCACTGCATTTCAATCTGCGGAGACGGCGGGATTCGAACCCGCGAGGGCTTTAACACCCTGCCTCTTTAGCAAAGAGGTACGTTCGACCACTCTGACACGTCTCCGAATGTTTCGTATTCTAACATATTTTATGGTCGCTTTCTACACCCAAAATAGTTATACTAAAAATATATAAACCAACTTAATTAACTTGTATGAAAGGATTTTTAAATTTTATTAGGTCTCAAGGTGTTATGGGTCTAGCTGTCGGTTTTCTTTTAGGAGGTGCTGTTGGTGACCTTGTAAAATCACTAATGGTAAACGTTGTTAATCCTTTACTTGGTATTTTGCTTAACCAAGCACAAGGAATAACAGATGCTTCTGTTATCATTGTTGGTGCAGACATTAAATATGGTGCACTCTTCATAACACTTACAAACTTTTTTGTTATAGCTGCAGTTGTGTATTTTGGTGTTAAAGGTCTCGGGTTAGATAAGATAGATAAAAAAGATTAATAACTAAAAATAAAAACGGACCCGTAGATCCGTTTTTTTATGTAAAGGGTTTTACTTTCTGCTTCCGTTTCGCCTTCCCATTTTTGGGCGGTTGGGTGAGTTTTGTCTCACCTCTTGCCTTAGAACAGCAAGTCCGCCGTGTGGAAACCTTGAACAGATAATTCTGTGTGTCATTGGTTTCGTTGATTTCGAGAGACCTTTGTAGCAAACAAGATGAGCTTGAGGGAAAATTTGTTTTACCATTTTAGAGTGCTCCATTTCCAATACATGTTTAAGGGAAGGTTCATTCAATTCACTCACAGAAAATGTTGACGATATCCCCGAAGAGATTGCCTCCAAAACTTTCTTCAAAAATGAACCTGGCAACCGACTATCAAGTACAACCAAATACATATCGTTTCTCCTTTTGTAAATAACTCCTAAAGTAATCTACCATACATGGATAACAAAAACAAAACGCGACCTTGCGGTCGCGTTTTGTTTGTTTGATTTTGCTCTGGTATGAGCTATACCCTTTTAAAGGCATCGAGACGATATCTTTTAATTCATATCAGTCTCGATTTTTTTCATAATAGCAAATACTTCATCAGGATATTCAGGTACAACTGTTCCGTTGTAATAGTAAAGCTTATCCATTGTAGATTTACCAGCATAGTAACGAGCAGTCTTTGGGTTAGCGCCTCCTAAGTTTTTACCAAGAGCTTCAATAGCCTGTGCGTAACTTGAGAAGTTATTAAGCTTACATGATCCCCAACCGAAAGGATTGTGACCACAAGCAGCTTTACCACCTGAAGATTCACGAACACCGATGGCAGGAAGAAGTCTCCAATCTAGACCATACTTTTCAGCTACAAGTACGAATGTCATACCTGTACCTAGAAGAGGCATAGAACGTTCACGGAAATACACATCGATAGCATCGGCTTTCTGCTGACGTAAGTCGTCCACTGATATTTCTACAGAATTATTTGCAGAAGTATTAAGTGAACCAATATGTGAGACTAGTGAGATACTCGGGATGGCCATGAATGGCACAAACGCAAGAATCCGACTGGCCTTATAAATGTTTTTTATCATAGATTAGTAGTTTCGCTCTACAAAACGGTCTGTGGTCTGGATTTCGGTGAAAATAAAATATCTGAACTCATTGATACGAACTCAGATATCTACGTTTAACCTTGTTTTTATTACCTCACCATTGTAGCAAATACCAACCATTTTGTCAAGCATTTCAACACAAAATAGCCTACTTTGTCAAATCTAAACCTAATTAAACCCTTATTTTATAAGTATTTCTTGCAATTACCCAAAAAAGTGCTATAATTCGTAAATTGTCAAAAAAGACAGTTCCTGATCATTTCTCGTTCATGGCCCTATCGTCTATCGGTTAGGACGTATCCTTCTCAAGGATAAAAGCAGAGTTCGACTCTCTGTAGGGTCACATCAACAAAAACACAGGTTATTCCTGTGTTTTTGTTGACTGTGGTCAATGGAAGTAAACCACCTGCGTGGTTTACGAGAGAGTCGAATACGGGGTCGCGAAACTACTTCGAGCGAAGCAAGGTAGTTTTGTGACTGACTCTATATACTTGTGATATTTTTAATAAGTTATTAAATATCCCTACCCTCTTTTGAGATAGACTTTCACAAAACTACTTTTTAGTTCTGCCGCTTGAGCTGATAACACGTTTACATCTCCATTTCTAGCTGAAGATACAACCCTCTCCAACTTTTGACGAATATTTTGTATTTCTTCATCATTAGTAACTTCTTCTACAGATTTTAATTTATCACTCACCTCTGGATAAACCTCAATAACTAGTGTCACGTCTTTTGCATCAGCTGCTGCTATTACTTTTTCCATGGCATCATGGAAATCTACTAAATATACAGCAAGTATTGAGAAGCCATTTCTTTTTAAGATTTCTTGAAAAACTGGACGTATGGCTTCAAAGTCTTTGTGCGCTTCTTGTAAGTCACCAGTAGCAACTTTTTCTTTCATAGAAGAAATAATATTTTTAACTTCTAAGATATCCATATCAAATATTTCATCTGAAGATATGACATAAGGGTGATACTTTGAATACTTCTGATAAAACACATCGTACCCTTTAGTTAAATTATCGTAGTTATTTAATGATTCCGTGCGATTGTTTTGCCCAGTAAAGAAAAGTGTCTGCTTATAAAACTGATTCATTTTATTGAAATCTTCTAAAAAGATTTTTTTAGTAAAGAAAATACTGGTATAAATTCCCGCAGTTATTATAAAGATATATAATAAAACAAAAGAAAGGTAGGAAGTTTTTGATAGTTTCTTACCGTCTTTGGAAAAGGTGTTTATCTTAAACAGATTATACAGTATGCAATATTTAACAAGTGAAGTAATAAGCATTATAATCCCAAAAATATATGCAATTATTTGTAATACTCCATATGTCCAAAAAAGAGCTATAAGAAAAAATATTCCTGCTAGGAAAAATCTGATAAGTCTATCTATCTCACCAATATTTTTTGTGATTTTCATATTTGTTATTTAAATATTAATTAGTTTGTTAAAAACCTCAAACTGAAACCCAATGATCTCATTTATATATTATAGCTTACTTTATAATGACTACCATTCTTATCTGTTATATACATTATAAATAACAAGAAAGATTCAAATTAAATTTTATTTATATAACTCTAATAAAAGCTTTGCAACAACCTAATACTTTTTATTTTTAATACTGTATATTTGGTTTTTACCTAATAAAGACCTATTAACATGCACTAATATGTGGTGCGATATGTTAATATAAAAACAAATGACTACCACAACTACAAATTCAAATAAAAAATGCATTTTCTGCAAACTAGACATAAGTGACAGAAAAGAACGTCCAGGGGGAGATAGTGTGAAGTATTGCAGTAGTAAATGTAGAAAGGCTGATATGAGGAACTCTGGCAAAATGAAGAAGTCTAAAAAAAGATAGTTCTTTATCTTTTAGAAAGTTGAGAAATAAGGATACACCCTATAGATAACTATCAAAATATATGGCGTGACAAGTATAGCCGCCTGGATTTTTCTCCAAATAATCCTGATGGTAGTCTTCCGCAAGATAAAACTTCTTAAGTGGCTCTAGGGTTGTAACGACTGGATTATTCCAACGTCCAGATTTGTTGACAATATCTATAAAGTTTTCAGCCTCATTTTTCTCTTCTTCATTGGCATAAAAGATGGCTGATCGGTAAGAGGAACCTACGTCATTCCCTTGCTGATTGAGGGTTGTTGAGTTGTGTATTTGAAAGAAAAAATCTAACAATTTTTTGTAAGAAGTTTTTTCGGTATCATACTCTATTTCAACTGCTTCTGCATGCCCTCCATGGTTTTCGTATGTAGGATTTTCTACATCACCCCCTGTATAACCTACACGCGTATTTATTACGCCTACTTGTTTCCGTATAAGATCTTGTAATCCCCAAAAACACCCTCCAGCTAATACTGCTTTTTTAATCATAATTATTTTCCTGGGATAAATTTCATTGAAATTGAATTTACACAATGGCGTACGTTTTTGTCTGTTAAGTTCTCTCCCGCAAACACATGCCCTAAATGTCCACCACATTTTGCACAAGTTATTTCTGTTCTCACACCATCTGCATCCAAACTTTTGTGAACTGCTCCTTTTATTTCGTCATCAAAGCTTGGCCAACCACAATTAGATTCAAACTTATCTTTAGAATCATATAGAGGTGCGCAACACTGTCTACAAACATATATCCCTGTTTCTTTATTATTAACATATTCACCGACAAAAGGCGCTTCCGTCTCTTTATCAATTATTACTTTTTTTTCTTCGGGTGTTAATTCATTCATGGTATTTTATCTCATCCCCCATTCAGATTCTTGGCGGACTAATACCTGTTGTGGGTCATGAGTTTCTGCAAGAATCATCTTCACAGCTCTTTCCATGCGCATACTCTGTGAGCCTTTTATATATACAATATCCCCCTCTTTTAATATCTGCACGAGTTCTTTACCTACATCTATTGCTGTGTCGCATTGCATTATATTTTCATCTAACATACCACCGTCCAAAGCACCTTCCGCGGTAGAACGTGAACGTATACCGACTGTAAAAAGTTTATGACATGATTTTGCGGCTATCTGTCCAATTTTGTAATGTTCATCATGTGTAAATTGTCCAAGCTCCAACATATCTCCAAGAACAGCAATCTTGCGCCCGCTTGTTTCCATTTTGCTTAATGTCTCCAATCCGTGTTCCGTTGCTTTTGGTGACGCGTTATAAGTATCATCAATAATAATTGAATCGTTCATTCCTGAAAGCAATCGCATGCGTCCTTTAGGTTTATCTGCATCGCGAATGGAAGCGCAGGCTATCTCAATCGGAATAGCAAGTTCACGCGCGATAGCAATAGCTGGTAGCGCAGAATAAACAGCCGACTTACCTATAACTTCTGGAAGAACCAAGTGGTGTTTGGCTCCATCTACAACTATATCTGCTTCAGTTCCTTGTAATGGTTTTCCATAAAGCTTTACATCATTCGCTTTAATATCCGCCTGCTCATGTATTCCAACACCAACTTTTCTACATTCAGTTGTACTTAATAATTTCTGCGCATCGTGATCATCTGCATTAAAAATAAATAAACCAGTATTTTTTAAAGCTTCAACTAAATACCCTTTTTCTTTTACGACTGCTTCTCGGTCTGGGAAAAATTCAATATGCACAGGAACCTGCCCGAATTGGGTGACAACTACTATATCTGGATTTAACCATTCTGCGATTGATTTTATGTCACCAGGCCTATCCGCACCAATCTCGAGAACCAAATGTGTTGGGTAGTTTTTTTGAAATACAACAAACAATCCGCGAAAGAGAATCAAAAACCATTTTATTGGATTACTCCAGCCAGATTTTTCACCAAGAACTGTAAGGGGTACGCCGAACTCACTATTCATACTCTTTTCGCTGCGACGAACATGAAAATGTTCCTCCATGACCGCATATATCGCATCCTTAGTACTTGTCTTTCCAAGATTACCTGTGATACCAATTATAAAAGGTTTGTGGCGAGCAAGAACTAGTTTGGCTTCCCAAGTGAGAAGTCTAATGATTAAGGGTTTAATGAGGTCTTTCATAAAATAGATAGTAGAGTGTAGAAAGTAGAAACTAGTTTTAATACTAAAATTATAACACAAGGGCGCGCCTACGGCGCGCCCTTTTTTCTATCCTGTGTTAGTTTCTCAAATACTCGTAATCAACACAATCACATTTCTTAACTTTCTTACCACTTCCACACGGACATGGGTCATTGCGTCCGACTTTTACTTTTTCAACACCTTCTAATTTTTCTACCTTTTCACTAGCTGGAATAATGGGAACAAATTGCTGAGTTTGAAGTGCTTGTTGTGAAGCAAAAAATCCATCCAAATTTTCTATAAATATTGTGAGCTCATAACGAAGTGATGCTTCTAGTCCGCGGAACATTCGAAGACCTTCTTTTTTATATTCAACTAGCGGGTCACGTTGTCCATATGCGCGCAAATTAACACTATTTCGTAAATGTTCCATTGCATCAAGATGATCCATCCAAAGAGTATCGATAATCTGTAGCATCATCACGCGAAAAATATGGCGGACGGCTTCTTTTGAATATTTTTCTTCTTTTTGTTTTATTGTTTCCGCGAGTTCAGGTTTTTCAGAAACCAATTCTAATATAACTTCATCAACAAAAGCTTCATCATTAAATAAAATCTTTCGACGCTTTTCATAAATACTTGTACGTTGATGATTCAAAACATCATCATATTGAAGAGTGTGCTTGCGTGTGTCAAAATGGAAGCCTTCAATTTTTTCTTGAGCAGATTCAAGGGCTCGTGACACGAGTTTACTTGCTACTGGTTCATCTTCTGGAATACCGAAACGCCCCATCATGTTTTTGATGTTACTTGAACCAAAAACGCGCATCAAATCATCTTCAAGCGACACGAAAAATTGTGTCTCACCAACGTCACCCTGGCGACCAGAACGACCGCGAAGCTGGTTATCTATACGACGAGCCTCATGACGTTCAGTACCAATCACAAACAATCCACCTTGCGCGAGCACTTCTTCGCGTTCAGCATCAGTAGCTGATGGCCCACCAAGTTTAATATCCACTCCACGACCAGCCATGTTCGTTGCTATTGTTACAGCACCCTTTCTTCCGGCTGCTGCCACTATCTCACCTTCTTTTTCGTGATTTTTCGCGTTAAGTACAGTATGGGGAATACCAGCATGTTCAAGATATTTTGAAACTGCCTCATTCTTTTCAATAGAAATTGTTCCAATAAGAACAGGTTGTCCTTTTTCATGAAGTTCTTTTACTTTTTTAGCAAGAGCTTGCCACTTTCCTTTTTCAGTTTGGAAAATAAAATCTTCATGGTCTTTACGGTTAATCGGGTTGTGTGTTGGAATTGGCGTAACAACAAGTCCGTAAACTTTATAAAATTCTTCTTTTGAAGTTTCAGCTGTTCCTGTCATTCCAGATAGCTTTTCATAAAAACGGAAATAGTTTTGAAATGTAATAGACGCGAGAGTACGTGACTCTTGTTCAATTTTGACTCCTTCTTTTGCTTCAACGGCTTGATGAAGCCCGTCTGACCAGCGACGACCTGGTTGCATACGCCCAGTGAATTCGTCCACTATAATAACAGCGTTATCACGCACCACGTATTCACGCTCTTTTATAAATAACGCCTTTGCTTTAACTGCAGTTTCCAAGTGATGAACATATTTCATTCCTTCAACTGAATAAATATTTGAAATGCCCAACATTTCCTCTGCTTTATTGATACCATTTTCAGACAAAGAAATAGCTCGTTGTTTTTCATCGACAGTATAATCGTCACCTTCAATCATAGCGTCTGCGATTTTTGCAAACTTAACATACATATCCCCCGACTCTTGTGCTGGAGCAGAAATAATAAGAGGTGTACGCGCTTCATCTATTAAAATAGAGTCTATTTCGTCAACAATCGCATAGTGATGTGTGTGTTGAGTTATCATCTCCTTGCTATAACCAATATTGTCACGCAAATAATCGAAGCCAAATTCATTATTAGTTCCGTAAGTTACATCTGCTCTGTACGCTTCTTGGCGATTACAAGGTTTTAGAAAATCATAAATAACCTTATATGAACCAACCTCATCACGTTTTAAATCGTCTTTTTCTTCTTCTTGATCACTTAAATGAGCACTATCATACATAAATGATGATTGATGGTTAATTACAGATGTAGACAAACCAAGCATGTCATAAACCTGCCCCATCCATACAGAGTCACGACGTGAGAGATAGTCGTTTACGGTAACAATGTGCACACCACGTCCAGTAAGCGCGTTTAGGTATGCTGGCAATGTTGCAACCAGAGTCTTACCTTCACCTGTTCGCATTTCAGCAATATGACCACGATGAAGAAGGATACCTCCAACAACCTGCACTCGATAATGCATCATATGAAGAGTGCGGCGAGCTGACTCACGAACAAGAGCAAAAGCGTGTGGCAAAACTGCTTCAAGTACTATTTTTTCTGTGTGTTTAAGTTCGTCACCAGAAAGACCTTCAAGATCTTTCATAACTTGCTCCTTTAATTTCAAACTACGAAGTTTTAGCTCGTCGTCTGAAAGAGACTTTAACTCTTCCTCAAATGAAAATACCTTATCTACGATAGGCGTTAGCTGTTTAATTGCCTTTTTGGACTCGTCTGGGAAAAGCTTTGTAATGAAAGACATAAGGGTTATATTATATCATTTTAGCGAAAATTTGTCTCCTATTAATAGATACCCATAAAGTGAGGAGGTTGATAAAAATATTCAAAAAAAGAAATCCCGCGTTTATCAAAAAACTGTTTTAAACATAAGACGGGCGACACTTCAGTAGATTTCTTTTTCAGAAATTGTTTCATAGACAAGAAGCTTAGAAGTTTTTCAATGGAACGTGCGTGCTAGTACATTGCTCACACATTGACTGAGAAAAATTTTCTAGCAACGAAGTGATTGGAATGATTTATAACAAAGAAAAGAAAAAGCACTCGTGGGAGCGAGTGCTTTTTCTAAAGAAACGGATACAACTAAGCGCGCTTTGCGTGCTTCTTTGCTGCTTTCTTTGCAACTTTCTTTGTTGCCTTCTTTGCAACTTTCTTTGTTGCCTTCTTTGCAACCTTCTTTGCTGCTTTCTTTTTTGCTGCCATAAAAATATTTTTATTATACAAATAAGAGAGTTCTTGTAATATTTTTGATCACGACCATGATCATACTCTCTATACATAAGTATGTCACGTGTAGATATGCAAACAATAGATACTGATATAAAAAGTGTGGATAACTTTTATTTTTAAATTATACATAAATGCAAACGCGAAGAGTTCGCATAAATAGTGATATGATACTTAGCGTCATTCTATTAGTAAATACAAAAAGAGGACGCTTTTTAGCGTCCTCTTTTTGTATTTCATATTATACGATCCACTACGTTTATTGATTACTTGGATGTCTCTTCTCCGTATGAGTGCTTCTTTGCTAAACATCTGCATCCATGTGGTGCAATATGTTCCTTAAAAAATTCTTCTCCGTAATCATATACAATTTCTTCCCCTTCTTTTATATTCTTGATTGCTTGTATGAACACACGACCCTTCTTTATTTCACTCTCGGCATTCGCTGCTTCTTCACACGCATGGTTACAATACCTCGCAATGTTCCATCTAGGTGTGCCATCAATTGTCTTGTTGCGATTAATTTCAAAAAGATATTGACTCGTAGCTTTTTTGTCGGCTTCTTCCTTATTCAAAATATCTCCAATGTATTCGATAATAAGTTCACCCTTCTTGATAGGTTCTTCTGCGAATAACCCTAAACCAGCTAACCCGCGCTTTGCTTTTACAAGTTTGAAATGATGATCTGGAAGTTTTCTTTCTTCTTTTGCTTTTACACTAGCCTTTACACCTCCAACCTTCGCAACTTTTTTTGTAATATTTTTAATTGCCTCTTTACTAACAACTCCTCCTTTTTTTAAAACCTGTGATTTCTTGTCTAACTTTTTTGTAGTTACCTTCTTTTCTGTTTTTTGTTCAACTTTCTTTTGCATAATACATGCCAGCATACTATATATACATACATATGAGCAATATATAAAAAATGATAGAATAACTAATACCATGAAACAAGTTCCAGAAAAATTAACAAAACCATTTGACGCCCAGTCTGTTGAGGTTTCTTTATATGAAATGTGGGAAAAAAGTGGGTACTTTAATCCTGATAATTTAAAAGGTGAAAGAAAGGAAGCGTATACCATAATTCTGCCTCCACCAAATGTCACAGGTACACTTCACACAGGTCATGCCATCATGCTTGCTATCCAAGATACTCTTGTAAGATACAAGCGCATGCGTGGCTACAAAACTCTCTGGCTTCCTGGCACAGACCACGCCGCTATTGCTACTCAATCAGTAGTAGAAAAGAAAATATACAAAGAAGAAGGAAAATCTCGTCATGATATTGGTCGTGAAGAAATGCTAAAACGCATAAATGATTTTGCAATGGAAAGTCAAAAGACTATTTTATCGCAATCAAAAATAATGGGCGCGTCATTAGATTGGTCACGTCTAGCTTTCACTCTTGATGAAACGAGAAATTTTGCTGTGCGAACAATGTTTAAGAAAATGTACGATGACGGTCTTATTTACCGCAAAGAACGCATTGTGAACTGGGACCCGAAAGGTCAAACAACAATCAGTGACGATGAAACAGTTGCCGAGGAGAGAAAAGGAATGATGTATACATTTAAATACAGCAAAGATTTTCCTATTGCTATTTCTTCAACTCGCCCTGAAACAAAAGTTGGAGATGTGGCTGTTGCGGTATACCCAGATGATGAGAGGTACAAAGAATACATTGGCAAAGAATACAGTATGACTTTTGCAGGCTGCCCAATCACAATAAAAGTTATTGCTGACTACGCTGTTGAAAAAGACTTCGGGACGGGCGCGCTTGGTGTGACTCCGGCACATAGTACAATCGACTGGGATATAAAAGAACGTCACAACCTTCCTTCAAAACAAGTTATAAATGAATATGCAAAAATGTTTGGTCTCGAAAATGAAGAGCTAAATGGTAAAAAAGTGACTGAGGCACGTGAATATATTGTTAACTGGTTAAAAACAGAAGGGTTATTAATTGGCGAAGAAGAGGTTACGCAGAATATTCCTACAGCTGAACGCACGGGTGGTGTTATTGAACCACTTCCAAAACTTCAGTGGTGGGTTGATGTTAATAAATCTTTCAATCATTTTGGAAATGAAACCACTCTAAAGATATTAATGATAAAAGCTGTCGAAAGTAAAGACACAACTATTATTCCAGATAGATTTGAGAAAGTGTATTTCCACTGGATAGAAAACTTACGTGATTGGTGTATATCAAGACAAATTTGGTATGGACATCGTATCCCTGTTTGGTACAAAGGTGATGAGATTTTCTGTGGAGTAGAAGCACCGGAAGGAGATGGATGGAAACAAGACGAGGATACATTAGATACGTGGTTTTCTTCTGGACTTTGGACGTTCTCTACACTTGGCTGGCCAGAGGATACAGTGGATATGAAAACTTTTCACCCAACTTCATTAATTGAAACTGGACCTGACATTCTTTTCTTCTGGGTAGCACGTATGATTTTGTTTTCAATGTATGCGCTTAATGAAGTCCCTTTCAAACATGTTTACCTGCATGGACTTGTTCGTGATGCTCAAGGACGTAAGATGAGTAAGTCACTTGCAAACGCAATGGACCCGCGTGACTTATCATCAAAATACGGGACAGACGCTCTTCGTATGTCGCTTCTCGTTGGTAACGGACCAGGAAATGACCTAAGGCTTAGTGAGGACAAAATTAAAGCATACAAAAACTTTGCAAATAAAATATGGAACGCCGCGCGTTTCGTTATAGAACGCACATCTGACCATGAAACTGCTGTGGAACTAAATGAAGAAGACCAGGCTGTTTATAATTCTTGGTGTGAGAAACATCGTGACATAACTGACGATATTGAAAACTATCGTCTCCATCTAGCATCAGAGAAAATATACGACTATTTCTGGAAAGTTTTCTGTGATGAAATCATCGAAACTCGTAAGACCCGCATACTGGAAGATAAAGATAAGTCTAGTGCACAAACACTTTTACTTAAACTATTACGTGAACAGATGATTACACTTCATCCATTCATGCCATTTATTACCGAAGAAATTTGGAAATATATCAAAAAAGAAGAAGAAGACATACTGATGGTGACAGCCTGGTAGCTAAAAACTCTTAAAAAATAAAATAGCGCGACACCTACGGTGTCGCGCTATTTTCTTTGTATTTGGTTTTTAATTTATCAAACTTTTAACTCTCACCCCTTTATCCTGTGTATAACTGTTAACTAATATTGACAATTATAAGTGTATACTGTTTACATACACACATAACTGTCTATTACTATGCTTAAAGAAAAAAAATCATTTTTCGAACGTCTTGCTGGATCAATAAACGTAGACGATGAGGATGTAGACTTCATTCAAGAGGATGAAAATGCAGAGGAGCTGCCTATAAAACACGTAGGAAAGAAAACTGAAGTTCCATCTACAAAAACAAGACCTACCGCTGTTCATATTGACGAAGATATGGATGATGAAGATATTGAAATGGAAGAAGGTGAACTTTCTGTAGATGTTTACCAAACACCAACAGAAATTATCATTGAAGCCATGGTTGCAGGTGTGAAACCAGAAGACCTACATCTATCAATCACTCGTGACATGGTTACAATCAAAGGCCGTCGTGAGGGAAACACTCAAATAACTCATGATGATTATTTCTACAAAGAACTCTACTGGGGAAGTTTCACTCGTACAATTCTATTGCCACACGAAGTAGAAATTGAAGAAGCTGAAGCAGTTGAAAAGCACGGGCTACTTATCATAAGACTTCCGAAGGTTGATAAGGCTAGACAGACGAAGCTTAAAGTTAAGTCAATTTAAAATAAACAAAATTAAAAACCAGTCATATGACTGGTTTTTAATTTATATAATATTAAAGTAATTTCAATATTTGAAGTAAAAAACTTAAAGCAATCAAAAGAAGACCAAAATAACTTAATTTTTTATATTTTCGTGCTCTAACTTTTTCCTTCTCATCTGTTTTTTGTAATAACAGATAATTATTCCCATCAACGTCAACTTTAGGTGGAAGTCCAAAAAAGAAAATAATTATTGTTCCCAGCAAGCCGCAAAAAGCACCCCAAAAATCTATATTAAAAAATAAATTATTAAACATGTATAAATTATATAACTTTTGTCTATCTTATCGTTTTGATCTGTCTTTATGTGGAGACCTAGGCTCGGTCACCTCGTCTCGTTTCTCGCTTCACTCGAAACAGTAGACTCCGCGACCCCTATTCGAGCCTGTCGAAAG